>ENA-UOXV01000047-UOXV01000047.1-marine-metagenome-genome-assembly--contig:-NODE-47-length-134054-cov-13.020597_pt1 | contig 134054 bp, 126 predicted proteins | sample MGYA00238165_ERZ766961 | MGnify/ENA primary metagenome ERZ766961 (study PRJEB28924, sample SAMN03173240) | marine metagenome | biome: Marine; feature: Water; material: Subsurface seawater | place...
TTACCGGAGGTTGTAATACCCACCAAAATATCACCCTCGGTACCCAGACCTTCGACCTGTCTGGAAAAGAGATGTTCGTAACCATAATCGTTTACAATACAGGTCATCACCGCTGAATCTGCATTGAGTGCCATTGACTTAAGGGGCTTGCGATCACCAACAAAACGACCCACCAGCTCACCGGCTAAATGTTGTGCGTCAGATGCACTGCCACCATTGCCACACCAGAAAATTGCTTTTCCTTTCTTTAAGGCATCAATCATTAAGAGCGCAATTTTTTCAATGGCAGGTGCTAGCAAATCAATGCTATTTAGAACTTCTTGATGTTCAAGAATATGTCTTTTAATTATTTCTTGCATTCTGATCTCTAGTTAAAAAAAAACCGGCAATCGCCGGTTTATATTTTACACTTACGTGTGCCCTTCTTTATCAATTAATTCCTTTATTTTCAATTTTTCTTTTTTGTAGCGTTTTAATATTTCATCATCAGCATAGTTTTTGTAGCCTTGCTCAATAATCTTATCTAATTCTTGATGTCTACTTTTAAGTTCTTGATAATTCATACAACTCCTTATAAAAGATTGTTATTTGAAATTTGAACCGCGAAGTTTCATCTCCTTTCTGTAAATATTTATAATCTACAAATTTACTTTACTCCGATTAAAAAAAAATTTCTAGTCTTTAAAAACCTTTTGCCTGAAAAAGTAAAAAAAATAAAAATCCAAGCATAATTATCACAGCTGCATAAGCTAGGCTCTCTTTTGGATTGACAAAAAATGATTTAATGACATGGCGATAATAAAAAATAATTAGTAAAAAAGCACCAAATAAACCAATGAACTCTAACGAATTATTCATACTTTCATTATATAATTGCAACTTCGTTTAACGCAAATTCTCTAGGAGACCAAATGAAAGCCCTTGTAAAACGACACGCAAAAGAAGGTATTTGGCTGGAAGACATGCCTGAGCCTACTGTTGGTAACAACGATGTGCTTGTCAAAATACATAAAACTGCCATTTGTGGCACAGATATTCATATCTACAATTGGGATGAATGGGCACAAAAAACAATTCCTGTCCCCATGATTACAGGTCACGAGTATGCTGGTGAAATAGTTGAATTAGGCTCTAACGTAACCGATCTGAAAGTGGGTGATATTGTCTCCGGCGAAGGGCACATTACTTGTGGACGTTGCCGTAACTGTTTGGCTGGGCGCATACATTTATGCCCAAATACTATTGGCGTGGGTGTCAACCGCACTGGGGCCTTTGCTGAATACCTATCTGTTCCTGCAAAAAATATTTTTAAACCGTCAAGACCAATCTCCACCGATCTTTTGTCTATATTTGACCCCTACGGAAATGCCGTGCATACCGCACTCTCATTTAACATGGTTGGTGAGGATGTTCTGATAACGGGTGCTGGCCCTATAGGTATGATGGCAGCCATGGTCGCAAACCATGCTGGCGCGCGAAACATTGTGATTACCGATTTAAATGAATTCCGTTTAAATATGATTAAAGAGATCTTACCCAATGTTGTTACTGTAAATGTTGCCAAAGAAAGTATTTCGGACAAAATGATGGCTACCATGGGTATTTTTGAGGGTTTTGATGTTGGCCTTGAAATGTCAGGCTCACCAAAGGCATTTGGTGATATGTTAAACCTTATGATAAATGGTGGTCATATTGCTATGTTAGCGATTATGCCGCAAGGCTCTGGAATCGATTGGGATATGGTGGTTTTTAAAGGCCTTACCATAAAGGGTATTTATGGTCGTGAAATTTTTGAAACCTGGTATAAAGGCTCCATGATGGTGCAAAGTGGCCTACCCTTAGAAAAAATGATTACACACCGATTGAGTTACCAAGACTTTCAGGAGGGTTTTGATGTAATGCGCTCGGGTAAATCCGGTAAGGTAATTTTAAATTGGCAAGATTAAAAGGAAGAAATTTATGAGTTTTAATAAGACACGCTCAAGTTTGAGTGCCGATCTTGAACAAATTAAAGATAATGGGCTGTGGAAGACAGAACGTTTTATCAATTCAGATCAGAAAAATATTATTACACTTGCAGATGGCCAAGAAGTTATTAACATGTGTGCCAATAATTATTTAGGCTTGGCAAATAATCCACGTGTCATTGAAGCGGCAAAGAAGAGTTTAGATCAATGGGGTTTTGGATTAGCTTCCGTTCGATTTATTTGTGGAACTCAAACAATCCATAAAACGCTCGAAAAAAAAGTAAGTGAGTTTCTTGGCATGGAAGATACCATTCTTTATGCTGCGTGCTTCGATGCCAATGGCGGTTTATTTGAATCTATTCTAACTAACGAAGATGCCGTCATCTCTGACGAACTCAATCATGCCTCAATCATTGATGGGGTTAGATTATGCAAAGCTGCAAGATATCGCTATAAAAATAATGACATGAATGATCTGAGAACAAAACTTGTAGAAGCTAAAAATGCAGGGGCGAGAAGAATATTAATTACTACCGATGGTGTCTTCTCTATGGATGGTACCCTCGCACAACTCGATAAAATATGTGATCTAGCAGATGAATTTGATGCAATGGTGCATCACGATGATTGTCATGCGACAGGCTTTATGGGTAAAACGGGTCGGGGTGTGCATGAATACTGTGGCGTCATTGATCGTGTTGATATAATTACCAGTACATTTGGCAAAGCCTTAGGTGGAGCCTCGGGGGGTTTTACATCAGGCAGAAAAGAAATCATTGACATGCTGCGTCAACGTTCGCGGCCTTATCTATTTTCAAACACCCTTGCCCCAAGTATTTGTGCCGCAACACTTGAAGTCATTGATATGTTATCTGAGTCAACGGCATTAAGGGATAAATTAGAAGCAAATACCCATTATTTTAGAAAAGGTATGAAAGATAATGGATTCGCTATTGATGAGGGTGATCATCCAATTGTACCTGTAATGCTAGGCGATGCTGTCTTGGCACAAAAAATGAGTCAACGGCTTCTTGAAAAAGGAATTTATGCCATTGGCTTTTTTTACCCCGTTGTTCCTCAAGGTAAAGCCCGAATTCGAACACAAATATCTGCGGCGCATTCTACCAATGACCTTGATAAAGCCATCAAAGCATTTGCTGAAACAAGGAATGAATTGAAAAATTAAAAACTATAAAGTATCTAGAATTTATACGGTACCTTATGATAAAATGCCGACCTTACAAACAATTCCCCAATAGCTCAGTCGGTAGAGCAACGGACTGTTAATCCGTGTGTCCCTGGTTCGAGCCCAGGTTGGGGAGCCAAATCTAAAGGCTTCTATCATGAAGCCTTTTTTATGTGATGAAAAAAAATAACATAGATAACAATATTGTATTGGTGGGTGGCGGTGTCATGAGCCTTACCTTAGCCGTTCTCATAAATGAAATTTATCCAGAAATTCAAATTGATATAATTGAACGTTTACCTAGCTGTGGTCTTGAAAGCTCAGATGCACTAAATAATGCTGGTACAGGTCATGCAGGTTACTGTGAACTAAACTACACACCCATCAATAAAAGCAATCAAATCAATATAAATAAAGCGCTGGAAATTAATGAAAATTTTGAAACCTCGTTGATTTTTTGGGCATACCTCGATCAAAAATATTCTTTTTTTAACGCAAGAAAATTTATAAAGAAAACCCCTCATATAAGTTTTGTTTCTGGTCTAAAAAATGTTTCATTTCTAAAAAAGAGATATGCTCTATTAAAAAAACAACCATTATTCAAAGAAATGCTTTTAACAGAAAATGTTGAATTAATAGCAAAATGGGCACCGTTACTCTTAAAGGGAAGAAAAAACCTTGATTCTCTTGCCGCCACAAAGATTGACCATGGGACTGATATTAACTTTGGGGAGCTTACAAATCAACTGTTAGGTATTTTAGAGAAAAAAGATAACTTTTCTTTATTGGTCAATTCAGAGGTGGAAACAATCAAACAAAGAAAAGATAAAAGATATAACATTTTAATTCGCAACCTTAAAACCAATAAAACAATTGAAATGGTTTCGAATTATACATTTCTTGGATCTGGTGGAAAAACAATTTCAATGTTACAAGATATGAAACTTAATGAAGCAAAGGGGTATGCGGGATTTCCTATTAGTGGAAAGTGGTTAATTTGCAATAAAGCTGATCTAGTTAAAATGCATAATTCAAAGGTCTATACACAAGTAATGGAGGGAGCGCCCCCCATGTCAATTCCACATCTTGACTTACGCGTCATTAGTAATAAAAAATTGCTTTTATTTGGCCCATTTGCTGGGTTTAATGCAAAATTATTAAAACATGGATCTTTCTTTGATTTTCCTCGGTCAATTAAGTTAAACAATATCGTACCCATGACGATTGTTTTATTTAAAAATTTTTCCTTATTATTGTATTTGATAAAACAAACACTCATGAATCATGCGTCGCGAATAAAGGAATTACAAAAATTTTATCCTGAAGCTAATTTGAGAGATTGGAAATTGTTAACAGCTGGACAAAGGGTACAGATTATTAAAAACTGCCCTTTTGAAGGAAGTAAGCTTGAATTTGGTACAGAGGTCATTTATTCAAAAAATAGAAAATTGGCAGCATTGATTGGTGCCTCCCCTGGTGCGTCTGTAGCAGTTGCTTCAATGCTGGATGTTTTTGTAAATTTCTTTGGTAGTGAAGAAAAAAAGATTAGGGATATAATCCCGTCATACAAACTTAAACTCAATGATAATCCCTCAGTACTTAAAAAAATTCGCGGTAAAACCTATAAATATTTAGGTTTGTGGTAACAATCTTTGTCTTTGAATTTCTGATAAACAAATTCCGGTTGCGACACTGACATTAAGACTTTCAACACTACCCATCATCGGAATAGATATTAATTCATCACAAGCTTCCTTCGTAAGTCGCCTCATACCTTTCCCTTCTGACCCCATAACCAGAGCTAATGGGCCTTTAAAATTTTCCTGGTAAATTGTATGTTTTACAGTGTCATCCGTTCCTATAATGAAGATATTATTTTCTTTTAGATAATTAATCGATCTTACGAGATTTGTTACCATCACAAAAGGAACGGTGTCTGCAGCTCCACAAGCCACTTTACGAACAGTTGCATTCACGCCAACAGCATTATCTTTTGGAGAGATGATGGCAGTAACGCCTAATGCATCGGCAACACGAAAACAAGCGCCCAAATTATGTGGATCCTCAACACCATCAAGAATTAGAAATAACAAATCATTTTTTTGATCTACTTCAACCAAATCCTCAAGAGTCACGTATTTCATTTGTTGCTGTCTAATTTCAGCAATAACGCCTTGATGTTTCGACTTCGGTATTAATTGATCAAGCCTATCTTTATCAAATAAATGGTAACTAATATTGTATTCTTTTAATAAAGAAAGTAATTCATGCATCCGACCATCTTTGCGCGAGTCGTCTAGATAAATATTCATAATATTATTAACATTAGAACGAATTGCACTTTTGATGGAGTGGAATCCAAATATTAATTGCTTTGTATTTTTCAATTCACACCTTTCATTTTTTTATTTTGCTAGCATTAGCTAATGCTAAATCAATCCTTGAGCTATCCATATCAACGCGCATTACCTTCACTTTAATTCGATCACCAAGTCGGTATATTTTTTTACTTCTCTCACCAATCATGGCGTGCTTATTTTTATCATAGCTGTAATAATCATTTCCTAATTCCGTCACATGAACTAACGCTTCAATATAGATATCGTCTAAATCAACAAATAAACCAAAACCTGTAACACTGGAAATTGTGCCATTAAAAACTTGGCCAATCTTATCTTGCATGAAATAACATTTAAGCCAATCCTGCACATCACGCGAAGCTTCATCCGCCCTTCTTTCAGTTAATGAGCAATGTTCTGTTATTGTTGATAAATTCTTTTTTTCAAATTTTTCTTTAAGTATTTTATGCTTAATTGCACGATGGACAATAAGATCGGGATATCGTCGGATGGGTGAGGTAAAGTGCGTATACGCATCATACGATAAACCAAAATGGCCTTTATTGTTGTTACTATAAACCGCCTGCTGCATGGATCGTAATACGATAGTTTGAAGTAAATGTGAGTCAGGTCTGGTTTCAATTTTTTTAAGAAGCTCAGTAAAATCTTTTGGACTGGGTTTGTCTCCCCCACCCATGTATAAGCCAAATTCAGAAATAAAGGTACGTAAATTTTCTAATTTCTCATCTTTTGGGCTTTCATGATTTCTGAATATTCCCATTTCTTCATCTTTTAATAAAAAATTAGCAGCAGATACATTTGCAGCTAACATACATTCCTCAATAATTCTATGTGCTTCATTACGCTTCACAGGATGAATATAATTAATTTTTCCATTTTCATCAAAGACAATATTTGTTTCCACCGAATCAAATTCAATGGCACCCCTTTTCGTTCGGTTTCCTAAAAGACGGTCATAAACTTTTTTTAAATTTTCTAAATCCACCGATAATGCTTTATATTCTTTCACCAGCTCAGGATTTTTCTCAAACAAAATATCATTCACTATTGTGTAAGTCAGCCTTGCTTTGGAATTTATAATGGCTGGATAAAATTGATAATTAATTACCTGGCCCTCGCTATTAATAAGCATGTCACAGACCATGGTTAAGCGATTTACCATGGGGTTAAGCGAGCACAAACCATTTGATAACTTCTCAGGCAACATCGGAATAACACGTCTTGGGAAGTAGATTGAGTTTCCTCGGTTGAGTGCTTCTTGATCCAATGCAGAATTCATTCTAACGTAACTACTAACGTCAGCGATAGCAACAAGTAACCTAATATTATCTTCTAGCGGTTCTGCAAAAACAGCATCGTCAAAATCTTTTGCCGTTTCTCCATCAATGGTAACAAAATTCATTTTTGTGAGATCGCGGTGCTGCTTATGATCTTTGCTTAGAACAGCATCATTAAATTTTTCTGCTTCATGTAATACTTCTTTTGGAAATTCATAGGGCAAATGATATTTTCGCAGTGCTATTTCAATCTCAATACCACTATCTGCATAACTGCCTAAAATCTTAATAATTTTTCCCATTGGCTTGACACGAAAGTTGGGCTGCACTGTAATGACTACCTCAACTACTTGGCCGGGTTTTGCATTCATGTCCTCATTGTATGGAACGATAATGTCCTGTGTGATACGCTTATCTTCTGCAGAAACGATGGTAACACCATGATTTTGAATTACTCGACCGACTAAAATAGCATTTGCTCGCTCGAGCACCTCAACAATTATTCCCTCTTGCCTGCCACGTTTATCAATACCGGTAACCTGAACCATAACGCGATCATTATTAAATACCTTTGACATTTCCTTCGGTGATAAAAAAATATCGGGGTTGGATGAATCCTCAGCTATTAAGAAACCAAACCCATCATGATGGCCAAGCACCCTTCCAGGTATAAGGTTTATTTTTTTTGCAACGCAAAGGACATCTTTACGATTAATCATGATTTGTCCTTGCCTCGCCATGGCATTTAAACGCTTTTCAAAAAAAATCTCTTCATCTTTTGCAATATCAAGCAGCTTACTCAATTCATTTTTTTTAAGTGGCACCCCATGCTTATTCATCACATCCAGAATTAATTCTCGACTTGGAATGGGGTTTGGATAAATTTCTTTTTCTCGTGAAATTTTAGGGTCGTTATCTCGAATTCTATTTTTTTTAATTTTTTTCATTTACTGTGGTGTTGTTTAATGCATACAAATCTGCAATATTTCTCCCTAATCCATTGTAATCGAGTCCAAAACCATAAACGTAGGCGTCATCAACTTCGAGCCCATAAAAATCTGCTTCAATCATTTTCTTTTTATTTAATTTTTTTTCAAAAAGAACAACATTTGTTATTGATTTGGGATCATGCTGAGCTAGACGTTGGTAGATGTAATGCATTGTATTACCCTCGTCTAAAATATCATCAACAACCAAAATATGCTGATTTTTAATTTCTTTTGCAGAAGGTTCATGCGTTAACGTAATTTTAGCTTGGCCAACATTATCTTGATAACGAGACACATGAATGTAGTTAACTTCCATCGTAAACGTTAACTTAGGGATTAAAATCCCAACAAAAGGAATTGCCCCTGTCAAAACGGGCAACAAAAGAACTTTTTTACCACTAAACTCTTTATTTAATCTAGTGGCAATATGATTTATAGAATGCAGAATTTCTTCATGCGTATAGATAATATGCGAATTGGCTAAGATTGCTTGATCTAACATCAAGTCAGCCTATTTCTAAGGTAACTCTCCAACTCAACACCAAAATCGTTATTTTTAAGCGCGTATTCGATATTCGCTTTTACAAAGCCCAATTTATCGCCACAATCATAGCGCGTACCTGAGAATTCATAAGCTGAAACATTATTGGTCGCCAGCATACTTTTGATAGCATCTGTTAATTGAATTTCATTACCCCTACCTACATTCGTCTTAGCGAGATAATCAAGTATTTGATTGGTAAAGATGTACCGACCAACAACACCAAAATCTGATGGGGCATCAACAGGTTCGGGTTTCTCAATAATATCAATAATGTTTGCTAAAGCTTTGTTGAACGAGTCAATCTCAATCATGCCGTAGTGAATGGAGTCTGCCTTTTTTATTTTTTCCACGGCAATCAATGACGTATTTGAATCATCATACCTATCCACCATTTGCTTTAATACACCAGGCTTAGCATCAATCAAGTCATCAGCGAGAACGACAGCAAAGGGCTCGTCACCCAAGACGGGTTTTGCCTGCAGAATTGCATGCCCTAAGCCCAATGGCTCCCCCTGTCTAATGTATATACATGACGCACTTTTAGGGATTATATTATTCATTTCATCAAATAATTGCTTTTTCTTATCAGTAATATTCGATACACCAATTTCAAGCGTTTGATCAAAATGATCGGTGATAGCACGCTTGGTTTTCCCTGTGATAAAAATAAGCTCAGTAAAACCAGCCTCAAGTGCCTCTTCCACTGCGTATTGAATTAAAGGTTTATCAACCACAGGAAGCATTTCCTTTGGAGTAGCTTTGGTAGCAGGCAAGAAACGAGAACCGTGTCCAGCCACTGGAAAAACAACTTTCTTTAACCTCATATTAAACCCTGATATTTCATAGCGTCATATTAACAGATGAATGATTTATTATTTTGATTCAAGATAACATTATGAAACTTTGGTTTTGCAATCTTGCAGTTTTGATTGCCATTTTTTAGTGTTTGATTCATCACCCACTTTTCTTTCCACCCAATACTCACCCTTTGATGTCAACTCTTTTTTCCAAAAAGGTGCCTCCGTTTTTAGGTAATCGATGACAAAACGGCATGCATCAAACGCTTCATCGCGATGCTCACTTAAAACAATCACACCCACAATAGGTTCATTGGGCTCCAATAACCCATAACGGTGAATAATTTGCACAGCCGTTATATTCCAATTCTTTTTTGCATATTGCTCAATTTTTATTAACGCTTTTATGGTCATTTCTGGGTAATGCTCAATATGCAGTTTGGATAACTTTTTATTTGTTTTATTTGGGTTAAATTCTCTGACATACCCAGTGAATGACACCACAGCTCCGATTGATGTGGTATTAGCTCTGAGAGACTTTATCAAATCCTCAATGGAAAAGGTTTCTTGTTGAACGATTGCCATTTAACCTCCAGTGATAGGTGGTAGAAAGGCGACTTCGTCACCTTGCTTGACGGGTGTGTCCCAATCTACAATTTCGTGATTAACAGCGACGCGGAGATTCTTTCTCATTTCCACTAATTTCAGCCATGGGTCTTCGTTATTTTCCGTTAAAAAAATCAATAATTGTTCAACATTTTTAACCTTTGATTCGTTAATACTCATTTCTATCGATTCTTTACCGAAAAGCTCTCTTAAACTCGCAAAAAATAAAATTTTAATCATCTGACCTCTTTTCCGATAATGTGTCATCCAAATCTAGTAAGTCTTCATCAATGTCATCAAGCTGCACACGTTCAATTTGTTTGAAACGTGAGGTAATTTTTTTACTTGTGATATTAATTTTTTGCGCATTGTCATTAGCTTGACTGATGTTATCTGTTAATTTTTTCATACGCGAATCAAACCGTTCAAATTCTTGACCAAGTTTGCCTAATTCAGATTTGATAATATGCACCTGTTTCTTTGTTTCAATATCTTTTAGCACTGCTCTGGCCGTATTTAGAACAGCCATTAATGTGGTGGGTGATACTAACCAGACACGATGCAACATTGCCTCTTTAATAATATCAGGGTGGTGCCCATGAATTTCTGCAAAGACCGCTTCTGCAGGTATAAACATTACCGCGCCATCCGATGTTTCATTGGGAATAATATATTTTGAAGATATGTCGGTAATATGCTTTCTCACATCTAGCTTAAACTGGCGTTTTGCTCGCTCTTTATCTCCCTCAGCAATATTTTGGTCAAACATTTTATGGTAATTTTCCATTGGAAATTTAGAGTCAACTCCAATAGTGCCCGTCGGCTCTGGTAAAAATAATGCACAATCCACTCGTGCGCCGGATAAAAAAGTATGTTGAAAGGCATAAGAATCCGGCGGCATAATATTTGAAATAAGCTCTTTAAGTTGAATTTCCCCATAGGTACCTCTGGAGCGCTTGTCCCCTAATATTTCTTGCAGGCTCACCATGTTTGTCATCATGCCATCGATTTTTTTTTGCGCCTCATCAATAGTCGCCAGCGTTTTAGCAACATTCACAAAGGTTTCATTTTGGGATTTTTCTTGATCAGATAACGTGTTATGCAGACGGTCTGATAACTTATTCATCGCGTCATTGATATCCACAATGATTTGCCTATGCTTTTCTTCAAGTGTTTGCGTCACATTTGACTCAGATTTATTAAAGAATAGTTTCCAAATCAATACAGCTAACGCTAGAAAAATGAATAACAGTGAAAATTCAACTAACATAGGAGTAATTATTTGGCAGCCTTCAGTGCCTGAGTAATATCAGCAAGGATGTCATCAATGTGTTCAATACCCACAGAGATTCTGACCATATCTTCAGAGACACCTGCTAATTTTAATTCCTTATCATCCAATTGACGATGCGTCGTTGAGGCGGGATGGCAAGCAAGGGATTTAGCATCACCGATATTCACCAATCGTAAAATCATTTTTAGCGCATCAATAAATTTTGCTCCAGCAACCTTCCCCCCCTTAATGCCAAAACTGATGATACCCGCGGCCTGCCCTTTAGTAATTTTTTTACAAATCGTATGGTATGGATCACCAGGTAACCCTGCATAGTTAACCCAACTCACTTGTTCATTTTTCTGCAAGAATTCAGCTACCTTGAATGCATTGAAACAATGACGCTCAATTCTTAAACCTAAGGTTTCCAATCCTTGCATAATTTGAAACGCACTGCTTGCAGCCAGAGCGGCACCCGTATTTCGAAGTGGCACAACACGACAACGCCCAATATAAGCCGCTGGACCAAGCGCTTCGGTATAAACAACGCCATGATAAGAAGGGTCTGGTTCATTCAGCATAGGAAATTTTTTCGCTTCTTTTGCCCAATCAAACTTCCCGCTATCTACAATGACCCCGCCCACTGTCGTTCCATGTCCGCCTATATATTTTGTTAATGAATGAATAACAATATCCGCACCAAAGTCTATTGGGCGACACAAATAAGGGGTAGCCACTGTGTTATCAACGATTAATGGAATGCCTTTTTCATGCGCAATATCTGCCAATATTTTCAGATCAACCACATTACCTAATGGGTTGCCAATCGTCTCACAATATAGCGCTTTGGTTTTACTATCAATCGCCGCTTTAATTTCATCATAGTTACCCGCATCAACCATTTTCACTTCCACACCTTGATTGGGTAATGTGTGCGCAAAAAGATTGTATGTACCACCGTAGAGCTGACTGGTGCTAACAATATTGTCACCAACTCTGGTAATACACGAAATTGCATAGGTTATGGCTGCCATGCCTGATGCTAAAGCTAATGCAGCAATACCCCCCTCCATCTCGGCTATTCTTTGCTCAAGCACTGCGTTAGTGGGGTTCATAATCCTGCTGTAAATATTGCCCTCTACTTTGAGGTCAAATAAATCTGCGCCATGTTGGGTATTATCAAATGTAAATGAAGTGGTTTGATAAATAGGCGTGGTGGCAGCCTTAGTTGTTTTCTCCGACTCGTAACCATGGTGAAGGGCAATCGATTCGAGTTTCATAATTTTTATCCTCTAATTTTTTCTGATACTTAATAGTAACAAGATATTTTAATTTATTGCGATATCTCCTCAATATTAATTAAGGGAAACCGCGCTACAATTTCTTGCACACCCTTGGGTGTTATTTTAACTTTAAGCTGGATTTCTTCTGTAAATTGCTTGTCTATAATGCTCCCATTATTACTATAAATTACATGAGTTATACTATCTAACATACTGTATTTAAATGATAATAAATAATAATTATTTAAAGTAAAATCGCTAACCTTGCTTCTTTTTAACGCCAACATGCCAGCCTTGCTGTACGCTCTTGCCAAACCACCAGTACCTAAATTAATGCCCCCATAATAACGCACCACAGCCAAGCATGTATTAACAATGTTCTGGTTTTCTAATATATTTAACAAGGGCTTGCCTGCCGTTCCAGATGGTTCACCAGCGTCGTTAAAATAGGGTTCAATGCTATTGCCTAAGTAGGTTTGGTAAGCATAAGCGATGTGGCTGCAAGATGGGTGAGCTGATTGCAGGCACTTAATCTTTTCTAACGCGCTGTCTCTTGTTGTGATAATGAAAGATAGTCCAATAAATTTAGATTTGTTGATTATTAGATCTTCCGAAGTGCTTTCTAGTGAAATAATCTTCAAATTTAACTCAAACCAACAATATTTCCTTTTTTATCAACAAAAATATGTTCACTCGCAGGTATCTTTGGAAGTCCAGGTAAGGTCATTAGGTCGCCGCATACAGCGACAATAAAACCCGCGCCCCTTGACAACCTTATCTCTCTTATATTTAGATCGTGATCAGTAGCGGCTCCCCGTTGCTTAGGGTCACTTGAAAAAGAATACGGGGTTTTGGCAATACACACCGGCAAATTATCATATAACTTGGCGAGCTCATTTATTTGTTCAGCTGCCTCAGTTTCATAAATAACACTTTTCGCTCGATAGATTTTTTTTGCCAGCACTTCTATCTTCTGCTTTAATGATAAATCTGGCTCGTAGACATAACGAAAGTTTGATTTGTTATTTTCTAACAATGTAATTGCAGCATTCGCCAACTCAACTGCGCCTTTGGCACCCGCAGACCAGTGGTTGCATAAAATTGCTTGAAATCCAAGTTTTTCGACCGCAGTTTTGACAAAGGCAATCTCGTCTTGCGTGTCAGCACTAAATTGGTTAATCGCAACAATTAAATCAAGCCCGTAATGTTCGCTGCAATTTTCAATATGCCGTTTTAAATTTTCAAAACCCAAGGCCAGTGCTTGTAAATTTTCTTGGTTTAAATCGGCAACTTCAATGCCGCCGTGGTATTTTAGCGCCCTGATGGTGGCGACTAAAACAATCATATGCGGCTCAAGGCCAGTTTGACGGCACTTAATATCGATAAATTTCTCAGCACCAAGGTCCGCCCCAAACCCTGCTTCTGTAACGACATAATCAGATAATGAAAGAGCTAAATTGGTGGCGGCGTAAGAATTGCAACCATGCGCAATATTAGCAAAAGGGCCTCCGTGCACCAGTGTCGGGGTGTGATGAATGGTTTGTACAAGGTTGGGCATAAAGGCATCTTTCAAAAGCGCTACCATTGGCCCTTGAGCTTTCAGATCTTTTGCCAATATAGGTGGCTTCGAGGGATCAATATGCTTAGCAACCTCCATTTCTCCAAGTCGCTTTTCAAGATCTTTGTAGGAAGTTGCAAGACAAAAAATTGCCATTACCTCACTTGCCACGGTGATGTTGAATTTGGATGTGTATTGATAGCGACTCATCTCTACCTTGACTTGACGCAGCGATCGATCATTCATATCCAAACAGCGATCAAAGCTTATTCTATTGACATCAATGCCGAGCTCATTACCGTGCCAAATATGATTATCAATTAAAGCAGATAAAAGGTTATTGGCTGAGGTAATTGCATGAAAGTCGCCAGTGAAATGTAAATTAATATTTTCCATAGGTAACGCTTGTGACATTCCGCCACCGGTAGCACCACCTTTCATTCCAAAAACGGGGCCTAATGAAGGCTCCCTCACACACACCATGGATTTTTTCCCCACATACGACAATGCGTCAGCAAGTCCAATTGTGGTGGTGGTTTTCCCCTCACCAGCTGGCGTGGGACTCATGGCTGTGACGAGAATTAATTTTGCGTTGGATTTATTTTTTTTGGGGAGCTTACTTGTATCAATTTTTGCAATGGATGGACCAAAATTAATTAGGCAATCTTTTGCTACTCCAACTTTTGCAGCAATGTCCTCAATTGGCAGTAGTTTCGCGTTTTGGGCTATTTCTATATCTGATTTCATATTAACTTTATACCTAAATATGGCGTTTTTGTAAAAAGTTTTTTAGCTCATTATCGCTCATGTGAGGGGTAAACATTTTTATAAAATCATGGGTAAATTGTCTTATAAATGTGTCTTTTCTGATACCCAGATATGTGGTGCTGGTTGGAAAAAGATGACTCACATCACGACTGACTAAACCTTTATCTTTTTCTTTATCAAAAGCCATTTGAGCAATTAAACCCACACCCAAATTAAGACTAACATAGGTTTTAATAACATCCGCATCAATCGCTGTGAGCATGATATTTGGATTTATATTGGCGTCCTTAAAAACGTTAGAAACAATGGTGCTGCCTGTAAATGCATAATCATAGGTAATTAAAGGATACGTGGATAAGTCTTTTAACGTAATTTCATCTTTTTCACCTAATGGATGCCCCTTCGGCATGACAACGCATCGATTCCATGAATAGCATGGAATGCAAAAAATTTTTTCATTTAAACTAATGGACTCAGTGGCAATGCCTATGTCTGCTTCACCGGAGACGATTTGTTCGGTTACCTGGGTAGGGTTGCCCTGATGAATATTTAAATTTATCTTTGGGTATTGTTTCACAAAGGACTCTACAATTTTTGGTAATTTATAACGTGCCTGTGTATGCGTGGTAGCGATAGTAAAGTTTCCTGCATCTGTCTTTTCGTACTCCTCAGAGACACGTTTAATATTTTTTGTCTCACGCATAATTTCGGTAATGGAAAATATGACTTTGTGACCAGGTTCAGTCAACCCGACTAAACGCTTGCCATTTCTTTGAAATATCTGAATACCAATTTCATCCTCAAGTAATTGGATTTGTTTGCTTACCCCGGGCTGTGAGGTATGGAGAGAATGGGCGGCTTTTGAGATATTAAATTGGTTTTGTACCACCTCATAAATGCAGCGTAATTGTTGTAATTTCATATAGCTAAAAGTTATATCTTTATCATTTAATATTACTAGAATAATATATTAAAACCTGATATATTTCACCTCAATTTTTCTATCAGGTTATCTATGGGTATTGAGCTTACCATATCGGGGTTTGTTGTCGGTTTGTTGGTTGGATTAACAGGTGTTGGTGGTGGATCATTAATGACACCACTGTTGGTGCTCCTTTTTAAAGTGAACCCAGCGGTTGCGATTGGCACCGATTTGATTTACGCATCCATAACCAAATCTGCTGGCGTTATTTCGCATAATAAATTAGGTCATATCAAGTGGGGTATCGTAGGCAAACTAATGCTCGGGAGTATTCCTGCATCATTAATCACCACACTCTTCTTGAAGCAAATTAATTTAAAATCTCCAGAGGTTATTGGTATTATAGAATTGAGTTTAGGTATAGCACTTATTTTGACTGCGGTGGCTGTGCTATACCAACCTATTATTGTAGAAAAATCAAAACATAATAAAATTAGAACGCCACGGCATACGGCCATACTCACTTTTGCTTTAGGCTTAATTTTAGGCGCCATGGTGACATTAACCTCAGTCGGTGCCGGTGCACTTGGGGTCACAGCGCTGTTATTGCTTTACCCTAAAATGACAGTAAAAAGTATTATTGGAACAGACATTGCTCATGCGGTGCCCATTACCTTTTTTGCTGGATTGGGACATTATAATCTTGGCCATGTTGATTTTGTTTTACTAAGCTCTTTATTAATTGGATCAATTCCTGGTATTTGGACAGGAAGCTTTTTAAGTGCGAAGATTAATGAAAATAAATTAAGGTTAATTCTTGTATTTATTTTATTTGCCATTGGTTTGAAATTAATAATTAATACTTAAGGTTTTATATGTACAAATATGATGATATAGATCAAACGATTGTGGATGAAAGGGTAGCTCAGTATGAGGACCAACTTAATCGTTATCTTAAAAAACAATTAACCGATGAAGAATTTCGGCCGCTAAGGTTGCAAAATGGTCTATACATTCAGCGTCATGCACCCATGCTTCGCATTGCGATTCCCTATGGATTATTATCGTCAACACAATTACGTAAATTAGCTGAAATTGCGGATAAATATGACCGGGGTTATGGGCATTTCAGTACGCGACAAAATTTACAACTTAATTGGCCAAAACTTGAAGACACACCGAATATACTAAGAGAATTAGCCAGTGTACAAATGCACGCTATTCAAACGTCAGGTAATTGCGTCAGAAACATTACAACAGATCAATTTTCTGGCATTACGCCTGATGAGATTATAGACCCCCGACACATTGCAGAAATTTTACGCCAATGGAGCACATTTCATCCGGAATTTGCCTTGCTTCCACGAAAATTTAAAATTGCGGTGACGGGTTCTAGAAAAGATCGTGCACTAGTGCAAGCACACGATATCGGGTTAGAGTTTTTTCTTGATGAAACAAATAAAATTGTCGTTAAGGTATGGGTAGGGGGTGGCCTGGGTCGCACACCAATTTTAGGTTCTGTCATCAACGAAAAACTTGAGTGGCAACACATTCTCACCTACTGTGAGGCAATCTTGCGCGTATACAACCTTTATGGTCGCCGAGACAATAGTTTTAAAGCAAGAATTAAAATCCTGGTTAAGGCGCTGGGTATCGATAAATTCAAGGCCTTGGTTGAAGAGGAATGGCAATACATCAAAGATGGACCTAATACCATTACTGAAGCTGAATTGAGCCGTATAAAAGCTTTTTTTACAGAGCCAGCCTATAAAACAAATCTGGATTCAAATTTAGAGTCGCATCAAAATGAAAAGGCTTTCACGCAATGGCTCACACGCTGCACCCATGCGCATAAAAAACAAGGCTATCGAGCCGTTACGCTATCATTAAAACCAACGTATACCGCGCCAGGTGATGCAAGCTCCGATCAGATGCGAGCTGTTGCGGACATGGCAGATGATTATAGTTTTGGTGAATTACGCGTGTCGCATGAACAAAATCTCATATTGGCAGATGTGCAGGAGGATAAGTTGTATGAGTTATGGCAAAAAGCTAAAACGCTGAGTCTTGCAACACCCAATGTGGGCTTGTTAACGGATATTATTTGTTGCCCTGGGGGTGATTTTTGCTCCCTAGCGAATGCCAAGAGCATACCGATCGCGGAATCAATCCAAGCAGTCTTTGATGATATGGATTACTTACACGACATTGGTGACATAAACCTCAATATCTCTGGCTGCATGAATGCTTGTGGGCACCATCATGTCGGTCATATAGGAATTTTAGGTGTTGATAAAAATGATACCGAGTGGTACCAAGTGACTTTGGGTGGGAACCAAGGCAACTTTGCTAGTATTGGAAAAGTTATTGGGCCCTCATTTTCAGCTGAGCAAATGCCAGCAGTGATTCGTAAGATAATTGACGTTTATATAAGTGTTCGGCAGGATGACGAGGCATTTATTGATTGTGTACATCGGGTCGGAATTGAACCCTTTAAAAATACTATCTATCAAGAAACGGCGCATTAATTATGGCTACACAACTAATTCAAATTGATAAAATTCAAGATGATGATTGGGTCATCATTGATCTCCCAGTAATAGAGGTCGAAATCAAAAAACAAGCAGGTAAAGTTGTTCAATTTAAATTGACCGGTGAAGCCTACCCTACATCAGAGCAAATTGAAAAAACAGTGATCCCTGCTTCGGGCAATATCATTTTACCGCTTCAGGTGTATGCAAAAAATAAAGCTCGTTTAGCAGAGCGATTAAATAAGGGTGAAATTGGTATTTGGCTTTTAACTCACGAGGAAATAGAAAAATACATCGCAAGTGAAGAAGAAATAAACCAATTTTCAATTATCGCAATAAAAACAGAAAAATTTGCTGACGGACGTATCTTTTCTATTGCAGCGCGAATAAGAAATAAGTTTCGTTTTACTCACGATCTTCGAGCAATTGGTGATGTATTAAAAGATCAGCTCTATTTTTTAAAAAGAGTGGGATTTAGCAGTTATGTTATTCGAGAAGATAGAAATGCAGATGAGGCCCTTGAAGCACTTTATGATTTTAGTGACCCTTACCAGGGGGCTTTTGACCTCAAAGAACCGGTATGGCGTAGAAAAAAAAGAAAATGAAAAAAACTGATCAAATTAACCTATCTGAAACTTTAATAAACCAAGTAAAAGAGAAAACTGATGTACTTTATGTTTTACTCAATGAGATGGCTAACAAGTATCCTGCAATTGCTTTTGCAAGCAGTTTTGGTGCTGAAGATGTTGTGTTGCATCATGCCATTCATGAGTCACAAAGCAAAATTGCAATATTTTCGCTAGATACAGGTCGACTTCCAAACCAAACCTTTGAGCTCATCAGTACAATCAAAAAACAATACGATCAAGCAATAGAATTTTTTTTTCCTAATCAAGAAAACATTGAGAGGTATATGAATGATAAGGGCGTCAATGCTTTTTATGAGTCACTTGAGCTTCGCAAAGAATGTTGTTACATCAGAAAAGTTGAGCCGTTGAAACGTGCACTCAAAAATCGTGATGCGTGGATCACAGGCATGCGTGCTAATCAATCACAAACTAGGCTAGCACTCAAAATACAAGAGCATGACAGTGTTCATGGCATCGCGAAAATCAACCCATTAACAGATTGGACTGACATGGAAATATGGGCATACATCAAACTTCATGGTTTACCCTACAACAGCTTACATGATGAATTTTATCCTAGTATTGGATGTGCGCCATGCACGCGTGCAGTCTCCCTAGGCGAAGATATACGTGCAGGACGTTGGTGGTGGGAAAATCCTGAACATAAAGAATGTGGGCTGCATTTAAAGGATAAAAAATAAATGGCAAAAGTATTATCACATTTAGATTGGTTAGAGTCTGAAGCAATTCATATTATGCGTGAAGTTGCAGGGCAATGCAGCAATCCTGTTTTACTTTTTTCAGGAGGAAAAGATTCTTTATGCCTGTTACGAATTGCTGAAAAAGCTTTTCGGCCTGGACGTTTTCCATTTCCCTTGATGCATGTTGATACTGGCCACAATTATCCTGAAGTAATTGCATTTCGAGATAGAAAAGTTAATGAGCTCGGGGAGCGTCTTGTTGTCGCGTCAGTTGAGGAATCGATGAAAAAAGGTACAGTGATGCTCAATTCGCCCAATGAGCCAAGAAATAAATACCAATCCATTACCTTGCTTGAAGCTATTGAAGAACATGGATTTGATTGTTGTATTGGTGGTGCCAGAAGAGATGAAGAAAAGGCGCGTGCGAAAGAACGCATAATGAGCTTTCGTGATGAATTTGGTCAGTGGGATCCAAAAAATCAACGTCCAGAGTTATGGGATCTCTACAATGCTCGAGTTCATAAAGGGGAAAATATCCGTGCGTTCCCTATCTCTAATTGGACCGAAATGGACGTCTGGCAATATATTGAAAGAGAGCAACTTGAGCTGCCTAACATATATTATGCACACCAAAGAGATGTAGTTAAACGCAATGGCGCTATAGTTCCAGTGACTGAATTTACCCCTCCAAAACCCGGAGAGTTAATTGAAAATCTAATGGTAAGATTTCGCACAGTGGGAGATATTACTTGCACCGCACCTGTCCTAAGTCATGCAGATACTGTTGAAAAAATTATTTTAGAAACTGCGTCAACAATTATTTCAGAGCGAGGTGAAACGCGGCTTGATGACCAAATGTCAGAGTCAGCGATGGAGCAGCGTAAGAAAGAAGGCTATTTTTAATATGACAAAAAAAACAAATGATACGGTATTAAGATTCATGACATGCGGCAGCGTCGATGATGGTAAAAGTACCTTAATTGGACGACTACTTTTTGATACCAAAACAATTCTTACTGATACCTTAAGCCAGATTGAAAAAACTTCCAAAAAACGAGGGATGTCTGCGCTTGATTTATCCTTAATCACGGATGGCTTACAGGCAGAAAGAGAACAAGGTATTACCATTGATGTGGCCTACCGCTACTTTAGTACAGGAACGCGAAAGTATATTATTGCTGATGCCCCAGGTCATGAGCAGTATACAAGGAATATGGTTACTGCCGCATCAACGGCAGAATGTGCCATTATTCTTATTGATGCCAGAAAAGGTATCCTTACCCAAACTAAACGCCATACCTATTTATCAAAATTGGTTGGCATCAAACATATTTTGGTCGCAATAAATAAAATGGATTTAATTGACTATGCTGAGGACCAATTTAAAGAAATTCAACATGACTATTTAGCTTTCACAAACGCAATAAACCTTAAGGATACAGAAATAAAATTTATTCCTATTTCTGCCCTAGCCGGTGACATGATTGTTGATCGTGGGGAAAAATTAAATTGGTATAACGGACCTACCCTGCTAGATTATCTTGAAAATTTAGATGCCAGCGAAAAAAATGCGATGAAAGAATTACGTTTTCCTGTCCAGTATGTGTGTCGTCCACAGGATTCTGCCAATAAAGAATTACATGACTTCCGAGGTTTTATGGGCCGTATCGAATCAGGATTATTGTGCGTAAATGATAAGGTAAAAATTCTTCCTTCCGGACATCAATCTGAGGTAAAAGATATTCGAGTGGGTAATGATTTTATTGAAGAGGCGATACCTGAGCAATCAGTAACTATTACATTAAAGGACGAAATTGATATTTCACGTGGTGATATGATCGTCCATGAAGAAGATTCGATTAAAAGTACCAAATCGTTTAACGCAACTGTTTGCTGGTTAAATGAAAGCCCTTTAACCATGAATAGAACTTATTTAATTATGCATGCCGCCCGTGCATCTAAAGCAAAAATTACCCATATTGAACACAAAATAGATGTCAATACACTTGCTAAAGAAAAAACAAGTCAGCTTAATGTAAATGATATTGCTGATTTATCTTTTAAACTTGCCCAGCCACTTATCCTTGATACATATGAAGATAACCGCGTTACCGGTGCATTTATTCTGGTCGATGAGTCAACCTTTCATACGGTTGCTGCGGGAATGATAAATAACATAGATTCATAATTAAAAATAAATTAAAATAAGTTAAATTTTCATGAGGAATTACCATGACATACGTAGTTACTGAAAGTTGTATTCAATGCAAATATACAGATTGTGTTGATGTTTGCCCGGTTGATTGTTTTGTTGAAGGACCAAATTTTCTTGCTATCGACCCTGAAGAGTGTATCGATTGCACCTTATGCGTTGCTGAATGCCCAGTTGAGGCTATCTTCGCTGAGGATGATGTGCCTGAAGATCAACAAGAATTTATTGAAATTAACGCTAAATTGGCAAAAGTCTGGCCTATTATTTCATCCAGGAAGGATCCGTTACCGGATGCAGATAAATTTGCTAATGAGCCTAATAAACGCGAACTGTTACTAGAAGAATAATTTTATGCGCGCCTTAATTATTTTAATTATCTATACATTTTTAGTTGGCTGTGGCCCTCAATATGTTGAAGTCAAGCCTGGGGCTGATGGTGTTGCAGTGGTCGAGAATATTAATGAAGAAAAATGTGAACTTAAAGGGACGAACACAGTAAGAATTACGGGTTATGCTGAACGCCTGCCTGAATACATACAGCGTGATTTGTTACAGCTGAGTAAAAATGCTGCTTTTGATATGGGTGCCAATACCATCAAAATGTCAGAACAGTTTGAAAAAGGTCGAGGAACTCAATCGGCAACATTTGAAGCTTACCTGTGTAATTAATCGCTTTTCCAAAATAATGTTTTTGATGCAGCAAATAATCCGCAACACAAGATTAAAAACAATCCTGAAGCTAACCCAAAGGTTGAAAACCATAATACAGGAATCACGAGCCCTGCAACTAATGTTGAAAAGAGCATTTGCATGAAAGCTTGGCCTGAGGCAGCTGTTCCACGCATCCTTGGAAAACAATCAAGGGCTGCTAGTGAAATAACCGGCATCACTGCTGCCATTCCAATATTGTAGAGGGCAATCAATCCAATATTGATCATTGCGTAATTATCAAAAAAAGCACAAAACAATAAATTTATAAGTGAAATAAAAAACATCCAAAAGTACCCATATCTTAATAATCTTGATGGCGAGAAAACTCCTGCAGATCGTTTCGAAATAAAAGAACCAATCATCATGCCAGTCACGGTTGGAATAAAAAGGTAGCCGAATTGTTGTGCAGTAAAGCCTAAATGGTCAATCAAAAAAACAGGACTTGCTAAAACATAAATAAAAAAAGCAGAAAAATTTGCAGACACGGCTAAAATAAGCAGTACAAATTCTTTATTAGAAAATAATTCACGGTATCTTACTGAGATAGCGCTGCATGAAAAGGGTAATAAATCTTTTTTTGCTAAAGTTTCTGGCAGAATTTTATTTGCCATAAATACAGATAATGCGGCATAAATTGCTAAAAAAACAAAAATAATTTGCCAATGAAATGCAAGCAATAATCCACCAATCATCGGTGCTATGGCAGGAGCAATTCCAAAAATAATCTGAATCGTTGCCATCACCCTTTGTGCCTCCGGGCCTTGATAAAGATCCCTCACCATCGCGCGTGCAACAACATTACCTGCCCCGCCTCCAATACCTTGTAAAATCCTAAAAAACCAAAGCATTTCCACCGAGGTTGATAAAGCACATCCGATAGAGGCAAAGAAAAAAAGCCCCAAACCAAATTTCATGGTTTTAATACGGCCAATAGAGTCTGATATAGCCCCATGAAACAGAGTCATAAGCGTATAAGGTGCTAGATAAAACGTTAAACTTTGCTGGATAGCATTGGGTGTCGAATTGAGGTCAAATGCAATTAAATGGAATGCAGGCAGATAGGTGTCAATGGCGAATGGCGCAAGACTTGCCAGCATAGCCAAAGTAATCACCTTAGGATTTAGGAAAAGACTCATATTCACCAAAGATTATAGGGGATTTATGGTAAAGCGTGAAAGTCTGCTAGGCGATCTTTTTCTTCCCCATCGATAACGCGTTGAGAATTTTTATCAGTTCTAAAGACAATCGGTTGTTCTTTTAGAACACCGTTTTGTGCATCCTCAACTGCTTTAACAATCAGAGGACGACCAGGTGATTTATCACAGACTGGATCAGCACCTTCAGCATCCCCTGTAATTAAAAAAGCTTGGCATCGGCACCCACCTAAATCATTCTCTTTTTCAGGACAGGTTCTACAAGGTTCTTTCATCCACGCATCACCACGGTATTTATTAAACGCTGGAGATTCATGCCACGCGTAACCCAAATCATTATTTTTTACATTAGGGAATTTCATGTTAGGTAACACACGGGCTGAATGACAAGGTAACACATCACCATCGGCAGTTACAATCATAAAGACTTCACCCCAACCGTTCATACACTTCTTCGGGCGATTACCAAAATAGTCAGGTACCACAAAAAAAACTTTCATTTTATTACCAACCTTATCTCGAAAGCGATTTGTAACTTCTTCAGCTTTATCCACTTGTTCTTTGGTCGGCATTAATTGATTTCGATTAAGAAGTGACCAACCGTAATATTGGGTATTGGCCAACTCGACATAATCCGCACCTAACTTTTCTGCCATTTCTAAAATTTCTTGAATGTGCTCAATATTATAGCGATGTATGACGACGTTCAAAACCATAGGATAGCCACGATCTTTAATCATGGCCGCAACTTTTTGCTTTAATTTGAAAGTACGAGTATCGGTAACAAAGTTGCTAATTTCCTCAGTAATATCATGCATGGAGAGCTGAATATGGTCCAACCCACCTTTTTTAAAAGCATCGATTCTCTTTTCTGTTAACCCTACACCTGAAGTAATTAGATTGCTGTAATAACCTAAACTATGAGCTTCTTCTACAATCGTCTCAATATCATCTCTTAATAAAGGTTCGCCACCGGAAATACCTAATTGCAGCGCCCCTAACTCACGAGCTTGATTTAATACCTTGATCCAACCTTTTGTGTCTAACTCGTTATTAGTGTGATTCGTATAATCAGTTGGGTTATAACAAAAAGCACAATGTAATGGGCAGCGATAGGTAATCTCCGCTAACAACCACAAAGGCTGTTTATTAGTAACATTTGAATCAACTCCATTATTTTGTTGTGCCATTTTTTACCCCTAATTCACTTTTTCAATCCAAGCTTTGCCAATAGCAAAATCCAGCATCGCTAAAATATCTTTTTCAATTTCACCAACATCTGGAAATTGCTCTTGAAGTTTTGTAACAATTTCACCTGCGGAGGTACTACCATCGACTAATTTCAAGACCTCGCCTGCACTACCATTCAATTTCACCATACCCTCAGGGAACAAAATAACATAGCAATCTTGCGCTTTTTCCCACTGAAATCGATGATGCGCAGCAATTTTGTATATATCTGAATGTTCAATAGCCATTTATCGTGGTTGCCTCAAATAATCACGTCCCTCAACTTTGATATCAGACGAGGCTAACATAATTGAATCTGCTATAACCCATAATACATCAAGTTTAAACTGAAGGATATTTAATGCTTTTTCCTGCATCTCTCTTGTCTGACTAAAATGGTCTAATGTTACAGATAAACCATGTTCAACATCACGTCTTGCTTCTGTTAATCTTTTCTTGAAATATGAAAGTCCTGATTCATCAATCCAAGGGTACATTTCTGGCCATGAGCTAATTCGCTGTTGGTGAATATGTGGGGCAAAAAGCTCAGTAAGTGAGGAGCAAATTGATTCCTGCCAAGACCGTTGCTTAGCAAAATTAATGTAAGCATCCACCGCAAAGCGGACACCTGGAGAAACCATTCTTAGAGAAGTAACATCTTCTCTGGATAAACCAACAGCTTTGCCTAATTGAATCCAAGCTTCGATACCCCCCTCAGCTTGACCATCTCCGTCATGGTCAATTATTCTTACTATCCATTCTTTACGAATTTCTTTATCAGGACAATTTGACAAAATCGCAGCATCTTTCTGGGGAATTCCTATTTGATAATAAAATCGATTGGCAACCCAACGCTGTAATTGTTCTTTAGTTAACTTCCCTTCATACATTAAAACGTGAAAAGGATGATATATATGGTAACCCTTACCTTTTTCTCTTAATTGATTTTCAAACTCTTCGCGACTCCAAGGTTTTGTCATGGATGCATTCCTTTACAATATGATATCCATACCATCATGAGCAACTTCAATTCCATGATCATCTAAAATTTGACGTTCAGGTGAATCTTCTCTGAGGATTGGATTGGTGTTATTAATGTGAATAAGTATTTTTCTTGGCTTTGAAAGGGCACTTAAAGTTTCCATAATGCCGCCCTTGCTTGACTGATCTAAATGGCCCATTTCACTGGCTAATTTATCATTAATTCCATGCCGAGACATTTCGTCGTTTGTCCATACAGTTCCATCGACCAGAATCACATCTGCATTACTCATGTATTCCAAAACATGGTCTTCAATGACACCTAAGCCTGGGGCGTAAAATAAGTTTTTACCTGATTTTTTATCTTCAACACGGTAACCAACATTATCGCCGGGCACTGTATTATGACGATGCGGCGAATAAGGGGGCGCCTCGCTTTTTAATGGAACGGCAGTAAATATTAATTCATCCGCTTTAGGGATGGTAAAAGGCTGTTGTTCAGTTTTCACTTCATGCCAATTCACTCCTCTAAAATGACCTAAAATATTAAATATTGGGTAGCCTGTTGTCATATCCTCATAGACTGACTTTGTGCAATAAATATCCCAGGGTTTATCGTGTTCTCTTAGAATTAAAAGGCCCGTTGTGTGGTCAATTTGACCGTCACACAATATGATTGATGCAATACCTGTGTCACGAATTTTTCTTGCTGGCTGGAGTGGCGGAAAAGATTCAATTTGTGCGCGTATATCAGGTGATGCATTAAACAAGATCCAGTCTTCGCCATTTGCGCTTACAGTGATGGAGGATTGCGTTCTTGCTGAAGATTTAATAGAGTGAGTGCGAAGCCCCTTGCAGTTTTGACAATTACAATTCCACTGTGGAAAGCCTCCACCGGCACCTGAACCTAAAACGCGAATATGCATAAAATCCTCTAACGATAAATTTAATAGCGAATATTGAAGCAGAACAGGTGTTTGTAACAGGGGAAAACATCTAAAAAAAACTCATGATATCCATGAGTTACTGATTAATATTGCGACCTAATATTTTTGCTATTTGAGTTAATTCATTCATAAGGTGTTTTAATTCCTCAGGATTAATTGCCTGGTCTGCGTCACACCAAGCCTCACAGGGATTTGGATGCATTTCCACTAATAAACCATCCGCCCCAGCAGCAATCGCAGCGCGAGATAATGCTGCCACCATCCATGCTTTTCCACCCGCATGGGATGGGTCAATAATTACAGGCAGGTGCGTTTCCTTTTTTAAAACAGGAATGGCTGTAACGTCCAAGACATTTCTGTAATAAGTTTCGAAGGTTCTTATGCCACGTTCACAAAAGATAATATTGTGATTTCCGCCCGAGGCAATGTATTCAGCAGCCATGAGCCACTCAGAAATGGTTGCTGACATGCCACGTTTTAGAATTACTGGGACATTGATTTTTCCAACCTCTCTTAGTAACTCAAAATTTTGCATGCTCCTGGTTCCAATCTGAATAATATCAACTTTTTTCTCAAGAAATTTATCAAGGTGACGAATATCTAACAATTCAGTAACAATAGGCAGTCCTTCTTTATCAGCGGCCGCCCTGAACATATCCAGCCCCTCAAAACCAACTCCTTGGAATGTGTAAGGACTTGTACGTGGTTTGAAAGCACCTCCACGCATGAGATTAACTCCAGCGGCACGAACTGCTTTTGCAGATTGTTCCATTTGTTCTGGAGTTTCGACGGAGCATGGGCCTGAAATAATTTGAATATCTTTTCCACCAATTCGATGACCTGCAATATCGATTACCGTGTCTTCGTTATGCCATTCGCGAGCAACAATTTTGTATGGCTTTACAATATGAAGGGCTTGTTCAACCCCAGGAAGTGATGCAAGAAGTTCTTCATCTAAAAGTCTCTCATCACCGATAGCACCAATAACAGTTTTTTCAATACCCTTAGAGACGCTTGCTTCAAGGCCTTTGTCTTTGATGCGGTTGAGAACGTTATCAATTTGCTCATCAGTCGCCGTTTTGTTCATCACAATAATCATATTTTTCTAAACCTTAAACACATGCTAATTTTTCAAGAAATATTTTATTTTCATCTTTTAAACCAATGCTTACCCTAAGATAACTTGGCATTTTATAATTTGCTATAGGCCTTACAATCACACCATTTTTCAATAAATGGTGATAATACATCATTGATGCTTGTTCGTCTCTAAGTTTAAAGCTAATGAAATTGCCGTAAGAAGGGATATAGATTATATTTAGTTTCTCAAACCCGGTAATTAACTGTTTCATACCGGCATCATTAATTTTTTTACTACGCTTAATAAAATCATCATCGGCAAGTGATTCGATTGCAGCCAATTGTGCAATTTGATTCACATTAAATGGCTGCCGAATTCGATTCATGTATTCTGCAAGTGATTTATGTGTAACACCATAACCAACTCTTAATCCTGCCAATCCATGTGCTTTTGAAAAGCTTCTTGAGACCAGTAGATTTGGATACTGCTCAAGCCAAGAAAAAGCCTCTGATTTTAAGTTATCATCCAAATATTCATCGTAAGCTTCATCCAACACAACAATAATGCTTTTTGGAACAGCAGATAAAAAATCTCTTAATTTTTTTTTATTAATTAATGTGCCTGTTGGATTATTTGGATTAGCGATAAAAATAACTTTCGTTTTGCTAGTTATTGCTTTTTCAAATGCATCCAAATCATGCTCAAAATTATTTGCTTTAACTTCTACTCCTCTTGCTCCCATCGCTTTCACAACGAGCTCATAAACGGCAAAAGCATGTTCTGAGAAAATGGCCTCGTCATTAGGTATTAAAAATGTTCGAGCGACCAGCTCAAGGATGTCATTTGATCCATTGCCTAAAATAATTTGCTTATCGTTAAGTTTAAATTTTGTTGCGATGGCTTGTTTAAGATAATAGCCATTTCCGTCTGGATAACGCTCAATATCTTTCAAGCCCTTTAAAATTATTTTTTTTACACGCGGGCTAACTCCTAAAGGATTTTCGTTGGATGCTAGCTTAACAATTTTACTTTCATCAAGATTTAGCTCTCGCGCTACCTCTTTTATTGGACGACCACCTTGATAAGGCTCTATCTCTCCAATGTGGTTTGGAACATTGATATTAACTATCATGACTTGCTGGGTAGGAGCCAAGTAATTTTATAAAAGAAGCTTTTGACTCTACTTGATCTATCGACAATCGAACTTTCTTCTCTTTGTAATGCCCTTCAAGGTCAATAAAAAAAACATATTCCCACAAACCAATTTTTGCTGGACGTGACTCTAACTTTGTCATACTCACCTTATTTTTTGCAAACGGTGCAACTAAATCAGCAATAGCGCCAGGCTTATTCTTTGTCGCAACTACAATCGATGTTTTATCATTTCCACTAGGATCAACATCTTGTTTTGAGATAACAAGAAATCGCGTTGAATTCTTTCGATCATCTTCAATATTTTCAAACAAATTATTGAGCTGGTAAAGATCAGCTGCTTTACTGCTCGCAATGGCAGCAGCATTTTTTTGATTTGCGGCTAAGCGTGCGCCTTCGGCGTTGCTCGTAACGGCAATTTTATCGACATTCGGCATGTTACTCATCAACCAATCATGACATTGGGCTAAAGACTGCCCGTGTGCATATACTTTTTTTATCGAATTTAAAGACCGGTTTTTTGATATTAAGCAATGATGAACAGGTAAAATTATTTCGCCACAAATTCTTAAGTCTTTTATTAAAAGTAGGTCGAGCGTGCGACTGATTGCTCCTTCGGTTGAATTCTCCACTGGAACTACGCCGTAATGCGCAATATCAGATTGGACTTGACTAAATACCTCATCAATACTGAAAGTCGGCATAGATTCAATATTTTCGCCAAAATGCTTAATTGTTGCCTCTTCACTAAAAGTTCCGAGCGGGCCTAAAAAAGAAACGCTTAATTTTTTCTCTAGTGCTCGACAATTTGAAATGATTGATTTAAAAATATTAATAACACTGGCCTGTGATAAAGGTCCTTGATTTAATTTTTTTAATTTTGCTATAAGGCTGGCTTCACGTTCTGGCTTATAGATAACTCCATCATTTTTAAGCGTGCCAATATCTTTTGCAATAGCGGCGCGCTTTGAGAGCAAATCTAAAATATCACGATCAATCTTGTCAATATCGCTTCTTAATTTGTTTAAATTCTTTTTCATGAATTATTATTTTTAAATTTTTCCATAAAAGTAATTAAAGCTTCTACGCCTTCGATTGGCATGGCGTTATAAATTGACGCACGTAAACCACCAACCAAACGATGCCCTTTTAGCTGGTATAGACCCTCTGCTTCTGCTTCTGCAACAAATTTCATAGTGAGCTCATCATTTAGAATTCTAAACGGAATATTCATTCGAGAACGATTATTTATATCAACATTATTGTAGTAAAAGGTTGTTGAATCAATATACTCATACAAAATGGAAGCTTTTTTCTTATTTTTCTTTTCGATCTCTTGAAGGCCGCCTTGGTCTAATAGCCATTTAAAAACAAGTCCGGCCATGTAGATACTGTAAGTTGTGGGCGTATTAATCATCGATTTATTGTCAGATTGAATTTTCCAATTGAATGTTGTAGGAGTTTTTTTATCAGAAAAATCAAGCAAGTCATCTCTTACTATTAGCAATGTTACTCCTGCTGGACCAATATTTTTTTGCGCCCCCGCATAAATTACGCCAAATTTATCAATATCTAGGGGTCGCGACAAAATGTTTGATGACATATCGCAAACTAAGGTGGGTGCAATGTTTTTTGGTATTTCAAAGTATTCCACACCATGAATAGTTTCATTCATGCAAAAGTGAACGTATGCATCTGTTTCTGAAGTAACCCAACCTTTCGGGTCAGGCGCTTTTAAAAAGTGTTCCGCCTCTGAGGTGGCGCCTAATTTAATGTTACCAAAAACTTGTGCATCATTAAAAGTTCGCTTTGACCAATATCCCGATACAATATAACTAGCTGATTTTTGGTTTAAGAGATTCATTGGCACCATAAAGTTTTGTGTAATAGCGCCACCTTGAAGAAATAAAACCTTATAATTCTTAGGAATACAAAATAATTTTCTTAAATTTTCTTCAGTTTCATCATAGATCGATAGGTAGTGTTTTCCACGATGTGACATCTCCATAACAGACATGCCTGTAGCGTTCCAGTTTATAAGTTCAGATTGAGCCTGGAGCAAAACTTCCTTAGGAAGAACAGAAGGTCCGGCAGAAAAATTAAATTGGCAACTCATCTTGATCAGCTTCTAAATGTTCTGATTCAACTATTTTTTCTAAACCAGAAAGTTTTTCATCTTTAGATAAGTTGATAAGCGTGACTCCTTGTGTGGCTCTTCCAAGTTCTCGTATTTCACTTACCCTTGTACGAATTAATACCCCACCAGTGGTAATAAGCATAATTTCATCATTGTCATGAACAAGTTTAGCGGCAACCACAACGCCATTTCGATCACTTACTTGGATTGCTTTAACGCCCTGCGTTCCTCGTCCTGATCGTCTAAATTCGGACAAAACAGTTCGTTTACCATAACCATTTTCAGTTGCCACCAAAACAGATTCTTCATCTGAGGATGCAATTAGTAAAGATAAAACCTGGTTTTCTGTTGGCAGCTTCATACCCCTTACTCCACGAGCATTTCTGCCCATACTTCTGACATCGTTTTCATCAAACCAAACAGCTTTACCACCATTAGACACTAATACAACATCTTGACTACCATTGGTCACATCAGCGCCAATCAAATAATCTCCATTATCAAGTTTAATTGCAATAATGCCCGACTTCCTAGGGTTGGAAAAATCTGAAAGCGGGGTTTTTTTCACTGTTCCTTTTGAGGTAGCCATGAAAATAAATTGATCGTCAACAAAATCCTTTACCGCAAGGATGGCATTAATCTTTTCACCTGGCATTAGCGGAAACAGGTTAACAATCGGTTTACCACGGCTTACGCGACTTCCTTGTGGTACTTCATATACTTTTAACCAATAAACTTGGCCACGACTGGAAAAACAAAGGATATTGTCATGTGAGTTGGCAACAAACATCTTTTCTATAAAGTCATCTTCTTTTGTTGTCATGGCTTGTTTACCGCGTCCGCCTCTTCTTTGCGCGCGATAGTCATCTAAAACTTGAGCTTTGATATAACCAGTATTTGATAATGTCACCACCATGTCCTGAGGCGCTATTAAATCCTCAATCGAAAGGTCCTGCGCATTGACAATAATTTCGCTTCTTCTTTTATCGCCATACTGGGATTTGACTTCTTCCAATTCGTCATCAATGATTTTTGTTACTCTTTCTGATTTCGATAAAATATCAAGCAAGTCAAGAATTAAATCCATGATTTCATGATACTCGTTTACAATTTTTTCTTGCTCTAATCCCGTTAATCGTTGGAGTCTTAGCTGAAGTATCTCTTGCGCTTGTGTGTCAGATAATTTATAGCCCGTTGCTTTTAATCCAAACGTACTTGGCAGGCCATCAGGCTTTGATAAATTTTCAGAAGCCTGCTTCAACATTTCTTCTACCACAGGCGATTTCCAATCGCGCCGCATTAACTCATCTTTTGCTTCCGGTGGAGTGGCAGCTGCCTTGATAATTTTGATCATTTCATCAACGTTAGCCAATGCAACTGCTAAGCCTTCAAGAACATGCCCGCGCTCTCTAGCTTTTTTAAGTTCATAAACAGTTTTACGGGTAATAACCTCTCTTCGATGTTTTAAAAAGGCCTCTAGAATTTGCTTAAGGTTATGAAGCTTTGGTTGACCATCATTGAGGGCAACCATGTTCATACCGAAGCTATCTTGCAGTTGCGTTTGTTTGTAGAGATTATTTAGAATAACATCAGGAATCTCGCCTTTTTTAAGCTCAATCACAACGCGCATGCCAGATTTATCTGACTCATCTCTTAAATCCGAGATGCCATCAATTTTTTTATCCCCAACTAGCTCAGCAATTTTTTCTATAAATGTCTTTTTATTGACCTGGTAGGGTAACTCATCAACGATAATCGCCTCCCTATTTCCTTTCTCCATCGGCTCAACATGTGTTTTTCCTCGCATTACCACCCTGCCGCGACCTGTCTTGTAACCATCTCTAACTCCGGCAATCCCATGAATAATTCCAGCAGTCGGGAAATCAGGTCCAGGAATATGTTCAATTAGGTCATCTATAGTTAATTCAGGATCTTTCAGTAATGCTTGAAGGCCATTGATTACCTCGGTTAGATTATGTGGCGGGATATTAGTGGCCATACCTACGGCAATTCCTGAACTGCCATTAATTAGTAAGTTTGGTATTTTAGTTGGCATGATTAACGGTTCGTTTTCAGATCCGTCATAATTAGGGCCAAAATTCACTGTTTCTTTGTCAATATCGGTAAGCAGTTCATGCGCTATTTTTGACATTCGTATTTCTGTATATCGCATGGCTGCAGCATTATCGCCATCTACAGAGCCAAAGTTTCCTTGGCCATCCACTAACATGTAACGTAAACTAAAATCTTGTGCCATTCGAACGATGGTGTCATAGACGGCAGTATCGCCATGCGGATGATATTTACCGATGACATCACCAACAATTCTGGCTGATTTTTTATAAGGTCGATTGTAATTATTGCTTAGCTCATGCATAGCAAAAAGCACTCTTCTATGCACTGGTTTTAAACCATCTCTCACATCGGGTAATGCGCGACCAACAATAACGCTCATCGCGTAATCCAGATAGGATTTTTTCATTTCATCTTCTAAGCTTACAGGGAGAGTTTCTTTGGCAAATACGTCCATATTTTTTTATTCGATTTAATTTTGAAATGAAGTTATATCTAGTCTGATTTTATCACGTATTGTGATTGTTTATGAGATAAAAGCGGGTTACTTCGTTAGAAAAATTAAGTCCGATTTGATGTCTTCAATATCTTCGATTCCAACCGCAATTCGAATCAAATTGTCCTGAATATTTGCCGCGTCTCTCTCAGCTTGAGAAAGTCTTGCATGTGTAGTGGTTGCCGGGTGCGTGATGGTAGATTTTACATCTCCAAGATTGGCAGTGATAGATAACATTTTTGTTGAATCTATCAATTTCCAAGCCTCTTTCTTTGAACCTTTTATAGCGAACGATAAAACACCTCCACCAAGTAACTGTTGTTTCCTTGCTAAAAGGTACTGTGGGTGCGATTTTAAGCCTGGATAATAAACACGCTCAACTTTTTTTTGCTTCTCTAGCCATAATGCTAATTCAAGCGCATTTTTGGAATGAGCCTCCATTCTTATCTTAAGCGTTTCAAGCCCCTTATAAAACACCCAGGCATTAAATGGACTTAAAGTTGGTCCAGCTGATCTTAAAAATGAAAATACTTCCTTCATATCTTTTTCTCGGCCTAGAACAGCACCACCCAAACAACGTCCCTGACCGTCCAGGTATTTTGTCGCTGAATGAATAATGATATGTGCCCCAAGCTCAATTGGTGTTTGCAAAGCGGGTGTGCAAAAACAATTATCAACAATTAACTTACAACCATTAGCATCTGCTAAATTGGCAAGTTTCTTAATGTCACAAAGTTCAGTCAAAGGGTTTGAAGGGGTTTCAACAAACATTAATTTTGTTGTTTTCTTTACAGCCTTCTTCCATTGTGCAAAGTCAGTTAAATCCACATAAGTAATATCTAATCCCCAGCGTGATAAAATATTGTTAAAAAGCTGGATGGAAGTTCCAAAGATGCTTTTCGATACAACCACATGATCACCCTGCGAGCAGAGTGACATAAAGCATGCCAGAATAGCCGACATACCACTTGCAGTTGCAACACATCTCTCTGCACCTTCTAGTGCAGCAAGGCGATCCTCAAACATTTTTATTGAGGGATTAGTAAATCGTGAATAAACATTGCCGCTATCAGGATTTGCAAATCTATTTGCTGCTTCTTTTGCATTTTTAAAAACAAAACTTGAAGTCAAAAACATCGCCTCAGAGTGCTCTTGCTCCTGAGTCCTAATAACTCCTGACCGAACTGCGTCAGTCGAAAATTTTGTTTTATTTTTTTTCATGACAAATATCCAAAAAAAAACCCGCACAGCTTGACGGGTTAACCTCGCTTTAGCTGTTATTTTTATTGCGCCCGCAAGCTGATAATTCAAATCGGCGCATGTAAATATTATCCCCTTCTCATATAAAAGGTCAAGGCTCTAGACGTGCTCTTCTTGCTCAACTCCATAACTCACTAAATTAAGGTCCATTTGCGTAGTAGAATTCGTTGGCTTTTCATTTAAATTATCATCCGCGCGAAGCATTTCAATTTTACTTAAATAAGTTTCTGTAATGTCGCCTGTTACATAATTTCCATCAAAACATGAGCAATCAAAACTTTTTAAATGCTGGTTTTCTTCAGTGACGGTTGATTTTAAGTCTTCAAGATCCTGATAAATTAGTTTATCAGCACCAATTTCTTTTAAAATTTCTTCATCTGATCGGTTGTGAGCAAGTAATTCTTGTCTTGATGGCATATCGATTCCATAAACATTGGGGTATCTTACCGGTGGTGCCGCCGAGGCGAAATAAACTTTATTGGCACCTGCGTCTCTTGCCATTTGAACAATTTCTCTAGAAGTAGTGCCGCGTACAATTGAATCATCAATCAATAATACATTTTTATTTCTAAATTCAATTTTGATTGGATTTAACTTCTGCCTTACAGATTTTTTTCTTAATGCTTGACCTGGCATAATGAATGTACGGCCAATGTATCTATTCTTGACAAAGCCCTCTCTTAAGTCGGCATTAAGTTTTAAGGCAACCTCTTGCGCACAAGGACGACTCGTATCAGGTATTGGAATTACTACATCAATGTCTGTCTCACCCCATTCACTAATAATTTTTTTTGCTAATGTCCTTCCCATATTCAAGCGCGTTTGGTAAACCGATACGTTATCAATGAGGGAATCAGGTCTGGCTAAATATACATATTCAAAGATGCAAGGCGCTCTTTTTTTAGATTTTACGCATTGTTTAGAATAAAAATTGCCATCCAAATCAATGAAAATGGCCTCTCCTGGCTCAACATCTCGTAAAAGCCTAAATCCTAAGACATCAACAGCAACACTTTCAGAGGCAACCACATACTCAGGGCCAGCTTCTGTCTCCTTAATGCCAATAACCAATGGGCGAATACCATGAGGGTCCCTAAAAGCAAGTAAGCCAAAGTTTGCAATCATTGAAACCACTGCATACGCGCCATTACATCGATTAAATACCGAGGTGACAGCGTCAAATATAATGTCGGAAGTTAAGACATTTTTTTGCGTAGACTTTTCTACCGCATGTGCAAAAACATTGAGCAATACTTCTGAATCAGAATTGGTATTAATATGCCTTAGGTCTTGCTTAAACATATCTTCTTTAAGACGTTCAGAATTTGTTAGGTTGCCATTGTGGCCCAAGACGATACCGTAAGGTGAATTTACATAAAAAGGCTGCGCTTCGGCGGCTGAAGATGACCCCGCAGTAGGATAACGCACATGACCAATCCCAGCATTTCCAGTCAAATGCCTCATGTGTCTTGTATGAAAAACATCTTTTACTAACCCATTGCTCTTATGCATGTAAAATCTACCGCCATCACTTGTGACGATTCCTGCGGCATCCTGCCCACGATGTTGAAGAACAAGCAAGCCATCATAAAGCATCTGGTTGACTGGTTCATTAGATACAATGCCGATTATTCCACACATAAATTGATCTCAACTAAGTCAGAATATTGTCATATTCTACATGGGTTAACCACTCTTCGGGCAAATAGGGTAAAGTTTTTTCAACGTACTCTTTGATCATTGGAACAAGTAATGATTTTGAAAGTGTTTCCTTATCAATAAAACGAAAATTTTCTGCAACCAATATTAATAGAAAGGCAATAAGGACACCCCGAATTAAACCAAAAATACTGCCCATTAAAACATTGGTTAATGTTAATCCGACTGTTTTGACAAATTTATTAAGCAATTTAATAAGTATTGATGCGATGATCAAAACAAAAACAAAAATTAACAAATAAGCAATAAAATATTTTAGTGAATCATCGAAATCAAATGGGATAAATTTAGAAACAGAGTCACTCAAGATGCTGGAGAAATAAAAAGCTAGAACCCAGCTAATTATAGCTAGTAATTCTTTAATGAAGCCTCTGAAAATACCAAGTAACGAGGATATGACAATGATAAAAATTATTACATAGTCAATAAATAGCATTAATATTCTTAACCTTTATCATGCCTGGTAGGTTTGCGCTTTTAATTTTTGACAGCGCTTGTTTTGCCTCATTTTGACTCTCAAAAGATTTTGTAACGAGCTTTACTTTTTCTTTACCGTCAAATTCAATTACCTCGACTTGCGCTTCAAGTCCCAAACCTTTAATAGATTGTAGTAATTTTTCCGCATTTGCTTGATTGTTAAAGATGCCTATCTGAATCAAATAAACCTTCTTTGTAGTTTCTATTTTTTCTGAAACAATTATGTTTTCGTTATCCTCTTCTATTTTCTTTACAGTTTTAAAAAATGTATCGGGTGATTGGTTGATTTCATCATCACCCATTTGCATAAAAGAAACTTTTACATTTTTATTCAACTCTTTAACTTGAGAACGATCTTGCAAAAAAAATATTGAGAGCGAGAATAAAATAATAAGGATAGTTACAGCACCAACTAAACGACGCTTCGCTCTTTTTATTAATATACTTTCGTGTAATGAATCATTATTTGCCACCATTAATGAATTGCCCTCGACTCGTCTATTGTATAAAAAGATCCAAACACTATTATATTATCATTTTCCTTGCAATTTTCTAATGCTGATTGATAAGCTTGTTCAATGTTTTGATAGGTTTTTATTATTGAATTTGGGTGAATTCTTTTGATAGAACTCTCAAGTTGATCTATCTTAAGTGCCCGTGTATTTTTTAACTCAGCAATGTGCCACTGATCAACCCCATCAAATAATTCAATAATTTTTTCATATTCTTTATCTCGCAAAATGGAAAATACAGCTTTTAGTATTCCCTCATTTCGATTTTCTTTTAGAATTTTCAATAAATTTTCAGCTGCCGCGAAATTATGTGCTACATCAATAATTAAACATGGATTCCTCGAGAGAATTTCAGCTCTTGCTGAGAGGATCGTTCGTTGTATGCCTTTTGTAATATCAGCATCAGAAATAGGAAAAAAATTTCTTAACATCTCTACGCAACGAATTGTCCCCGCCATATTTTGAACCTGAACCTGGCTGGTGTTTGCCAGAAGCTCATTCAAATCAATTTCTACCATATTACTTTTATAGGTAGAAACTTTATTGTCAATATCAAGCCCATAATCTTCTCCTAAGCAAGAGACCATGGTGCCAATTTTTTTTGCATGATTAAGGATGCTTTTAGGGATATTTTTAAAGTTAATTATGCCGGGTGTATTGGGTCGTAAAATACCAGCTTTTTCAAATCCTATTTCTTCAAGTGAATTGCCAAGATAATCTTGATGGTCAAAACTTATAGAGGAAATGATACTTACTGCAGGATCAAAAATATTGACAGCATCTAATCGCCCGCCCAAGCCAACTTCCATAATACATACATCCACTTTATTTTTCACAAAAAGATGCATGGCTGCTAATGTAGTAATCTCAAAAAATGTAATGCTTGTGTCACCTCTAACAGATTCAATAAAGTGAATTGATTTAACAATATCTTTATCTGTAACTTCTTCTTTATTAATACAAATTCGTTCATTAAATCTATGGATATGCGGAGAGGTATAACAAGCTACCTTTAAATTTGCTTGGCATAAAATTGATTCAAGGTATCTACAAATTGAGCCTTTTCCATTTGTGCCTGCGACAGTAATAATAGGAAATGAAGGATTAATTTTTGCTTTATTTTTAACAGATTCAACGCGCTCTAAACCAAGTTCAATTTGAGAGGGATGTATCTTTTCTAGATAATTTAACCAACAACCTAAATTGTCAGATAAATCAGGTTTTATTTTCACTGACTTACTTTTAAATGCATCAATAGATCTGAGAGAGTTTTTTTCATTTCTCTTCTATCAACAATCATATCAATCGCGCCGTGCTCTAATAAGAACTCCGCTCTTTGGAATCCCTCAGGCAGCTTTTCTCGGACAGTTTGCTCTATAACTCGCGGCCCAGCAAAGCCAATTAATGCCTTAGGTTCAGCGATAATTATATCCCCCAACATAGCAAAGCTTGCTGAAACTCCACCCATAGTAGGATCTGCAAGGATTGAAATAAAAGGTAATTTTTTTTCACTCAATTTTGTTAATACAGCACTTGTTTTCGCCATTTGCATAAGGGAAATTAATCCTTCTTGCATTCTCGCGCCCCCACTTGAGGCAACACATATAAAAGCACAATTATTCTTTATGGCCTGGCTGACACCTTGAACAAATTTCTCACCGACAACAGAGCCCATCGACCCGCCTAAAAAATTAAACTCGAATGCTGAAATAACTACTGGCTGAGATTCTATAAAACCCTCAAAAACAACTAGTGCATCATTTTCCTTGGTTGCACTCTTTGCTGCCGACAAACGATCTTTGTAGGGTTTAGTATCCTTGAATTTTAAAGGGTCCGTGGGTTTAATATTTAACCCAATCTCATTCCTTCCAGGACGATCAAGGATAAGGTCAATTCGGTCCCTTGCTTTTAATCGGTTATGATGTCCACAATTTGGGCATACATCAAAATTTTTTTCTAAATCATCATTGTATAAAACTGATTGGCATGAGGCGCATTTATGCCATAAACCCTCAGGCATACTCTTTCTTAAACTGCCCACCATTTTTTTAATTTTTGGTGGCATTACATTTTTTAACCAACTCAACTTAATATCCCCTTTTACGCAATAGCTTGCTTCATTTCAGTCATTAGTTTTTTTATGTTTGATATTAAATCTGCACGGCTTGAATTTTCAATTTCCTGGACAATACGACTGCCTATAACAACTGCATCAGATATCAAGGCAACCTCTTTTGCCGTTTTGGCATCCCTTACCCCAAATCCAACTCCTATAGGAAGTTTTGTATATCTTTTAATGTTTCGAACTCGCTCTGTAACTTGATCTATGTCAATATTTGCAGATCCTGTAACCCCTTTCAATGAAACATAATAAATAAATCCAGTGGCTTGTTCAATTATTAGCTTAATACGTTTATCTTCAGTGGTTGGTGAGAGCAAAAAGATAGTATCAATATTTTTTTCTTTTAATTTCTCAACAAATGATTTTGCTTCTTCCGGGGGGTAATCTACAGTTATTACCCCATCAACATGCGCTTCATGAATTAATTGGATAAATAAATCAATGCCAATAGCCTCCATTGGGTTGGCATAGCCCATCAAAATTATAGGGGTATGCTTATTTTTTTGTCTAAATTCTTTTACTATTTCAATTGTTTTTTTAATACCCACATTGTTTGCAATTGCCCTCTCACTCGCTCTTTGAATAACCGGTCCATCAGCCATGGGGTCGGTAAAGGGGATTCCTAATTCAATCATATCAGCACCTGCATCAACCAAGGTGTGCAATATTTCAATTGTCATCTCGGGGTCAGGGTCCCCAGCAGTTATGAAAGGAATTAGGGCCTTACTTTGTTTTTTATCAAGACTATCAAAAACTGATTTAATTTTAGACATTTATAAAGTAATTCCAGCCAAATTAGCAACTGTATTGATATCTTTATCTCCCCTACCGGACAAATTGACTAAAATAATTTGATCTGGATCCATTTCTTTTGCAAGTTTTTCCGCATGCGCAAGGGCGTGACTTGTTTCAAGCGCAGGAATAATTCCTTCAACACGACACAAATTATGAAAAGCAGCCATCGCTTCGTCATCTGTAACAGCAACATATTCAGCACGGCCCGAATCTTTTAACCAGGCATGTTCTGGCCCTACGCCAGGATAATCAAGTCCCGCAGATACGGAATGTGTCTCAATAATTTGACCTTCTTCATTTTGCATCAAATAAGTACGGTTACCATGCAGTACCCCAATCGCGCTATTTGAGGATAATGGAGCTGCATGCTTGCCGGTCTCAAGTCCATGTCCAGCTGCTTCAACTCCAATCAAACGGACATTTTCTTGTTCAATGTATGGATAAAAAATTCCCATCGCATTCGATCCTCCACCAACACAAGCTAAAATTGCATCCGGTTGTCGATCACAAAGTTCAAGCATTTGGCTCTTACATTCTTTGCCGACAACAGAATTAAAATCCCTGACCATCATAGGATAAGGGTGAGGTCCTGCTACGGTTCCAATAATATAAAAAGTATTTGAAACATTCGTCACCCAATCACGTAAAGCTTCATTTAAAGCATCTTTTAGTGTTTTTGAACCGCTCTCAACCGGGACAACTTGTGCGCCTAATAGCTTCATACGGTAAACATTTGGCGATTGTCGCTTGACATCCTCAAGCCCCATATAAACTACACATTCAAGTCCTAATCGTGCGGCAATTGTAGCAGTTGCTACGCCATGCTGCCCTGCACCAGTCTCTGCAATAACTCTTGGTTTACCCATTTTTTTTGCCAATAAGGCTTGTCCAACTGTGTTATTTACTTTGTGTGCACCAGTGTGGTTTAAGTCCTCTCGCTTTAGATATATTTTTGCACCACCAATTTTTTTAGTTAATCTTTCGGCAAAATATATAGGGCTGGGTCGTCCAACAAAATGTTTTAAATCATGATGAAATTCAGCAAGGAAATCAGGATCATTTTTGTATTTTGCATACATGTCACGAAGCTCATCAAGTGCTTCGATTAATGTTTCTGCAACAAAAGTGCCGCCAAACTGACCAAAATGACCAAATTGATCAGGTAAATCATATGCTTGCATGTTTAACTCCCAGGATAAATTCTTTCATTTTTTTAAAATCTTTTTTTCCTTTAGTAATTTCTACGCCCCCACTCACATCAACAGCATAGGGTTGATGTTGATTGATAAGCAAACTAATATTTTCGTTATTAAGACCACCAGCAATAATTAAAGGTTTTAAAGAGTCTTGAGGAATTAAATTCCAATCAAATATTTTTCCTGTTCCACCCCTTGCGCTATCAGAAAAAGCATCCAAAAGTAAAGCTGCGGCACTATTATAATTATTACAGCATTCTACCAAATTAAAGTGGCTCTTTACTTGAAAAGCTTTAATATACCTTCTATTAAATTGCAAGCAAAATTCTTCGGATTCATCCCCATGAAACTGTAAAATATCGACGCCCGAACGCGTAATACTTTTTTTCACCTCATCTATTGAGGCATTAACAAATAATCCTACTGAGGTAACAAATGCGGGTAATTTTTTAATAATTTCACCTGCATCCGCAGGATTAATATACCTTGGGCTGTCTTTTACAAAAACAAAACCAAGTGCATCTGCACCTAAGCTACATGCGTCTAATGCATCATTTAAATTTGTAATTCCACATATTTTTACTTTAATCATGAGTGAAATATATTAACTGAGTTATTTGATTGGGGTATCTTCCAAGCATCATCATACTTGATATTTGTGAGATATAAACCATTTGGCATGAATGTTGGGGGAGCCAAACGTCGATCTTTTTTTGTAAATAACTCGTCAATGTAACTTAATTCTTTTTCTTTGCGAGCAATGACTATTAGTGTTGCTATCATATTTCTGATTTGATGGTGCAAAAAACCGTTCGCTTTTATAGTAAATAGGTAAAAATTAGAAAAGAATTCACATTGAAAAAGGGAGATGTTACGAACTGGGGAAAGCGCCTGGCATTCCGAAGAACGAAAGGAACTAAAATCATGTTCTCCCACAAATTTTTTACATGCAGCATTTATTAAATTATTATCTAGCTGATAATAAGTCCACCCTGCGAGACCACTAAGTAAGGCTGAATGTGATGATCGGTAATGCAATAAATATTGATATTCACGCTCTACAACAGAATGTCTAGCATGGAACTCTTGGCTGATCTCTTTTGCCCATTTAATTCGAATACTCTCTGGTAAAAACGAATTTAAACCTTTTACCCATGCTGTAATTGGTCGAACAGCATTTATATCAAAATGGAATACTTGACCTAAGGCATGCACACCTGTATCTGTTCTTCCAGCTGCATGAGTATCAATCTTTTCATCTGAAATTGAAAAAATAGCTTTTTCAATCTCACTTTGAATAGTTATAACATTAGGTTGTTTTTGCCAACCATGAAAATATTGGCCAAGATACTCTACTTCGGCAACAACGCGTCTCATAAAAAAACACCAATAAGTGAAGCCACAGATACAAAAATTACTATCCAGATAAAATCTATATGATTTAGTGCAACACTCTCTGGCATTATTTTTACCTCTGCCTGATAATCTTTTGCTAATATTTTTTTAAGTTCCGACGTGAAAGTAGAAAATTTAAACTGATAATTTTTAAATAATTCAAAATATTCAAATGTTAAAAATAAACGTGCGGAAAGACGATCCTTGTTTAATCCAAAGAAACTAAAAAAATCAGCAAATTTAATTATTTTTACGATCAAATACTTTTTCGGTAAAACAGACATCATAATTGCCACCAGTGAAAAAATATTTAATAGTCTTAGCGAATTAAAAAATGCCTGCGCTATTCCTTCGTAACTGACTGAAATGAAATAATAATAAAATAATATTTCACCTGGAATAGATAAAGCGTAAATAAGAATAAGCGAAAGAAGAAAAAATTTAATCCTGTAAAAAATATGGGTTATTGATACCTTAGTTTTTAAGCTAACTAAAAATAAAAATAGAAACAAAATCATTTGATGCGATAAGCTGAATGAGGAAATAAAGATTAATAAAAGTAATCCTAAAAATAGAACTAGGTTATTTAACATCAGATTAAATCAAAAAATCACTTAATTAGAATTATCTTTATTTTTTTTGTAAATATAGGCATCAACGCTTGTCATGTTATTCACATTTTCTTCGTTCGAATCATTGACGATAGATGTAGGGTCAATTTGGACTGGCTCTTCCAGTGGGCTAACTTTTAAATCATCTGACTTAGCTTCATTTGGCTGAAACGAATAGTTTTCAGGTTCAAAGCGAGTACTTTCTGCAACTGAGTCATTTTCATTGGTTGCGTATTCTGTATTAGAAATTGGGTTTTTAACTTGTTTTAATTTTGCTTTTTTCTTGGATAAATAAACTAAGAAAATTCCTAGGGTCGCAAACACCACTAAAAGGAGGTTCATGAGTATTGGGTTCGACTCGGTTTCGGTTGGGTCATCAATAATTACCTCTTCGATGATTGGTTTATCCTCATTGATAATTGATGACTCAAATTCCTCAGATGCAATATTACTTTTTTCGCTATCAAGCTGAATTTCTTTGATAATATTATCTTTCTCTTTGCTTATCGAATTTGTTTTGTCTGATGTAATATCCTGAGCAGGCTTTGACTCACTTTCGGTGTTTTCTAAATTTTTTGCTGCATCATTTGAGTTTTGTTGAATACCTTGGTCAGGTTCTGTTGTTTCAATTTTTTTCGTGGATGTTTTATTGGGCTTATTTTGTTTCACAGTTTTTTTGGAATTAATTTCACTCCATTGCATATTTTGTTCACGTAATATTTTTCGAGCATCCAGATGGCTTAATTTTTCAAAATATTGCTTAGTTGGAAGTATTAATTTCTTTCCTTTCATTAAGCCATTCATATTCGCTTTTGCAAAGGCTTGAGGATTAATTTGAAAAATTGCAACTGCTATTTGTTCTGTGGTTATACCAGCTATACTATTTTCTCTTGCAATTTGAAATAATGTTTTACCAGCTTTTGCAATTGTAGTTTTTGTTTTTAATGGTGTAGAAGTGTCATTTTTTTTCGACTCAGATTTCTTAATTTCCTGAAGTTGTGCTTCTTTTTTGGTAATAGGTTTTATTTCATCTTTTTTTGAAATATCGGATTGCTTTGTTGCCGTGGTTGGTACCGGGTCTAAAAGAACTGTAAATTCTCTTAAACTTCTTCCTTTTTCTGATTCAATTTGCAGGAGCAAATCTATGTAGGACTCTTTAATTGGTAAATCAGTTACGAGTTCAATAACAAATTTATCACCAACTTTTTTGAGCTTAACATTAATTTGATCATGCACGGGTAAGCGCGGGATTCCTGCGGCATCATAATCTATTTTAGGGGCAATAGATGGCTTTAATGCTTCTATCTTATCGTCTTTAGCTAAAGATAGATCTACCTGCATTAGCAACGGTGTATCTTGGTAAGACAGGAGTTTAAATGTACCAATTTGAAGCGCAAAGAGTGCTTGGCTTAAACTCAGAAAAAAAACAATAAATAATATTTTTATGTGTTTCATATTTTAAGAGGATTGTGCCTTATTAATAAGAATTCTCAAAATCCTTCTAAGCGGTTCAGCTGCCCCCCAAAGCAATTGATCCCCAACGGTAAAAGCTGAAATAATATTCTCTTCTAAATTTAGCATCCTTACTCTACCAACAGCAATATCCAGTTTACCTGACACCGCGGCTGGCGATAATTTTTTAATACTATATTCCCTTGAGTTTGGAATTAGATTGACCCATTGATTCCCTGAATCAATTAATTCATTAATCTTTTCTATAGTTAATTTTTTATTCAATTTGATCGTTAGAGCTTGACTGTGAGACCGCATAGCGCCGATTCGAACACATAAGCCATCCACGTTAATCGGATCATATGAGCCATTTAAGATTTTATTGGATTCCACTTGCCCCTTCCATTCCTCTTTACTTCTTCCATCATTTAAATCTTGATCAATCCAAGGAATAAGATTACCTGCCAATGGTACCGAAAAATTTTTAGTACTAAATGAACTTGAGTGCATCGTTGAAAGAATTTTTTGATCAACTTTTAAAATATCTGACTGCGAATCTGCAAGTTCTGTTTTCACAGAAGAATTAAGCTCACCCATTTGTGTAATAAGTTCTCTCATATTTTGTGCACCAGCCCCGCTCGCAGCTTGGTATGTCATAGAGGAAACCCATTGAATTAAATTTTCTTTAATTAATCCATGAATTGCAAGCAACATTAATGAAACCGTGCAATTACCTCCTACCCAAGTTTTATTGCCCCTGTTATAAGCTTCATCGATAGTTTTTTGATTAATTGGATCTAAAACGATTACCGCATCATCAGTCATTCTTAATGTAGATGCTGCATCTATCCAATGGCCGTGCCAGCCCATTTTTTTGAGTTTAGGATAAATGTCTTCCGTAAATGTGCCGCCTTGACAAGATAAAATCATATCCATCTCAAATAAATCATGCGTTGAATAAGCGTCATGCAGTAACGTTTTTTGTTGAAGTATTTCTGGACCATTTTTCCCAACTTGTGATGTTGAAAAAAATACCGGCTCGAATAAAGCAAAGTCGGACTCTTCAACCATTCGTTGCATCAATACCGATCCAACCATACCTCGCCAACCAACAAAACCAACTTTTATCATAATGATCCTTCTAATCTATCAACAACCAAATCACCCATCTGTTCACACCCAATTAACTTTGTATCAGTCGAGAAAATATCTTGCGTCCGATAGCCGTCTTGTAGCACTTGTCTTACAGCATTTTCTATTAACAAATATTTTGCTTCATCTTTAAATGTATATTTAAACATCATCGCCAATGATAATATTGTTGCTAATGGGTTGGCTGTATCTTTTCCAGCAATGTCTGGTGCAGACCCGTGACTAGGTTCATACATACCTTTATTATTCGCATCCAGTGATGCAGAGGGAAGCATGCCGATAGAACCCGTTAACATAGATGCTTGATCAGACAATATGTCACCAAAAATATTTCCTGTCGCAATAACGTCAAATTGTTTTGGGTCTCGAATCAATTGCATTGCTGCATTATCCACATACATATGACTTAACTTGACATCAGGGTAGCTTTTGCCGATATTAGTAAAAATTTCACGCCATAATTCGGTAGTTTCCAACACGTTTGCTTTATCAACAGAGCATAATTTTTGTTTTCTACGCTGTGCTGTTTGAAAGGCAACATGAGCTATCCGTTCAATTTCTGATTCAGCATAACGCATCGTATTTACACCCTCACGCTCATTATTTTCATTTACTGATATACCGCGAGGTTGGCCAAAATAAATATCGCCCGTCAATTCTCTAATAATCATGATATCTAAACCAGAAACTACTGAAGCTTTTAAACTGGAGGCATGAGTCAATTCAGGAAACATAATTGCAGGTCTTAAATTGGCAAAAAGATTAAGCCCTTGACGAATTCTTAATAGCCCTTGCTCTGGTCTTTTCTCTCTGGGCAATTGATCATATTTCCAATCGCCCACAGCCCCGAGCAAAATCGCGTCAGCTTTTTTTGCTAAATCTAATGTGCTTGCAGGTAATGGATCATTATGTAATTCAAAAGCAGAACCACCAATAGGTGCATACTCAATATCTTTCGTTAAATCAAAAGCATCAAGAATCTTTACTGCTTGTTTAGTAATTTCAGGACCAATTCCATCACCTGGCAGAATCGCAATTTTCATAGCATTATTCTCTTATTAACCATGGATAATTTTTTTTATATTGTGACTCAAACAACTGAATATCATTTTCATTTTTCAAAGTTAAACCAATATCATCTAAACCCTCTAACAAACAATACTTTTTGAAGTCATCAATATCAAAATGGTAGCTGGTTTCTCCATCAATAACTTTTTGATGTTGAAGATCAATCTCTAAACTAAATTTGGCAATATTTAACGATTTTTCAAAAAAATTCTGGGTTAATTCCTCACTTAGCGTAATTGGTAGGATGCCATTTTTAAAACAATTGCTGTAGAAAATATCTGCAAAACTAGGGGCAATGATGGTACGTATTCCATAATCTAAAATAGCCCATGGAGCATGTTCACGACTGGATCCACAGCCAAAATTTTCTCGTGCTAACAAAATTGTTCCGCCCTTGTATTGAGGTTGATTAAGAACAAATTCATGATTAATTTGCCTTGTCGACTCATCTTGGTCAGGTTCGCCATGATCCCTATAACGCCATTCATCAAACAAATTCTTACCAAAACCAGTTTTTTTTATTGATTTTAAAAACTGTTTTGGAATAATTGCATCAGTATCAACGTTCGCTCGGTCAAGAGGAATAACAACCCCACTATGTCTTTTGTATTTTTCCATACTTATAATTTTCTAATATCAACAAATTTTCCATAGATGGCCGCTGCAGCTGCCATTTCTGGACTGACCAGGTGCGTTCGCCCACCCTGCCCTTGTCTTCCCTCAAAGTTTCGGTTGGAAGTGGAGGCGCAATGCTCTCCTGACTCAAGTCGATCAGCATTCATTGCTAAACACATAGAACAACCCGGCTGCCTCCACTCGAAACCAGCGTTGATAAAAATTTGATCTAAGCCTTCTTTTTCTGCTTGCATTTTTACCAAACCAGAACCTGGAACAACCATTGCCTGCTTAATAGATTTAGCTACTTTTTTTGACTTTACAATTTCTGCTGCACTTCTTAAATCCTCTATTCTCGAGTTAGTGCAAGACCCAATAAAAACTCGATCAACAGGAATATCTGAAATTGGTAAATTTGGCTCAAGATTCATGTACTTAAGCGCTTGAAGGTAGCTCTTTTTTTTTGATCCCGACTGAAGATTGGGGTCAGGAATGAAACCTGAAATACTCGTTACCATTTCAGGTGACGTCCCCCAAGTTACTTGTGGCTCAATAAGGCCAGCGTCAAGGTTGATGACTTGATCAAATACTGCATCTTTATCACTCACTAATTGTTTCCAATCTTTTATTGCCATTTCCCATAATTCACCTTGAGGCACATATGGACGGTCTTTTAGATAATTAATTGTTTTATCATCTACGGCAACCATTCCCGCTCTGGCACCAGCCTCAATAGCCATATTACATAGGGTCATTCTGCCTTCCATAGATAAATCTTTAATTGCATCACCAGCAAACTCAATCGCATATCCTGTTCCTCCAGCAGTTCCAATATGTCCAATGATTGCTAAAGCAATATCTTTTGCTGAAATGAACTTAGGTGCTTGGCCATTAACATTTATTTGCATCGTCTTTAATTTTTTTACAATCAAACACTGCGTTGCTAACACATGTTCGACTTCTGAGGTTCCAATTCCCATCGCCAATGCACCAAAGGCACCATGGGTGCTAGTATGAGAGTCACCACAAACTATTGTCATTCCCGGCAACGTTAATCCTTGCTCAGGACCAATAACATGAACGATACCTTGACGCGTATCATTCATCTTAAACTGATTAAGGCCAAACTCGACACAGTTACTGTCCAGCGTATCAACTTGAATTTTGGATATAGGATCTTGAATTCCCCGCTCTCGATCAAGGGTCGGCACATTATGATCCGGCACAGCCACTATTGAGTCTGTCCGCCATATTTTCCTTTTGTTTAATCTAATACCATCAAAGGCTTGCGGACTGGTTACCTCATGAATTAAATGTCGGTCAATATAGATTAAGTAGCTATCTTCTAGCCCTTTTACGACATGACGATTAAATATCTTTTCGTATAAAGTTAATGCCATTTTTAGTCTCTAAAATTTCCAAAATTTAGAGGGTACTGATTGTGTTTCTGTTTTATTAAAGAAATAGCCTCCTGAAGATCATCCCTCTTATTGCCATTTACTCTAACCTCTTCACCTTGGATGCTTGCTTGGACTTTTAATTTTGCATCTTTTAAAGTTTTAATAATCTGTTTGGCAAAATCAATATCAATTCCACTCTTGATACTTAAGTTTTGTTTAACTTTATTACCCGAAACAGTCTCAATGCTTGATGAAATAAGTCGTTTAGAACTATTTGGCTCTTTCTTTTCCAAAGATGGAAATAAAATATCTTTTACCTGATTTAATTGAAACTCCGCATCGCCAAAGAGTGTAATGTTCATTTCTTTTTCATTTAATTCAACAGCCGCACTCGTCCCTTGAAAGTCGTAGCGATTCTTAATTGTTCTCATCGCAACATCAATTGCATTTTTTATATTAACCATATTGGCATCCGAACTTACATCAAATGAAGGCATAATTAACTCCTAATTTTTTTTGTATTTTTTTGCAATTCTTAATCTAAGAGCATTGAGTTTAATAAAACCGGTAGCATCGAATTGGTCATAAGCGCCAGCATCGTCTTCAAATGTGGCAATGTCTTCATCAAATAATGAGGAGTCGCTATCTCTGCCAAGTATCTCAATATTGCCTTTGTAGAGTCTAAGCTTGACCCAGCCACCGACATTTTCCTGAGAAAAGTTAATGAGCTGTTGTAAGGCTTCCCGCTCTGGACTCCACCAGAAACCGTTATAAATAAGTTTGGCATATCGAGGCATTAATTCATCTTTGAGATGCGCAAGCTCTCTGTCTAAAGTTAAAGCTTCAATGGCTCTGTGCGCTTTAAGTAAGATGGTGCCGCCTGGTGTTTCATAGCAGCCTCGAGATTTCATCCCAACAAATCGATTTTCCACCAAATCCAGTCTGCCAATACCATGCCTACCTCCAATCAAATTTAATTGGTCGAGTAACTCATGTCCAGGCAAAGCCTTTCCATTGATTTTTACTGGGTCCCCTTTGCTAAATTCAACGGTAATGTCCTCTGCCTCATTTGGCGCTTTCTGCGGACTTACGGTCCATCGCCACATTGATTCCTCAGGAGTATTTTTTGGGTCTTCCAGATGCCTACCTTCGTAAGAAATATGAAGAAGGTTAGCGTCCATACTATAGGGACTGCCACCTGATTTATGCTTCATCTCAACGGGAATGCCATGACTTTCTGCATAATGCAGAAGCTTTTCTCTACTAAGCAAATCCCATTCTCTCCAAGGAGCAACGATTTTGATATTTGGATCTATCGCATAAGCACCCAGTTCAAAACGAACCTGGTCGTTTCCTTTGCCAGTCGCACCATGCGCAATAGTGTCGCTCTTTGTTTTATGCGCAATTTCGACTAATCTCTTCGCAATAAGTGGTCTCGCAATTGATGTTCCCAGCAGGTATTCACCTTCATATACTGTATTGGCTCTAAACATAGGAAAAACATAATTCTCGACAAAATCTTGCCTTAAATCCTCAATAAAAATTTCTTTTACCCCAGCTGCTTTAGCTTTTTCTCTCGCCGGTTCAATTTCTTCTCTTTGGCCTAGATCTGCGGTAAATGTTACAACCTCGCACTGATATTTTTCTTGAAGCCATTTAAGGATAACGGATGTATCAAGACCACCAGAGTAGGCCAAGACAATTTTATTTACTCCTTTAATCATTTTTTATCTCCAAGCAATAAGTGTTCAAGTAAGGCCTTTTGCACATGCAATCTATTTTCAGCCTCATCCCAAACTACACTTTGTGGGCCATCAATAACCTCAGCTGTAACTTCTTCGCCGCGATGTGCTGGAAGGCAATGCATAAAAATGGCTCCATTATTGGCTGATTGCATCATTTCTTGGTCAACCTGCCAATCCGCAAAATCTTTTAATCTTTCTTTTTTTTCTGCTTCAAAACCCATACTTGTCCATACATCTGTGGTTACTATATCTGCTCCTTTTACCGCCTCCATTGGATCCTCAAATTCTTCAAAATGATCATCTCCATAAAGACCTGCTCTTTCTATTTCAACTTCATACCCCTTCGGCGTTGAAACATGAACATTAAAATCCAATAACTCAGCTGCTTGTAACCAAGTATTGCAAACGTTATTAGAATCACCAATCCACGCCACTGTTTTGCCTTGTATGCTACCTTTTTTTTCAATGTAGGTATAAATATCAGCCAAAATCTGACATGGATGATATTCATTAGTCAACCCATTGATGACAGGTACTCTGGAATTTTGTGCAAATCGTTCAATAATGTCCTGTTCAAACGTTCTAATCATTACAATGTCACACATTCTTGAAATTACCTGTGCTGCATCTTCCACCGGTTCGCCCCGTCCAAGCTGCGAATCTCTAGTATTTAGATATATCGCTGTTCCGCCCATTTGATGCATGCCTGACTCAAAAGATAATCTTGTTCTTGTGCTTGCTTTTTCAAAAATCATGACCAAAGTTCTATCTTCGAGTGGCCAATATTTCTGATAGGTTTTAAATTTTTCTTTAATAATTTTCGTCTTTTCAAAAAGGGATTGGATCTCTTCTTTTGAAAAATCATTAAATTGTAAAAAATGTTTTACTTGCATAATTATTTACTCTTTAAAAAATCTTGAATTAACTTTGTTAAGGTAGCAATTAATATTGCAGCTTCATCTTTATTAAGAATCAGTGGGGGAAGCAGTCTAATAATTTTGTCAGCTGTAACATTAATTAAAATACCTTGATCCAATCCAGCTTTAACTAATTCACCACACGACTGATTCAATTCTATGCCAATCATCAAACCCATGCTTCTAATTGCAATAATTTCTTTTACTGTACTTAAATTATTTTTAAAAGAGTTGGCAATAAACTCACCTTGTTGAGTAGCATTATCCAGCAAATTTTGCTGCTCAATGACACTCAATGTCGTCAAACCTGCTGAGCAAGCTAGAGGATTTCCACCGAAAGTAGAACCATGTTTACCTGGTGAAATTACCGCAGCAGCTCTTTCGTTAACAACGCATGCACCAATAGGAATACCTGAAGCCAATCCCTTAGCCAACATCAATACGTCTGGTTTAATTTCTGTGTGTTGATAGGCAAACCATTTGCCCGTTCTGCCAATACCACACTGCACTTCGTCAAGCATGAGCAGCCAGTTATTTTCATCACAAATTTTTCTCAAGGTGTTTAAGTATGCATTCAAGTCTTTGGGTATGTTAATGCCCCCCTCACCTTGTATAGGTTCCACCATAATGGCAGCGACTTTATTTTTCTTATCAGCAATATTTTTGATTGCTTCAATATCATCAAATGGGACCCTTATAAATCCTGGTACCAAAGGTTCAAAACCAGCCTGAACTTTCCTGTTTCCCGTTGCGGTTAAAGTTGCCATCGTTCTGCCATGAAAAGCTTTTTCCATAACAATAATATTCGGGGAATCGATGCCTTCAGCATGCCCATGTAATTTAGCAATCTTAATAGCTGCCTCATTTGCTTCACATCCTGAATTACAGAAAAAAACTGAAGATAACCCAGAAATTGAAGCTAATTTTGAAGCAAGCAAACATTGCTCTTCAATATGATAATAATTTGATACATGAATTAATTTACTAGCTTGTTGCGTTATCGTATTTATTAAGTCAGGATGGTTGTGGCCAAGAGTATTAACTGCCACACCCGATAGTGCATCTAAATATTTTTTTCCGGATTTATCAAACAGCCAAACCCCATCCCCTCTTTCAAAAGAAAGCGGTAGCCTATTGTAAGTATTTAATATGTGATTTTCAAAAAATTTCATCTAGAATAAAAAACGGCGACCTAAAGCCGCCGTTACTAATCTTTAGGTTCAATTAAATGTGAAGTAATGCTTTGTGAGAAAGCCCATTTGTCATTAACAATAGCATGGGAATCGAAAGCACCACGTTCGTACGAGATGCTAATAAAGCAACTCTTCTGGCTTTAGTTTTTTCATCATCAGTGGCCTTTTTCATGCCTAATATTTTTTGTTGATTTGGCCAAATTAGAGCCCACACATTAAAGAGCATAATAGTACCCAACCATGAACCAATACCAATCGCCTCATAACCTGTTTCCAATAAGAAAGCAGCGGAGAAATTACCGCCGAGAAGTGCTGCACCTGCGAGCCATGTTGCAAGCGCTGCCCATCGAAACCAAAGCAATGCCAATGGAGCAACATGCTTGGTAATACCCGCACCAGTGCCATCTGCGGCAGCATTCTTTAATGCCGGAACTTGCACAAAATTAAAATAATAAAGGAGCCCAATCCATGCCACACCAGCAATCACATGAAAAAATCTCATTAAGCCAGCATAAACATCTGTCCCACCTGCAAATATAAAATCCATGTCGATTTCCTTATGTGTTAAAAAAATTTTCTAGTAAAGCAAGAATAATGATTGTTAAAATAATTCCAGAAACAATCGTACCTGTAATTGAATCAAGTGGATTCTTCATCTAATCTTACCTCGTTATGTTAATTTGAAAAAAGTTAATTATACTGAAACTTCAGTATTTTAGATACTCAATCTCAAAGAAAGATTTATAGATGCGCAAACTTCATAAAGGAACATTCTGGATGGTACTTGCTACATTTTGTTTTGCGATTATGGGGGCATGTGTGAAGTTAGGTTCTTACGATTTTAATACCAATGAATTAGTTTTTTATCGGTCAGGCATCAATTTACTAATTGTTTTTTTTATTATGATGCTGTTTAAAGTGCCATTAAAAACTAACTACACAGTTTTGCACCTTAAACGATCAATTATTGGTTTTTTATCTTTAATTTTATTTTTTTATGCGATCAGTCACCTACCACTTGGGACAGCGATGTCGCTAAATTATACTTCGCCTTTGTTTGTTGGCTTGTTGATGCCTTTTGTTTTAAAGAGAAAAATAAAGTTTTTACTTCTTTGCGCTATTTTTATCGGTTTTGTTGGAATCGTCCTTATTCTAAAGCCTACTTTTGCTGATCAAAGCTTCGTTGCAGGAATTATCGGCTTGCTCTCAGGCATTGGGGCAGGTTTTGCCTACCTCTATATAACTCAACTTGGGCAATTGAAGGAGCCGTCATTGAGAACAGTCTTTTATTTTGCACTAATCTCAACAATTGGTTCAGCATTGTTTGCGATGTCAGAGCAAATCCGACTACCAAATCACGAAAATATTTGGACTTTATTACTTTTGGGCATCTCAGCCACAATTGCGCAACTTGCACTCACCAAGGCTTACAAAATTGGTAACACGCTAAGTAACGCGGGATTGTCATATCTAACTGTCATTTTCTCCACAATTATTGGAGTGATTATTTTTAAGGAATATTTAGATTGGCAAACTTATTTTGGCATTTGTTTGATTATTGTCAGTGGAATAATTGCCTCAAAAAAATAAATTAAGGTTCAAGCAATCCACATCGTATGGCAATTAAGGCAATTTCGGCAGAGTTGTTTGCATTAAGTTTTTGTTTAATATTGTAGAGGTGAGTTCCAACAGTGCGCGGACTTAGATGCATTGTTTCAGCAATTTCATTAGTACTTTTGCCTTTGGCAAGAGCCATAAACACCTCAAATTCGCGATCTGACAATACTTCGACAGGATTATTTTCTCCAGAGAGCTGCGTGATAGCCATTTGTTGGGCAATAGTCGCCTCCAGGTATTTTTTACCGCTACTGATTGATCTTATAGCCTTAATTAGCTCTTCGGCCGCACTTCGCTTAGTAAGGTAGCCTAATGCACCAGCATTCAAAACACGTTTCGGGTGAACTGAATCTTCATGAGCAGATAAAACCAAAATTTTTGCATTTTTATCAAACGCCAGAATTCTCTCAATAGATTCTAAACCACCAATACCTGGCATAGTAATGTCCATAACAACTACATCAGGCTTTAGCTCTTTAAAGACTTTAATCCCCTCTTCACCAGATTCTGCCTCACAAATAACCTCCATATCGGATTCAGACTCGATAAGCATTTTAAAACCCATACGCACAACGGAGTGATCATCTACCAAAATAACACGAATATTTGCCATACTTTTCCTATTTATATAAAGGGAATTTTAATCTTTAAGGTGGTGCCTTTATCTATCACAGAATGGATCAAAAAATCGCCGTTCAGTGATTTTACTCTCTCTTCGATCCCCACTAAACCAAATTGTTTGGAATTTTTTAAAATACCTATATCAAAGCCTACACCATTATCCTGAAACTGTATCTCAATATTATTTTTTCTACGAGTGATATTGATATTCACTTTTGATGCCTTTGCGTGTTTAACACAATTATTCATAGCTTCTTGGATGACACGGTAAATGTTTATATTTATCATTTCACCCAAATTATCAATATCACCATTGATATTCAAGTTAATCTTTAACTTGCTATATTGCTTTTTCCAATTATTGACAAAATCAACAATGGTCTCATTCAAACCAAGGTTATCAAGCGCTCCAGGCCTAAGTTTTTTTATGATATTGTGCATACCATCATAGATTTGATTAGCAGCTGACATCACTGTTGATGCACTTTCTTCAATAACTTTATCCTTTCCTTTTGATCGATTAACAATATTCTGCGTAAAAATTTTAATCGCTGAAACATACTGCCCTAATTCATCATGCAGTTCACGTGCCAAACTTTTTCTTTCGTCCTCAACATGCTCTTGGATTATGGCTGTTAATTCCCTATTTTGCTGTAAGGCCTCAGCAGACTTCAATGCTTGAATTTTTTCAGATATGTCCCGCATACTTACGATATCGCCAACAACTTTTTTAGAGCTTGGGTCAATTAACGGGGATCGAGAAATAGAGACATTAACTAATTTTCCTGACTTAGTTTTTCTTTGAGTTTCAAGATTGATAATAATATTGCTCAATTTAGAGTAATTTATTTCTAACTTTTTATTAAGATTTCTGGGTTCTAAAATACTTATTTTTTTTCCAATAATATCGGAAGATTTGTAACCAAAAATTTTTTCAGCAGATTTGTTCCAAAAGTTAATTTTCAGATTATGATCATGAATCATGACTGCATCTGCTGTCTGTTGCGCAATCAGCCCCAATCTTTTATTTTCTTGAATCGATTTTTCCAGTGACTGCCCCATGATATTGAAGTTTTTTGAAATTAAATCAAAATCAGGAACTTGAAAGCGTGGAAGGCGCACATTTAAATTGCCTTTCCCCATCGCCGTGATCGCTGAAAGCATAGGATTGATAGGTTGTAACCATTTTCCAAGCAAGACGTAAATAATTAGATTTAAAGCCAAAATAAAAAACATGGTGATATAGAAAAGATTGCTCATCACAGCCCATGCTTCCTTGATTGCACCAATAGGATCAGAACGTACGATAAGCCTACCAAACCTTATTAAACGCATATCCTCGGTCACTGCAGGGGCAAGAAACTTTATAAACCAGCTCGGAGGAGTTTCATTTTGTCGATAGGTACTATCAGGAGACTTATAAAGCAAATTGCTTTGTAAATCATAAAGATAAATCTTATTACTTCTTACACGACCTAGGTCCTCTAAATATGCTCTCATGACGATATGAGTATCTCCCCACTCTGGGTTTTGGGATGAGCTGATTATGACCGAATCGAGAAGTTGTAAAGTAACGTCGTGCGCTGATTCAACGCCCTCTTGAATTGATTGCTTTGATGCATACATAATAACAACGCTTAAGACGATTATAAAAAAAAGCATAATAATCGTTATTAATAAATTTAGTCTTAAACGTAATCTCATCAAAACAAACCACTAAAGTTGTATACTTGGGTTTTAACATGTGTACTTTTTTTCGACAAGCGCAATTTAATTAAAATTCATTTTTAAAAATATCTAGATTATAAGTCTTATATATGATATATAAGACTTATAGAAGAAAAAAATATGTAAAGAGGTGAATAATGGCCATAGAATCAATGCATCATGAAGATCGTCTTTTTAAACCGTCCGAAGAAATATCAAAAAATGCACACATATCCAGTTTTGATCATTACAAGGCTTTATGTAAAAAAGCAAATGAAAACTATGAAGAATTTTGGGCTGATTTAGCAAACGAGCTGTTAATTTGGAATAAACCTTTTACAAAAATTTTAAATGAAGATAATGCCCCCTTTTACAAATGGTTTGAAGACGGAAAGCTTAATGCTTCACATAATTGTCTTGATCGTCATCTAAAAACGCAACCTGATAAACCTGCTTTAATATTTGAAGCTGATGATGGCAGCAACAAAGTGGTTACATTTAGAGAACTTTATGAACAAGTCTGTCAATTAGCAAATGGTCTTAAAAAGCTCAACTTGGGTACTGGTGAGCGAGTTATTATCTACTTACCTATGACAATCGAAGCGGTTGTTGCGATGCAAGCGTGTGCTCGAATTGGACTTACACACTCAGTAGTTTTTGGTGGTTTTTCGGCTAAAAGTATTCAAGAGAGAATTGCTGATGCTCAAGCAAAATTAGTTATAACAGCAGATTTTCAATTCAGGGGTGGGAAAAAAATACCTCTCAAAACAGCCGTCGATGAAGCGCTTGCTATGGGGGGATGTGGCTGTATAGAAAAAGTGATTGTTTTAAAACGCTCAGATGATGATATAGACCTATCACCAAATGATTTGCTTTGGCAGGATTTGATAAAAGACCAACCGAAAGATTGTGAACCGGTATTTGTTGGCGCTGAACATCCCCTATTTCTCCTGTATACCTCAGGTTCCACTGGCAAACCTAAAGGTGTTCAGCACTCGACAGCAGGCTATTTATTGCATGCAATGAATACAAGTCGATGGACTTTTGACATTCATGCGAATGATATCTATTGGTGTACCGCCGATGTTGGCTGGATTACTGGTCACACTTATGTAGCCTATGGTCCATTGGCATTAGGTGTAACGCAAGTTATTTTTGAGGGCGTGCCTACCTACCCAGATGCCAGCCGTTTTTGGCAAATAATAGAAAAACATAAAATATCAATTTTTTATACTGCTCCTACGGCAATCCGTGCTCTTATTAAAGCTTCTGAGGTTAATCCTGAGACCGATCCAAAAAAATACGATTTAACGTCTTTGCGTCTCTTGGGTACGGTAGGGGAGCCTATAAATCCTGAAGCATGGATGTGGTACTACAATTCCGTTGGGCGTGAGCGTTGTCCGATAATGGATACCTTTTGGCAAACCGAAACTGGAGGACACGTGATTACTCCCTTGCCTGGCGCAATAGCGTTAGTTCCAGGTTCTTGTACGCTACCTTTTCCTGGCATCGATATTGACGTTGTTGATGAAGTTGGCAAAGAATTGAACTGGGGTCAAGGCGGGCTGCTAGTGATTAAAAAACCCTGGCCATCAATGATTAGGACAATCTGGGGAGACCCAGATAGATTCAAAAAAAGCTACTTCCCAGAAGAGTTAGGAGGAAAACTCTATTTGGCGGGAGATGGAGCAATAAGAGATGAAAAAAATGGCTATTTTACAATCATGGGCAGGATAGATGATGTTTTAAATGTATCAGGACATCGGCTCGGAACAATGGAAGTTGAATCTGCATTGGTTGCAAACGACCTAGTGGCAGAAGCTGCCGTAGTTGGCAAGCCGCATGACGTTAAAGGTGAATCAATTGTCGCTTTTGTGGTTCTCAAGGGCAGTCGACCGTCAGCAGATAAAGCTAAAAATATAATATTAACTTTACGTGACTGGGTTGGAAAAGAAATTGGGCCTATAGCAAAACCTGATGAAATACGTTTTGGAGATAACCTACCCAAAACAAGGTCAGGGAAAATTATGCGAAGACTCCTCCGCTCACTGGCAAAAGGTGAGGCAATCACATCGGATATTTCAACACTAGAGAATCCTGCAATCCTCGAGCAGCTTAGCGAAAAACTATAGGTTTCTTGTACAAGTTTAGATAAAACCTATAAAATCTTTTTTTAAAGTTTGAATAATTACCCATGCCTAAAAAAATAACATTTTTTTTTAAAAAAATTGTTTTACCTTTTTTCATCTTAGGTATTTCTTTTGCTCTCATCGGCAGTGTTGGCGTCTACTTTTACATTAAAACTCATACTGAAACAGTAAAAAACTTTATTGTAAAAGAAATGGAGACGATTATTGGCTATGACGTTGAAATTGGTTCAATCGAGGCTAATTGGAATTTAACCAATCCCAGCATTACCGTTCATAACTATCAAATCTTAAATGCCAACCTAGAGAAATCTTTAGGGGCTGAACAAATTGACATTGATTTCTCATGGCTCTCTTTGGTAAGGCTGGAACCTACTTTAGATAAAATAACACTCTACAGACCTAACATGTCAATAGTGAAAGAAAAAGATGGTACGTTAACAATAAATGGCATTAGCTTTGACTATGACGAAGATGGGGGAGGTTTTTCTAATTGGCTCTTAAATCAAGATGATGTAATCATCGTTGATGCTAGTTTTACTTGGGTTGATTTAACCCGAGGTGATAATAAGCTAGAATTTCATGACGTAGATATCAATTATGGATCATCAAAAATTTACGCATTTGTGGGTCGAAGAGAATTTAGCTTATCCTCATTTATCGCACCAGGTACCTCAGAAAAAATATCTATAAGTGGTTATTTTGATCTTCAAGAGATTGATCGAGAAGATGAGATTGACAGTGAAATTGATGTAGTGTTTTCTAATTTTAATTTACCCGCTTTAAAGCCTTGGATCGATTACCCAATAGATATAAATTCAGGTTTCGGCGACCTTAATATCACGACAACAGTAAAAAATGGAATATTTTATTCGCTTGCTGGACGTGTCGAAATTGAAAATTTAAATATCTTATCTGAAAATAATAAAACCATAAAAATCAATAAATTAGAATCTTTTTTAAATGTTTTAAATGAAAATAATATTTTAACCGTGACAGCGAATGATGCAACGTTAGGGCTTGATAATGGGCTGAATCTAGATAATTTTAATTTCCAGACGAAGACCCGTCATGAGGAATTAATTGGTATCATACTTAATCTTGATTCCATTAATCTTGCATCGCTTTCCGACCTTGCTCAATATTTACCTGAAGATTTTAATACCACCAAACAAGATCTAACTGGACTTGCCCCTTCTGGCGGTATTGAAAACCTTAAATTAGAGTGGAATCAAGGTGATAGTTTTTTTGCTGGCCTAAATCTTGAAATGTTAGCAACCAATCTCACTGTAAAAGCCTATAAAAATTATCCGGGAATTGAAAACTTTTCTGGGCACCTTAATATACAAGACAACACAGGACAAATTAAGGTAAATGCAAATAATTTTGTCTTAAGTAAGCTTGATACCTTTAGAGAGAATATTAAATTTAATGAATTGAAAGGCATATTAACTTGGAATAATGATAATTTTTTCATTAAAAATATTTCAGCTAACAATTCTGACTTTGAAGCCATTATTAATGGACGATACATTGCCTCAACATCAGACGAAGACGCCATAGACATCCGAATTGATATCCCCCGAGCAGATATATCAGATCTTAAGGAATATTACCCCAAGCAAATGGGTAAAGATGCACTGAGTTGGCTAGATACCTCACTTCTTAAAGGGGTAGCTAAAGATACAAAAATTAACATGCGCGGCAAACTGAGGGACTTTCCTTTTATTGATGAAAAAAATCAACCCGATGCAAGTGAGGGGGTCTTTACAATCACTACAACAATTGTAGGAAGTGAAATTGAATACGGAGATAATTGGCCAAATGCAACAAACTTTAATGTTGATGTAAATTTAAATGCCTCAAGAATTGAACTAACCAGTGCTGAAGGCGAGATTCTTGGTAATCAATTTAAATCTTTTAAAGGGATTATTCCTAATTTTACCGATGATATACCCATGCTCAATATTGATGCAGAGCTTAATAGCCCGCTTGATATCATCATAAAATTTATTAATAACAGCCCTATTAAAAATGAAATGCAAGGAACTTCTGAGGGAATGAAAGGTTTTGGGCCAGGTTCCCTTAAGCTTTCACTCAAGATCCCCTTAACTGATGTTGATAAACTCACTTATGATGGAATTTATTCTTTTCAAAATTCATCGCTAGAAAATGAAACACTCGACTTACCTTTATTAAGTGAAATTCGAGGAGATCTATTTTTTAATCCAGTGAAAGTATCTATTGTCAATGCTAAAGCTTCTGTTTACGATGAATCTCTAAATATTTCTTTATCCAATATTAACGAAAAAACAGTTTTAGACGTTGATGGTTTAATTCATAACAATCTAATCAAAACCAAACTTGGAGAAAAGTGGTTAGACAAGATTCAGGGTGAAACCAAGTGGAATGCTCAATTAGTCATTGATGATAAACAATCAATTTTCACGTTAAAGAGTGATTTAAAGGGAGTGTCTATCAAGTCGTTAGAGGGGTTTAATAAAACAGCAGAGCAAGCCATACCCTTTCAGCTTATTAAAAAATCACCAAAAACAGGCAAAGATTTCATAGACATTTCATATGGAAACATCGTGACTGCAAAACTTGAAAGAGATACCAGTAATACCATTCACCATGGTTATATTGGAATTAATGCAAAACCAGAATTGCCAAAGCAAGGTGTAGCCCTATTTGCAAACTTCAAAGAAATCAACAGCGAGGATTTTGAATTTATTTTTGAGGAGGACCCAGGTGATAAACCAACAACAACCTCGAGGCAAGCTCTAAAAGAGGAATTTGACCCCCTCATCGACTCAGCCGTCATTAATATTGAACATTTGATTTTTGAGGGAAACTCGCTGACTCAAAGTTCTTTTAATTTCTACCCTACCCCCACTGGATATGAGCTGGATGTTTTGTCCAATGAGGCTATAGGAGAGATTACTTTTGAAGATACGCAAAATTACTACAAAGCAAATTTTTCAAAAATACATCTAAAAAAAGATGAAGATTCAAATGAACAAGAAACTGAGGTTAGTAAAGAAAATACTAATGAAATAACAAATACCTTAGATGAACATCGACAATTAAGTAAAATTGAATTGAATATTGCCTCATTTAAAATTAACGAAACCGATTATGGTAAAGTTGTTCTGCAGGGGCATGAAGATATCGAAGGTTTCGTCTTTAATAAATTAAACATAACTACAAAAGATTATTCGATAGATGGAAGCGGGTATTGGAAATCTGAAGTTGAGCCGCAAAAGACAAGTATTAATTTCAAATGGACTATTAAAGATATTGGGCTGGCACTTACCAGTCTTGGTTACCCAAATCTCATTAATAAGGGTGAAGCAACTATTGATGGTTTAGTTACCTGGGATGATCGACCATCAAATTTTGATGCTGAAGATTTTTACGGAAATTTTGCATTGATTGCCAAAAAAGGCTCGGTACAAAAAATAGAGCCAGGGGTTGCAGGTCGGTTGGTTGGATTAATCTCTTTACAAAACCTGCCACGCCGTCTTACCCTAGATTTTAGTGATTTATTCGAAGAAGGGTTACCCTTTGACAGGATTCAGAGTAAAGAAACCATTATTAACAAAGGAATTTTATCTTCTAGTTTGTTTGAGGTACAGGGACCATCAGCAGATATTAAGATGAACGGATCAGTTGATTTTATTAAAGAGACACAAGATATGCGCGTCACCATACAACCAAAAATAAGTGATACGATTACCGCTGGAGCTCTTGTGGGGGGGCCACTTGCAGCTGCTGTTGCATTTGTAGCACAAAAGATACTAGATGATCCATTTAATAAAATTACAACTGCTGAGTACCATGTAACAGGAACATGGCAAGACCCAAAAGAGAAAATTATAGATACAAAAGTGGATAATTTTCTTGAAGAGGAAATCATGGAGCCTACAGGCGAAGTTTTAAAGGGTACGGGCGAGGTGATTGATAATTATCTAATTCAGCCCACAGAGGATGTAATCGATTTTTTATTTGAACCACGGGATACAAAAAAAACTCAATGACTGCTAACTCACTTGCAAAGCAGTTAATCCTTTTGCCTGCAAATCTTGATGAAAAGTCAATCGATCAGCTATTTGCAAAGCTACCTACAACAAAAATTGATTATGCCGATTTGTATTTTCAGTACTCAAAAAATGAATTTTGGTCAATCGAAGACGGCAAAGTTAACAACGGGAGTTTTTCAATTGAACAAGGGGTGGGTTTAAGGTCTATTGTTGGCGAAAAAACCGCCTTTACCTATTCTGATGAAATCTCTCTAGCTGCACTTGAGAATGGAATTAAAACAATAAAATCCATGCATAGCCAAGGTGAATCAGCCACCTTTCCAATGCAGGCATCTTCATTAAAAAAATCACTTTACACATCTAGCAATCCTATCGATAGCCTCAATGTAGAAAAAAAAATTAACCTATTGCAAAAAATAGAATCTTTCACCAAAACACTCGATTCAAGAATTATCAAAGTCTCAGCATCACTTGCTGCAGAATACGATGTAATTTTGATTAAAAATTTTTTTGGTGAATTGATAGAAGATGAAAGGCCCCTTGTTAGGCTGTCTTTAAGTGTCATTATTGAAAATAACATGAGACGAGAGCAAGGCTCTGCTGGTGGAGGTGGCCGCTACACCCTGGACTATTTTACAGATGAGATAATACAATCCTATGCACGTGATGCTGTGGATCAAGCATTGATTAATTTAGAGGCGAAACCTGCACCAGCAGGTTCAATGACAGTAGTTTTAGGTCCAGGCTGGCCTGGAATATTATTGCATGAGGCGATTGGACATGGATTAGAAGGAGATTTTAATCGTAAAGGAACTTCTGCTTTTAGCAATAAAATAGGTATGAAAGTGGCTGCAAAAGGGATCACTGTGGTTGATGATGGAACGCTACAAAATAGACGAGGTTCGTTAAATGTTGATGACGAAGGGACGCCGACAAGTTCAACCGTACTCATTGATGATGGCATCCTCGTTGGTTACATGCAAGACAAGCATAACTCGCATTTAATGAATATGAAGCTGACTGGTAACGGAAGACGTGAATCTTATGCGCACTTAACGATGCCCAGAATGACGAATACTTACATGTTAAATGGCAACCACCATCCCGACGAAATTATTGCCTCAGTAGAGAATGGTTTGTATGCAAATAATTTTGGTGGGGGACAGGTTGATATTACCAGCGGAAAATTTGTATTCTCCGCCTCGCAAGCATGGGTTATTAAAAATGGAAAATTAATTCATCCGGTCAAAGGTGCTTCAATTGTAGGTAATGGGCCAGATATTCTGAATGAAGTAAGTATGGTTGGTAATGACCTAAAGCTTGATACTGGAGTAGGGACTTGCGGTAAAGAGGGCCAAAGTGTTCCAGTGGGCGTAGGCCAGCCTACTTTAAAAATAGATAATATAATTGTCGGAGGAACAGGATAAAGCTATTTCACTCTATTTTTATATTCAAGTGTTCTTGTATCAATCTCAATTTTGTCGCCAGTATCACAAAATAAAGGAACCATAAGTTCAAATCCGGTGTTAGTTTTTGCTGGCTTCATCACTTTGCCAGAGGTTGTATCCCCTTTCACCGCTGGTTCAGTGTAAGAAATTTCCCTTATGACAAAGTTTGGTAATTCCACGGATATAGGTTTTCCCTCATAAAAAACCACCTCACATTGCATGCCATCCTCAAGGAAATTTAATGCATCTTCCATATTTTCTGCGTCAACTTCAAATTGATTGTATTCATCATCCATAAATACATACATCGGATCTGCAAAATAAGAATACGTCACTTCTTTTTTTTCAAGAATAACTTGGTCAAATTTATCTGATGCATTAAATACTGACTCCGATGTTGCCTCTGTTAAAAGATTTTTCATCTTCATTTTTACAACAGCTGAATTTCTTCCTGACTTGTTATATTCCGCTTTCAAGACAACCATTGGGTCTTGACCAACCATAAATACATTTCCAACGCGAAGTTCTTGAGCAGTTTTCATAAGATATATTCCAATAAAATTTTAGAAGCGATTATACAAGAAATGTTATTTTCGACAAGATTCTTTGAGGTTCTCAAACACTGTTTTTTTAAGCATAATCGACGACGATTTTTTAAAGTGATATTCAGTTAAATAATCAAGAAGATTTAAATAATTTCTTAATTGAGTTGAGGAAATACAACCTGCAGACCACTCAATATTTGCTGACCTGACAACATCAACTACACTCTTATCAGCCTCTGCATAAAAAAAATTAATAAAAGCATTAAGTTTATCTAGATGCAAATTATTTTTTTGGCTATAGGGTTGCCAAATAAATGGTTTTTTTGCAAAAATTGCACGACACAAACTATCCTCTCCACGAACAAAATTAATATCACAAGCAAGTAATAATTGGTCATATTGATTCATTGAGACCATCTTGAATGGGTTAATATTCATTGACTCGCATTCTTTTCTGCTTAATTGCGTTATGCCCTCTAAAACAAAGGCGCTATAAGATTTTTTTACTGCCATAAAATTCATCATAAGTTTTTGCAAATTAGTATGTGGATAGTAAAAAAAAGAGCACATGAGTTTTTTATTTTGTTTTTTTTCACTTGTAATACGCTGCACTAATGAAAATGGCTTTGAATCATTAAAATTTTTATCGAGCAACAGTCCCCCGCTGGCTTCACTAAATCCAGGGTAAAAATATTTTTTATTACAATTTGGATTAGTTGAAAATGATGGTTTGTAATGAAAATCATCAATCCAGGATTCTGCTGATAAATACTCGTAAATATAAAGATTTGTTTTTTCTTTAATATTTGCAAGGTAGTGATCAGGAATTAAAGTATCAAAAATACTTATAATATTTTTCGCTGGCACAACGTCACGTTCAATCTGATTAATATCGACCCAAATAAACAAATGATCAGGCTGTAAGTTATGAAACTCATCAAAAACAGCGTCTTTTTTGATAAATAATCTCGCCGGGTTACTTTTTGTTGATAAGCCTTCTGCTAATCGATAGGCAATTGATATATCACCAAAATTATCAATTGCTTTTACGAATATATCAAAATTACTCAATAACAAATCTCCAGCACACTATATAACTTGGTGCCATTAGGGGTATCAACATCAACATTATCACCAATCATTTTTCCTATAAGAGCACGCGCTAATGGGCTATGCCAACTGATGTAGCTTGGATGATGATTTATTTCTTGAGCACCTACAATTCGAATATTTATTTCCTTTTCTTCATTTTCATCAAATAATTTTACTTTGGCTCCGAAAAATATTTTAGATTGGTCCATTTTTTCATCAAAATGAATAATATTTGCATCTTCAATATTGATTAATAAAAATTTGATTCTGGCATCAATTTGACGCAACCGCTTCTTACCATAAATATAATCGCCATTTTCACTACGATCACCATTACCTGCAGCCCAGCTGATAACCTTAACAAGATCAGGTCGCTCTTGTTTGATTAAATTATTTAATTCCTCCTGAAGCAATTTGAAGCCCTCGGGTGTTATATAATTTTTATTGATACTCATAGTGACTCTAGGTAATTAATGATTAACCAATTCTACAACGCAATTCTATGCTCTACCTCAAATCAAGTTGATGATATTTTTCAACAACTTGAAAATAAAAGCACAAAAGATACATATCATCGACTCGAAGTCTTAACTATAGATCAGTGGGTGGCAAAGGAATACAAAAATCTAGAATTCATTAATCATGAACAAATCCCTAAACAAATTATTAATAGCATTGACGAAAAATTCATATGGGAAAAAATAATAATAGATTCTATTAAGAAAAATATTCACAACAAATCAATTACCAACATAGATGAATTATGTGAATTTTGTATGCGCTCCAATAAGCTGATTTCTGAATATGAAATCTCAGATAAAGATTTGAAGATGGATCAGTCCTATCGTGAAGCACGAATTTTTGCTGCTTGGCGCCAAAAATTCTATCAACATATCGAAGACAATCATTTTCTAACTCGTTATGACTTAATAAAACTATTTACAAAAATTATTGATGAAGATAACTTCATTCATGAGCAAAAGTTTTTGGTTGCCAATATTGATCCAGATAAAAAAAATTACCAACGCCTCATAAATGTTTTAGCAAAGAAAAATCAAATATATTGGATTAACGCAGAAGAAAAAAAATCTTCGCCAAAAATAAAAAGATACCAAAATATTGATTTAGAAATAAATGCTGTGTGCGACTGGGTAAGAAATTGCCGAATTAAAGGTAAAAAAAATCTTCTTATTGTTAGCCCAGAGTTAAGCCAATATCAACAAATTTTAGAAAGTAAGATTAATAAAATCGTCCAGCCTGAAATTTACAAAGACTTATCTCAGTTTAGTAAAATTAAAACAAAGTTAAATCGCCCCCTATCCAATGAGCCGTCAATTAAATTTATGCAAAACCTTCTTTGGCTAATAATTGACGAAAAACCTCTTTCATTAACATGGCAGTCGATCCTTTATTATCCTAATTGGCTTGAAGGTACCGATCTTATAGCCAGACAAAAATTTGCTGATGTTTTAAAGAGTACAAAACAAAAAAAATTTAGTATTAAAAATATAATATTTTTACTTAATCTGCATAATGAAAAAGAAGAAAATGCGCTAATAAATTTATTAGAATTTCTATGTATGATGGAACAAAAAAAGAATATTCTTGCAAAAAAACAGCCTATTGAAGAATTTAATTCTGTACTTATTGAGCTAAAAAGTAAATCTGGATGGTTTAAAAATAAAAAATATTTACCGTTTGAAATCAATATTTTAGAGTCTTTTAATAAAGTAATTAATTCAATTACTTCTAGCATAATTACTGATAAAATCGAAGCAAAAGACTATTTTGCAATACTCAATTATCATTTAGATAATATTGTGCCCCAAACGCATTATCATGGGACCGAAATCACTCTATCAGGATTTCTTGAAGACCATATTATTGATTACGATGGCGTATGGCTTCTTAATATGAATAATTGTTTTTGGCCAAAAAAAAATAACTACAATCCTTTTTTTTCCAAAAATCTCTTACAAAAGTATTGTATTTATGATGATGAATATTATGAGAAATTTACTCATCATAAAATTAATCAATTAGGTACAGGTGTTCGCGACTTCAATATATCATTTTCTAACATGAATAATGATGTTCCCATGACGCCATCATTAATAGAATTTCTGAATGTGGCTACTTTCATGCCAGAAAAAGTAAAGTACTCCTCAATGTTGTCACACCAAGAGCTAATAAGTGATGAAATATCATTACCCTTAAGCCGTGATCAACTCATGCTAAAAAATGGTATTCGGACACTTGAAAATCAAAAAAAATGTCCTGCGTGGGCATTTTATGAAAACCGATGTGGTGCACTTAGTTTTTCCATTGATGACCCTGATGAGATGACAAAAATGGAGGAAGGCAACTTCATTCATCATTGCTTGGAGCGCTTTTGGTTAAGGTATAAAAGTCATTCTAGCCTGCTTAAGCTAAATGATCATGAGCTAATGCATATTTTAGCGAGATATGTTGATGATGAACTGAATAAGCTTAGAGATACAAAAACGAATTTAAGTAATGATCTTTTTGATTGTGAAAAAGATTATCTCCTAAAAGTACTCTTTCATTGGTTGAATTATGAAAAAGAAAGGAGCCCCTTTGACGTTCTGGGTGTTGAGGAAAGGTATGACATAGAGATTGAGTCATTAAAATTTAAAATTCGCATTGACCGCATTGACCAATTATCAAAAAATCAAAATATCATTTTAGATTATAAAACTGGTGCAAATATTCCAACACGTAAAAGTTTTTTTGCTGTTGATATAGTGGATCTGCAATTACCAATTTATGCTATTTACGCGCCGATAAAAAATATTTCTGGCATTGGTATTGCAAGTATCAATCGTAATGGCAATAAATTATTAGGCGTCACATCGGATGAAAAAATCACTATAACAAAAACATTTAACGGCAAAATTGATTCCGATTCAATTAAAAATTGGCATGACTTAAAGTTGCAATGGGAAGAAATAATTAAAACTACCGCTGACTCCTATTTAAAAGGCGAATGTGCTGTTCAATTTAACGAAAAAACTGATTTTACTTATTGTCAAATTCTCCCACTATTAAGGCTTCCGGAAAAAAAATATCAATTTGAAAAACTATGATTAAAAAGAATCCAATTGATTATTTGGTAAGAAAAAAAGCAATAGGTCCAGGTTCATTTATTGTGAATGCTCCCGCGGGGTCTGGCAAAACAAGCATACTTATTCAACGATTTTTAAACCTATTATTAAAAGTAGATAAACCAACAGCAATCATTGCTATCACATTCACAAATAAGGCTGCAATGGAGATGAAGCAGCGCATTGAAACAGCACTTAGTAGCGAAATTAAAGGCTCAGATAATGATGTGCTTATAAAAAAAATTAACCATAAAGCGCAAGAATTAGGTTGGCATCCACGATTCTATGAGGAATTAAGGATTCTAACAATTGATAAATTAGCTCATCAAATCATCAATCAAACCTCCATCTTTGAAAATCATGGAAGAAACCTTACTACGGAGGAAAATCCAGAAGATTTATATGCTGACTCCGTTAAAGAAATAATTAATGAGTGTAAATACATAAAAACGATATTTACTTACCTAAACAATGATTATGCAAAAATCATTCAACAACTCGTCAATGCATTGAAGAAAAGAGGTCAGTGGTTACCAAAAATAATAGAGTATAAGAACAAAGAAATGAATCAACTTAAGAAAGAATATGAGAATTATGCTGAAAAAGAAATTAAAAATATTTTTGAACAAATAAATGCTAGTTTTACTCGCGATGAAAAAAAAGAGATTAGATCTATCATTGAGGCTACCCAGGGGATTAATTTAAGCCAAAATGAATATCAATACTGGCATGATTTTGCCAAATTAATTTTCACGAATAATTATGAAATAAGAAAGCAGTTTGATAAAAGACAAGGGGTGAGTAACGACCAAAAAGGGGAGGATATTAAATTAAAAATAATAAATTTTATTAAAAATAATTACAATAAAATCAATATTTTAAAAAAGTTATCTACAGTGAATTATCTAAAAAAATATGATGATTTTTTACCTATTATTCCAGACCTTATACTTATTCTTGCATTAATTTATCAACGGTTGAATGAAAAATTTACCGTTCAAAAAAAACTTGATTTTGAACAAGTGATGATTAATGCTAATCAGGTTTTAGGTCAAACCAATCTTGCTGAAATACTTGATGAAAATATTGATCATATCCTGGTCGATGAATTTCAAGATATTAACTATAACCAACTTTACTTTCTGGAATTACTCACACAAAACTTTGCCTCCAATAACAAAAAAACGTTTTTTGCTGTTGGCGATCCGATGCAATCAATATATCGTTTTCGTAAAGCAGAAGTTGAAATTTTTCATCAATTGCAACTCAATGAGACTTTGGGTGAAGATTTAAAATTACAATCTCTGCGTCTTAATACCAATTTCAGATCAAACTCTAATATTATTAATTGGCTAAATGACTCTTTCTCTATTCTTTTTCCAAAAAGTAATGATTTTCATCTGGGGAAAATTACTTACCAAAATGTCATGCATGGTAATAACCAGATTCAAGGTAATGGTATTCATTGCAATCTTTTGCAGATTGACACAGCCGATAATCGTGAACAAAGTCAAGCTGAAGCAACATATGTGGCTAATTTTCTCAAGGAGCTCAAAAAAGCACGGCCATTGGATAGTATTGCTGTGTTAACAAGATCAAGAGCACATTTGAATGATTTGCTTTCGTTAATTAATAAAAAATACAGTTCATTGCCAATTGAAGCTATTGAAATATTTCCTGTAAAGGAAAATCAAGCCTTTATTGATATCCTGTCGCTCACAAAAGCTTTATTTAATTTTGATGACAAAGTCGCCTGGATGGCAACATTAAAAGCACCTTGGGTTGGATTAACAAACATTGATTTTGCAAAACTATTTCAAACTACTCATAAAAAAACTGCATGGGATATCCTCAATGATAAAAAACTTGTTACTTCGTTGTCAAAAAATAGTCAGGTAAGACTAACCCATTTTGTTAAAGTTATTCGCAGAAATTTAAATTTTCGCTCACGACTATCAAATAGATTTTTTATTGAGGCAATTTGGAGACAATTAAGTGGGCCATACACCTTGATCAATGAATCTGATAATCCAGTCATTGATCTTTTTCTTGAATTAGTCGACAAGTACAGTAAATCATTGATTTCTATTGATTTTGTTAGCCTTGAGCGCCAAATAGAGCAGGAGTATCTCAATACAACCACCCATCTTTCCAATCCGATAAAATTTTTAACTATCCAAAAAGCTAAGGGTTTAGAGTTTGATGTAGTCGTAATTCCAAATATGAATAAACAAGTTAGAAATGAAAATAAATCATTATTTCATATAGAAAAAGGATTGATATCAATCATTAATCCAAACGAAGAAAAAAATTTATATGATTACCACAGAGAAAATGAGTTAGAGCGATTAACAAATGAGCAAATAAGATTGCTTTATGTAGCTATTTCACGGGCAAAGCAAGATTGTTATATGATTGGCTCTATCAAAAAAACCACAAAAAATATTGAAGAAGCTCTAGAATCGGGGTCATTTCAAAAAATTATTTGGCCCGCTATTCAGCCAGAAATAATACCTATATATCCACATGAAAAAATAAGAAGTTATGGCCAATTTATACCTAAATTAAGGCGGTTAAAAGATGTTTTTTACACTGATAATGAAGACGCTTATAGCGAAATCAATAGAGAAGATCATACAAAAAATGAAAATAATAATACCTCTACTATCTATACTTTTACTGGCGAAATTATACATAAATATTTAGAATTAATTGTTAAAAAACAATTAGATATAAATTTTATTTTAAGTAATAAATTAAGATATATTGAGCGTCTTTTTATCAATAAAAATTTTACAAAGCCCGAAACAAACCTTGGTATTGAGACTTTTACTCAATCCTTAAATCATTTGTTAGAAAAAGATATTGGAAAATGGCTTTGTACAATACATGAAGAGGATTATATGGAATCAAAATATACTTTATTCCATGAGCAAGGAATGAGAAAACAATTAATTCCAGATCGCTCTTTTATTGACAAAAATATACGATGGGTAATTGACTACAAGACAGTTTTTAATGAGAAAAATTTAGTTAGTCACGCTAAAATGTATAAAGCTCAACTGGATGGATATGAAAAGATTTTTAATAAAAATTATTCAATTAAAAAGGCAATTTATTTTTGTAAGGATGGAGAATTAATCACGCTTGACTAACTTTAATGCAGGTTCTTTATAGTTTCTTCTACAAACTCTACCCTCTTGTTGAATTCACTTATCGACTTTATTACTTTTATTCTATTGGGTCCGTTCATTTTATATGAGCGATCAGACTGAATTAGATCAATAATTTTCGTTGGGTCAACTGTTGCATGTGTATTAAATGTTATCTCTATAGAAAAATTTCCTGCATCAATTTTTTCAATGTCATAGTTTTTTATTAGTACCCTTAATTTATGTAATCTAATTAAATTTTGAGTTTGTTCGGGTATTAAACCAAACCGATCTATGAATTCCTCTTCTAATTCTTTTAACTCATCAACGTTACTGCAGCTTGAGAGTCTCTTATAAAGAATTAATCTTTCATTTGTATTGGGCACATAATCATCTGTAATTATCGTTGGGGCATGTAAATTGATATCAGTATTTGCTTTTATTGGATCCTCCAGGTCTAATACTTTACCCATTTTTAATTGCCTTACCGCATGATTAAGCATATCGATATATAAATTAAATCCAATTTCATGGATTTGCCCACTTTGATTATCACCTAATAATTCTCCCGCTCCTCTAATTTCAAGATCATGAATTGCAAGATAATAACCAGAGCCCAAATCCTCTAGCAACTGGATTGCCTCAAGTCTTTTTTTGGATTGAGATGAGAGTTTTCTGTCCTCATCTAAGAGCATGTATGCATAAGCTTGGTGGTGCGACCGCCCTACTCTTCCTCTAAGTTGGTGTAGTTGTGCAAGACCAAACTTATCTGCACGATTTATAACAATCGTATTTGCTGTAGGTATATCAATTCCAGTTTCAATTATAGTAGAACAAAGTAAAAAATTAATGCGTTGTTGGTGAAAATCTTGCATGACATGTTCTAAATCTTTTTCTCTTAGTTGCCCATGCGCTATACCAATTCTTGCTTCTGGTAGTAATTTTGATAATTTTTCATATTGCGATTGGATGGTATTAACTTCGTTATGAAGATAATAAACTTGGCCGCCACGGTTAAACTCCCTTAATACAGCCTCACGAATAATACCTTGGCTATGATTCACAACAAACGTTTTGATTGACAGTCTTTTCTGTGGTGGAGTAGCAATTATTGAAAATTCTCTTAGCCCTTCCATTGCCATAGATAATGTTCTTGGAATTGGGGTAGCCGTTAGCGTAAGGACATCAACATTGGTTCTAAATTTTTTTAATTTTTCTTTTTGCCTGACTCCAAATCGATGTTCTTCATCAATAATAATTAATCCAACATTTTTAAATTTAACATCGTCTTGAATTAAACGATGTGTCCCTATGACGATATCTACATGCCCTGTTTCTAATTGCTCAAGAATCTCTTTTTGTTGTTTTTTTGACTTAAATCTTGAAATTTCTTCAACGCGAATTGGCCAATTAGCAAAACGGTCACTGAAATTGTTGTAATGTTGTTCGGCTAGTAACGTTGTTGGGACAAGGATAATAACTTGCTTTCCATTCATGGCGGAAATGAAAGCGGCCCTGAGTGCAACTTCTGTTTTACCAAAACCGACATCACCACAAATTAGGCGATCCATAGGCTTTTTTGATTCCATATCTTTAATGACATTCTCAATCGCTTCTTTTTGATCAGGTGTTTCTTCAAAAGGGAATCCTTCAGCAAAGCGCTCATAATCATTCAGGTTTATGGAAAATTGGTTACCTTGCTTTAATGCCCTTTTAGAATATAAGTTTAAAAGTTCTGCGGCAGTATCATGAATTTGCGTTAAAGCTCTTTTTTTTGCTTTTTCCCAGCTTCCGGATCCCAATTTATGTAAAGGTGCTGTCTCAATAGGCCCACCTGAGTATCGAGAAATATAATGAAGCTGTGAAACAGGTACGTATAATTTATCTTCGCGGTCATAATGAAGCAATAAAAACTCACTTTTTCCATCTCCAAAATCTAAATCAACCAATCCTTGGTACCTACCCACTCCATGTTGCTCATGCACGATAGGGTCTCCAATATCAAGCTCTGTCAAATCTTTTACAATTGCATCACTATTAAAGTTTTTATCCCGCGTTGAACGTTTTTTTTGCTTTACAAAATTGGGAAAAATCTCATTTTCCGTTATTACTAAGTAATCGCTTGTTTCAAAACCATTATGCAAAGGACTTACAATTAAGTTTATAAGCTCCGTTGAGGTATTAAATTGATCCCAGCTATCTAATTTTTTGAAATGAAATTTATTTTGCTCAAGTAACTGACTTAATGTCTCTCTGCGCCCTAACCCCTCTGCACAGATTAATGTTTTTTTATTTCTTTGTAATATAAATTCATGTAATTTTTCTAAAGGTTTTTGATTTTCACGATCAATAGATATGTTCTCAAAAAAATAATCCTTTTTGTTTATATGTTGAACATGTTTAAAGTGCTGCAATTTTTTAAAGAAAATATCTTGAGTAATTAATATTTTTTCAGGTTTTAATATTGGACGCTCACTATCATAAGCAAAGAGCTTGAAGCGGTTTTGAGACTCAATCCAATAATCATCTGCAGACTTTTGAATATTATTTAAACAAATTATTGGATCATCTGAATCAAGATAGGTAAATATAAGATCGCAATCATCATAGAAGAGAGGGAGGTACCATTCCATCCCGGAAAAAGGAATGCCATCACTTATAGTCTTATATATTCTTGATTTTGACGGATCACCTTCAAAATTTTCACGATAATTTTCTCTGAAAGTTCTTATTCCCTCCTCATCCAAACGGCATTCTCTAGCAGGTAATAGCGATATCTCTTTTACTGGATATAGACTTCTTTGCGTATCAACGTCAAATGTTCTTATGCTTTCAATTTCATCATCAAAAAAATCGAGCCTGTAAGGAATTGAAGAGCCCATGGGGTATAGATCAATAATTCCACCCCTGACAGCATATTCTCCATGATTGATCACCTTATCTACATATCGATATCCCGCTGAAATTAATTGGCTTTTAAAAGCATCTAAATTTACGCTCTGCCCCTGAGTAAAAAGAAAACTGAATTTTTCAATATAATTTCTCGGGGGCAAGAGGTGCAAGCAAGTTGCAATTGGCAAAATATTGATATCAAACATCTTAAGAGACATTTGGTACAAAGTTAAAAGTCTTTGTGAAATTAAATCAGGATGGGGTGATATTTCGTCATACGGTAATGTTTCCCAATCTGGCAAAATATTGATATTAATTGTGGGAAAAAACCACTTTATTTCTTCTTGAAGCTGTATTGCTTCAAAAACAGTAGAGGTAAAAATATTTAATGATCGTTTTTTTGGCAACAAATTATCATTAAACAATTTACCCAGTTCAACTGGAAGGTATCCATCCTGTTTTATCATAAAAGAAAGTTGCTTATAATCATTTACTGTTTCATCCATGCTGCACTATTATTAAAAACGTGACATTATAAACAAATTAAACGCGATCAAGAGGTTATTCATGAATGATAAAGAATTAGTTGCTCACGAGGTTCTTGGATTAGTTAAAAATAATATGACCGTTGGATTAGGTACTGGGTCAACAGCAAATTTATTTATTGAGGCACTTGCAAAAAAAATTAAAGCAGAGTCCCTAAATATTGCCGTTGTAGCAAGCTCAACAGTTAGTCAATTAAAAGCTCAAGAAGCAGGATTAAATTATATTTCTCTTGACCAAATTTCTGAGATTGACCTTTATGTCGACGGTGCAGATGAAATAACAAAAGAATTAGAGATACTTAAAGGCCGTGGCTATGACCTTGTTCGTGAAAAGCTTTTAGCACAGTCAAGTAAATCCTTTATTGTGATTGGTGATAAATCTAAAATTGTGTCTAAAATCGGTGAAAATTACCCTATCCCCGTCGAAATTACACCTATTGCGTGGAAAATAACAAAAAATATTATTGAAAATATTGCTGAAAATTGTGTTTTACGACCAAATGCCGCGGGCGATGCATTTGCTATTACTTCTTATGGTAATTATGTCTTAGATTGTGAATTTAAATATGAAGATTTATCAAAGTTAGCAAACGAAATTTCAAGTATTCCTGGCGTATTTGAACATGGGATTTTTCTTAATTTAGCAAAAGTTGCGTTAATTGCAAATGATGGCGTCATCATTAAATATAATTAATTACGGATTAGATTGTATTACTTGTTGACCATTCATATAAGGCACCAAAGCAGTTGGTATATTGATAGTCCCTTCCTTTGTTTGATTATTTTCAATGATAGCTACAAGCGCTCTACCAACAGCCAACCCAGAGCCGTTTAAAGTATGAAGTAGTGTATTTTTTTTGTTTTCATCTTTAAACCTTGCCATCATGCGCCTTGCTTGAAACGATTCGCAGTTGGAGACGGATGAGATTTCACGATAAGTATTTTGCGATGGCAACCAAACCTCAAGATCATAAGTCTTTGCTGCACCAAATCCCATGTCACCAGTGCAAAGAGTTACCACACGATATGGCAAATCAAGTTTTTTAAGAATATTTTCTGCATGACTTACCATCTCTTCAAGGGCCTCATAGGACTGATCAGGATGTGTAATTTGAACCATTTCAACTTTTTCAAATTGATGTTGACGAATCATTCCACGGGTATCTTTTCCATATGACCCAGCCTCGGAACGAAAACATGGAGTTAAAGCTGTTAATTTAATTGGCAAATCATCAATATTTTGAATTGAATCTCTTACAATATTTGTTAATGGCACTTCCCCAGTCGGTATTAAATAGAGTAAATCATTTTCCCCTCGCTTTGTGACAAATAAATCTTCTTCAAACTTAGGCAGTTGGCCTGTGCCAATTAATGATTCTGGGTTTACTAAAAAAGGGGTATAGCATTCTTCATAACCGTGCTCATTAACCTGAACATCCAACATAAATTGGCCTATTGCTCGGTGTAACCTGGCTATTTGACTACGCATTAAAGTAAATCTTGAACCTGATAATTTTGTCCCCAAATCAAAATCTAGTCCATATTCCGATGCTACATCAACATGATCTTTTACCTCAAAATTAAAGGTTTTTTTCTTGCCTATCTCCCTCACCACTATATTATCTTTTTCATTTCTCCCTAAAGGAACTGAATCATGCGGTATATTAGGAATCTCCAAAAGGTAATTATTTAATTTTAGTTGAGTCTCATTCAGGCTTATTTCAAATTTTTTTAAATCTGCTGATATGTCTGATACTTTAGCCATTAACTCATCAATATTTTTTCCTTGCGATTTTTCAACTCCAATATTCTTAGATAGTTGATTGCGCATCTCTTGTAATTCCTGAGTTTTAATTTGAAAACTTTTTCTATCTTTCTCAAGATTAATAAAAAATTTAGTATCAAATTCATAACCTCTTGATTTAAGTTTTTTAACAACTTCATCTAAGGTTTCTCTTAATAAATTTATATCAATCATGATCTTTACTTTCTTTTTTTCTTTCCAAATCTAATTTTTTAAGAAAATCTTTCTTTTCATTTATTTTCTTTTCCAAACCTCTGTCTGTTGGTTTGTAGAATTCTACAGGTTCAAGCTCATCAGGGAAATATTTTTCACCTGCAGCATAAGCATATGGTTCATTATGCGCATATCGATAATTTTTACCATAATTGAGATCATTCATTAATTGCGTTGGTGCATTTCGCAAATGCATTGGAACATCATAATGTCGTTGATCTTTTATGTAAGCCTTAACTTCATTGTAGGCGACATAAGCACTATTGCTTTTAGGTGCCATCGCTAGATAGATTATTGCGTTATTGAGTGCTAGCTCTCCCTCCGGAAATCCTAACCTTTCATAAATTTGATAGGCCTCAAGCGCAATAGTTTGTGCTCTAGGGTCAGCTAATCCAATATCTTCAATTGCAATACGCACTATTCTTCTTGCTAAATATAATGGGTCAGCTCCCCCATCAAGCATTTTAAAAAGCCAATATATGGCAGCGTTAGGATCAGAACCTCTTACTGATTTGTGCAGTGCAGAAATTTGATCATAAAACTGCTCGCCACCTTTATCAAAATTTCGTGATTTATTTGTAATAACTTTCTTAACGATTTCATCAGTTATTTTTGTTAAATTATCTGCATCTAATCTCTGGAAAATAATTTCAATAATATTGATCAATCTGCGTGCATCACCGGATGCATATTCTAATAATATTTTTTTTGCCACATTATCAATCTGAAAATTAGCAAAATTTTCTAAAATACGTGAGACTAATAAATCAAGCTCCTCCTCAGATAATGCCTTGAGTGTAAAAATTTGGCACCTACTTAGGAGTGCTTTATTTACCTCAAAAGATGGATTTTCAGTCGTTGCACCAATAAATGTCACCAGTCCTGACTCAATATGAGGTAAAAAAGCATCTTGTTGACTTTTATTAAATCTATGAACCTCGTCCACGAATAAAATAGTTTTCTTTTCTTGGTGCTCTAACAATATTTGTGCTCTTTCAACTGCCTCTCGAATTTCTTTTACTCCTGCCAAAACTGCCGATATTGCCATGAATTCATAATTGGATGACAGGGAAATTACATGCGCAAGAGTGGTTTTTCCAACACCTGGAGGTCCCCATAAAATCATGGATGGTAAATTACCTGTTTCAATTGCTACCCTTAATGGTTGGCCAGCTCCAAGAATATGTTGTTGCCCAACGACCTCATCAAGAAGTTTTGGTCTTAATTTTTCTGCTAGTGGTGAATTTTGATTGGGATCCACTTAATTGCTTATGACATCTACGTCATCTGGTGTATTAAAAAGAAAAAAAGCGTCGTTGATAGGTGCATTATTTTGAATTTTATTAAATTTAATCCTTGTGGTATTTTCAAAATTATCTAAAACAAGCATTTCTGAGAGTGTGTCTACTGTAAATAATATTTCTATACTTTTAAAGCTTGTAAGCTCGGTATTTTTAGGAATCGCTCTAAACCAAGTATTTTTATTTTTATCAAGTTTTTCTATAACAAAAAATTTCCTTGCTTTTTCACTTACTAAAAGCATAGCTGGGCTCACTCCACCCAATTTACTAAGCGAACTCATAATGACTTGTTTTAACTCAGGGTCAAAGAGGTACAGAAGTTCGCCATCACTAATAATTTGGTTCGTAAAAGGCGCCTGGTAGTTCCACTTAAACATATTTGGCTTTTTAAAATAGAAGCTGCCCTCCACTTCTTGAATAATTTCGCCTTGATTATCTACTACTGTTTGTTGAAAATTTCCCTGGACAGTTTTCATTGAATCTACAATGTCAGAAAAACTACGTGAATCTTTTGCTAATGGAAGGGTAAAATATATTAACAAAAAAAAAGAAATTAAAAATCTACTCATCTGATCCTGATGGGGAAATAATCTCTCGATTACCATTGCTTTGCATCGGTGAAATCAATCCTGATTTTTCCATATCCTCAATAATTCGTGCTGCACGATTGTATCCAATTCTTAAATTTCTTTGAATGTATGAAATAGACGTTTTTTTAGTTTTTAGCACGATAGCTACTGCTTCATCATACAAGGGATCCTTCTCACCATCGTTAGCGCTGTCAGACCCTTCGGCAATATTAAACTCATTTGGGTTTAGCACTTCCTCAAGATAGTGAGGCTCACCTTTTGCTTTTAAAAAATTAACCACTTTATGAACTTCTTCATCTGATACAAAAGCACCATGAATTCTATTTGGGTAACTGCTTCCTGAGCCCATGTACAACATATCACCTTTGCCTAACAAAGTTTCTGCACCCATTTGATCAAGAATAGTTCTTGAATCTACTCTGCTGGAAACTTGAAATGCAATTCTCGAGGGTATGTTGGCTTTAATTAAGCCAGTTATAACATCGACTGATGGACGTTGTGTTGCTAACACTAAATGAATTCCAGATGCGCGTGCTTTTTGTGCTAAGCGCGCAATTAATTCTTCAACCTTCTTGCCAACTACCATCATTAAATCAGCCAATTCATCAATCACTATTAAAATTTGAGGCATTTCTTCGAGAATATCAGGGTTTTCAAGATCAAGAGAAAAAGGGTTTGTTAGTGGATTATTTTTTTCTATGGATTCATGTAGCTTTTGATTAAATCCAGTGATATTCCTTACACCAAAAGTAGACATTAATTTATAACGTCTTTCCATTTCAGCAACTGCCCAATTAAGTGCATGCCCTGCTTGTTTCATGTCAGTAACTACAGGAGCTAAAAGATGAGGAATTCCTTCGTACACAGAAAGTTCTAGCATCTTCGGGTCTACTAATATCATCTTTACTTGATTCGGTTTCGCTTTGTACAAAATACTGAGTACAAGCGCATTAATGGCTACAGATTTTCCAGAACCTGTCGTTCCAGCAATTAATAGGTGAGGCATTTTAGTAATATCTGCCACTTCAGGTTTGCCTGCAATATCTTTACCGAGAGCAAGAGTTAATAATGCCGATGTATCTGCAAAAACTTTTGAGCTCATTATTTCCGAAAGATAAACAACTTGTCTTGAAGAATTTGGTATTTCAAGGCCCATGCATGTTTTACCAGGAATAGTTTCAACAACGCGCACACTTATTACAGAAAGTGCCCGCGCTAAATCTTTTGATAAATTTGTAACTTGACTTCCTTTTACCCCTGGCGCTGGCTCAAACTCATATCTTGTAATAACTGGACCAGGCTGTGCAGAAATAACTTTTGCCTCGATTCCAAAGTCAAGCAATTTTTTTTCAATTAATCGAGAGACAAATTCAATGGTTTCTGGTGATTGAGATTTAATTTGGTTAGGAGGCTGATCTAGTAAATGTAGTGGAGGTAATTCAGCATCATTATCGCCAAACAAATTTGTTTGTTTTTCTTTGATAACCCGAATACTTTCTTTGATTTTATTTTTTGCTTCAATGATAGTAACTGGCGATCTGTCTTCTAATTTTTTTCTTTCTAATTGAACAAACTCTGTTCGTTGCTGTTCAAATTTTTTTCCTTCACGCCTGTCTTGCCAATCAAGATATCTATTGTGCGTGTAATTAATTAAATTAAATAAAAAATTTCCAATGCCCTCTGAAATAGTGATCCATGACCATCCAGTAAACAAACTAAAACCAATTGCAAAGGCAATGACAAGAAAAATTAAAGAACCTATATATCCAATTGTAGAATACAGACCCACATGAATAAGATGGCCTAAAAAACCACCTTGGCCGGCAGGAAATTGTGCAGAAATATTAATTACATGACCAGCCTCTAGCGCTGCTGATGAAAGAATTAAAACAAAAAAGCCAAAATAATGAACGGCTAAAATATGTTTGGTATGATAATCCGCATTTTCTATTCTTGGGTAAATAAGAAAAATGCTGTAAATACTGAGGAATACTAGCCACCACGCTGAAATGCCAAAAGCATAAAGAGTTAAATCAGATAAATAGGCTCCTAGAATGCCTCCCATATTATGAATATTTATATTGTTTACTGCGTTTGACCATGATGGGTCAATTGGTGAATAGCTGCCAAGGGCTAATGTAATATAAAGTCCCAAAAATAAAAGAACAAACCAAGTTGCCTCTCGAAAAATTCTATTAGCTAAAATTTTAGGGACTTGGTTATGAATTATTTTTTTCCCAATTTTTTTGGATCTTTTTTTTGCAAACACGTTAATTTACTTCATAGATAAGACAAGTAAATTATATCAGTATGTGAATGAAATAAATCTGCAATTAATTTTTTAAAAAATAATTTTATATTTGATTCAAATGCCACACTCTAATAGAATTGTGTCTACTTTAAATCTAGATTGAATAAAATGACAAAACATGCACCACTTATAATTTTAGGTTCTGGTCCTGCTGGATATTCTGCAGCAGTTTATGCGGCTCGAGCAAATCTTAACCCAATGCTGATTACGGGAATTTCCCAAGGCGGTCAATTGATGACAACAACTGATGTTGATAATTGGCCTGCTGATGCAGATGGGGTATTGGGTCCAGAATTGATGGCACGCTTTGAAAAACACGCACTACGCTTTAATACTGATATTGTTTTTGATCATATTAATAAATGTGATTTTTCCAATAAACCCTTCAAGCTTACTGGTGATTCAAATGAATATACCTGTGAGGCATTAATAATCTCTACCGGTGCTTCTGCTAAGTATTTGGGCCTAGAGAGTGAGACAAAATTTCTTGGCAAAGGTGTATCTGCATGTGCAACATGTGATGGTTTTTTCTATAAAAATCAAGAGGTTGCTGTAATTGGGGGTGGTAATACTGCTATCGAGGAAGCATTATATCTTGCAAATATAGCTTCCAAAGTTACGATAGTGCACCGCCGTGACAAATTTCGTGCAGAAGCAATTATGATGGACAAAGTTCAGGAGTTCATTAAACAAGGAAGGATTGAGCTTGAATTATTTCATGAGCTAGATGAGGTTTTGGGAAATGATCAAGGTGTAACAGGTATTCGGATCAAGTCTAGCAAAGATAACGCCACAAAAGAATTGCAACTGAGTGGTGTGTTTATAGCAATTGGCCATAAACCAAATACGGATATATTCGAAGGCCATCTTGACATGGAAAATGGTTACATAATTACGCAATGTGGTCGTCAAGGAAATTTCACTGCAACAAGCGTTAAAGGTATTTTTGCTGCGGGCGATGTTCAAGATCACATCTATCGTCAAGCAGTCACAAGTGCAGGTACGGGTTGCATGGCAGCCCTAGACGCTGAGAGATTTTTATCGAATCATGGTTAAAAAAGATGACACATTTTTAAATGCCGTTAAAGATGTAAGGCCATTAAAAATTAAATCTGAAACCTTACAGCTTGAAATAAAAAAGCCAAAACCTATTCCAAAGAAATTAATTGAGGATGAAGAGAGTGTCTTACAAGATTCACTGAGTGATCATTATTTATATGCTGAACTTGAATCTGATGAAAATACATTTTATTTAAAAAATGGGCACTCCCCAGAGATAATTAATAAATTACGTCGAGGTTTTTGGGTAATTCAAGACTCTTTGGACCTTCACGGATACACGTCAGACGAAGCAAAAGTTCAATTAGTTACTTTCTTAAATGCATGCCAAAAAAGAAATACTCGTTGCATAAGAATTATTCATGGCAAAGGTATTGGTTCAGCAAATAAAGAGCCCGTCTTAAAAAAGAGGGTTAGGAGTTGGTTAATTCAAAAGCAAGAAATAATCGCCTATGTTGAGGCGCCAAGACATGATGGTGGAAGTGGTGCAATTGTTGTTTTAATTCAAGATAATTAATTTTTTTCTATTAAGCAAATCACATGCGCCGCAATACCCTCACCCCTTCCTAGATATCCTAATTTTTCCGTTGTTGTAGCTTTAATATTTATTTGTGAAATATCGCAATCTAACGTCTGTGCAATATTCTTTTTCATTTCTTTAATATAGGGTGCTATTTTAGGTTCCTCACATATGATTGTAGCGTCTATATTGCCGACTTTAAAGCAAGCATCCAACATCAGAGATTGAATTTTTTTCAAAATGATCTTTGAATCAATACCCTTATGAACTGGGTCTTTATCTGAAAAAAAATGGCCGATATCCCCTTCACCAAGTGCTCCAAGAATCGCATCAGCAATTGCATGAATTAGAACATCGGCATCTGAATGCCCCAGCAGACCGCGAGTATATTTGATTTCAACACCACCAATAATACATCGCCGATCTTTTACCAGAGGATGCACGTCAAAACCATGGCCTACTTTATATGTCATTATTTTTTTCCTAAAATTTCAAGTGATTTTTCAGCGCGAATTAAGTCTTCAGCAAAAGTAACTTTAAAGTTTAATGGGTTGCCTTTAAATACTTTTGGCTTGAGGCCAAGTGCTTCAACAGCCTGAGATTCATCTGTGGAATTACCTTTAAACTCCATCAAAGCTTTTTTTAAAATAGCATATCTAAACATTTGTGGAGTTTGCGCAAGCCATAATTCCTCTCGATCCTCCGTGTTTATTATTTCATTATTTTTATTAACACGTTTTACTGTATCTGAGGCAGGAATCGCCATAACACCACCAACTTTTTCAGTTGCCAAATAGTCAATAAATTCTCTTAAATTTAGTTCAGTTAATCCAATTCTTGCAGCATCATGCACTAATATCCAGTCACTCGAAGAACACTGAATATGGTTTAATGTATTAAGAACAGTTTCACATCTGCTCTCCCCTCCTGAAAAAAATATTTTAGTTTTTTTTGAAAATTTATGGCTGATGTTATCGATCGACTTTTCAGAATTACTTACCGCTATTGATATGGAATTAATCGCAAGGCTATGGGAAAAAATAGACTCAACGTACTCTAATAAGGTTTTATCACCAATCGAGATAAATTGTTTTGGTATTTGCTGCTGCATCCTTGATCCAGATCCAGCAGCAGGAATAATTACATGAATTTTTGCCATGCATAAATTTTAGCATGGCAACTTTTATTAATCTCTAGGCGTTGCATTAATTTTATGTATAGATAAATCAGCGCCGTCGTATTCTTGTTCCAGAGTCAAGCGAACATTAAAGAGCTTATGCACAATACCGTAAATAATAAATCCTCCAACGAGAGCTATCAAAATACCAGAAAGTGTGCCAATAAATTGTGACATGAAGGTTACTCCTCCAAGACCACCAAAAATTTCCAGGCCAAATATACCTGCAGCAATGCCACCCCATGCTCCACAGAGCCCATGCAATGGCCAAACCCCTAATACATCATCAATCTTCCACTTATTTTGTGCTAAAGCAAAAGTCCAAACAAATAAAGCGCCAGCGATTAATCCAACAACGAGTGCGCCAAGAGGATGGAATAAATTGGAACCTGCACATACTGCCACAAGGCCAGCTAAAGGTCCGTTGTATAAAAAACCTGGGTCATTCTTACCCACAACCAAAGCAGCTAAAGTGCCCCCAACCATGGCCATTAATGAATTTACTGCAACAAGGCCTGAAATACCATCAAGCGTTTGAGCTGACATCACATTAAAGCCAAACCAACCTACAGTAAGAATCCATGAGCCCAACGCTAAAAAAGGAATGCTGGAGGGGGGGAAAGCAACCAACTTACCATCCTTTGTATAGCGACCAGTTCGGGCTCCCAACACAAGGACTGCAGAAAGAGCAATCCAGCCTCCCATACCATGGACAACAACAGAGCCTGCGAAATCATTAAATGGCGCTCCAAATTGAGTTTCTAGAAATTCTTGAAACCCAAAGTTACCATTCCACGCAATGCCCTCAAAAAAAGGATACAAAAAACCAACTAATAAAAAAGAGGCAATTAATTGCGGATTAAAACTCGCTCTTTCAGCAATGCCGCCAGAAATAATTGCGGGGATAGCGGCTGCAAAAGTCAATAAAAAGAAAAACTTTACCAGCTCGTAGGCACTTTTATCAGTTAAGGATGAAGCTACTGCAAAAAAATCTAAGCCATAAGCCAAGCTGTAACCAATGAAAAAATAAGCAATTGTAGAAATAGAAAAATCAGCCATAATTTTGGCAAGTGCATTTACTTGATTTTTTTCGCGCACTGTTCCTACCTCAAGAAAAGCAAATCCAGCATGCATGGCGAGTACCATTATGGCACCCAATAAAATAAATAAGACGTTACTTTGATCAGCCATTGATTCCATTACTTCCTCCTAAACTTTTATTAAAAGTATCATAATTCAACAGATTGATATTCGCATCTTTTGCACACAAAAATTTTTTAAAAATTATAAAAAAAGTAAAAATGCATTACTTTGGTGCAAAAATAATATTTTTTTTTATTGTAAAACTTTATATGATGTTAACGATGAATGAATTTTTTCTTTTTTTTGTTTTTGCTGGAATTATTTTATTTTGGCTCGATACCACTTCAAAGAGAGAGCTTGCATATAAACATTCATTCAAACTTGCGAAACAATTTAATCTGCAGTTACTCGATGATAGTATTCATTGTACAAAACTCGCTTTAGTCAAAACTGTTAATTTACCCAAGATCAAAAGGGTTTATCGTTTTACTGTCTCATCAAATAACGATGATCGAATGCAATGCCACTTAATATTAATCGGTGCAACAATGGTAAGCTGGTATATCCCACCTTACCCACAAATTAATTAATGTATATTGGTCGATTCGCTCCTTCGCCCACGGGTCCGCTTCATCTTGGATCCATTATGATTGCAATTGCGAGCTTCCTAGAAGCAAAAGTTAATAATGGATTATGGCATCTTAAGATTGATGATTTAGATCATTTTAGAGTAAAACAAGAATACATAAACCAAATCAAAGAACAACTTTTAGAATTAAATTTATCATGGGACGGTGAAATTATTTTTCAAAGCAAAAGAATAGCTAATTACAATTTCTTCCTACATAAAATTGAAAGTTTACGAAGAACATACATTTGCACTTGTTCCAGAAAAAAAATTTTAACGAATAGTGAGCCTGGTATTGATGGAGGAATATACCCTGGTACTTGCAGACATAAAAATAATACTCGCAAAAAAAATCATGCAATCCGCGTGCTCACAAATAAGGAAATAGTTGCTTTAAACGATGGGCTCCAGGGTCATTATGAACAAGATATTGAAGAACAAATTGGCGACTTTATTATTAAACGAAGCGACAATATAGTTTCTTATCAACTTGCCGTCATTGTTGATGATTATTTAGATAAAACAACACATATCTTAAGAGGTGCTGATTTGCTCGAATCTACACCCAGACAAATTTATCTTCAAAAAATATTAAGCCTACCTCAGATAAATTATATTCATTTACCAACCCTTAATGTTGCGGGAAGAAAATTAAGTAAAAGTAATGGGGATGATTTAATGTATAAAAACGATCCAAAGAAAATATGGTTAACTGTTCTTAAATTTCTTGATCAAAAAATTCCCCCTAAAAATTTAACATTGAATGAAATCATTGAATTTGCAATAAAAAACTGGTGTGTAAAAAACATAAAATCGAAACGTTTTATTGATATTGACGATTATATTCATACATCATAATGCTTGCAGCACTGGCAACATTAAGTGACTCAACAGAAATATGCATTGGGATAGAAATTTTAGATTTGACTAATTGCCGAAGATCCTCATTTATGCCATTGCCTTCATTACCAATAATGATGATCATGTCTTTTTTAAATTGTGTTGAAGTTAAGGCCGTTCCTTGCAAATCAAGTGCAAATACTGGTAAAGATGTATTGTTAACCAAAGAAACTAGATCTTGTTTTTCATGGCAATGGATTGAAAACTGTGCCCCTTGACTGCCCCTTAGGGTTTTAGGTGCCCAAACATCTGCACAATTAACTGATAGGTAAATAGCATTAACATTAAACGCCTGCGCAGATCTAATTATTGAACCTAAATTTCCAGGATCTTGTACGTCATCTATAAAAAGGTTTAAATTTTTTTGCTCATCAAAATCTGTAACCGGAATATCTATGATTGCCAATAATCTTGGGGGGCTATTAAGAAATGAAATTTCCCTCATGAGGCTGCTGGATAAAAGATAATGTGGTATTTTTTCAACACTTGCTAACAAATTCTGATAAGTCTTTAATTGGGTAGATTTATCAATAAATAAAGCATGGATTTTCACTTTGCTTTGCAAGCAGCACTCAATTAAGTGTTCGCCCTCTAAAATTGTTTGATTCTCATTTTTTCTAAAAGTAGGATTTTCAGAAAGCTTTTTTAGTCTTTTAAAAATTTTATTTTCTTTTGAGGAGATTTCTAACATGATCTATAGGCCTAATTAAAAGCGCTCAAAGGCGTCAATTCAAATCCCATCAATTTAAATTGACTGATCAAGCCATTTTCTCCACCCAAATGTGAGGCACCCACCGCGATAAACAATTGGTTATTTTTAAGCTTTGACTTTATTCGATCAGCAAATAATTTATTTCTATCGACGAGCAATTTTTTTTTCATTTTTAACCACAATTGAGCTGAAACTAAATTTTTCGTATTTTGCTGATCTATCAGCAATATTTTATCAACATTCATTTCCACATAATTTTTAATTAAATTTTCATAATCTTCTATTTTATTATTCTCTGTCTTTGCCAATACAGCCCTTAAGATGCTTAATTGTTCATTATCTGAAAAAAAATCTAAAGTTTCAAAATGCTCATTCACTGTTTCAATGCCCAAAGTTTTAAGCCCTTTATCAATTGCTTTACTTTTTAGAAGGTTATCCTGATTAAACGGTGTTATTGGTCTTGGGGAATTAAATATAAACGCCAGCAGCCATGGTTTCATTTTAATAGTATTTTCATAAGGCATCGTATGAAAATATGAGAGTTCTTTTATTTTTTCTAATTCTTCACTTGTAAAATTTTTTTCAATAATCGCCTCTGGATGAAATAAGATCGAAAAGTCATCAATTGCATCTGTTTCATTTAAAAATAATGTTGAAGTTGATAAGGCCTCATAAACATTATGGTGAAAATTTGTAACACGGCTATCGTCAACATGAATTGTTCCAAATATATAATGTGCTTGGCCATTTAAATCTTTCATGTGCCAAAAGATAGAGTTTTTTTGCTCGGCATTAACTGATAAACAAATTGATATCAGAATTAAAAGTATGATTTTATTCAGCATTTTAAATTTATTTAATTGTTAGTGCATAATAACAGTATAGTTATTAATAGTTAATTCAAGATATTTATATATGAGCATTGTTGAAAAAAATGAATTAAATAATATTCAATTTTATGTAACAACAAAATATGCTTGCGGTTACATTACCAACCAAAGTGCTCAATCAATAGTTGCCACACCTTACAAAGAGATTGATGCAAAAGTTTACAATGATTTGATAAAAAGGGGGTTTCGACGGAGTGGTCAATACATATATAAACCTCATTGCAGCTCTTGCAACGCATGCATTCCTATAAGAATTAATGTCAATGATTTTAAATTAAGTCGTTCACAAAAGAGAGTACAGAAAAAAAATTCACATTTATCAATCAAAATACTTCCTCTAAATTTTAATGAAGATCATTTTGAGTTATATGTAAATTATCAAAAAGCAAGGCACCTCTCAAATGGAAAAAATAATGATGATATCGCCGACTACAATGACTTCTTAATTAAAAGTAATGTAGCAACAAAAATTATTGAATTTAGAGAAGATGAAGCATTAAAGGCAGTATCCATAGTTGATTTCCTGGACGATGGGCTATCTGCCGTTTACACATTTTTTGATACTAAAAATAGGGCTGCTAGTTATGGTACCTTTTCGATTATATCTCTCGTTCAATTATGTATTGAAGAAAAGATGACGCATTTATATTTGGGTTACTGGATAAATGATTGTAAAAAAATGGCTTACAAAATTAATTTTAAAGATTACGAACTTATGATTAATGGCGTTTGGCAAGCCTCTTCGAGCTGATAACGCATGATACAATTTGCTTTTCTTTAAGTTCTTACAAATGAATAAAATTCTTATTTTCGGTGTTGGTTTAATTGGAGGATCAATTGCCCTAAAAGCAAAAGATCTTCGTTTATGTAAAGAGATTGTTGGCATATCAAGATCGAATGGTACTGATCTGTCACCTTTTGTTAAATCAGGAATGTTAGATCGAGCATCGTCGAATTACCAATCTGAAATTCAATCAGCAGACCTGATTGTGCTAGCAACACCCGTTGCACAAATTGAAATCACACTAGAAAAAATATACCCTCTTTTAACGGCGAATACCTTAATCACAGATGTTGGCAGTACAAAAACCAATATTAATCAAGCAGCAAAAGTATTTTTAAAAGAAAAATATAGTCAGTTTATTGGGTCACATCCAATTGCTGGCTCGGAGAAACATGGGCCCCAATCAGCCATGGCAGATCTTTTTGAAAATAAAAATATAATAATTACACCTCATACACAATCTAAAAAAGAAGATATAAATAAAATTGAGAATTTTTGGAAAAAACTTGGTGGCATCACATCTATTATGGATGCAAACTTGCATGATGAAATATTTTCAACAGTAAGTCATTTACCTCATCTTTTAGCATTTAGTCTTGTTAACTTAATAAATGATAAAAACAATAAAGAAACTATGCTGGAATATGCCGCTAGTGGATTTAGAGATTTTTCAAGAATTGCAGGAAGCTCAGCTGAAATGTGGAGAGATATTTGTTTGGCAAATAAAGATGCCATACTTACAGATCTTGAATTATATAAAAAAGAAATAGAGGCGCTCAGTAATCTTATAAAAAATAATCATCATGAAGATCTTCTTAATTATTTCTTAAAAGCAAGTAAAACAAGACAAAATTGGAGTAAAGACTAAGTAAGTGGATCAACTAAAATTAACTGCATGTTCAAATTTCCATGGCAGTATAGAGCTGCCTGGTTCTAAAAGCATTACCAACCGAATTCTTTTACTTGCCAGCCTTGGCCAAGGAAATGTTCTCATCAAAAATTCATTACAATCAGATGATACTAATCATATGATCAAAGCTTTAGAAGAACTTGGTGTAAAAATTAAAAATCAAACAGAGGGTATGGAGATTGAAGGTTTATGTGGAAAATTTCACACAAAAAAAGCTGATTTATTTTTAGGAAATGCTGGCACTGCTTTTAGGCCACTCACTGCTATTCTTTCAATAATGCAGGGACAATATATCCTTTCAGGAATTGATAGGATGCACGAGCGACCAATAAAAGATTTAGTTGATGCATTGTCTCAAATAGGAGCAAATATTAAATATCTCAAAAATGAAGGCTATCCTCCATTAGAGATTCATCCAGCAAATATTTCCTACAGATCACCTATCAATATTCGTGGTGATGTATCAAGTCAATTCTTATCCGCATTGCTGATGGCATGCTCACTTTTAAAAGATGAAATTGTCATAAATATTAATGGTGATTTAATATCAAAACCATACATAGATATTACGCTCAAGTTACTAAGAAAATTTGGTGTTAATTTCATTAATAAAGATTGGAAAGTATTTTCGCTGGTGCAGCCTGCAAATTTAAAAAATCCTAACATAATTGAAATTGAAGGTGATGCATCATCTGCTTCCTATTTTTTTGCAGCTGCTGCCATTGCCGGTAATGTTGAAGTGAAAGGCCTAAGCAAAGATAGCATCCAAGGAGATATTGATTTTTTAAAAGTGCTTAAAAAAATGGGGGCTAATGTTAAATACAAAAAAAATTCAATAGTTGTAAGTCAAGCAGTCACTCTTAAAGGATTAACAGTTGACTGTAAAATGATTCCTGATGCTGCTATGACTTTGGCTACCTTAGCCCTTTTTGCTCAAGGGCCTACTGAATTATTAAATATTGGCAGTTGGCGTGTTAAGGAAACTGACAGAATACATGCTATGACAACAGAATTAAAAAAAATAGGTGCTGAGGTGGTTAATAATCTTGATAGTATTAAAATTTTTCCTCCACAAGAAATAAAAAATAATATTGCTATTGATACATATGATGATCATAGAATGGCTATGTGTTTTTCCTTAGTTTGTTTAGCAAACAAAAATATATACATTAATGACCCAAGTTGTGTAAATAAAACCTTTCCAAATTTCTTTCAAGAATTTACCCGCCTACTAAATGAATAATGAAAAAATTTATATCATTGCAATTGATGGGCCTGCTGGGTCTGGCAAGGGGACTGTAGCAAAAGAAATTAGTAAAAAATTACATTATCACTACCTAGATTCTGGCGCAATTTATCGAATTATTGCTCTAGCTTGCTTAAAACAAGATATTAATTTCAAAGATAATCAAGAACTCATAAAGTTATTACAAAAAACATATATTTCTTTCAAGCAAGGTGATTCTTTTCTCGACAAGCAAAATGTTTCAAATGAAATTAGAGATGAGCAAGTTGGAAAGGTTGCTTCTCAAATTGCGCAAAACATTAATTTAAGAAATTCGATTCTTAATTACCAAAGAAATTTTGCAAAATTTCCTGGCTTGGTTGCTGAAGGAAGAGATATGGCAACAGTAGTATTTCCTCAAGCACATTTAAAAATATACCTTGATGCATCAGTAGCTGAACGCGCAAAAAGAAGATATAAACAGTTGATACTAAAAGGAATTAATGTTAATATCGGCACCCTTGCTTCAGAAATTATAGCAAGAGATAAGCAGGATATGGAAAGAGAACACTCTCCACTTGCTGTTGATAAGGATTCAATAGTTTTAAATACAGATAATCTAAGTATTGAGCAAACTGTAAATAAAATTTTAGACTATATCAATACTACAGGGGCTGATGGCACCAAACCGTCAGCAAAAAAATAACTACCCCATCGCACGTTGGGATTTTTAAGGTTTTATTAATGGTAACCACAGATAAAGTACAAGTATCATCCGAGAATTTTGCAGCAATGTTTGAAGAAAGTATGGCACTTAAAGAAATGCGTCAAGGAGAAATTATTACAGCAGAAGTTATTTCTGTAGATAGTGATTTTATTATTGTTAATGCAGGTTTAAAGTCAGAAAGTATTATTAAAACTGAAGAGTTTTTAAATGATCAATCTGAAATAGAAGTTGCTGTTGGTGATCATGTAAAGGTTGCTATCGAGAAATTAGAAGATGGTTATGGATCCACTGTTCTTTCAAGAGATAAAGCAAAAAAAATGCAGGCTTGGATTGATCTTGAACAGGCAATGACAGATGGAACAATTATTAAGGGTTTTGTTAGTAGCCGCGTTAAAGGTGGCTTACGAGTAACAGTAAATGGAATTACTGCATTCCTCCCAGGTTCTTTGGTTGACGTTAGACCCATTAAAGACACATCACCTTATGAAAATAAAGAGTGTGATTTCAAAGTAATCAAAATAGATAAAAAAAGAAATAACGTTGTTGTATCAAGAAAAGCGGTTTTAGAAGAACAGTCTGGCACAGACACAGAAGCAATAATTGCATCACTTACTGAGGGTGCAAAAGTTAAAGGTATTATTAAAAATATTACTGATTATGGTGCTTTTGTTGACCTTGGTGGGATTGATGGATTATTGCACATAACGGATTTAGCTTGGAAAAGAGTAAAACACCCATCAGAAATACTCAATATTGGCGATGAAATTGAAGCCAGTGTTCTTAAATTTGATCAAGAAAAAAATCGCGTATCACTTGGTTTAAAACAACTGGATGATGACCCATGGGTTGGTTTAAGCCGTCGTTACCCTCTTAATTCAAAAGTATTTGGAAAAGTTTCAAATCTTACGGACTATGGTGCTTTCATTGAAATTGAAACAGGCATTGAGGGATTGGTTCATGTATCTGAAATGGATTGGACAAATAAAAACATTCATCCAACAAAAGCTGTAAATTTAGGTGATGAAGTTGAGGTAATGATTCTTGAAGTTGATGAAGATCGAAGAAGATTATCTCTCGGTATGAAACAATGTCAACCTAACCCTTGGCAAGAATTTGCAGATACCCATAAGAAAGATGATAAAGTTTCTGGATCAATTAAATCAATAACTGACTTTGGAATTTTTGTTGGTTTAGATGGTGGAATTGATGGACTAATTCATCTATCAGATATTTCCTGGACAGAATCAGGTGAAGATGCAGTTAAAAATTACAAAAAAAGTGATGAAGTTGAAGCGCTGATCATTTCAGTTGATGTTGAAAAAGAAAGAATATCTTTAGGTATTAAGCAGTTAACAGAGGATCCGAATGTAGGTTCTGTCTCGACAAAAACTGAAGAAACCAAAGAGAAAAAAACAGCTAAAAAGAAAACTGAAAAGAAAGAGGAAGTTGAGGGTGGAACCACTAATCTAGGGGCACTTTTAAAAGCAAAACTTGATGACAAAAATGACTAAATCAAAACTTATAAATTCTTTGGCCAGTCGATTTGCGCAACTTGTTCATAAAGACGCTGAATTGTCGGTCAAAGCAATTTTAGATGCAATGAGTGATGCATTAGTCAATAAGCAGAGAATTGAAATTCGAGGTTTTGGTAGTTTTAGCTTAAATTATCGCCCCCCTCGTGTTGGTAGAAATCCAAAGTCGGGTGATTCAGTAAATGTGCCAGAGAAATATGTACCACATTTCAAAGCTGGCAAAGAGCTTAAGTCAAGAGTTGATAAGTAATAAAAGTATAAATAACAAAGCATATCTTAAAAAAGATATGCTTTTTTTTTAAACTAAAGTAATCTTTAAATATGGTTGAATTTGAGTTTTGGTGGTTGCTTGTAATTCCATTTTTCTTTGGGCTTGGCTGGTTTGCAGCACGAATAGATATAAAACAAATAATTTCTGAGAATACTGATTTTCCTGTCGCCTATTTTAAGGGGTTACATTACCTCACAACAAATCAGTACGAAAAAGCAACCGAAGCATTTAGTGATGCAGTTAAAATAAATAATAATTCAATAGAATTACACTTTGCATTAGGCAATCTTTTAAGAAGGACCGGGCAGATTGATAAAGCAATTAATCTTCATAATGATATTCTAGAATCTAGGGAATTGACAGAGAGCCAAAGGGACTCAGTCAAAGCAGAATTGGCACAAGATTATTTCAAAGCTGGACTTTATGATCGCTCAGAAGAATTATTGTTAAATCTCAAAAAGAATAAATACTATCAATACAGCTTAGGCACACTATTACAAATCTACGAAAGGCAAAGGGATTGGCCTAAGGCGATTTCTACTGCTCTAGAATTAGAGAAAAATTCAGGGATATCTTTTAGGAAAAATATTAGCCACTTTAATTGTGAAATTGCTACGGAGCATCTTTTAAATAATAGTTTTATGGAAGCAAAAGATGCCCTAGAAAATGCTCTTAATGAACACAAAAACTGTGTTCGCGCCAATATTCTCCTTGGGGATATTGCTAATAACCAAGGTAATTTTGAAGATGCAATTACGTTTTGGAAAAAAATTGAATACCAAAAACCAGAATATTTAGGATTAGTTGCCTCTAAGATTCTTAATACCCTTCAAAGACAAAACAAAATTAATGAAGGACTTTCACTAATATCAAGATATTTTGATATTTACAAATTAAAAACACTCCTGAATATATTGTACGAAACTATTATTCTCAATGAAGGTGCGTTAGAGGCAGAAAAAATTGCTCGCAATGAATTAATACAACGCCCAAGTTTAGTTGCTCTTGAGCAATTATTCCAAGCAAAAGCAATGCGGAATTCAAATGAGCTTGAAAATATTGAACTGATTCAACAAACCTTAAAAAATGCTATTGGTAATAGAAAATTTTATGTATGCAATGAATGTGGTTTTAAAGCACGTCAATTTCACTGGCAATGTCCTGCATGTAATGCCTGGGAGTCACTTCCATCTGAACCTGTTGATATTATTTTAGATGAATAAATTACTTAATCTCCCTAAAATCTTTGTTGCAATGGATTTTAACGACATTAATCTAGCAAAAGAATTTACAAAAAAAATTGACCCAAAGCTTTGTGGCCTCAAAATAGGAAAAGAATTATTCACATCGACAGGACCAGATTTAATTAAATGGTTTCATGAAAAAGGTTTTAAAACTTTTTTGGATTTAAAATTTCATGATATTCCAACCACAGTAAAAAAAGCTTGCATAAGTGCTGCAAAACTTGGTGTTGCCATCGTCAATGTTCATGCATTAGGTGGTGAAGAAATGATGAGAAGCGCTAAAGAAGGGCTCAAAGAAATTAATAGTGATACATTGTTAATTGGCGTAACCATTCTAACGAGCCACGATGAAAACTCACTTCAGGCCATTGGTTTAAGTCGTGGTTTAAAAGATAGCGTAAAATCATTAGCCCAGCAGGCAGTAAACTGCGGCCTTGATGGTGTCGTATGTTCCGCGATGGATTTAGAGTTTGTTAAACCAATTTTGCCGAATAATTTTATCTTCATCACACCTGGAATTCGACTTCATCCCACAAATGATGACCAAAAAAGAATAATGACTCCTGCCCTAGCTATCAACGCAGGGGCAACCATATTGGTCATTGGAAGGCCAATAACGGAAGCTAAAGATCCAAATGAAATAATTAATCAAATTTATTCAAATTTAAACGCAAATTAATTGAGATTAAGATTAATCATTGCATCAATATCTTTTTGCTCAATACGCGATAATAAATGTTCATATTTAGTAATTGTTTTTGCGGATAATTCTACTTGATCAAAACTTTTAAAATTATCATTAAAAAAACTTTCAATTTTTATTACAAGACCGGGAAAAACTGGGGCTAAATATATTGAAATAAGCCTAAAAGCTTGCAAGGCAGTTGAGCATACTTCGTGGAGATCAGAATTCATTTGTTGTTGGGAGTCTTGCTTTGCTAAAATCCATGGTTCCCTTTTGTTCACAAATTCATTTATTACCTCTACATGAGACATAACTAGCCTCGTCAACTTACTATATTGACGTGCGTCGTAAAGTGAAATAATTTCCTTTTTTAATGCAACTAGATTATTGATATAGCTGATTGAGTCTTCATCAGTAAAATCATTTGCCTCAATTAAAATATTGTCAAAATATTTCACAATAAAACCCGAAGTACGACTCGCAATATTTATAAACTTGCCTACCAAATCGCTATTAACTTTCACAAGAAAATCATCGAGATTTAGATCAATATCTTCCATCGAATCATTTAATTTACTAAAAAAATAATACCTGAGCAAATCAGGGTTTTTTAAGGTATCGAGATAGCTACGGGCAGTAATAAAAGTACCACGTGACTTTGACATTTTTTCACCATTAATTGTTAAAAAGCCATGCGCATATATTTTGTCTGGCAATCTAAAATCTGAATACTTAAGTGTTGCTGGCCAAAAGAGAGCATGAAAATATAAGATATCTTTGCCAATAAAGTGGACGAGTTCTGCATCGGAGTTAATATTCCAGTATTCATCAAAATTAACAGAGTTTTTTTGGCAGAAGTTCTTAAAACTTGCCATGTAGCCAATTGGCGCATCAAGCCACACATAAAAAAACTTACCAGGTGCATCAGGTATCTCAAAACCAAAATAAGGTGCATCTCTCGAAATATCCCAATCTGTCAGTCCTGCTTTAAACCATTCTTTTAATTTATTTGCCGCCTCTTGCTGAAGCGTTCCAGATTGTGTCCATTGTTCTAAAAAATCTGAGCATTCTGATAATTTAAAAAAATAATGATCAGTTTTTTTCTTAATTGGCTTTGATCCAGAAACAACCGAATATGCATCAATTAAATCCGTTGGGGTGTAGGTTGATCCACAAATCTCGCATGAATCACCATATTGATCTTTTGCTTTACATCTAGGGCAGCTGCCCTTAATAAAGCGATCAGGTAAAAACATATTTTTTTCTTCATCAAAGAACTGTTCAATTTGTTTTTTCTCAATTTTGTTATAGTTTTTTAATGTCAAATAAATTTGCTCTGATAACTCTTTATTCTCTTGAGAATTTGTTGTGTAGAAGTTATTAAATCTAATATTGAAGTCAAGGAAATCAGCTGAATGCTCTTTATGAACCATATTTACAAGCTCATCTGGAGAAATATTCTCTTTTTCAGCACGAAGCATAACAGGAGTTCCATGCGTGTCATCGGCGCAAATATAATACACATCATTATTGGCAAAACGTTGTGCACGAACCCAAATATCTGTTTGAATATATTCGACTAGGTGACCAAGGTGTATACTTCCATTTGCATAAGGGAGTGCCGAAGTAACGAGAATTTTACGCATGAACAACTTGTCTGTATTGATTATCGAAGGCTCTCATTTTATCAAATCCTTTGTCGTATGGCTCGACATTATTTTATTATTTTTATGATTGCTTAAATTTTATGGAAACACAAATCAAAGAATTTTTAATTAAATTAAAACATCCAGCATTAAATGAAGAATTTATTAGTGAAAAATCAGTAAAAAAAATTAATGTTCATGAGGAATTAATTGAAATAGATTTAAAACTAGATTTTCATGACGATAAGAACAAGGATGAAATTAAAAATATCATCACAGAATATGTGAAAAATACATTTTCAAAAAAAACAAAAATTGAGATAGCAACAGAAATTAAAAATCATAAAGTGCAATCAAATTTATCTCCGATGCAGGGTATTAAAAATATTATTGCTGTGGCCTCAGGTAAAGGGGGTGTGGGTAAATCTTCAGTTTCAGTTAATTTGGCCATCGCCTTATCAAAATTAGGCGCCTCAGTCGGCATCCTAGATGCTGATATATATGGGCCTAGTCAGCCAATGATGTTGGGTGTCAACAAAAAACCAGATAGTAAAGATGGACGATCGATGGAGCCAATTGATATCAACGGTATTCAAGTTATGTCGATAGGATTTTTAGTAGATCAAGAAACACCTATGATTTGGCGTGGCCCTATGGTTACCGGCACTTTAGAGCAACTGTTAAAAGAAACCAATTGGAAAAATTTGGATTATTTAATTATTGATTTACCACCAGGCACAGGCGACATTCAATTAACACTTGCTCAAAAAATACCGTTGACTGGTGCAATTATTATCACAACACCTCAAGATATTGCCCTTCTTGATGCTAGAAGAGGTCTAAAAATGTTTGAAAAAGTAAGGGTGCCAATACTAGGAATTGTAGAAAATATGTCCACACATATATGTTCAAAGTGCGGTCATGAAGAACACATATTTGGACAAAACGGCGGCACAAAGATGGCGAAGGATTACAACATTGAGTTATTAGGCTCGCTACCGCTAGACATTGTAATTCGAGAAAAACTTGATAATGGAAAAGCTTTTGAGCTTCATGAAGAACAAACTCAAATTGCAAAAAACTTTTATTCTATTGCTCTTAAAACAGCATTTAATATATCGAAACTTGGAGTTGACTTACAAAGTAAATTCCCAAAAATAGTCATCGAAAAAAATTAAGTTAGATCAAATGAAAAAATTTTTATTTCATCTTCGGCGCATACTTTACTTGCAGGTAAATCTTTTTTTGCTAACCATTGATTGAAAGCGATTTGCTTGTTTTGTCCTGTAACTAAAAAAAATATTTTTTTAGTTTTACTAAGTCGTGATGGGGTCAAAGAAACTCTTTTAGTTGGTGGCTTTGGTGCATGATCGACTGGAACAACTGATTTATCATTATTCCAATGATGCCCTGGAAATAAGCTGGCGATATGCCCATCTTCACCAAACCCAAGTAAAACCAGATCAAACGAAGTAACAGCAGACAACAGTTCCTCATATTTTTTTGCAGCTATCTCAGGACCTAACTCAGCCTGAATAATATGTTTTTGATTGCCAGGTATTGGCACTAAATTTAACCATGCTTCATCGGCCATTAAACTATTACGAGCAGGATTTTTTTCATCTAGACAACGCTCATCCCCAAAATAGATATGCCATTTACTCCAATCAGTTTGCTGATTTACTAATTTCTTAAAAATCCCTTTGGGCGTGTTTCCACCACACAAAACTATTGAAAAATTTTGTTTTAAAGCAATACTTTTGTTTGCACACTGCATAATTGCATTACAGGCATTATTTTCAAAAGCTTCAAGTGTTTCATGTTTTAAATGTTTAATTTGTTGTGGGTTCATTAATTATTATAAATGTGAAGTAATTTGGTTAGTATTTGTTATAATTCGTGCTCAAATTTGCGTAAAAAATTTAATCCAAAAGATTAACAAATTTTAGACTTTAACAAAAGGAAAAAAATGAAAATTGCAATGCTCGGGCTTGGAAAAATGGGTGGCAACATGTCTGCTCGCCTTATAAGAAATGGGATCTCAGTTGTTGGTTACGACTATGATCAAACAGTTGTTCAAGATTTAGTAAATAAAGAAAATTTAATACCTGCATCATCGGTAGCAGATGCGCTATCAAAATTAGATGGGCAAAAAATTGTATGGATGATGCTCCCCGCGGGCGATGTTACAGAAAAACAAATTCACGATCTAATTCCATTGCTAAATCCAGGCGATATTATTGTGGATGGTGGTAATTCGAATTACAAACGCACTGTCAAAATGGGTAAGTTGCTTGAGGAGCACAATTTAGGCTTCATGGATTGTGGTACCTCTGGTGGTGTTTGGGGTCTTGATAATGGTTATTGTTTAATGGTTGGTGCTTCAAACGAAGTTGCTTCAGCAGTTGAGCCTGTTTTAAGGGCATTAGCAGTAACACAACAAAATGGTTGGGCGCATGTAGGGCCTGTTGGATCTGGACATTTTACCAAAATGATTCATAACGGAATTGAATATGGGATGATGGAGTCGTTAGCTGAAGGTCTCGAATTATTAAAAGGTAAAGAAGAGTTTAATTTAGATATTGCCAAGGTAACAGAGTTGTGGAGGCATGGTTCAGTCGTTAGGAGCTGGTTACTAGACTTAACTGCCGAGGCTTTAGCCGCTGGAGAGGAAAGTATGGATGATATCGCTCCATATGTTGCTGATTCTGGAGAGGGCCGCTGGACCGTGGTTGAGTCGATTGAACAAGGTATCCCTGCCCCTGTTTTAACCCTAGCATTGCAAGTTCGCTTCCGTAGTCAAGAGAAAAATCAAAAGGGTTATGGCTATAAATTACTTTCCGTCATGAGAAATGCATTTGGTGGGCACGTTATGAAAAGGAAATCTTAAGTATGATCGATAGCGGTACACTTGTCTTATTTGGCGCCAAAGGTAACCTCGCTCGAGTCAAATTAATTCCAGGACTTTTTCACCTCGATGCTTGTGGTAAATTACCTCCGGCAATGAAAATTTTATCTGTTGGTCGTCAAGAGGTCTCAGACGATGCATGGGTTGCTGAAATAAAAGATATGCTTGAAAAAAAATTTAAAGGCAATTACGATCAACTAGTCTTTGACAGATTTATCAAAAGAAACATTTACCATTGCAATTTGCCCGATGATCCAGACGCCTTCAAGAAGTTTGCTTTAAAGTTAAATGACGACAAAAAATTTACCAAGAATTTTGCTTTCTTTCTATCTGTAAGACCGTCCGATTTTGCTTTAATTGTTGATCAATTAGCTGAACAAAATTTACTAGATGAAAGTCAGGGTGGTTATCGCCGCGTATTAATAGAAAAACCTTTTGGGACTGATCTTGAAACTGCAATTGAGCTGCAAACTTCAATTGAAAAACATCTTAAAGAGTCGCAAATATATCGAATTGATCACTACCTTGGCAAAACAGCATTACAAAATATTTTAATTACACGTTTTGGAAATTCTATATTTGAGCCTCTTTGGAATAATCAATATATTGATCATATTCAAATTACTAATCATGAACAACTTGGTGCGGGTGACAGAACAACTTTTTACGATGCTACGGGAGCGTTGCGAGATATGATCCAAAGTCATTTACTGCAAATGCTAGCGTTGACTACAATGAATAGGCCAAAATCTTTTAGCCCTGACGCCATCCGTGAAGAGAAAATAAAAGTTTTAGAGTCAATAAAAGCAATCCCTTCTGCAAGTTTTGATGATTTTACTTTTAGAGCGCAATACAAAAGTGGAAAAATTGATGGGGAGAATGTTCCTGGTTATCTTGAGGAATTAGAGAGGGATGGCTTGAGTCCTTCCAGTGTTACTGAAACTTACGCCGCAATAAAGCTATTTATCGATAATGAAAAATGGAAAGGTGTTCCAATCTATTTGCGCACAGCAAAGCGCTTACATGAGGCAGGGACATATATTTCAATTAAATTTAAAAATGAAAACTCAATAATAAAAAATAGCAATGCGAATTGGTTAATAATGAGTATACAGCCTAAAGAGACGACACATTTTGAAATTCAAACAAAAATTCCTGGGCTAAATGATTTCGATTTTAGAACGTCGAACTTAGAGTGCTTTAATCGTCTTGATGGTGATGAGAGTATTGATGCATATGAAACATTAATGCTTGATCTAATGAGCGGAAATCAATCTAGATTCCTGCATATTAATGAAGTGAAAGCACAGTGGAAATTAATTGACCCAATCATAGCTCACTGGATGAAAAATAAAACACCGGTTGTTCAATATCCGGCAGGCTCCTGTGATCCGATAGAGTCAAAAATTATATTTGAAAACAATGAGCAATTTTGGCGCAAAAGTCTGCATGAATAAAGATGCTATATATTTTTAAATTCATATACAATTCAAAAAAAATAAGAAAAAGATATTAATGACAATTAAATCTGATAAATGGATTAGAAAAATGGCGATTGATCATGAAATGATTAGTCCATTTGAACCTAATTTGGTGCGCGAACAGAATAATAAAAAAATTGTATCTTATGGCACATCAAGTTATGGTTATGATATTAGATGCGCTCCTGAGTTTCGTGTTTTTACAAATATCAACAGTACTATTGTGGATCCAAAAGCATTTGATCCTAACTCTTTTGTTGAGTTTAATGGTGATCATTGCATCATCCCACCAAACTCTTTTGCGCTAGCCAGAACAGTGGAATATTTCAAAATTCCTCGTAATGTTTTAACTATTTGTGTTGGCAAATCAACCTATGCAAGATGTGGCATTATTGTTAATGTCACACCTTTTGAGCCCGAATGGGAGGGATATGTCACGCTTGAATTTAGCAACACGACCCCGCTTCCAGCAAAAATTTATGCTGGGGAAGGTTGCGCCCAAGTTTTATTTTTTGAATCAGATGAAGTCTGCGAAACCTCCTATAAAGATCGTGGAGGAAAATATCAAGGGCAAAGTGGTGTCACACTTCCAAAGATCTAAAAATGAAATTTAATTTTCCCATAATTATTATAGATGAGGACTTTCGATCCGATAATTCATCGGGTTATGGAATTCGTGTGCTAGCTGATTGTATTGAAAAAGAAGGTTACGATATTATTGGAGTGACTAATTATATTGATTTAACATCTTTTGCGCAGCAACAAAGCAGAGCTTCCGCATTTATTCTTGCCATTGATGATGAGGAATTTATCGAAGAAAATCCAGAAGCCCTAAAAAAATTAGGTCTTTTTGTTAAAGAAATCCGATACCGTAATGATGAAATACCAATCTTCCTGCATGGTGAAACACGAACCAGTCGACATATCCCAAACAATATTCTAAAAGAATTAAATGGTTTTATTCATATGTCAGAGGATACACCCGAGTTTGTTGCGAAACATATTGTTAGAGAGGCAAAAGTTTATTTAGACAGTCTTGCTCCCCCATTTTTTAGAGCATTAACGCATTATGCAAGTGATGGCTCATACTCATGGCACTGCCCTGGTCACTCTGGAGGTGTTGCATTTCTCAAATCTCCCGTGGGTCAAATGTTCCATCAATTTTTTGGTGAAAATATGCTGCGTGCAGATGTTTGTAATGCAGTTGAAGAGCTTGGTCAACTTTTAGATCATACTGGCCCTGTTGAGGCGTCAGAAAAAAATGCAGCCAGAATCTATCGATCGGACCATTGTTATTTTGTCACCAACGGAACTTCAACATCAAACAAAATGGTTTGGAACTATAATGTTGCCCCTGGCGACGTTGTAGTGGTTGATCGAAACTGTCACAAATCAGTGTTGCATTCCATTATCATGACTGGTGCAATCCCTATATTTCTGATGCCAACGAGAAATCACTTTGGAATTATTGGTCCTATTCCTAAGGAAGAATTTTCCTGGGACCGTATAAAAGAAAAAATTAATCAGAATCCATTTATCAAAGATAAAAATGTAAAGCCACGCGTCTTAACAATCACCCAATCAACTTATGATGGTATTTTATATAATGTAGAAGATATTAAAGAAATGTTGGATGGAAAAATTGATACATTACATTTTGATGAAGCCTGGTTGCCACATGCAGCATTCCATGAATTTTATGGGGATTATCATGCAATTGATTCGGACCGGCCACGATGTTCTGAAAGTCTCATATTTTCAACGCAGTCAACACACAAATTACTTGCTGGACTAAGTCAAGCCTCTCAAATTCTTGTTCAAGATGCGTTAATGAACAAACTGGATAAAGAGCTGTTTAATGAATCCTACCTTATGCACACTTCAACAAGTCCGCAATACTCAATTATTGCAAGTTGTGACGTTGCAGCCGCTATGATGGAAGCTCCGGGTGGGACCGCATTAGTTGAGGAGTCAATTCTAGAGTCACTTGATTTCAGACGGGCCATGAGAAAAGTTGATGATGAATGGGGGCAAGATTGGTGGTTTAAAGTTTGGGGCCCAAAAAATCTATCGGAAGAAGGTTTAGAAAACAGAGATGCTTGGATTCTTAAACAAAATGAAAAATGGCATGGTTTTGGAAAACTATCTAAAAATTTCAATATGTTAGACCCTATTAAATCAACCATCATTACTCCAGGATTAAACGTAGATGGGGAGTTTGATGATAGGTTTGGCATTCCTGCCATGATTGTTACCAAATACCTTGCTGAGCATGGTGTTATTGTGGAAAAAACAGGCCTCTACTCATTTTTTATCATGTTTACGATTGGCATTACCAAAGGTAGATGGAATACTCTTGTGGCTGCATTACAGCAGTTCAAAGATGATTACGATAGAAATCAACCTATATGGAAAGTATTGCCAGAATTTTGTCAAAAATATCCAATGTATGAATCTATGGGATTAAAAGATTTATGTGACAAAATACATACAGTCTTTAAAGAAAATGATATTGCAAAACTAACTACTGAAATGTATCTATCCAATATGGAGCCAGCCATGAAGCCAACAGATGCTTTTGCAAAAATGGCCCATAAAGAAATAGAGAGAGTACCTATAGATGATTTAGAAGGCAGAGTGACATCCGTTCTTTTAACGCCATACCCACCCGGTATCCCGCTTCTTATTCCAGGTGAACGGTTTAATAAGATAATTGTGAATTATTTAAAATTTGCACGATCATTTAATGAAAAGTTTCCTGGTTTTGAAACCGACAACCATGGCCTCATCAAGAATTATATCGATGGAAAATTAACTTATTACGTTGATTGCGTAAAGACTAAATAATACGCTTGAGATCCACAAAAGAATATCTTAAGCCTTCTTCGTTTTCTGCATTTGTGTGACTTGTCTCTTGCCATTGTGCAAAATCAATTTCTGGAAAAAAGGTATCGCCATCAATTTTAATATCCACAAAAGTAATTAATAAATGTGTGGCTAATGGCAATGCTTGTTGATATATTTGTCCGCCACCGATAATAAACACACTATTATTAGCAGAGAGCTTTAAAGCCTCAGTTAGTGAATGAGTCACACTAACGCCCTCTGCTTGAAAATTTAAATTCTTAGTTACGATGATATTTTTTCTGTTAGGTAAAGGTTTTCCAATCGACTCATAGGTTTTTCGACCCATAATTATTGAATAACCAGAAGTGAGTTTTTTAAACCGCTTCAGGTCTTCTGCGATATGCCATGGTAGTTTATTGTTTATACCAATGACACGGTTTTTTGACATGGCAACAATGATTTTAATCGCTTGCATTAAACTGCAACAGGTGCCTTAATTAGTGGATAAGGGTCATACCCAATTAATTCAAAATCATCGTATTTAAAATCAAAAATATTTTTAATTTTTCTATTAATTTTCATTTGCGGTAATGGTTTAGGTGCTCTTTCAAGCTGTTCATTTACTTGATCAAGATGATTTATATAAATATGTGCATCGCCTAATGTATGAACAAATTCTCCGTATTCTAAATTACAAACCTCAGCCACCATCATGGTTAAAAGAGCATAAGAAGCAATATTGAAAGGAACGCCCAAAAAAATATCAGCACTCCTTTGGTATAACTGACATGAAAGTTTTTTTTCCGCAACGTAAAATTGAAAAAAAGCATGGCATGGAGGTAACTTCATTTCTGCTAGGGCACCAACATTCCATGCAGAAACAATTAGCCTTCGAGAATCAGGATTGTTTTTTAGCTGATCAATAAGTTGTGCTATCTGATCAACTGATTCACCCGAAGCTGTGTCCCAACTTCGCCATTGATGGCCATAAACAGGACCAAGGTCTCCGTTTGTATCAGCCCATTCATCCCATATTGAGACGCTATTATCTTTTAAATATTTGATATTGGTCTCACCAGAAAGAAACCAAAGTAGCTCATGAATAACCGACTTTAAGTGAATTTTTTTTGTTGTTAAGAGTGGGAAGCCATCTGCTAAATTAAACCGCATTTGGTAACCAAAAACAGATAGCGTCCCGGTACCTGTTCGATCTTCTTTTTTAATCCCATTTTTTTTTACATGTGAAAGAAGATCGAGATATTGCTTCATCTTTAATTATTAGCTTCAATGAATGATTTTATTTGATCAACATCATTACCAAAAACTTCGTATCGTTGCGTAAGTGCTTCAATATTTTTAAGCTGTTCAGGGCGTTCTGGTTTTTTTCCTATGGCTTCTTCAATTGATTCTTCAAATTTAATTGGTAGTGCTGTTTCAAGAACCATCATAGGCACCCTGCTATCAAAATGATCTAACGCTGCTTTAATTCCGTCAGCAGTATGGGTATCCATAATAACATTATATTTTTTATAAAAATTGGCAATCAATTGAATTCGATTTTCATGTTTACTGGACGACGATACAAAACCAAAATCTTGAATTCTTTTAAATGACTTAGCATTTAATTGAAAACTTCTGCCTTTATCTATCTCTAGCCATAATTTTTTTAAAGCTTCTGAATCACGATCAAGTAGATCAAAAATGAAGCGCTCAAAATTGGATGCTTTAGATATATCCATTGATGGGCTTGAGGTTTGAAAAGTCCGTGATGAGCCCCTTGGAGCATAATTACCAGTTTTAAAAAATTCATCCAAAACATCATTTTCGTTTGTCGCCACAACTAACTTCCTAATCGGTAATCCCATCATTCGGGCGATATGTCCCGCACAGATATTGCCAAAATTTCCTGTAGGAACGGTGACATCAATAACTTCTTTACTGGATGATGTTATATCTAAATAGCCTTTAAAATAATAAACAATCTGTGCAAGAATTCTGCCCCAATTAATCGAGTTCACTGCACCTATTTTATTTTTGTTTTTAAAAGCTAGATCATTTGAAACGGCCTTCACAATATCTTGGCAATCATCAAAAACGCCCTCAATAGCTATATTAAAAATATTTTCGTCTTGCAAGCTAAACATTTGCGCAGTTTGAAAGGTGCTCATTTTTTTATGTGGGGAAAGCATAAAGACCTTTACACCCTCTTTACCTCGCATTGCATACTCTGCAGCAGATCCAGTGTCACCTGATGTTGCTCCTAAGATATTGAGTGTTTGATTCTTTCTGCCTAAGACATACTCAAACATATGGCCAAGGAACTGCATAGCGATATCTTTAAATGCAAGTGTGGGGCCATTTGATAAAGAGAGTAAATATAAATTTTCATCAAGTTCGAGTGTTGGAGTTATTTGTTCCGCATCCTGATTTGATCGAGCGTAACCATATACCTCTTTGGTATAGGTTTTATATACAATCTCTTTAAGGTCATTAACTGGTATGTCGTCAATAAAAGTCTGAAAAATAATTAGTGCTAATTCTTGATAAGACTTAGCTCTGAGTTGTTCCAGGCTGCTATTAGAAAATTTTGGGTATGTTTCAGGTAAGTATAGCCCTCCATCTGGAGCTAAACCGGTTAACAAAACATCTGAAAAGCTCAATTTAGGCGAGCCACCTCTCGTTGAAATGTATTTCATTATTCCTAATTTAACTCTTCTACACGAATTTTAATTATTTTTTCTTTGTTGTCAGGTAAAGATTCGATTTCCTGGATTATCTCATTAATTTTTCTTTCTTCTATTTTTGAGGTAATTAAAAATATATCAGGGTCTTTACTTTCATCCGAAATTTCTTTGTGAACCATTGCATCAATAGAGACATCGTTCTTAGCAAATATATTAGTTATTTTTGCTAATAAACCTGCTTTATTGCTCATAGATAGACGCAAATAGAACTCTGATTTAACTTCTTCAATAGGTAAAATTTTCTTTGCACTAATATATTCATCAACAAAGCCGAGTGTAGGGATATTAAAGGTAGATCCTCTTGTGATGTCGATGATGTCTGCCACAACAGCACTGGCAGTTGCTTCAGCGCCTGCCCCGGCTCCATAATATAAGGTAGGGCCAACCATATTTCCTTTAACCAAAACAGCATTCATGGGACCATTTACATTGGCAACTAATCTTTTCTCAGGAATTAAAGTAGGATGAACTCTTAATTCCACTCCATCAGAAACTAATTTTGTAATCGCTAATAATTTAATTCGATAGCCCAATTCCTCGGCATAGGTAATATCTTTTTGCGTCAACTGGGTAATGCCTTCAATATAGGCTGCATCAAAATTAATCGGTATTCCAAATGCCAATGAGGCTAATATTGTAATTTTGTGCGCTGCGTCAATTCCTTCTATATCAAATGTTGGGTCAGCCTCAGCAAACCCAAGTTCTTGTGCTTGTTTTAATGCCACGTTGAATGATAAATTATTCTCTTTCATTTCCGAAAGAATGTAATTTGTAGTGCCGTTAACTATCCCTGCAATCCACTCAATTTTATTTGCTGCCAATCCTTCACGAACTGCTTTAATAATGGGTATACCTCCAGCAACGGAGGCTTCATAAGCCAAAATAACATTATTTTTTTTTGCAAGCTTTACTAATTCTTCACCGTGCATCGCTATCAAAGCTTTGTTTGCTGTTACAACATGCTTCTTATTTTCTAATGCCTGCTGCACAAATGTTTTAGAAATACCAACGCCTCCAATAAGCTCTATAACAATATCTACTTCATTGCTTTGGATTAATTTTGTCGCGTCATCAGTAATGGTTACCGGGGCTTTAACAATATTTTTTGCGAGTGATAGATTTGTATCAGCCACCATCGTTATTTCAATTTTTTTTCCTGTTTTTTTAAAAATCTCTTCTGAATTTTCAGTAAGAATTTTGTAGGTACCTCCACCCACTGTTCCAATACCAATTAGTCCAACTCTCATATTTAATTAATTCCTTCTTTTTTGGGCAAGATATTTATCCACTCTTTTTATAGCTTCTTTTAATTCATCTTCATTTGGTAGAAAAACAATCCGTAAATGATTATTATCATCCCAATTAAAGCCAGAGCCTTGAACAACTAATACTTTTTGATCAATTAACAAATCTAAGATAAATTTTTGATCATCATCAATGGTATAGAGCTTTGGATCAAGTTTTAAAAATAAATACATAGCAGCAAGAGGTTTCACGCAACTCACACCAGGTATTGATGTTAAGCCATCATAGGCTATTTCTCTTTGCTTAAATAATCTTCCAGAAGGCGCAACCAAATCATTAATGCTTTGGTAACCTCCAAGTGCTGTTTGAATTGCCAACTGACCTGGTACATTGGCACAAAGTCGCATGGAAGCGAGCATATTTAACCCCTCCATGTAATCTTTTGCCTTATCCTTTGCGCCCGAGAATACTAACCATCCAGAACGATAACCACACGCACGATAATTTTTTGATAGGCCATTTAATGTGACAAACAGCACATCCTCTGCAAGTGAGGCAATTGACGTATGTTGATGCCTGTCATACAACACCTTGTCATAAATTTCATCTGCAAAAATAATAAGGTTATTTTGTCGAGCAATTTCAATAATTTCTTTTAATAGCTCATCTGAGTAAAGCGCACCAGTCGGATTGTTAGGGTTAATAACAACAATGGCTTTTGTTTTGTCGGTGATTTTCGCTTTGATGTCATTAGGGTCAGGGAACCAATTAGCGCCCTCGTCACAGACATAATGTACTGGTTTTCCTCCAGCTAAAGTAACCGATGCTGTCCATAATGGGTAATCAGGTTTTGGTATTAAAACTTCATCATCATTATTGATCAGTCCCTGCATAACCATAACGATGAGCTCGGAAACTCCGTTACCAATAATGATATCGTCCACATCAACATTCTTGATAGATTTTTGTTGTGTGTAGTGCATAATCGCTTTTCGGGGTTCAAAAAACCCATGGCTCTCAGTATACCCAGAGGCTTTTGCCATGTTTCTTATAACATCTTGGGTGATCTCATCAGGCGCTTCAAAACCAAATGCAGCTGGATTGCCAATATTAAGCTTAATAATGCGATGGCCCTCTTCCTCCATCTTTTTAGCATGTGCAAGCACTGGGCCACGAATATCGTAACAAACATTATCTAATTTTTTGGACTTTAGGACAGATTTCAAAACGGTCGTTAATCAATGAGTTAAATTATGTGATATCTTACCTTTGTATTGACTTTAAGCCAATCCAAAGGCTAGAAAAAATTTGTATTATGGAATTTAATGAAATACAGTCTTCAACGAGAAATCTTATAACTGCTTATGATACAGATTACCTTTCTATTCATGATAAAAAAATTACTGAAAACGTTTTAATATATCCAGAGACTATAAGTCTTATTTTAGATATCACAACCATCCATGATATTAACGAATTGACGATACAAAAAGCGATTAACTTTAATCCCGAAATTATCCTTTTTGGTTTTAATAGTCCAAATCTTTTTTTATCCGCCAATCAAATTAAGATATTTCACGACCATAATATCGCTGTTGAAAGTATGAATTTGATGTCCGCTTGTAGGACGTTTAATATTCTTTTATCAGAACAAAGAAAAGTGATTTTCTTTGCTTTTTTAAACCTATAATTTCTTAGTTGAAAAAATTAAAGATGCATTCGTACCCCCAAAACCAAAGCTATTAGACATCACGGTAAATACTTTTTCATCATGTCGATGCGTCAGGATTGGTAAGCCCTCTGCGGCAGGGTCTAGCTCTTCAATATTCGCCGATGCTGCAAGAAACTCTTGATCCATCATAATGAGGCTGTATGCAGCTTCATTGGATCCTGCGGCACCCAACGCGTGTCCTGAAAGAGACTTTGTTGAGGCAATTGCAGGTATTTTTCCATACTTATTTGATGTAAAGACAGCTCTTATCGCTTCAAGCTCTTTTATGTCACCTACTGGCGTACTTGTTCCGTGCGTATTAATGTAATCTATTTGCTCTACCTTTGCTTCTTCTAATGCTAACGTCATACATCGTTGTGCACCCTCGCCGCTGGGTGCAACCATATCAAAGCCATCTGAAGTGGCGCCATAACCAATAACCTCGGCATATATTTTTGCTTTTCGCTTAATCGCATGCTCGTATTCTTCTAAAACTAAAATACTTCCCCCGCCTGAAATAACAAAACCGTCACGATTTACATCAAATGTTCTAGATGCCTTTTCTGGATGATCATTATATTTCGATGACATAGCCCCCATAGCATCAAATAAGTAACTCATAGTCCAATGTTCTTCTTCAGCACCACCTGCAAATATAATATCTTGCTTACCCATTTGAATTAATTCGTAAGCATTACCAATACAATGTGCACTTGTTGAGCAAGCGGAACTAATGCCATAGTTAATGCCTTTAATTTTTGCCCCGGTAGCTAAGCAAGCAACAACCCCACTGGACATGGTTTTCGTTACCATGTAAGGCCCTACGCGGCGTATACCTTTCTCACGCAAAGTATCTGTACCAGCTAACATGCTCTCCGTCGAAGTGCCGCCAGCGCCTACAATAATTCCTGTTCGAATATTTGAAACCAATTCTTCAGGAAGACGTGCATCATCTATTGCTTCTTGCAAAGCGATCCATGCATAAGCATGTCCTTTTGCCATAAAACGTAATAGTTTTCGATCAATTAACTCTTCCACATTAATATTTACTGAACCCGCAACCTGACATCGCAAGCCATGCTCTTGATACTCAGGTTGAAATGTGATGCCTGATTTAGTTTCTCTTAGACTTGTGGCTACCTCTTTAGCATTGTTGCCTAAGCTTGAAACAATTCCTAAACCGGTTACTACGACTCTTTTCACAACTTTTCCTTTTTTTAAAAATTGTCTGTGCGGGTAAATAAACCTACTTTTAAATCTTCTGCTTGATAGATCGGGCGTCCATCAACCTGCATGGTTGCATCTGCTATTCCCATAACTAATTTGCGCATAATTACACGCTTCAAATCAATAATATAGGTGACTTTCTTTGCGGTGGGAAGTACTTGCCCAGTAAATTTTACCTCATTACTTCCTAAAGCCCTGCCTCGACCAATACCACCTTTCCACGCAAGATAAAAACCTAATAATTGCCACATGGCATCCAATCCGAGGCATCCTGGCATAACAGGATCGCCCTCGAAGTGACAATCGAAAAACCAAAGGTCTTCCCTGATATCAAGTTCTGCAATCATTTGGCCATTATTATACTTACCACCATCATCCGTAATAGAAACAATGCGATCAAACATTAACATGGGTGGTAATGGTAATTGCGCATTACCTTCACCAAAAAGTTCACCTCGACCGCAGGTAATTAATTCTTCTTTACTATAACTATTTTTTTTTGTCATTATTATTTAGTCTTTATCAAAATATACTGTTTACGGGAATTTAAATCTAATTTATAGTGAATGTACCATTTTGTATTAATTTTCTAGGAATATATCATAATGAGCGACCAAAATCTGGCCGAATGGAGAAAACTTGCGCTCTCTTTAGAGGGCGAAGTAAATAAAGTTATCGTTGGGCAAAGTGAAGTAATTAGATTAATTACTACCTCAATTTTTGCACGGGGGCATGTATTACTTGAGGGGGATGTTGGTGTTGGTAAAACAACCATACTTAAGGCCTTTGCCCGATGCATAGGTGGCGGCTATGAACGAATTGAGGGTACAATCGATTTAATGCCCAATGATCTTATCTACCATACCTATTTGGGTGATGATGGAAAGCCACATGTGGATAATGGTCCTATTCTCCGATCCGGTGAAGATCTCTCCATTTTTTTCTTTAATGAAATAAATCGAGCACGGCCTCAAGTACATTCGCTGTTACTTAGAATTATGGCTGAAAAAACTTTATCTGCTTTTAACAAAGAATATTCATTCCCACACTTGATTGTTTTTGCTGATCGAAATCAAGTTGAAAAAGAAGAAACGTTTGAAATACCCTCAGCTGCAAGAGATCGATTCACCATGGAAATTCCAATTGGTATTCCAACAGATGATAAAATCATGACCGATTTGGTCTTCGATACAAAATTTCACGATGCAGACAAGCTTATTGAAAAAGCAAAAAGTAACCTCTTGAAGTTTAATAAACTGAATCAAATATCCAATGACATACAAAACAACATTGACGCAACCAAAAAATTAGAAACTTATGCGCTTAATCTATGGAAAGCTTCCAGCCACCCTGAGTTATTTAATATTAAAATCAGTGGTGTCGATACAGGTCGCCTGATCATTTCTGGCGCAAGTCCTCGTGGCATAAGTATGATGATGAAATGTGCTCGAGTGAATGCTTGGTTTAATAATCGCTCATCCGTTTTGCCGGAAGACATCCATGCAATATTCCATGAAACGATTGCTCACCGTCTTGTTTTTAATCCAGTTTATGAATTAAGGCGAACAGAAATTGCAAGAGAACTCACCCATGAGATGTTAAATAAAGTCAGCGCACCCTGATGAAATATATTGCGGAAACTTTTGATTATCATATTAATTGGAAATCCAGAGGACACCACCCTGGCCAACACAAAAGTGACCAACGCGGAATGGGAATAGAATTTGCTGGGCACGCAACATTAATTGATTATCCAGACCCACGTCGAATAGATATTAGACAAACCATGCGTGATCCAATGGAGCAGATTCATGTTCGCATCTTTAATCAACGAAGTGCAACTCCTGTCTTTATTGCCAATGACTTATCAGCAAGTATGAATTTCGGTCTTACTCAAACAAAATTTAAACAAGCCTCAGACATATCTGAAATAATAAAAAATTCTGTTATTGGTAAAAGTGACGCTATTGGTTTTATTGGATTTAATGATCGTATTGATTCAAGCTGGATTGCGCCTCTCTCATACAGGCCACAAAGAACAGAAGCATTAATTGAAAGACTTGACCATTACCATGCAAGAAACGCTAGTCATGAAGGTATTAAGGGTCTGTATCAATTTATTCCAAAAGATCAAACCTTAATCTTTATCATTTCTGATTTTCATATGCCAATCTATGATATTGAGATATGCCTTGGACATTTAAGAAAGCATCGCATCATACCAATAATATTGTGGGATAAAAATGAGTATGAAAATTTACCCAGATTCGGCATCGTGTCTGTAAATGACCCAGAATCAGGAGAAGAATCGACACTATTCTTAAGAAAAAAAACGTTAGCAAAAATTAAAACGAGATTCGCTGACCGTAAAGAAGAATTAGAAAAAGTTTTTCTAAAATATGATTCGCCTCCTTTTTTTGTTGAGGATAAATTTGATACAACTGCGATGACACAATATTTTAATGAGTATTTCCATGCATAGATTCATTCAACTATGCATTTTAATTTTCTTTGTTCATTCACTATCAGCTTATGAAGATCCAAGAAAATATCCTGATATTGATCCCAGTTTTGCAACTGTCTCAGTGATTGATCCTGAACAAAAGGTTGGATATACAGTTGGGGATTTATTGGATCGAACAATTGTAGTTAAAGTAAAAAAACCCTATCAATTAATTGAAGAGTCCTTACCGATTGTTGGTTATGAAAAACGCTATCGAGGCCAATTACTTGGTATGGATCTAAATAAAATATCTTTTATCAAGCAAGATGATAAGAGAGAGAGTGTTCACACCATCCAGCTGCAATATCAAATATTCACAAATAATGTGGTTGCAAAACCAGCCTTTGTCACCGCTGATTATTATCGTATTATGGATCCAGCCAAACCTGATGATGTCTTTAAGTTACGTATTCCGGAGCTCACAATTGCAATTTCACCTATTGCTATTTTTGGTGATATTAAAGTTGAAAACGATATGAGTGGTTACCGTGGCCCTATCCTTATTAATGCAGCACCTTATTTAAAAAATTTAAAAGTAGCGATATTTGTTTTACTTTTTTCTATTTTTATTCTTATTTACATTTATAGTCGCTTCACGTGGGTACCCAAACAAAATAAATATTTTAGTTATGTCTATCGAAAATTTAAGAAAACTAAAGTATCACAAGATAATCTAGAAGACCTGTTAAAAGCTTTGCATGATGGTTTTGATAAAACATTAAATCAAACTTTGTTTCTTGAAAATCTACATCAGCTCTATCAACAAAATCGAGCATTTAAATATATTCATAATGAAATAGAAATATTTTTTCAAATTTCACGTGGTGTATTTTTTGAAAAAAATAAAAAAATTGATAATGAGACGATCTATGATTGGTTAAAACAATTTGCTCTACATTGTAGAATGTGTGAGCGAAAACTGATTGTGGATTCCAATGATCTAGTTAAGCTTAAAATTTAATGAATTTTACTTATCCGATATTCCTTTTTTTGATTCCTTTTGCGCTCGTTCCTATCTTGTTAGCCAATCCAAATAAAAATCACTACTCATGGAATGAAATGCTACCCATTGATTCACTGTCACGAGTCATTGGTTTTTTACTAAAAGTGCTAAGTTCGTTAATAATACTATTAATTATCTTGGTACTTAGTCAACCAACTTCAGACCAACGTGTTGTTGAAAAAATTGGAGAAGGGGCACAGATTGGGTTAGTTTTAGATCGCAGCGCCTCTATGGATGACCCTTTTTCCGGTAGTAATGATAAGGCAGGAGAGACGAAATCTGGTGCTGCTAGTCGATTAATTATAAATTTTTTTGAAGCAAGAACTAATGATATGGTTGGTGTTATTACCTTTAGTAATTCTGCAATGTATGTATTACCTTTAACACAAAATAAAGAGGCCATTAAAGCTGCTGTGAATGCTACTGCAGGAAATGCTCTTTTTCAAACAAATATTGGTGCTGGTCTAACGAGTAGCGCAGCCTTATTCTCTGGAATAGCTGATACGGGTTCTCGTGCCATTATATTGTTATCCGATGGCGCAGGTAGAATTGATGCCCCTACGCAACAAAAAATAAAAGACTGGTTTAATCGTTTTCAAATTGGTTTGTATTGGATTGTTCTTCGACAACCAGGTGGTATCAGTATATTTGATGAAAATTTTGTTCCGAGAGATGATGATCAACTTCCACCTCAAATAGAACTTTATGAATATTTTAAAACGTTTAAATCACCTTTTAAAGCATATGAAGCTGAAGATCCAAAATCTTTAGAGCTTGCCATTCAAGATATTAGTTTGAAAGAAAAAAAACCGATTACTTATACGGAGCGTTTACCAGGTAAAAATTATTCTTTAATCTTATTAATCTTTGCGCTTGTACTTGCGTCTCTTCTTTTATGTTTAAAAATACTTGAGGTAAAATCGTTTAAATGAAACCTATCAATTTAATTTCAGTTAAAAAAATTACTTATTTTTCTTATTTAGTTATCATTTTTTGTGGATTTTTTATAATTTCCTCTAGTTATAATCTTTATAAGATTAATAGTTTTAACGAAAGCATTTCTGCTGGTGATACCTCAAGCTACTTTAAACAAAGTTTTGAATCAAGGTTTTCTATTGCCTATTGGTTGGCAAATGAAGGCATGTTTAAAGAAGCGACCATATTATTTAATCAACTTCTCGATGAGGCTGATGATAATCAAAAGTCAGCAATACAATACAATATTGGAAATATTTTCTTTAAAAGAGGGTTAGAAATTAATGGCTCAAATATGAGTGTTAGGGATGAAGCAGAATATCTATTCAGGCAAGCAAAGAAAGCATACGTTCAATCGCTAAAAGCTAATCATCAATATTGGGATGCAAAACATAATTTAGACCGTTTATTAACAATGTTACCACCAGACCCTACTCCAGGAGTTGGTGATTCCGATTCACCAGGGCTTATTATGGGTAATATACCTGTTGGTCTGCCGTGATGAGTTTCTACGAAAAATTAAAAGAAGATATTAATTTTCTTTTTTTATTCCTTGCAGTTATTTTCTTAGTTATTGCAATTATTAATCCAAGCATTCCAATAACTAAAAATATCTATAATTATATTTTTATTGTTGATATATCTCAGAGCATGAATACCGAAGATATGACAATCAATAATAAAAAAGTCTCAAGAATGGAATACTCGAAAAATCTTCTCCATAGAATGCTCGAAAGATTACCTTGTAAAACGAAAGTAAGTGTTGGAATGTTTGCTGGAGTAAGTATCGCAGCAGCCTACACACCAATTGAGGTATGTGATAACTTCAGTTCAATTAATAGCACCATTGAAAATCTTGATTGGCGTTCAACATGGTCCGGAAATACTCGTATCAGAGAATCAATGGTAAATTTGGCACGATTAATTCGAAGTTTTCCTGAGTCGGCACAAGTTGTTTTCCTGACGGATGGTGAAGAAGCACCAAAACTTCATGTATTTAACACAAGGGATTTAAGTCAATTTCAAGGAGGGCAAGATTGGTTATTTGTAGGTATTGGTTCAGATGAAGGCGCCCCTATACCTAAGTATGATAATAAAAATCAACTTATTGGTTATTGGTCAAATGAAAGTTTTGCTCTGCAACCAGGTATTGCACAAATTTCAGAATCTAATCTTGGAACCCGTGACAATAAAATTGCATCGAGTGTTAGTGATCGTTATTTATCCAAACTTGATGAGGAGTATTTAAAAAATCTCTCAAGTGAAGTAAAGGGTATTTATGTAAAAGGCGATAGCCCGGACAATATTCTTAAGATGATGGAAAAACAAAAACCAGCATGGCGTGATCAATCCGCTTACCCGCTTCGGTATATTTTTGCTTTTGCGGCTTTAGTATTATTTCTTTTACGATTTATTACTATGGAAAAATTATTACAAGTGATTCGAGTAAAAAAACATGCTTAGTTCACTAATTTTTTTTAATCTAAAAGATCACTATAGCCTCATACAAGTCAGTGGAGATGATGCAAATTCCTTTCTGCAAGGTCAGCTCACGAATGATATTAATTTAGCTAGCGAAAATAAGTTAATACTGAGTGGATTTTGTAATCCCAAAGGTCGATTGCTTGCAATATTTCAGATAGCAAAAATAAACAATATTTTTTATCTTATTTGCCCAAAAACGATTGCTGAAACAGTCTGCAAAAAACTATCGATGTATATCTTGAGATCGAAAGTAAAAATAGATATTAATCCAGAGACCATTGCGTTGCATGGTTTTATTATTAGCTCACAACAGCTGTTAACAGATTTTTTTAAAAATTTTCCAAATACAAACTTTGCTGCTCAACAAGATAATATGAATCTTCTCATCAAACTTCCGGGCTATCCTGAGCGATATATGGTTATCTGTTCAGGGCAAACTTCATCAGACATGATGATAAAATTTAAAGAAAATTCTGGCAAAATTGACGAATGGAAGTTGCATGATATTGAAGCAGGTATTCCAAGTATTTACCCTAATACACAAGAGGTTTTTATTCCTCAATCACTTAACTTAGATCTTTTGCAAGCTGTTAATTTTAAAAAGGGTTGCTACACTGGCCAAGAAATAATCGCACGCACCCATTATCTTGGTAAAGTAAAACGCCGGATGTATCGTGCAGCCATAAAAATATCTTCGCTAATCAATATTGGTGATGATCTCTATGTAAATGATTTGATAGTTGGTAAGGTGATTGATTTCGCGAAAGAAAAAAATAGCTTTAAATGTTTAATTGAATTAATTGTTGAGGAAAAAGATAAGCAACTTACTCTGAATGGTAGTAATGTAAATATTAGTGGTTTAGCTCAAGAAAATCCGAATTAATTTTGAAATCAAAAATAGTAAAAAAACTGATAGGGACCAAATTAAAAAAAAATATAGGATCTTCTTAATCAATGATAAAAATCTTCTTGTTTAACCTTACCTCTAAATACCCAGTAAGTATAGCTTGTGTATAGCAAAATAATAGGTAAAAAAATAACGACCCCTACAAGAAGGAATTTTAAACTTTTCTGAGGTGATGCTGCATCCCAAATAGTAATAGAGGGTGGCACAATATCAGGATAAATACTAATAATTAATCCAATAAAAGATAATAAAAACAATAAAACTGACATTATAAAAGGCTTGGTATCGAGTTCTTTTTTTAAAGAATAAAATAGTGTTGCACTAACTATCATTACCATGATGGGTACTGGTAACACGTAAATCATATAGGGCCATGAAAACCATTTATCAAAATATGCTGAATTAAGTAAAGGGGTCCAAATACTTACAATAATAATTGCTAATAGCATTAAGAATGCAAATAGTTTTGAAAGCTTTATTGCTAATTTTTTTAAATCCCCTTCCGCCTTCATAATTAACCAAGTTGACCCAAGCAGAGCGTAGCCAGCAACTAAGGCAAGCCCAATAAAAATACTAAATGGCGTTAACCAATCCCACCATCCACCAGCATAGGATCTGCCTTCAACATTAATGCCTTGAATAAATGCACCTAAAGCAATACCCTGCATAAGCGTGGCTATTAATGATCCAATAATAAAGGCTTTATCCCACACATTGTTTTTTGCAGTCGACTTCCAGCGAAATTCAAATGCAACGCCTCTCAAAATTAAACCTATAAGCATAGCCGTCAAAGGAGCATAAAGTGCTGGCAAAATAATGCTGTAAGCAAGAGGAAATGCAGCAAATAATCCTCCCCCACCAAGAATTAGCCAGGTCTCATTACCATCCCAAATTGGCGCGACTGAATTCATTGCTGTATCACGGTCTATTTTTTTGGTTAAAAAGGGATAAATGATACCAATACCCAAATCAAAACCATCTAACACAATGTAAGCAAAAACAGCAAAAGCTAAAATCATTGCCCACAATAATTCGATACTTATCAAAGTTTTTTTCCTATCTTTCCAAAGAAATTTACGATGCAACTCATCAAACCGCGCTCTATTAACGTTTCTTTCAGAACCTCATTTTTATCTGGATCAAGTTGGAATTGTTTAAATATATAAAACACACCCGCACCAAAAATAATAAAGTAGGTGATAATAAAAGTAATTAGTGATAAACCTACAGCAGGTGCGTCAATTGGAGCAACTGACTCAGCTGTTTTTAATAAACCGTACACCGTGTATGGTTGGCGTCCAACTTCTGTTGTAATCCATCCAGCAATCACGGCAACAAAACCTATCGGTCCAGATACCGTTAAAATTCGACTAAACCAATTACAGTTATATAACTTACCTTTGATTCTTAGCCAAAGGCTTGTAAATCCAATAAATATCATTAAAAAACCAATTCCAACCATAAGTCGAAATGTCCAAAATATTATCTCTGCTGGTGGGCGTTCATCTCGTGGCCAATCATTCAAACCCTTAACTTTTCCGTCCAGTGAGTGTGTCAAGATAAGACTACCTAATTTTGGAATTGAGATTTCATAATCAATTTGTCCTTTATTATCATCAGGTATGCCGAATAAAATTAATGGCGCACCTTTTTTTGACTCATAATGACCTTCCATTGCTGCCACTTTTGCTGGTTGATACTCCAATGTATTTAATCCGTGAAAATCGCCAGCAATCAGCTGTAATGGCGCTACAATTGCAATCATCCAGAGCCCCATTGATATCATGGTTTTTGCATTCTTATTATTAGCATGCGCCTTTAATAAATGAAATGAGCCTACAGCCACAACCACAAAGGCTGTAGTTAAATAGGCAGCCATAAGCATATGAATTAAGCGATATGGGAAGGAGGGATTAAAAATAATTTTAATCCAATCAATAGGAATAAATTGACCCGCTGCATTGATATCAAATCCTGCTGGTGTATGCATCCAGCTATTAACTGATAAAATCCAAAAGGCAGAAAAAAAAGTACCGAAAGCTACCATTAATGTAGCAAAAAAGTGTAGTTTTTTACCTACTTTATTCAGACCAAACAACATGATTCCTAAAAAACCTGCTTCTAGGAAAAAGGCAGACAATATTTCGTAACCCATCAAGGGCCCTAAAACTGGTCCTGTTTTATCGGCAAAAACTGACCAATTTGTTCCAAATTGATAGCTCATAACAATACCTGAAACCACACCCATGCCGAATGCTATGGCAAAGATTTTTAGCCAATATTTAAAGAGGTCTAAGTATCGCTGTTCTTTTTTCCAAAGCCATAACCCTTCTAAAACGGCAAGATAGGATGCTAAGCCAATCGTAAATGCTGGAAAAATAATATGGAAACTCACTACAAACGCAAATTGAAAGCGAGCAAGATCGATTGCTTCAAACATCAAAAAAACCTTTTTTTATTATTAAAATTATTTCTCGGTATTAATTATCTCAAAAAAAATTTCACCCTCTTTGATCATACCTAGCTCGTCTCTTGCTCTTTCTTCAATTGCATCTGTGCCTTTTTTTAAATCATTCACTTCTGCTCTTAATGCATCATTTTGCTTTTCTAATTCTTGATTGATTTCCTTTTGGAGTTGATATTGGCTTTGTAAGTCAAATACATTTATCCAACCGCCACGCGCAAACCACAAGGGATATTGAATCAGTATTACCAGTACGACAAATAGAAACGTTAAAAATTTCATTAAGCTAAGCTAAGTTGATAGAACGCTGTCAATCCTGCATATTTTGCTTGTTCGCCAAGAGATTCCTCAATCCTAAGCAACTGGTTATACTTTGCAACACGCTCAGAGCGTGACATTGAACCAGTTTTAATTTGCATCGCGTTCATTCCGACAGCGATATCTGAAATGGTTGTATCTTCCGTTTCTCCTGAGCGATGAGAAATTACGGCTGTATAATTGGCTGACTGAGCTAAATTAATAGTTTCGAATGTTTCAGTTAATGTCCCTATTTGATTGACTTTAATTAATACTGAATTAGCAACCTTTTTATCAATACCTTCCTTTAAGATCTTTGGATTAGTTACAAAAAGATCATCACCTACTAACTGAATAGTTTTACCTAATCTTTTCGTTAATTTGTCCCATCCATCCCAATCAAATTCACTCATACCATCTTCAATACTAATAATTGGGTATTTGTCACACCATGCAGCAAGATAATCAACCATCTGCGTTGAATCAAGAACGGTATTTTCTGATCGAAGGTGATATTTATTTTCTTTGTAAAATTCAGAGCTTGCGCAATCCAGGCCTAAAAAAACATCCTTTCCTGCCTCATAGCCAGCACTCTCAATCGATTCCATGATCAATTTTAACGCAGCCTCATTGGAGTCAAGGTTTGGTGCAAAGCCCCCTTCGTCTCCGACAGTGGTGGCCAATTTTTTTTGCGTTAAATTTTTATGCAATGCATGAAAAATTTCTGCGCCACAACGGACTGCCTCTGAAAAACTGGGGCGCCCTGCTGGAATAATCATAAATTCTTGTATATCAATATTATTGTCTGCATGGGCGCCACCATTAATAATATTCATCATAGGCGTTGGTAAACTTAATTGCTGGTTAGCATTGAAATATTCATATAAATAAGCATCCTGGCTCTTCGCTGCTGCATGCGCTACAGCCATTGATACTGCCAATATAGCATTGGCACCTAAATTACTTTTATTTTCTGTGCCATCCAGCTCAATCATAACTTGATCAATATTTTTTTGATTTTCTGGCTCTTTATTTATTAACGCTTGTTTAATTTTTGTATTGATATTGGCTATCGCTTGATTTACGCTTTTTCCTAAATAAAAATTTTTATCTTGATCTCTAAGCTCAATCGCCTCCTTACTCCCGGTCGATGCCCCGGAGGGTACAGCTGCCCTACCTACTAAACCATTTGATAAAATTACATCTGCTTCAACTGTAGGGTTGCCTCGAGAATCGATGATCATTCGACCACGAATATCCTTAATAACAATCATTTGAAATCCTAATTAAAATAAATTTTTTCTTGATTTAACTAAATGGTCCAGCTCTTTTAAAACTGATAAAAGATCGTACATCTGATCTAAAGGAACAGCATTTGGTCCATCTGAGAGAGCTTCTTTTGGGTTAGGATGTGTTTCCATAAAAATTCCTGCTATCCCAACGGATACAGCTGCGCGGGCCAATAATGGTACAAATTCACTTTGTCCCCCACTACGATCCCCCTGCCCTCCAGGTTGCTGAACAGAGTGAGTTGCGTCAAAAACGACGGGGCAGTTTGTTTCCCTCATAATTGATAAGCTTCTCATATCAGAAATTAGAGTATTGTAACCAAAGGAAGCGCCTCTTTCGCAGACCATTATGTTATCAAGCCCCCCATTTGCGTCTTTTGCTTTTTGAACAACTTGTTTCATATCTTGAGGTGCTAAAAATTGGCCCTTTTTAATATTTACTGGCTTACCCGAACTAGCAACAGCAGCAATAAAATCTGTTTGACGGCATAAAAATGCAGGGGTTTGAATTACATCAACAACGTCAGCAACAGCCTTTACTTGATCCTCTGTATGAATATCAGTCAAAACAGGGACATTAATCTGTTGTTTTACTTTTGCTAGAATTCGCAATCCCTCATCAATACCAAAACCTCGGAAAGTTTTATTCGAACTTCGATTTGCTTTATCAAATGAGGATTTAAAAATAAATGGTATCCCCAATTTATCCGTCATCTCTTTTAATTGCCCGGCGACATCGAGTGTCATTGATTCAGATTCGATAACGCATGGTCCCGCGATTAAAAAAAGGGGTTGATCTAATCCAGCATTAAAATGGCATAGTTTCATTTTTCTTATGTACCTTGTTTTTGCTTTGCAGCATTAATAAAAGATAAAAATAATGGGTGGCTCTGCTTTGGATTTGAAGTAAATTCTGGGTGAAACTGACAAGCTAAAAACCAAGGATGTTCTGCTCTTGGTAATTCGATAATTTCGCATAAATTATCCTTTGGAGTGCGTGATGATACTACTAACCCTGCCTTAATCAAACGATCCACATATAAATTATTTACCTCATAACGATGCCTATGACGTTCGTTCACCTCTAATCCATAAATTTCATAGGCTAAAGAGTCTTTTACAACGGGGGCTTTTTGTGCACCTAACCGCATTGTGCCGCCTAGGTCAGAATTTTGATCTCTTTTCACAATTTCACCTGATTCTGTTTGCCATTCTGTTATTAACCCAACAACTGGATGTTTGCTAGCTGTATCAAATTCTGTACTGTTTGCATGTTCAAGATTGGCTCTGTTTCTTGCAAACTCGACCACAGCAAGCTGCATACCTAAACATATGCCTAAAAAAGGAATTTTGTTTTCCCTAGCATATTTGATTGCGCCAATTTTTCCTTCAGTGCCACGAACGCCAAATCCGCCAGGAATTAAAATAGCATCCATTTGACTCAATCTTTCCGTGCCATTTTTTTCAATGTCCTCAGAATCTAGGAAGTTAATTTTTACTTTAACGTTATTGTGTAAGCCTGCATGTATGAGTGCTTCTGTGAGCGATTTGTATGATTCGGTCAAGTCTACATATTTACCTACAAACGCTATATCAATAGAGGATTTAGCGTTGTCTAGCATTTTCGTAATTTTATTCCACTGCGATAAATCTGCGGGCTTAGCTTTAATTTGAAATTTTTCACATACAATCTCATCAATTTTTTGCTCGTGCAGCATTACTGGGATGCGATAGATAGAATCCAAATCAATTGCTGAAATTACTGCTTTTGATGCAACATTGGTGAATAAGGCTATTTTCTCTTTTTCTTCTCTTGGAATAGGTCTTTCAGATCGACATAATAATATATCTGGCTGTATACCAATCTCTCTTAATTCTTTTACAGAATGCTGCGTAGGTTTTGTTTTTAATTCACCGGCTGTTGCAATCCATGGCAATAATGTAAGGTGAATATAGCACGTATTTTCTCTTCCCTCTTCCACCCCCATTTGTCGGATCGCCTCAAGAAAGGGTAATGATTCAATGTCACCCACGGTACCACCAACTTCAATAATTGCCACATCACTTCCCTTTGCACCATCACGAATATTTAACTTAATTTCATCAGTAATGTGAGGGATAACTTGTACCGTTTTACCGAGATACTCACCGCGTCTCTCTTTTTTAATTACACTGTCATAAATTTGACCTGTAGTGAAATTATTTTTTTTTGTCATCTTTGATGAAATAAAGCGTTCGTAATGTCCAAGATCAAGATCTGTTTCTGCTCCATCGGCAGTCACAAAAACTTCACCATGTTGAAATGGGCTCATTGTCCCAGGGTCTACGTTGATGTATGGGTCCAACTTTAACATCGTGACATTCAGGTCTCGTGACTCTAGGATTGCGCCAAGCGAGGCGGCAGAGATGCCTTTACCCAGAGATGATACAACACCGCCAGTTACGAATACATATTTGGTCATGATTAGGCATCTTTTAAAAAATTGCTGACGGTATATAATTTTACTTTAAAGGCTTCCTTCTCACAATGAATACTTTAATCTTTTCGCCACCGACTGTAGGATTGAAAACGATTTACAACTTCCTCCATTTGCACATCAGTTAAAATTTCAGGTTCACCTAACTTTTTCGCATTGAGGTACACCATACATAAATGTTCAATCTCCTCAGTTATGTCGAAAGCAATATCAAGATTTTCCCCTACCGTTAACAGTCCATGATTTGCTAACAAGCATGCTTTGCGGTCTTGCATCGCTTTTAAGATGTGGTCTGATAGCGCTTGTGTTCCAAACAATGCATAATCAGCACAACGAATATCTTTTCCACCTGCAACTGCAATCATGTAATGAAAGGGTGTTAAATCTTTTTTTAAAGTGCTCACAGAAGTTGCATAAGGGGCATGTGAGTGAATCACAGCATTTATATTCTCATTTGCCAAGTATAAGTCTTTATGAAAAAGCCATTCGCTTGAAGCATTAAAGTCACTGGGAGTTATTTTTTCCCCCTCCATATTGAGTTCGACTATAGTTTCTGGAGTTAAATTTCGGTTAGCAACGCCAGATGGTGTTATCAAAAAACCTTGCGCTGTTCTTACACTACAATTTCCTGTTGCACCGTGATTCAAACCAGTGTCGTTTAATCGAATAGCAACATCACATAAACTCGCTCTAAGTTGCTCCTGATTATCCATTAATGAGGTCTCCCATGCTTTGTGGTTCTAAAATACCTTTTTCACATATTACTCTGGTAATAAATTTTGCAGGCGTTAAGTCAAAAGCAGGATTTAACGCTGGTGACGAACCAATTTCTATAGACTCCATCATACCTTGATTATTTTTACCGGATATCATTAGTAATTCGTTTGGGTGTCGGTACTCTATTTCAAAGGGTTGATGTTCACCAATAAAATTGCTGTCAAAAGTACTGATTGGCGCAGCAACGTAAAAAGGAATATTGTGCTCAAAAGCAGCTAGTGCTTTCAAATATGTACCAATTTTATTCACCACTTGACCATCATAGGCTATGCGGTCCGCGCCAACAAGAACACAATCCACATTACCTTCCTGCATCAAAAGTCCAGCAGCATTATCAGCAATAATTGTGTGTGGAATTTTGGCTTGTGATAATTCCCAGGCAGTAAGACTCATGCCTTGATTACGGGGGCGTGTCTCACTAACCCAAACATGAACATCTAAGCCAGCATCATGAGCCAAAAAAATTGGGCTCAATGCCGTTCCATAATCAATCGTGGCAAGCCAACCTGCATTACAATGCGTCATTACATTTAATTTATGTTTTTTATGTGTGCGAAGAAGTTGCAAGCCATGCATGCCAATCTTTTTATTATTTCTTACATCATCTTCAGCCATTTGTTGCGCAAATGACCAAGCTTCTTCAAAGCGTACTTTTGGCTCATTATTGAGTAAAAACGTTGTTAATTTATTTACAGCCCAAGCTAAATTTACTGCTGTTGGCCTAGCTTCAATTAATTGTTGGGCTACATCAGCAATGTAAGCATCCGATGCCTCATCTTTTAAGGCTAATGCCAAACCAAAGGCAGCTGTAACCCCTATCAATGGTGCGCCGCGGACTTGCATAGTTTTGATGGCCTCAACAACCTCCGCTAAAGAATATAAATCTTTAAAAATTAACTCATGGGGCAGACGTGTTTGATCAATAATTTTGATAAAAGTCTTGCTATCAGAGGCCTGTAGAGTGCGTGTATTTTTATTATTAATTTTCATTATATTTGTCTCACAAAATCCTATATCAAATTAGTCCACAATATCTGTGGATAACTTTGTGAATAAATCCTGTATAAAATTGCAACCTATGATTTTTAAAGGATTTTTTTTTAACGCTTAAAATTTAATCGATAAAAAAACCTTTAAAAAACAATAGGTTATTGTATGTCATTGTCATCATTGTGTTTTTTCAATTTAGTTAAAGTAGAACTTGAGGTCATGTGTATAACTTTGATAATTTGGGTAGAGCCTGATATGTATTTTCTCTAATAATAGCAGCCATTTCAGCTATTTTTAAGCCTCTAATAGTTGCTAAGAATTGGCCAATTTTAGGTAATTCCTCAGGTGAATTCTGTTCGCCTTTATTTAGCCACGCTGGCGGGATATCAGGAGTGTCTGTTTCTAACACAATCGACTCTAAGGGGAGTATTTTTGCTAATGTTTGAAGATGTGTGGCTCTTGCATAAGTCATGGCTCCTCCAAAACCTAACTTAAAACCCATGGTAATAAATTGATTGGCCTGTTGCAGGCTTCCATTAAAAGCATGCGCAATACCTCCACAAACATTTATACGACGTAAATTTTTTAAAACATCGTCAATGGCACCACGCACATGAAGAATGACGGGTAACTCATGTTTTTTTGCAAGTTTTAGTTGTTTGATAAAGATTTCCTCTTGCCAATCATGGTTGTTATTTTTTTTAAAAAAATCAAGCCCAATTTCACCAACTGCAACAGGTTTATAATTGGTTAAGTAACCATCCAGTAACTCTAAATCCTTGTACGTTATATCATTCACATAAAGCGGATGAAAACCAATAGCATAATGGCACCAGTCATTATTTTTGGATAATTGCAAAACATCTTGAATATTGCTTGGGCTGACTGTGGGGACTATAACCTTTTCAACATTTAATGCATCAAGACGCTCACCAAATAAACTTACCTCAGTGTGGGAAGATATAAAATCTAAATGGCAATGGCTATCAATCCACATGGTGGTAATGAATTTTTGTTACATAGCGAATATCATTAGCAAAATTTCGAATATCGCTATGTTCAAGATGGATTTTATTTTTCATTGTTTCCAATACCGGCTGATTAAAGAGCCCAGCAGCTTCACCAGCCATTAGAATTGGGGCTTGATAAATTACTAATTCATCAATTAATTGTGCCTTCAGAAATTCACCATTTAGGGTCGGGCCCGCCTCAATTAAGATATCATTGAGCTCCAAATCACGACAACTATCCATTACCGCGTTAAGATCAATTCTGTCATTTGTAATTTTAGATTGAATTAGTCGAATTCCTTTTTTTTCCAAAATATCCCTCACACCAAGCGGATCATCATGATAAAAAATCAGGACATTTGCTTGGCTTAGTATTTTTGCTGCAAGATTTATTGATAAATTAGTGTCTAAAATAATACGTAACGGCTGAGTATCATTTTGTAGAGGCCGTAAATTTAGCTGAGGATTATCTTTATTTATGGTGCCAACGCCCGTTATAATTGCTGAACTAATAGAGCGCCAGTATTGAACATCTTGACGTGAAGCACTCGAGCTAATCCATTGGCTATCAGAATTTTTTAGGCTAGTCCTACCATCAAAGGAGCATGCGATCTTTGAACGAATGAATGGTTGTCCTTTTTTCATTCTTTTCATAAATCCTTTATTTATATCTTCGCATTGCGAGGACATTATATCGAAATTCACGTTGATTCCAGCCTCGACTAACTTTTTGATACCTCCTCCATTAACAAGGGGATTGGGATCTTTTGCGCCGATGATTACCCGAGAAATGCCAGCATTTATGATTGAATCAACACATGGTGGAGTTTTTCCTTGGTGTGTACAGGGCTCAAGGGTGACATAAAGTTCTGCGTTTCTTGCTTTGTTACCAGCTTGTTTTAATGCAATAATCTCGGCATGCTCTTGCCCAGCCTTAAGATGAAAGCCTTGGCCTATAACTTTTTTATTTTTAACTACAATAGCACCTACACAAGGATTGGGGTGTGTCTTACCTAATCCTTTTTTTGCCAATGCTATGGCTTTATGCATAAAAAAATGATCAGAATTACTCAAAATCAATCAAGGTCTTTAATTGCATTATTGAAGTCCTCAACATCAGAAAAGCTGCGATAAACTGAAGCAAAGCGGATATAAGCTACTTTATCCAGCTTTTTTAACTCATGCATGACCAATTCACCTAAATCTCTTGAATTTATCTCTCTCTCACCAAATGCGAGCACCTTGGTAATGATAGTTTCTACAGCTTGGTCAATATATTCCGCAGGTACAGGTCTTTTATGAAGGGCTCTTGCTAAGGAATGGAGCAGCTTTTCCCGATTAAATTCCTCGCGCTTAGCGTCCTGTTTGATAATTTGCGGCAAAGATAATTCAATGTGTTCGTAGGTAGTAAAACGTTTTTCACACTTACCACATTTTCTTCGACGTCGAATTGAATTACTTTGTTCATTTACGCGTGAATCAATAACTTGGGTGTCTTCGGTTCTACAAAATGGACATTTCATCGATTTTATTCACTATAAACTGGAAATTGATGAGTAAGCTCGTTCACTTTATTTTTAACCAAAGCAATATTCTTCTCATCATCAGGCTGATCTAAAACATCGGCAATTAAGTTTGCAACTTGAATGCTCTCTTTTTCCTTAAAGCCTCTTGTTGTTATCGCGGGGGTGCCTAAACGTATACCAGAGGTAACAAATGGACTTTCAGGGTCATTTGGAATTGAGTTTTTATTTACAGTAATATGCGCCATTCCTAATAATTGATCCGCTCGCTTTCCAGTTAAATTTTTGGGTCGTAAGTCTACTAAGAAAACATGCGATTCCGTTCTACCAGAGATAATTCGATAGCCTCGCTTTTTTAAGGAATCAACCATGGTTTGGGCATTCTTGATAACCTGCGCTTGATAAACCTTAAATTCTGGTTTAAGTGCCTCAAGGAAAGCGGTAGCCTTGGCAGCAATAACATGCATTAAAGGTCCACCTTGAATTCCTGGAAATACAAATGAATTAATTATTTTTTCAAATTCTGGCTTCGCGATGATAAACCCACCCCTGGGACCTCTAAGCGACTTATGTGTAGTGGAGGTAATAAAATCAGCATAAGGCGTTGGATTAGGGTACACGCCGCCTGCAATCAAACCAGAATAATGCGCCATATCCACCATAAAATATGCGCCTACTTTTTTTGCAATTTCTGACATACGCTGCCAATCAAATCGTAATGCGTAGGCAGACGCTCCTCCAATAATTAGTCTGGGTTTTGTCTCAAGTGCAATTTTCTCCATTTCATCGTAATCTATCTCTTCGTGCGCATTTAAACCATATGGAACAATATTGAATAATTTTCCTGATAGGTTCGCCGGTGATCCATGTGTTAAATGTCCCCCGTGGCCCAAATTCATACCCATAATGGTATCTCCAGGTTTGAGCACTGCGAAATAAACTGCTTGATTGGCTTGGCTCCCAGAGTGGGGCTGAACGTTAACATATTCTGCACCATAGAGCTGTTTTAATCGATCAATAGCAAGTTGCTCAACCTGATCAACAAATTCACAGCCGCCATAAAATCGCTTAGCAATATATCCCTCTGCATACTTGTTAGTTAATTGTGACCCTTGTGCCTGCATTACTGCTGGGCTGGTATAATTTTCTGAAGCAATTAATTCAATATGTTGTTCTTGTCGCTTGGTCTCGCTAACTATTTGACTCCATAATTCAGGATCGGTTTTTTCTAAATGTAGATCTTTATTAAACATTGGTTTTATGAGTTAATTAACTGTTATTGATTAGACACCATTTTATCATGATGAGAAAAAATTAAGTTGCTTGACACAAACTATCTAAATGGAGATTAACTAAGATTATGCAATGGACAGATACGTTAGAAATCGCGGAAAAACTTTATGACTTAAAACCAGACGTTGATCCAAAAACGATACGATTCACTGATTTGATGAAATGGGTTATGGAGCTTGAGGGCTTTAACGATGATCCCAACAAATGTGGAGAGCGAATTCTCGAGGCAATTCAGCTCGCATGGATTGAAGAGTATGAATGATTGTATTGATAAAAATATTTTTCGTGCTTATGACATACGGGGAGTGGTCAACGAATCCTTAAGTGAGGAGAATGTTTCATTAATTGGACAGGCAATTGGGTCCGTGGCGCTGGAAAAAAAACAACCTACTATCTGTGTAGGTCGGGACGGGCGTTTATCAAGTCCTAAGTTATCTGATGCACTGATACATGGTCTTTTATCCACAGGTATTAATGTCATTGATATCGGGCTGGTAGCAACGCCAATGCTGTATTTTAGTAACTTTCATTTAAAAACTAATAGCGGAATTATGATTACTGGTAGTCATAACCCTCCTGAATATAATGGATTTAAAACTGTTATTGATCAAGGAACATTATCCTCAAATGATATTCAATCTCTGCATCAAAGAATTATGGAAAAAAATTTCAAATTTGGCCATGGACAATTAGAGAAAGCAGATATACGGTCCGCTTACATAAATGCAATTATAGAAAATATTAATATTAGCCGTCCCATAAAAATTTCTATTGATTGTGGCAATGGTGCGGCTGGGGTTTGTGCAGCCGATTTATTCAGCAAACTTGGAGTAAAAACAGAAAATTTATTTTGTGAAGTGGATGGCACATTTCCCAATCACCACCCTGACCCTTCAAATCCAAAAAATTTGATGGATTTAATTCATAATGTTAAAACCACTGACAGTGAATTCGGGCTTGCGTTTGATGGTGATGCAGATCGTTTAGGTGTTGTCACAAAAAACGGTGAGGTTATCTACCCTGATCGACAACTATTATTGTTTGCTGATGCTGTTTTAAAAGAAAATCCTGGGGCTACTATTATCTTTGATGTTAAATCCACACGCTATCTTTTTGACTGGATTAGTTCGCGCGGTGGTCACCCATTAATATGGAAAACAGGGCACTCACATATTAAATCGAAAATGAAGGAAATAAATGCGGCGCTTGCAGGAGAAATGAGTGGCCATACTTTTTTTAATGATCGCTGGTATGGTTTTGATGATGGACTTTATGCTGCAGCAAGATTGATTGAAATTTTAAGTCATCATGATAATCCATCCGCGGTGTTGGAAGCATTACCAAAAGGGTCGAGCACACCAGAATTAAATATAAAGTTGAATGAGGGTGAGCCACATGAACTTATTACTATTTTGCAAAAAGAAGCAGTATTTCCATTAGCTCAGAGTATCAATACTATTGATGGATTAAGGGTAGAATACGAATTTGGATTTGGTTTGATGCGCGCTTCCAATACCACACCCGTTATCGTTTTAAGATTCGAAGCTGATTCTGATGAGAATTTATTAAAAATACAAAACGAATTTAAAATATGTTTGTCACAGTACATAGATATGGCTAAATTACCTTTTTTAGTATGATGAAACTTTATTCAAGATTATTTATTATTATTAGCTTTTTTTTCACTGGCATCAGTGCTATGGAAAGAACTCCAGCGCCTGACAATGCAGAGGTTTACATTATTTCACCTATGGATAATGAGAGTGTTAATAATCCGGTGCAAGTTATATTTGGCCTGAAAAACATGGGGATTGCCCCAGCAGGAGTTAAAAATAGTCACACCGGACACCATCATTTACTTATTGATTTAGATAAATTACCTGCACTGGATCGCCCAATTCCAAATGATAAAAATCATATACACTTTGGTAAAGGCCAAACTGAATCATCCTTAAACTTAACATCCGGAAAACACACATTGCAATTGATATTAGGTGATCATCATCACATCCCCCACGACCCTGCAGTGATTTCAAACAAGATTACAATTTTTGTTAATTAGATTTTGCTTCTTGGCATGCAATGGACATGTAAGCGGAATTAACGGTATTGGGATTTATTTTTATCCATTCCGAGGGTGATCCTTTAGAATAAATTGCTTGTCCAAGTGCTTTTTTGTCTTTATAGATTGAGTAAGCCATATAGCGAAGCTGCTCTGCAATACAATCCACCTGAACAAGACTTTTTAACGAATTGTAAGTAATTGAATTAGCTTTTTGTGGCACATTAAAGCTTTCCATCACCCATAAACGTACTTTATTTTCAAGCATTTGAAAATTATCGAGCTTTACATAGTATGCAGATTGATTGGCATTATCCTCATGGAGTAACGTCCAGCTCTCATCGGCAAAAACGTGGATAGAAAAAATAAGTAAAAAAATTAATTTCTTCATAAAATGATTATATACAAATAAAAAAAAAGCCCGAACAAGTCGGGCTTTCTAAGAACAAATAAAATTACTTGTTCATTACGTACATGGTTACTTCAAAACCAAAAC
>ENA-UOXV01000049-UOXV01000049.1-marine-metagenome-genome-assembly--contig:-NODE-49-length-131808-cov-64.738549_pt1 | contig 131808 bp, 82 predicted proteins | sample MGYA00238165_ERZ766961 | MGnify/ENA primary metagenome ERZ766961 (study PRJEB28924, sample SAMN03173240) | marine metagenome | biome: Marine; feature: Water; material: Subsurface seawater | place: North...
CGGCATCAGCCAAGCAGTTGCCATCGCAGTCGTATCCGTCGGCAGCGTAAGTGCATGAAGCATCGTCGTCTGTTGCAGCTGGATCGTAGTTGCAAGCAACCTCATCCTGGCAACCAGCTACTTCGAATGCATCACATACTCCGTCGCCATCCGCGTCTTCCAAGCAAACTCCGTCGCAATCATACCCCTCAGCAGCATACTCACATAATCCGTCATCGGTGTTCGCACCGGCATCATAGTTGCACGCCAGCTCATCCATACAACCGAGAATTGGTAATATGCATGATCCTTCTGCTAAGAAGTTGGCTGCCGGGTCATAGTTCAACGCTGTAGGATCGTTGCAACCGCAAATAGCATCCATGAAGGTGATATCCACGCGATCGTCATTTTCGTAGTTACCATTCGGGAAGACTTGAGCTCGGAACGAGCCTGAAATTTGTCCATCCGTGGTCAGCTGAGCAATCAGGATACGTGCGTCATCACCAACCATTGCGTTGTCCGCATCTGGAACGACATACCATCCGCCACCCATCAGGTCATCAACAACCACCGGTCCACCTGCTTCGAATTCAGAAGACCATGGTCCGGGGATAATGCCTGCATTCACCTCGCCGAGCTCCATCGCTGGACCATCAAGGCCGATGGTTACATAAGAATCGTATGCCAATTCTGGAGAGACCGCAATCATAGCAGCTGATAAGTTTTCAGGCGTCACACCACCACCTGGGTGCTGGTAGAAGGACGTGCTACTTGTCAAGTTCAAAGTGAATTCTTGATCACCTACAACCGCTGTCAAAACATCTGTTGCCTGCGGAGTGGTCAAGTACACCTGGTACGTTGTCATTCCCGCCAAATCGCCATCCATATGTTCAGCAACAGGTTGGACAATCACCCCATATCCATCAATCGAGGCTGTATTGCCCAAGCACGAACAGTAATCGCACTCACCTGCCATCGTCGCTGTGGGTAAGTAGTCACAAGCCGTCGGATCTATGCAGCCGATTATCTCAAAAGGATCGCAAACTCCATCATCATCTGTATCTAACAGGCAGTTGCCATCGCAGTCGTAAGCTTCCTCTGCATATTCACAAGAATTGTCGTCGTCTGTAGCACTAGAACTGTAGTTGCAAGCCCCCTCATCCGTACATCCTGCTACTTCAAACTGGTCACAGATGCCGTCGCCGTCCGTGTCATTCAAGCAGTTGCCGTCGCAATCATACCCGTCTTCAGGGAATTCACATGAGTCATCCAAATCAGTCGCATCCTCATCGAAGTTGCAAGCAGATGCGTCTGTGCAACCTACTATTTCAAATGGATCGCAAACACCATCTCCATCGACATCCTCTAAGCATACTCCATCACAATCATACCCCTCTACAACATAGAAGCATGAACCGTCTTCAGTATTAGCCGTTGCATCATAATTACATGCCGTTGCATCCATGCAACCGTAGTAAATACAGCCGCCATCATCATACTCGGCGCTGATATCGTAGTTGTCGGCAGACTCGTCTGTACAGCCGCAAGCATTGCCCACACCGCCCTCTGTTTCATTCTCTGCACCGTACGTTCCCACGCCGTCAAAGATGAAAGTCTTGAACGTTTCGTTCTCTCCATCGCCTTCGGGGAAGATTTGCGCATTCATCGTTCCAGAGATGGATCCATCCGTGGTGACCTGCATGAACAATACACGCTGGTTCTCCGAATCTGGCAACCCGTTCGCTGAACCGTTGGTGACATACCAAGCACCACCATACAATCCGTCAATTATGAAGTCTTGTCCAGCTGTTGGGGCGCTCGCGTCGAACGCATCCAACCAAGGTTGGCCGTCGCTTTCGACTGTACCAATCGCTACCTCAGATCCTTGCGGAGCACTGTCAATTCCAATGGTCACCCAGCTATCGAATTCCATACTTGGGAATATTGCATAGAAGGCCGTCAGAATTTGATCAGCTGTTGCTGCGCCAAATTCGTCGTTATAGAATCCAGTAGAGGTACTCAATGTCAGCGGCTCCAGTCCTGTGCCGTACATCGCGCTCAAGAAATCCGTTGGGTTCTCCATGTCGATGTAGAATCGGTACGTCGTCATACCTTCGATTCCATCTACCGCATGCTCTTCCACCGTCATCGTGTAATTCGAAGCAGGATATCCACAAGAGCAGAAGTCACAGCTTCCGTCCTCCTCTGTATTCGCTTCGTCGTAGTTACAAGCAGATGCATCTGTGCAACCTTCGATTTCAAATTGATCGCAAACGCCATCACCGTCAGCATCTGCTAAGCAGTTGCCATCGCAGTCATATCCTGAAGCTGCAAAGACACAAGAACCATCGTTCTCAGTGGCCGAAGCGGAGTAGTTACACGCATCCTCCGTAGTACAGCCCAAGATTTCATCTTGGTTGCAAATGCCATCTCCATCCGAATCCAACAGACAGTTTCCATCGCAATCGTAAGACGAAGAGATTAAGTATTCACATGATCCATCATCATCCGTTGCATCCGCATCGTAGTTGCACGCTGTAGCGTCCGTGCAGCCTGCAGCTTCCTCTTCATCGCAAACACCGTCGCCATCTGCATCGTTAAAGCACACGCCATCGCAGTCCACATAGTCTGACGCCTCGTACGTACAAGAACCATCATCTGTGTTCGCGTCTGCGTTGTAATTGCATGCTGTTGCATCGGTGCATCCTCCGCAAAGCTGCTGAACGAATGAAATGTCCACCCGCTCATCATTGATGTTATCTCCTTCAGGGAATACTTGCACGCGGAACTGACCGTGGATGATACCATCCGTTGTCAATTGCGCAAAGTACATGCGGTTGTTTTCATCCACGTTGATGTTGGTTCCATCTGGTGTCACATACCAGCCACTTCCAGCAATATCATTGATAACGATATTGTTTCCCGCATTAAAGGACTGAATCCAACTTCCGGGCAAGGCAGAAGGGTTTTGGTCTGGCGTTACCGCCGGCCCATCCAAATTCAAGGTTACATACGAGTCGTAGGCTAGATCTGGGAAGACACCCAGCGCAGCGGCTGTCAAGAACTCAGCAGACCATCCTCCAGCAGGGTGCTGATAGAAGGACGTAGAAGAATTAATTTCCAAGGCCCATTCACCGTTACCAGTGAACGAAGTCACTTGATCTGTTGAATTCGGAGTTTCGAGGTACAGTCGGTACGTCGTTAATCCCGCCAAGTCACCAGATGTGTGAGCCATATAAGATTCAACAAAGACCTCATAGCCCTCGTAGTTGGCCTCAGTGGCTTCACATCCACAGAAAGAGCAAGAACCATCTTCTTCCGTTGCAGAAGCATCGTAGTTGCAAGCGAGCTCGTCGGTGCATCCATCCACTTCCAAGCTATCGCACGTGCCATCGCCATCGGAATCTACACCATTGCCTCCGCATACACCGCAGATGTCCAGTGTCTGACATGCACCGTTGGCAGCATCGTCGTAGTTGCAAGCAGTCATATCCGAACAAGCATCCAACTCATCGCAGATTCCATCAGCATCGGAATCACTCAAGCAGTTGCCATCGCAATCGTAGAAAGATGCTGGGAATTCACACTGAGACTGGTCATTGTAGATGGCATCACCATCGAAATTACACGCAGCTCCATCCAAGCAACCTGTGCAACTTTCAAACTCACAAGATCCGTCGCTGACCGTAGCCGCAGGATTGAAGTTACATGCCGCAGGCACAGTGCAACCCGGTACAGGATAGGCACAGCTGCCATCGTCATCGGTCGCAGCTGGATCATAATTGTTCGCTTCCCCATCCGTGCATCCCTCTACCTCGAATGCATCGCAGACGCCATCTTCATCGGCATCAGCCAAACAGTCGCCATCGCAATCGTATTCATCCTCTGCGAAATCACATGAAGCATAATCAGAGATCGTAGCTTCAGGATCAAAGTTGCACGCATCTTCCACCATGCAACCAGCACATGAACTGTACTCGCAGCTACCGTCATTCGAAGATGCTGTTGAATCATAATTACAAGCTGTAGGGATAATGCATCCAGGGTAATCGCAAGATGAGTTATCAATGGTCGCCGTTGGATCGTAATTGGCTGCATTTTCATCTGTACAACCGAGGCATGAACTGTACTCGCAAGAACCGTCATTTATCGTTGCTTCTGGATCAAAATTGCAAGCAGAAGGATTGGTACAACCATTGACTGAACAACTCGCATAATCGCATGTTCCGTCGTTGTAGATGGCCGCAGGATCATAGTTGCATGCAGCTTCATCCGTGCATCCCAAGCAGCTCAGGTAATCACAAGAACCATCATTTGATGTCGCAAGTGGATCATAATTACACGCCCAGATGTCGTTACAACCTGGTACAGGCATCGACTCTGGTGTGGGAGACCCTCCAGTTTCCTCATCGCAAATGCACATGGTATAAATGAGGTAGTCCGCATTGGGGTCAAAGTTGCAGAGGAATGGGCTTGGAATCGTACAACCACCGACCTGACAAGATCCGTCATCATCCGTTGCAAACTGGTTATAATTTACTGCATCAGGGTTTGTACAACCTGGAATTTCAAATTCGTTGCACACTCCATCTTCATCATCATCGTTGTTGCAATCTCCATTGCAGTCTACAAATGGCGATGCAGGGAATGAACATAAGGCAGGAACCGGAATTGTCGCAGTTTCATCGTAGTTGCAAGCAAGCGAGTTCATGCATCCAACACAACTCTCCATGTCACAAGAACCATCGTTCTGTGTAGCAGAAGGATCGTAATTACAAGCAGAAGCAACCGTGCAGCCGAAGCAGCTGTAGTCACAAGACTCCGCATCGGAATCGGTCACATCCTCGTCATAATTGCATGCTGAAGCATCGTCGCATCCAGCAACTTCGAATTCATCGCAGATTCCGTCGCCGTCCGCATCGTTTTCACAGTTGCCGTCGCAATCATAACCGTCCACTGCGAAGTCACATAAAGCGTTTACAGAATAGACGACGCTCGCATCGTAATTGCAGGCATCAGGGTTTCCACAACCAACACATGAATCGTACTCACATGAGCCGTCGTTCGCATTGACCGGTGGCGGATCGTAATTGCATGCGGATGAAATTGTACAACCCAAGTAGATACAAGAATCATCATCATCTGTAGCCGATGCCAGGTAATTGTCCGCTTCCGCATCCATGCAACCTGGAACCTCTAGTTCATTGCAGATTCCATCTCCGTCGATGTCATTGATACAATTTCCTTCACAGTCCAAGTAAGGCATCGTCGGGTATTCACACGAGCTATCATCCAGTGTTGCCGCTGCATCGTAATTGCATGCCTCTGCATCAGTGCATCCTGCGCACGACTCAAATTCACACATGGTCGCGTCCAGGTAGCCCGCCTCAGAATCGTAGTTACACGCCTCCTCGAGTGTGCATCCCGCTGTCAAGCAACTTCCATCGTCTTCAGTCGCATTCGAGTCGAACCCAGGGTTCGTCGGGTCTGTGCAACCGAACACTTCAAACTCATCACACGTACCGTCACCGTCCGTATCGGTCAAGCAATTGCCGTCACAATCGTAACCTGCGTCAGGATAGTCGCAAGAGCCATTGTCTTGGGTATTGTCTGCCTCGTAATTACAAGCTGCATCATCCGTGCATCCCACACAAGATGTGAAATCACACGACGCAAAGTCTAAAACATCCCAAGATGGATCGTAGTTGCAAGCGGTTGAGATCAAGCATCCCGCATACTCGCATGAACCGTCGTCGTACGTTGCAGATTCATCGTAGTTCGATGCTTCCGTGTCTGTACAACCGGGGAACTCCAACTCATCACAAATACCGTCACCGTCTGCATCATTGTTGCAGTTTCCATCACAGTCATAAGCAAATTCTGGTAACGTTCCGTCACAGTCACATGCCCCTTCTGGGATTCCTCCTCCTCCACAAACACCGCATTCATCTATTTCTTGGCAGGAACCGTCTTCCTCAGTTGCAGCCTCATTGTAGTTGCATGCTGAATCGTCGGTGCAACCAGCAACCTCAAATTCATCACACGTACCGTCACCGTCCGCATCATTCAAGCAGTTGCCATCGCAATCGTAACCCGCATCAGGATATTCACAAGAGCCGTTGTCGTCTGTAGCGTCTGCGCTGTAGTTGCATGCCGTCTGGTCCGTGCAGCCGGGAATTTCAAATTCGTCGCACGTACCGTCTCCGTCCGCATCGTTTAAGCAATTGCCATCACAATCGTAACCCGCATCGGCGAATTCGCAAGAACCGTCATCGTCCGTGGCTTCATCGCTATAGTTACATGCTGTGTTATCGGTACAACCAGCAACTTCAAATTCGTCGCACGTGCCATCAGCATCGGCATCGTTCAAACAGTTGCCATCACAGTCGTACCCGTCTTCAGCATACGTGCAAGAGCCCGAGTCATCAGTCGCATCGGCGTTGTAGTTGCAAGCCATATCGTCCAAGCAACCAGCAACCTCAAATTCATCGCACGTACCGTCGCCGTCCGCATCGTTCAAGCAGTTACCATCGCAATCGTAACCCGCATTAGCAAAATCACATGACCCATCGTCATCCGTCGCATTGGAGTCATAATTGCATGCCATTGCATCCGTGCAACCAGCAACCTCAAATTCATCACACGTACCGTCACCGTCCGCATCATTCAGGCAATTACCATCGCAATCATAGCTGGTCTCTGCATAGGTGCATGAGCCGTCGTCATCTGTTGCAAATGAATTGTAATTGCAGCCTGTCTCATCCGTGCAACCTGTCACTTCAAATTCGTCGCACGTACCGTCGCCGTCCGCATCGCTCAAGCAGTTGCCGTCACAGTCGTAGCCTGTTGCAGGACCGTTGCCGTCGCAATCGCAAGCGCCGTCGGCAATGCCGTCACCGCCGCATACACCGCACTCGTCCAAGGCCAAGCATGAGCCGTCGTCGTCTGTCGCGTCTGCGTTATAGTTACAAGCCGTCGCATCCGTACAACCCGACGTTTCAAATTCGTCGCACGTACCGTCGCCGTCCGCATCGTTCAAGCAGTTGCCGTCACAGTCGTAGCCTGTTGCAGGACCGTTGCCGTCGCAATCGCAAGCGCCGTCGGCAATGCCGTCACCGCCGCATACACCGCACTCGTCCAAAGCCAAGCATGAGCCGTCGTCGTCTGTCGCGTCTGCATCATAGTTGCAAGCCGTCGCATCCGTACAACCTGTAATTTCAAATTCGTCGCACGTACCGTCGCCGTCCGCATCGTTCAAGCAGTTGCCATCACAGTCGTAGCCTGTTGCAGGACCGTTGCCGTCGCAATCGCAAGCGCCGTCGGCAATGCCGTCACCGCCGCATACACCGCACTCGTCCAAAGCCAAGCATGAGCCGTCGTCGTCTGTCGCGTCTGCATCATAGTTACAAGCCGTCGCATCCGTGCAGCCTGGAACGCTGTACTCACAACTTCCATCGTCATATTCCGCTGCAGGATCGTAGTTGGTCGCTGCATCGTCCGTACAACCACAAGCGTTTCCGCCGGTACCACCGCCGCCTTCGCCTGCAGCATTAAATGTACCCACACCGTCATACGCAAACGTCTTGCGGATATCGTTATCACCAATACCATTGCCGAAAATCTGAACGTTCAGTGTTCCCGAGAATCCACCTGAAGTCGTCATCTGCATCACCAGCACGCGGCCATCCGCATCCGGCAATCCGTTCGGTGTGCCGTTCAATACGTACCAAGCTCCGCCTGTTTGCGTATTCAACAAAACATCTGCGCCGTCAATTGCTGATCCTGATTGGAACGCAGCAACAAAAGGTTGATTGGAATCTTCAACAACACTGATAGCAACCTCGTCGCCTGTGTTTTGGCTGTCCAATCCAATCGTGATCCAGCTATCTCCTCCAATCGTTGGGAAAACTGCAATAAAGGCGGGGTTGATGCCCGTAGCTACAGATGCACCAAATGGATCGTTGTAGAATCCATTCTCCGTGCTCATTTCGAGCGGGTCACTATCGTTTCCATAAACTGAGCTCAAGAAATCGTCGCCATTCGCCATATCCACATACCAACGGTACGTGACTTGTCCAGGGATAATATCGTTCGCGTACTCTTCGACCGTCAACGTATAACCGCTCGATTCACCACCGCCGGTCTCTTCACCAGCACAAGAGCAGTAATCACACGAACCGTCATCGTCTGTTGCATCCGCGTCATAGTTGCAAGCAGTCGCATCCGTACAACCGAGCAATTCTGCGTCATCACATACGCCGTTTCCGTTGGCATCCGATGTGCATGATCCGCCGCAAACACCCAAAGCATCTACCACGTTGCCATCGCAATCGCATTCGCCCTCGGCAATGCCGTCACCACCGCAAACGCCGCACTCATCAAGCACATTGCCATCGCAGTCGCATTCACCCTCAGCAATGCCGTCACCTCCGCATACACCGCACTCGTCCAAGGCCAAGCATGAGCCGTCGTCATCCGTCGCGTCTGCGTTAAAGTTACAAGCCGACGCATCGGTGCAACCCGATGTTTCAAATTCATCGCACGTACCGTCGCCGTCCGCATCGTTCAAGCAATTGCCATCACAGTCATAGCCTGTTGCAGGACCGTTGCCGTCGCAATCGCAAGCGCCGTCGGCAATACCGTCACCGCCGCATACACCGCACTCGTCCAAGGCGAGGCATGAACCGTCATCCTCAGTCGCGTCGATGTTAAAATTACAAGCTGATTCATCCGTGCAACCCAAAACCGGGTCAGGTCCACCACCGCCTTCTCCTTCTTGGAAGAAAGTCCCTGTTCCATCAAACGCAATTGTCTTCCGAATATCCGTAGTGCCGTCGCCTTCCCCAAAGATTTGAAAGTTAAACGCACCTGAAAAGGTCGCTTCTGTAAGAGCCGTAAACTGCATCACCAAAACTTGCCCATCATCGTTGGGCAAACCGTTCGGTGTTCCATTCAACACATACCATGCTCCTCCAGTCTGGGTGTTCAAATCAAAATCTTGCCCATCAATGTCAGATCCTGATTGGAATGCTGCAACAAACGGGTCAGATGAATCTTCCACCACACTGATGGCGACCTCGTCGCCCGTGTTTTGGCTATCAATTCCGATGGTTATCCAGCTATCCGCAGCCAGGGTTGGAAAGAAGGTAAAGAACGCAGGATTAACTCCAGACGCTACAGTAGATCCAAATGGGTCATTGTAAAATCCCAGCTCTGTAGAGAATGAGAGTGGATCGATATTATTTCCGTACACCGAGCTTAGAAAGTCGGTGTCATTGACCATGTCGACGTAAATCCGGTAAGTCGTTTGACCCGGAACAATGTCAGTGGCATGCTCGGAAACTGTCAGTGAATACTGACCAAAAGTGAGTCCGGAAAACAAAATTCCGGCGCAAAGCAGTAGAATACGGCTCATTTTCGTGATGGTTTATGGCATCGTAAATATAGCGAAATTCTCTATACATCTCGACATTAATTCAATTTTTCTCGACAAGACCGCTTTTTTAGACGCTCAAAATGACCCCTCATTTGACAGAAAAACCAAGAAAACATCAAGCCATCACTTTTTGGAGACAGGCTCAGAAAAAAGAAAAGGGGACAATTGTCCCCTTTCAATCCATTTTCATTTCAAATGTCAAAAATCATCCAAATCATCAAGCCAATCCGTATTCTTCGTTTTGGTCGAGCCCATTTTGGCTGGCTTCGCCCCATCGGCATAGATGTCTCTTCCTCCCTTGCTCTTACCTTTTTTAGGAGCCGTCTTTTTCCGGGCATCCCTTGAAAACGAATCACTCGCTGCATCTGGTGGACTTGGAGCTGTCGCTCGTTCAGACCCACCCCTTGGTGCTCCGCCCGCACTGGAGCGGTTTCCTGGCGATTCCGTGCGTGGTCTCGAATCGGTTCGTGTTGGCCTAGGTGAACCATCGCGCGGTCTTTGTTCCGCCTCCTTCACGACCATTTCAAAATCTCGGAAGGTGTATCCATTCAAGGCTTCCATGGCTGCTCGGCCACCTGCCTCGTTTCTCATTTGAACAAAACCAAAGCATTTCGACTGACCGGTGTCTCGATCCGTGATGACCCGAGCATATGCAACCTCTCCGTACTCAGAGAACAATTCAACCAAGTGCTCATCTTCGACATCTCGGTTCAACTTAGCTACGAATAATTTCATCTAACTTTTAGAATGGGATTGTTGGAGGCTGATACCAGCCAAAATAATATTCTCGACTTCAATTCTTTTCAACACACTTACGAAAATACGCTTTTTCTCACTTAGATGAACTTCTTTCCTCTTGTTTTCGCCTTTCGCATGGAAAAACCGGCCGGTTATGACTGCCATCAAAATTAAATATTTGACCTGTATTGAGGCTGATTGAGGTATGTTTGACCTGTTTAAAAAGTAACTAAGCCATCATGCCATCAAAATTTCCTTTTGCAAAATCATTCGGCTCGCCTTGGGTACTTGCCATGATGCTCGGCCTAGGCTGCGATTCTTCACCAACAAATACTTCTTTACAATTGGACTATCCATCGACCCGCGTCACGGACGTCAAAGACACCCTTTGGAATACTGAAGTTGACGACCCTTATCGCTGGCTCGAAGATGATCGGTCAGCTGAAACGGAAGGTTGGGTCGACAGCCAAATCTCATTTACACAATCCTATCTCAGCAGGATAGACTGGCGTGAGCCGCTCCGAAACCGATTTGAGGCATTATATAATTATGAGAAAATCGGTATGCCACGAAAAATTGGCAACCGCTATTTCCTCAGCATCAATAACGGCCTTCAAAATCAAAGCGTATGGTACGTTCGAGACTCCATAGATGGAGAGGACCGAGTCTTCTTAGATCCGAACAGTCTCAGCGAGGATGGCACCGTAACGGCCTCCCTTGGCAGCGCTTCCGAAGACGATCGATACATAGCGGTCACCCAGAATGCTGCGGGCTCAGATTGGCAAGAAATTCACGTGTGGGATCTGGCTACCGGCCAACCGCAAGGTGATGTATTGAAGTGGGTGAAGTTTTCCGGCAGCAGCTGGGTGGGGAACGGATTCTACTATAGCCGCTACCCCGCTCCCGATGGAAGTGCTTTCAGTGCTGAAAACACCTTTCATAGTGTCTACTACCACGAGGTTGGTACTCCGCAATCCGAAGACAAATTGGTCTACCGCAATGATGACGAACCTAATCGCTATCACTTCGCATACTCCACCGAAGACCGAAGATACCTGATACTCAGCACCTCCACCGGTACCGACGGGAATAGCCTCGACTACTTGGACTTGCAAGCGCCTGATGCAGGCTGGCGGTCCCTTGTTTCCGGATTCGATACGAGGTGTTCCGTTGCGGATCACCACGACGGTCGGCTGCTGGTTTTAACAGATGAAGACGCCCCCACTTATCGGTTAGTCGGAATTAATGTCCAAGACCATTCGGATCAAGTGGATATTATTCCCGCCTCTCAGCACCTGCTCGAAGGGGTGAGCAGCACGGGCGGACAGTTGTTTGCAACCTACCTCCAAAATGCCTGCAATGCAGTCGTTCGACTCGAAATGGACGGCTCCAACCCTCGAACCATCACCTTACCCACAGATGCTGGATCAGTTGGTGGTTTTGGAGGGAAATCAAGCGCCACAGAGACCTTTTACGTCTTTACCTCATTCACTTACCCCACCACCGTTTATCGGTATGACATGGCAACGGGCAAAAGCACTGTGTTCGCAGCGCCTCAAGTCGATTTCGACCCAGCGGCTTTCGAGTCGAAGCAAGTTTGGTATTCCTCCAAAGACGGCACGAAAGTCCCGATGTTCATCGTCCATAAGAAAGGACTCAAGATGGATGGAAGCAATCCTACATATCTCTACGCCTACGGCGGATTCAATATCAGTCTCACTCCGAGTTTTAGCTCTTCATTGTTGCTGTTATTGGAAAATGACGGCGTCTACGCAATGCCCAATTTACGGGGAGGTGGAGAGTTTGGGGAAGATTGGCACGAGGCGGGTATGTTGCTCAAAAAACAAAACGTCTTTGACGATTTCATTGCAGCTGCAGAGTATTTGATTGAATCGGGCTACACCCGTTCGGACCGATTGGCAATTGCCGGAGGATCTAACGGAGGCCTTTTGGTTGGTGCAACGATGACGCAGCGTCCGGATTTGGCATCTGTCGCGTTTCCTGCCGTAGGTGTAATGGACATGTTGCGCTACCACCGATTCACCATCGGCTGGGGCTGGATTCCTGAATACGGTTGCGCGGACAGCTCCAAGGCAGATTTTGAAAACTTGGCCCGTTACAGTCCTTACCACAACCTGAAGCCTGGAACAAGCTACCCCTCTACCATGGTCACCACAGCGGATCATGACGACCGGGTCGTACCTGCGCACAGCTTTAAATTCGCCGCGCGGTTGCAAGCATGCCAAGGTTCGGAAAGACCAGCCCTCATACGAATTGAAAAAAATGCCGGCCACGGTGCAGGAAAACCGACCTCTAAAATTTTAGACGAACAAGCCGACAAGTGGGCCTTCATGCTCCACGAGATGAATGTTCCGTTGCCAGCCGAGCAAGCGCCTTGACACACGGCTCCCAAGGCGAACTGAACATTGGTTACATCGACCACGATGTCCTCGTAGCTTGGAAACCGCATGGAGTATTGACTTCGGGCAATTCCGGCGCAACCTTCAAGCGGCGAATTACACAGTACATGGAGGAGAAAAACAGCTCGGAACGCCCACTGAAAATCGAGCCGTGCCATCGATTAGATTTTGCTACCAGCGGCTGGGTTGTATTTGGATTGCACCTCGAGGCTATTCAAAAAATGGGCGATGCATTTGCTCAACAGACGGTTATAAAACGGTACTTAGCTCTCTTGCATGGCGCAGTAACCCGGAGCATGCGAATCCGTCTTCCGATTGACGGACAAACTGCTCACACAGACCTGGAATGCATCCAAACTGGGGAAATCGCGGGAGCAGGAGCCGTCAGCCTGGTGGCTCTTCAGCTTCACACGGGCCGGACCCATCAAATCCGAAAACACACCCACGCACTCCGCCATGGAGTGGTCGGAGATGACCAGTACAAGCATGCGAATGGAGTCTACCGGGGCAAGGGCTTGTTTCTTTGTGCGCATGAAATCAAGTTCTCCCACCCCATTTCTGGACACCCCATTCACATCGCTCAATTGCCCTCGCGAAAATTCATGAAAATCCCCTTTGTGCACCAAGCAAGATTGGAAAGCCGGATACTCCTATCTTCGTTGCCTTCATGATTGCAAGATTTATACGTTCCAGCATTCGGATTCCCGGATATCTCTTAATGACTCTGGTGTATGTGATGGTGTTGTTTATCATCCGGCTGATTTTTGGTGCAGATAGGGCAAAGAACCATCGCCTGCTGCTTCATTACATCCGCAGCGTGCATCGACTCATGGGCATTCGTGTTTCCATCAAAGGGGAACTTCCAGATGAGCCCTCCATTTTGATGGGCAACCATCGCAGTTATGTTGATGCAGTGATGATTCCAGCCAAACATCCTGTGGTATTCGTTGGCCGTGTAGAGAGCAAATCGTGGCCCATCATTGGCTGGGGAGCAACACTGTTAGGAACCATTTGGGTCAATCGAAAAGATCCCTCAAGTCGAAAGCAAACGCGAGAATCGGTTAAAGATCGCCTACGGGATGGATTCGGGATTGTTATTTTTCCAGAGGGAACAACGCATATAGGTCCCGATTTGTTGGAATACCGCCCCTCGATGTTCTACATCAGTGCAGAAGGAGGGTTTCCTATCACCCCGATAGCAATTGAGTACAAAGACCCCAACATCGCCTGGGTAGGACAAAGCAAATTTGTGCCTCATGCATGGAAGCAGTTTGGTGTTCGACACATCGACGTCAAAGTCTCCTATGGTCCAACCTTCCGTCATACCGACGGAGCAGAAATGTTGAAGAAAACAAGGCAATGGACCGAAAATGAAGCACTCTTGCTTCGTACTGAATGGGACACCTTGAACAGAGAAGAGTCGAAATGAGCAAACTGAAATCGTGGTATAGGTTTTTGTCGAGTAGATGGCAAACCATCCATTTGGATTACCCAGTAGAATTCAAACCTCGCTTTCGCCCGGCAAGTGATCAAGGAATTCCTTTGATTCATCAGCAGTTGGCTTCAGAAAAAGAGGAGATTCAAGCCCACGTAACCAAAATCCTAGCCTACCAAGAACACCTGCAAGCCATCCGACCCCGAAGCGAAGAGTCGAATGCCCTCAAGCCTGGTTGGAACAACGGCTACCTGCCTGGGTTGGATATGGCCGCGTTGTATATGATGATCGCCGAGTACCAACCCAAGCGTTACATGGAAGTCGGGTCGGGGAATTCCACCTTGGTAGCGGCAGCAGCCAAAAACCAACATTCTTCAGAGACGGAAATCATCAGCATCGATCCCTATCCACGAGCTGACATTGACCAGGTATCACAAACCATCCTTCGCCTCCCGTTCGAACAAGTTGGACGCGAATGCATGGAATCATTGGAGGCTGGTGATATCTTATTCATCGACAACAGCCATCGTGCACTTCCCAACTCGGATGCGACCGTTTTCTTCACCGAATGGCTTCCTTCACTCAAACCAGGTGTCCTCGTCCAAATTCACGACATCTACTTGCCTTGGGACTACCCTCAAGACATGTGCGACCGTGCATATTCTGAACAATACCTTCTAGCCGTGGCATTGCTCAGCAATCCCCTCAGATACCGGACCATCTTTCCTGCATTTTGGGTGGATCAGCAGCCCGATTTAAAAGCACAGCTCGCCCCCATTTGGAATCACCCCAATACACGCGGGGTTGAGCCCCATGGCGGGTCTCTGTGGTTGAAAATTGGCTCTTGACCTCGCAGGAAGGAGCCTCTATTCAACGTTGAATCAGCATCGGAACCTGCACAGCCTCGCCGTCTGCCGTCTGCAGCTGCAATGTGTACATGCCTGCGGCAAACCCGCTTACATCGAGTTCGCGTTGATCGCCATTCATCGGCCACGATGCTACGTACTTTCCTCCTGCACTAATCAATTCCACAAAAGCAACCGCGGTACTGGATGCCCCGCGGGAAACGCGGACCGTGCTTGATGCCGGATTAGGATACACTTGAAATCCCATCGACTCCCATTCTGAAACGTGATTTACCAGCAGGTCGACTTCCAATTCTACGGATCCTGAACAGCCGGTCGTATCAGTCTCAATGACCGTCACCAAGCCACTGCCCGTCGACTCCCAATTCACTTCTATGCTGAGCAGCCCGGTGCCTGAAGTTTCGCCTACGATGCTCCCGCCGCCAACAGTCCAAGAGTAGTCATTTTCTGCAACTCCATCGTAGCTGTAGGATTCAACCGTCTGATCTGTCGCCGAAGCCGCCCCCACCACTGTGCCTTGTGCAATATAAAAACACGTGCCGTCATCCACATTCGCCCCGGCCTCATAATTGCAGGCCGCTGCATCTGTGCAGCCAAGAATTGCTGGCACACCTGTGCACTCACAGTCCGCGCCATAAGCATCCATCACCGTCTCTTCGTCGCCGTCATCGCAGGAATCCCCCGGACTGAAGCATGAACCGTCGTCTGCATTGGCGTCCGGGTCATAGTTGCACGCCCCCGACTCCATGCAGCCTGGAACGATTGGCAGGCAAAACAAGTGTGCAATGGCATCTCCGTAATCCGGATCTTCCATTGCGAAGATTACCGCACCTTCAAGAGTCTCAAGCACGTAATTTCCGTCGACGTCACACCCCGGCCATTGACTTCCGTACATGCCATCTCCATACGAATCAGAAATCGTTAGGGTATGACACCCATGGGTTAAGCAACCGCTCCAAACTTCATCATTGCCTTCTTCAGCGTAAGTTCCAGCGGTCACTTCCACCAATGTTTCAGAGTCCGCATCTGCGATCAACCAACTGACTTCATCGGGCCAACAATCCGTCGTAACCGTGAAAACTACCTCAGAGCAAGGGTACGCGCAACTGCCGTCATCCAGCGTAGCATCCGTGTCAAAATTATCTGCTTCGGGATCCGTACACCCTGAAACCAAAGCGCTGCAATCCGGTGTTAAAAAGGACAGGGTGTCACTGGTTACCGTATCCGATACGAAATAAACTTCGTAGGTCGTATTGGGCATGAGCCCTTCTAGAATCGCAGACGATCCGTTGCTCAACTCAAGGTCCATGAGTTCGGTCAATCCGCATGTCCAAGACGAACTCGCGGAATCTTTATAGCATAAAATTTCCGCTTCACACAAAAAGCTCGAAAAGGCAACATCGAGGGTCGCGATGGTCAACACCGTATCCGCATCCATGTCATAAACGCAGCTGGCCAAAACCTCAAAAGACTCAATCGAGCACTCCACAGGACCACAGCCTTCTAGCGCGAGATTGACGGAGTTCGCAACATTCAGTCGCCCTCCTGTGGCAACTTCAGTCAATAAATTGGGAACCAAATCAACGCCGCCAAAAATGTATCCTCTCACCAGGTCCGCACCACCCTGTGGATTGGCGATGGAGAGCTCTGCCAAATCTGGACAGGGCACACTGTAGACCAGTCCAATGGCTCCTGCGACACACGGGCTTGCGAAGGATGTACCGCTGGTGTTTCCATATCCACTGCTTCCACTCGGAAGGTACACCTGGTCTCCCGGGGCCCCCAAATCAATGGTGTTTACGCCATAACCACTGAATGTCCGAACGTCATTGTCATTGGTCGCCGTGACCGAGACCATGTAATCCGATCCGCATGCTGTGGGCATGTCCCCCACAGCATCCACATTCAAAGCCGCATTCGTAGTCGCTCCACAATTTAAAATGCCCGACGCACCCAACTCGTCGTAATAGGCGCACCACAATGGATAATTCAGTGGGTTGGCTTGGTCGATGCCCCAGGAAGCATTGGTGGCCACAACGAAAGCTCCTTCAGCACCGTTTGAAGCATTGAAAAGATCGCGCATGACCTTAGGGTACTCGTACGCAGCAATAACATTCGACTCGGACAAACCACCCGCCATATCAATCTGCATGATATCTACGTCCCAGTTAACGCCTGCACCGCCGCTGCCGTTGTCACCCGTTGCGCCGATCATCCCACTTACGGATGTACCGTGACCTCCACCTGCAATGTTGTCCGTGTTGTTGCCTGAATTCCAGCCGTTGTAGTCATCAACATACCCGTTGCTATCGTCGTCGATGCCGTTGTCGGGAATCTCCAGGTCATTGGTCCAATGGTTGTCAATTAAATCGACATGGTTGTAATTGGAGCCACCGCCTTCAAGCACAGCTACCACAATGCGAGCACCATTGCCTGCCACACCTCCTGTGGTGACGTCCCATGCGAGATCCGAGTCGATGTCGTGGTCACCTGATTCCACATGGTGCCATTGTTGGCCAAAGTTGGGATCGTTGGGCACCGTTTCTCTGTGCTGAACAAGGTGATTCAATTGCACAGCCTTGACGTGTCGGTGAGCTCCGAACACATCCAAGGCATGCGCCCAATTTTCACCAGGAACAAACAAGTGATAGACCTTTGCAGAGGGGGATGGCACGCCTAAAACATCAAAATTAATCGACGCCTTCAACGACGAGAGCACCTTTTCGGATTCAACATCGCTCTCAATCATGAGCAACAATTCATGTTCAATGAACGGAGTTTCGTCCGAAGCGATTTGTGCAGTTCCCGTTAATGCAAAAAGGGCAAAACAGGCCGTGAGAAGAGGATTACGATAAGGTTTCATCGAAATAGATTGCAGGTTGAGTCAAAATTAAGGTGCCCGTCCCTGAAATCACGGAATACGCGCAACTTATTACAGAACTAAGACGTAAGCGATTCAAAAAAATAAACTTATGTGTTCCATCACTGCAGTTCTGAATATCTCCGATGGGGATAACGATGTCCGATCATTGGCTTTGGAAATTTCCAAAAGGCAACGGCACCGAGGCCCAGACTGGTCTGGAGTTTACCAACACGCAGGCGCTGTTCTAGCACATGAACGTTTGGCTATTGTGGATGTGACCAGCGGCGCTCAGCCTTTGATTGATTCTGAAACAGGCAGCGCGCTTGCAGTAAATGGTGAGATCTACAATCACAACTCATTGCGACAGCAAACTGCTTCATTTCCATACCAAACAGGCAGCGATTGCGAGGTCATTTTAGCACTGTACCGATCCCTCGGAGAGCAATTGATCCACCAGCTCGAAGGCATGTTCGCTTTTGTCCTGTTCGACGAGAAGAAGGGCACTTGGTTAATTGGCCGGGACTCCATTGGAATCATCCCTCTTTATTATGGCCATACGGCAGATGGGAAGCTGCTTGTCGCATCGGAGATGAAAGGCTTGGAATCCCTCTGCGAAGACGTCTCTGAGTTCCCTCCTGGACACACTTGGTCTTCGGGAGAACCGAAGCCTAAAAAGTATTACTCGGAAGATTGGATGGAGTGGGAAGGTGTGCCAAAGACAGCGTACAAAAAAGAAGAACTCCGCGCCCAATTGGAACAAGCGGTCAAAAGTCATTTGATGGGCGATGTGCCGTATGGACTGCTCATCAGCGGTGGACTGGATTCGTCTGTCATTGCCGCAATAGCCCAAAGCTATTCGCAGAAGCGAGTGGATGATGGAGATGAAAGCAACGCGTGGTGGCCTCAGGTGCACAGTTTTAGCATCGGGCTGGAAGGGAGTCCCGATGTAGCAGCTGCTCAAAAAGTAGCGGATCACATCGGCACCATCCATCATCCATTGGCATTCACGATTCAGGAAGGATTGGACGCACTCGAGGATGTCATCAAGCACATCGAGACCTACGATGTGACCACGATTCGTGCATCCACTCCGATGTACCTCATGGCCCGTCAAATTAAAGCCATGGGCATCAAAATGGTGCTCTCGGGTGAAGGAGCCGATGAATTATTTGGTGGCTATTTGTATTTTCACATGGCGCCGGACGCCCAAGAATTCCATGAAGAGACTGTGCGTAAGGTGCTGGCATTGAATAAGTTCGATTGTTCACGTGCGAACAAGTCCATGATGGCTTGGGGAATCGAAACTCGGGTTCCATTCTTGCACAAACCATTTGTGGATTATGCCATGTCCTTAAATCCTGAAGCGAAGATGGGCGGCGATGGGCGCATTGAAAAGCACATTATCCGGGAAGCATTTGAAGGGGTGATTCCAGATGAAATCTTATGGAGACAAAAGGAGCAATTTTCCGACGGTGTGGGATATGGTTGGATCGATGGTCTCAAAGACCACGCTGAACAGCAGATCAGCGATGAAGAAATGGAGCGTGCGGCTGTGCGGTTCCCCATCAATCCACCTGCAACCAAAGAGGGATACTTCTATCGAACCATCTTTGAAAAGCACTTTCCCTCAGCTGCTGCAGCCAATTGCGTGCCCGGTGGTAAATCCGTTGCATGCAGCACAGAAAAAGCACTGGAATGGAACGAAAGCCTCAAAAACGTGGTAGATCCATCCGGACGCGCCGTCACCAATGTTCACGAACAAGGGTACAACGCGAAGGAGAATCAGGATGATTGATTGAGTCGCTTTTGATAGCGGGACTGCACCAAATCAACCAGAATTAATACGGTTACGGCGAAATAGAAGGTGGTTTTATTCAGCGCTTGGACTTCACCGCCAAACAAAGTCAAATGGGCTAGGTGCCCTCCTTCGGTTACGAGCATAATTCCGACCAACAATAAAATGAACAAGCCAAGCACCTCATAGGCGCGGTTCTTTTTCAAAAAGGTTGTCACCCGATTCGCGAGGACGAGCATTATCACACCACTTATCAGAATGCTCACGATCATGATAGGCATGGAGTCGGTGAGGGCAACTGCTGTCAAGACGCTATCGAATGAAAAAACCAAGTTCATCAGGATGATGGCCAAAATTGCGGCCTTAGGTGACTTTGAGGCCTGCTGGGCTCCATCCAGGTGCAAATCCCCGGCGAGCATGTGCCACACCTCCTTTACAGCCGTGTAAGTGAGAAAAGCACCTCCGACCAGCGCAATGAGGCTGTGTCCATTGAATTCTCCAGAAACAACACCGTCCCAATTCAAGGAAGCGAAAGGCGCTTGAAACAACTCGATAAGCTGTACAAGCAACAGCAACAGAACGATCCGCATCACAACCGCTCCAATGATGCCAACACGCTGCACCCTTTTACGATCAGCGGATTTAACCCGCGAAGATTCAATTGCGATGTAAAGGAGATTATCGATTCCGAGCACGGCCTCGAGGGCTACCAAAACGAGAAGACTAAAGAACCATTCCATTGTTCCAATCAGTGTTCAAAAATAAAATCATCAGAAGGAAATCGAAATCTCGGACCAAAAATGCCTCCCTCAGCGCGTTTACCCATGGAAATTGCCATCGTAATTCCGGCGCGCCGTGGCAACCCCAGCAGCTTCTTCACCCGGTGTGAATCCAGCCCTTCCATAGGACACGAATCAAATCCCTCAGCACGAGCCGCAAGCATAAAAGTCTGGCAAGCCAAGGCCGTGGTTTTGTGCGCCCAAATGTCCATATGAGCCAAAGCGATGGGCTCTCTTGGCGTAGGCTTACTCCACCCGCGCACCGTAAACCAAATCCACTTGAATGGCCTAAAAACACCCAATGGACCTTGGTTATAGACGATCTTGGTGATCTTCTCGAAATATTGAAAGGCCTTTTCTGGAGTGCCCGGCGATGAGCGCAGATGAGCGATCATGCGGTTGTTGTTTCGACGCCACAAATCGGGCCGAGCGACAAAAACGAACAACTCTTGGGCAGTCGTTGCAGCTGGCTGACCCAGGCAATGTGCCGCGAGTAAGGCTTTCTTTTCTGGCGTGCGGACCCAGTGAATTTCCCACGCTTGCAAATTCGAGGAATTGGGCGATTTCAAAGCTGCATCCATTGCGCGGCGCACCACGTCCTCAGGCACAGGAACATCGGCATAAATACGCGTACTTCGGCGGGATTCAACAACATCATAAAAGGCTTTCGCATCCGTCACCGGAGCGGGATCCACTATCCTCTTCGACGAACGGGCCGCTGAAGAGTCAAACACCTTGACTTTAACCATGGGGTAAAATTAGACCTAAAAACTTAGGCTGTAAGCGTCTCAAAGACAACGGAGTTTAGGTCACTTGGCACTTTCGTGTCGTAGTGAAAAGCACCCTGGATTCTGGCCTCAGCAGCTTGGAAAGCTTCCTCATTCTGGGCGTGAACCCAAGCCAACGGTTGATCAGCATCGGCCCGTTCGCCTGGTCGCAGCCAGCCTTGACAGCCCACTGCGTGATCGATTGGCTGACCTGCCTTCGTGCGCCCTCCTCCCAAGGCTACAACAGCTAAACCCAATGCCCGTGTGTCAACTCGTGAAATCCATTTTCCTATATGATCCTCTGGAACAAGTACCGGACGAATGACCGATGCCTTTTGAAAGCAACCCGGGTTTGACAGCACATCGGCGGGCCCACCCATCGCGTGAATGGACCGTTCAAATAAGGCTGCAGCTTGTCCAGAAGATAACGCTTTCTCCACCTGATTCTTGGCTGACTCCTCATCCTTCACCAACCCCGACAGGCATAAATTTTGTACGGCCAATGCCACCGTCACATCCCGCAGGCGACCAGCGGTTATCTCACCCGTCAAGACTTGGATGGCTTCGGCCACCTCCAAAGCGTTTCCAGCAGCATCTGCCAAGGGCTGATTCATATCCGTCAGCAATGCTTGGGTCGGCATACCTGCCCGTGTTCCAACCGAACAAAGACTTTTCGCCAGTACCCTCGCTACAGCAACATCGGTCATGAAGGCTCCATTGCCCACCTTGATGTCCATAACAAGCGTCTCGAGACCGGCCGCCAATTTTTTAGACAAAATACTCGCTGTAATCAGCCCGTACTGCTCCACGGTAGCGGTGACATCTCGCGTGGCGTACATGCGGCGATCGGCCGGGGCCAAATCGGCCGTCTGTCCCGCAATTGCGAATCCTACGTCGCGAACCGTGCGCTGAAAGTGTTCGATGGTTGGCGCCGTATTGTAGCCTGGAATTGCCTCAAGTTTATCAATGGTACCGCCCGTATGAGCCAATCCCCGCCCGGCAATCATTGGCACGAATCCTCCACAAGCCGCCAAAATAGGCGCGAGCACAAATGAAACCGTATCTCCTACCCCTCCCGTTGAATGCTTATCCAGCAGCGGCCCTTGGAGATTGAAGGATTTCCAATCCAATACCGCGCCCGAATCCCGCATGGCAAGCGTAAGGTCCGTCCGTTCCCGCTGGTCAAGGTCCTGAAATATGGACGCCATGGAAAAAGCTGCGATTTGCGCATCGGTCACTTCATTGGACGTGACTCCTTGGATAAAACGTTGGATTTCGCCTGAGGACAAGGCAAACCCGTCTCGTTTCTTCCGAATAATCTCAGGAATGAGCGATTCTTCGACGCCCATCGTTACAGGGATAAAAAGAGTCCGGCAATGGTCGCCGACATCAAATTGGAGAGCGTCGCGGCTAGCACAGCTTTCAGACCAAACCGTGCGATTTCAGGCCGGCGTGTTGGAGCCAATGAGCCCAGCCCGCCAAGCAAAATCGCAATGGATGACAAATTCGCAAATCCGCAAAGGGCAAATGAAATAATGGCCTTGGTCTTTTCCGATAGCATAATCTCGGCCCCTTCCGCGAGGTAAGGAGCGAAATTCAGGTACGCCACAAACTCATTGACAACCAGCTTTTGACCTATAAATGAGCCCGCCACAATGGCTTCTCCCCAAGGAACTCCGATCAAAAATGCCAGCGGAGCAAACACATAGCCCAACAGCAATTCCAGCGTGAATTCTGGGTGATCAAACCATCCGCCTACCCCACTGAACAACCCATTAACCAGAGCTATCAATCCCACAAAGGCCAGCAGCATGGCCCCGACATTCATGGCGAGCTTCAGTCCTGAGGCAGCACCATTGGCTGCGGCGTCTATCACATTGACGGATTGACCCTCCAGCGATTCCTCCATTTCCGTGGAGCTCAGTTTTTCACGAGGTTCCTCGGTTTCTGGGTAAATCATCTTGGCGAATAACAAGCCACCAGGCGCAGCCATAAAGGAGGCTGCAATGAGGTATTCCAAGGGAACCCCCAAGGAAGCATATCCTGCAAGTACAGAACCCGCCACTGAGGCCAGCCCCCCAACCATGACGGCAAAGAGCTCCGATGAAGTCATGTTCTTAATGAATGGTCTTACAACCAAAGGCGCCTCGGTTTGGCCTACAAAAATGTTCGCGGTCGCAGAGAGTGATTCTGCGCGGGACGTTCCAAGAATTCTTCGCAAGCCTCCACCTAAGATGTTGATGACCCATTGCATCAAACCAATGTGGTACAGAACGGCAATGAGCGATGAAAAAAAGATGATCACCGGCAGGACCCGAATAGCAAACACAAAGCCTGAACCGCCAAACAGTTGAAACATTTGGTCTGAATTCAGGCCACCAAAAATGAAGGTGATGCCATCGTTACCATAGTCGATCACTCGCTGCACTCCCTTTGAAATACCGAGCAATGCCGATTTCCCGAAGGGCGTATACAAAACGATCGCACCAAAGAACAACTGGATTACAAAGGCTCCCAGCACCGTCCGCAGCTGAATCGCTTTTCGGTTGTTTGACGCAAGGAAAGCGATGGCCAGCAACACCACCATGCCCACAAGACTCATCAGGACTGTCATGAAGGCGAATCTACAATCTAATTTTCAAGGTCAAACGACGCTGGACACATTTGAAGCTGAGTCTTGTGCTCACGGTCCCATTTCGATGCATTTGAGCAGCTCCATATGATGCCCACTTGCACCGTCCCAGACGTCCAATCGCTTCGTTGCCGCCACCCTACCGGAAGCGCGTCCGAAGAAAAATCACACCAAGCCATTGCCGCGAAGATGCGCCAATCCATGTTGAGCTTGAATTCAGCTCGTCCATCCAAGCGAAAGCTCCGAAACGCGAACATATCCCACCCAGCATCCGTGAATACATACTGATCTGACCACACCTCATTGAACAAGGTCCCCTTCAAACGTAAGTTCCACATCGGCTGTTCTGTGTGCAACCAAAAATCGAAACCTTTACGCTGGGCATCGAACTCTATTCGTGCTGCATCGTTGCGGTTCACCCACAGCAAGCGCACCCCACTTTTTACTCCACGCCAAACCGGCAAGTCATACCCGAACGAACATTGCGTGATCAGCCATTGACTGGGCGAAACCGTGCGATCATCTCGCAGAGAAATCGCATCTGCTCGCATGAAGTCTGAGGAAGGAAGAAGGGCATCAAATCTTCGCCAATTCGAGAAGTTCTGCTGTTGGTGTTCTGCTGTCAATACAAGTTTTCCGGTGGGCTGGGTCCTAGCCTGTTGGATTTTATTGAGCCGGAATCGGCCCCGTTTTCGTTTGTGCAACAACCAGCACCATTGCAAACCTGCAGCAAATTCGTCGCGACTGTAGCCCTGTTGGGATGTGTAATCAACCTTACCGCGATGAAGATAGATTTCTCCTTCCCGGTTGCGGTCGTTCATCCGCATCCACCAACGACCCGACCACTCAGATTGCTGGAACAGCCTCCAATCTTCTTTGGCCCGAATGTCCTGCTCCAATCGCGCTCCATGCAGCCAAGAGCCATCCACACCGGAAACGATCGCAGCGTTTAGTCGCCGTTGAAGCGATACCTCTCCTGCGAATACCTGTCGCGAATCGATGTCATCTTGCGCAAAAGACTCCGCATTCCAGCGGCCAATCCATTGCAGGCGTGTTGCCCTGTTTGCCCAGTTGCCCAGAAGGGTCAAACGCTGGTTTTGGTACGCGGTGTAGTTGCCGTCCCAGCCTGTTTCATCCGCTTGACGCATCGGGTTCCAACCTACCCCCGTTCCCAGCTGCGCAAACGCATCCAGCTTGGTTTCTTGCCCATGTGCCGGATGAGCGGCTAGCGCGCATGCGAAAGCCCCGGCCAATATGAACCGAGGCACTTGGAGACAACAACGTTGGAAGAAGGTTCCGGACATAGTCCGAGTTTACGAAGACCGCCGAGAATGGTTGCGATTAGCGAGGCAACTGGAAAGTCAACGGCATGAACTGGCTGACATTTGGGGAAATCAAGACATTGCTCGAGTCCGTTTGCATGAGCAATCGAATGTTTTCCTCCTGTCTCATCTCCGTTTCCAGCATGACTTGACGGCAGCCGCCGCATGGTGAGAAATTCAAAACAGGCATCTCAGCATTGGTCACCACCGCCGCTTCCATGATGCGTTCGTTCGGTCGTTGAGCACCTGCACTAAAAAACACTACCCGCTCCGCGCACAAGCCGCTTGGATACGCCATGTTCTCTTGGTTGCTCCCACTGAGAATTTCTCCGGATTCTAGGCGAATCGCTGCGCCGACGTGAAACGATGAATATGGCGCATACGCCCGTTTGCTGGCGTCGTGCGCCGCTTGGAGTAGTGCCTGGTCGCTTGGAGAAAGGGCCTCGAGCGGCCATTCTTCCACGCGGAATTCTCGGGAGATGGAACGAATCATATGTGCATAAGTACGCAATTTTTCGTGGAAGGTTGCTGATGTACCTTGCAAGCATGCGAAATAAGCAAGACATTGTATCCAATTGGTTACCACGGTACACCGGCATGGCGCTCAATGAATTTGGACGTCACATCCTCTTGACCAATTTCAACAATTACCTCGAAAAATTTGCTGAGTGGAATGCCTGTGACATCGTGGGACGCGATAAAGCCATGCCCTGCGCTACCGTTGGCGACACCACAATGATCAACTTCGGCATGGGGAGTGCCAACGCGGCTACGGTGATGGACTTACTTTCAGCCATTCAACCGCGGGCTATCTTGTTTTTGGGGAAATGTGGAGCCTTGAAGGAGAAAAACCGAATCGGAGATTTGATTCTGCCGTTGGCCGGCATCCGTGGCGAGGGAACCTCCAACGATTATTTCCCTCCAGAAGTTCCGGCGCTGCCAAGTTTCGCCCTGCAACGAGCCATTTCATCCACCGTTCGGGATTACAACAGAGATTACTACACCGGTTCAGTATATACGACGAATCGGAGGGTCTGGGAGCACGATGATGCGTTCAAGGCATACCTGCGAAGCACTCGAGCCCAAGCCATTGACATGGAAACCGCCACCTTGTTTTCAGTTGGTTTTGCTAACCGTTTATCGGTGGGCGCCCTATTACTCGTAAGTGACGAGCCGATGACGCCCTCTGGTGTCAAAACTGATGCCAGCGACGCGAAGGTGACAACGGAATTCGTGGATGAGCACATTCAGATTGGTATAGACTCGCTCAAAGAAATTCAATCCGAAGGGCGGTCCATCAAGCACCTTAAGTGGCGTTAAAAATCGCCATCACCCACGGTAAGGGTATACCGGTGACGCCAACTTGCGGGCATTTTTTTGAGTTCCTCGGTTTCGATAGCCCAGGTGTCAGTTTCTTCCCAATCCTTCGTGCTCAGCGCCCCTGTGCTATTATAAATGAAAAGCGTATCAATGAAACTTGCGGGTGCCCAAGGGTTGGGTTGGCCCCCCAGCACGTCATTGGCGCCAAGGAGCAACGTCTCTCCTGCCGAAATGAGCAATGTTTCTGCAGGCAGACCTGCATAATCCCAGGACTTGTGGATGATTGTTAATTCGGAACTTGATTGATTTTCTAAGCTCCATTCCAACCGCGTATTCCCCTCACACGAAACAAGGGTAAAAAAGAGGACCGCAAGTCCAAAAACGGAACTTAAGCGTTGAACAGACGTCGGATTAATTTTCGGCATGAACATCAAATTTCATGCGAATATAACGGGACAAGGAAGGGTCCCAAAATGGCCGGAAAGGTTGAGCTAGGTAAATCGATCTTACGCGCCCAGGGAAACCGAGTCGTCGTCTGCCATAAAGTCATGGGCATCCATGAACCGATGCAAGTGCGAATGCACAGCACGCGGATCCAAACTAACCCACTGTGACTTATCATGCTCATTGACCGGCTCGGCAAAATCAGCCGTGCAGATTGCGCCCATATCGCACAACTCATGCCAAATAACACTGGCGTTTTTGACGGTCAGATCACCCCGCCCACAGCGGTTTTCCCACACTTTTACCGCATCCTCCACATCACTGAAGGGCAATTGACTCAACAACTCGACGATGGGTCCTTCCACCCGCGCATAATGGCCTGAACTTGGTATGCGCAAAACCAAAGATTCTGCATCAAACTCAGCCATTGCATTGGGATTCCAGTAATACGTCATTTCATTGTTGTTTCCCTCTCATACGGTTCTAGGACACAATTCGTTTCACTTTGGTTCAGGTTTGCACTCAGTTTGCTTAAATTCGGCTGAAACCACCCAATTTTCATTCACGCCATGAACCTGCGTTTAGATTCATTTGAAGCCTATCAGGAAGCGTATCAAAAAAGCGCAAATGACCCCTCTGAGTTTTGGAATGGTATTGCCTCCCAATTTCAGTGGATGAAGCCCCACCATCAAACTCAATCAGGCTCGCTTGAAGGCGGAGACGTCCAATGGTTTGTCGGGGGACAGGTGAACATCACGGAAAATGCTTTGGACCGCCATCTGGCCGAGCGCGGCAATCAAACAGCAATTGTTTGGGAACCCAATGACCCTGATCACCCCATTCAATCCATTTCTTACCAGACGCTGTATGAACGGGTCTGTGAAATGGGGGCCGCCTTGCGCGCTTCTGGAGTTCAAAAAGGAGACCGTGTGATTCTGTACATGCCCATGACGCCCGAGTTGGCCATCTCCGTTTTGGCCTGTGCCAGAATTGGTGCCATTCACAGCGTCATTTTTGCTGGATTCAGCGCGCAGGCGCTTGCCGATCGCATCCAGGATGCAGGAGCGTCAGTGGTCATCACCGCCAACGAAGGACGACGCGGCGTCAAAACCATCCCTTTAAAGTCGACTGTGGACCATGCACTCGCGAGCTGTTCGACCGTGCGCTTGGTTTTGGTTCAGCGCGTCACGGCTGCAGACTGCGTCATGGAATCCAACCGAGACGTATGGCTCAATGAGTTTGAGCAACGCGGCAAAGGACTTCCTTGCCCACCGGAACCCATGGATGCGGAGGATCCGTTGTTCATTTTGTATACCTCCGGATCCACCGGCAAGCCCAAAGGCGTTGTGCATACCCACGGCGGATATATGGTTTATACCGCTTATTCATTTGCCAATGTATTTCAATACGAACCCGGCGATGTGTACTGGTGTACAGCGGACATCGGGTGGATTACGGGGCACTCGTATATCGTGTATGGACCGTTACTTAATGGTGCGACCACAGTGATGTTTGAGGGCATCCCAACGCATCCCGGTCCCGATCGGTTTTGGGCCATTTGTGCGAAACACCGGGTGAATCAATTTTACACGGCTCCGACAGCCATTCGGGCCCTCATGGCCCATGGCGAAGACCCTGTGCGGGCGCATAACTTGTCGTCACTCAAGGTGCTCGGCACCGTGGGAGAACCTATCAATGAAGAAGCTTGGCATTGGTACCGAGATGTGGTTGGGCAGCAAAAATGCCCCATCGTAGACACGTGGTGGCAAACCGAAACCGGCGGCATCATGCTCAGCGGACTTGGCGCACTCAGCCCTCAAAAGCCCGCCCACGCCGGACTCCCACTCCCTGGCATTGACCCGGTTCTCCTAAGCGCAGACGGGACGGAATTAACCGGAGCAGACCAAGAGGGATTGCTTTGCATACGTTCTCCTTGGCCAAGCATCATCCGAACAACCTACGGAGACCATGAGCGGTGCTTAAACACCTACTTCCGACCGTTCCCAGGCTTTTATTTCACAGGCGACGGTGCTCGGCGGGATGCGAACGGACTTATTCGTGTGATTGGCCGGGTAGATGATGTCATCAACGTTTCTGGACATCGGTTTGGAACAGCAGAAATTGAATCTGCTATCAACCAAGCGACCGTAGCGTTGGAATCCGCTGTTGTAGGCTACGACCACCCCATCAAGGGGCAGGCCATTCATGCGTTTGTCATTTCGGACAGGTCGCTCGATGAAGTCGAAATGGAAGCTGCTCGCAAAGATGTGCTTGCAGCCGTTGAAAGAGGAATCGGAAAGATTGCCAAACCCGAACGCATCCAATTCGTTCCTGGATTGCCCAAAACTCGATCTGGTAAAATCATGCGGCGGATATTGCGAAAAATTGCTTCGGGAGAATTTGATCAATTCGGAGACACATCCACCTTGTTGGACCCCTCTGTCGTGGATGCCATCAAAACCCAGGCGCAATCTACTTGGTTTGTCCCGTCCTGAATATCATTTTTTTTCCAACCATTTTGGCTACCTTGAGCGGTCCATGGCTTCCGCAATGAACCTGCCTCAGAGAAATCAACTTTTGGCCCCCATACTCGGTGGTTTTCTTTGCCTGTTGGCATCCGTTTATGATGCGGCAGCGCAAGTGGATACGGAGTTTTGGTTCGTAGCTCCAGAGGTTTGGGCTAATCACGGCGACAGCCCTACCCTGTTGCGTTTTGCAACGTTTGATCAGTCAGCCATCGTCACGGTGGAACAACCCGCCAATGCTGCTTTTCCTACGCAAACACTTTCTGTCCCCGCGAACAGTGTGTCGTCATTGAACTTGGCACCCTGGCTCACGTTAGTGGAGAACAAGCCCCCAAACACGGTACTCAATAAGGGCATCAAAATCACATCAACATCCCTCATTCAGGCGTATTACGAAGTGAATCCTTCGAATAACTTGAACCCGGATATATATGCACTCAAAGGGGCCAACGCCCTCGGAACGTCCTTCTTCTTGCCATTTCAAAATTACCTGAACAACGGGTATTCACAATCAACCTCAGGATTTGACATTGTCGCCACAGAAGACAATACCACCATTGAAATTACCCCGCGTAAGCCCATCGTCGGTCACGCCCAAAACATCACATTCACCATTACGTTGGATGCTGGAGAGACTTGGAGCGGCCGCGCTACCTCCACCTCTGCAGGCCAGCATCCCTATGGCAGCATGGTCAATTCAGATAAACCGATCGCCATCACCATCAGCGATGACTCGCTCCAAGGCACACCCTATGGTGGCTGCGCAGATTTATTCGGCGATCAAATTGTACCCGCCGAAATCGTTGGAACCGAGTACATCGCCATCAAAGGCAACCTGAACGGTCCGGACAAAGTTTTCTTTATTCCAACCGTCCCCAACACGACCATATCCGTCAACGGTAACCTGGCCTATACCCTGACCGGGCTCACCTCCATTTACACGCACACGTTGAATGCGAACTCGGCCTTTTATGAAGCGAGCAATCCCGTTTACGCACTGCACCTTACGGGCTTTGGATGCGAAGTAGGCGGAGCGCTGCTCCCTCCCCTTGTTTGCACAGGTTCTCAGGAAGTAGCCTTTGTTCGATCAACCAACGAATTCATGGGACTCAAAATCCTCGTTCCTTCTGGTGGCGAGGATGACTTTGAGTTCAATGGCAACGGAAACTTGATTCAAGCCAGTCAGTTTTATAATGTCCCTGGCACGAACGGCGATTGGAAATACGCCAACATTACCGCGTCCTCTTTCGTTCCCGTACTCGGCTCTTCACGCATTTCCAATTCGACCACGCAATTTCACTTGGGCATCATCAACGGTGGTGCGAGTTCTGGCACACGCTACGGATATTTTAGCAGCTATGCTCAACAGGCATATGTGGTGCAAGTCGACGATAACACCTTGTGCGAAGGCGACGAATTGGAATTACAAACCAATACGCTGCTTGGAGCCACCTACGATTGGACAGGCCCCAATGGGTTCAGCGGACAAGGCAATCCTTTGACTTTCGGGGACGTGTTCGAGGCCGACGAGGGTGAATACGTAGTTTCGGGGTTTGTGGGCGCCTGTCCGATTGAGAGCGATACCCTGAACTTATTGGTGTATCCCGTGCCCGATGCTCCGACCATCTCAGGAGACTCTGTCGTCTGTGAAGGAGCTCCGTTCGCGCTTTTCACAGATTCATTAGGAGCAGTGCAATACCAATGGGCCGGTCCAGACGGATTTTATCCGAGTGGTCCCTCCATCACAGAATCCATGACCACAATGGAGAATGACGGATTGTACACACTCGTCATCAATGACCATGGATGCCTTTCAGAACCGAGTCAATGGAATGTCGACATCACGCCAGAGCAGTCCCTTGCCATCGACGAAACATCCTCGAATTACTGCGCCACAGAAACATTCACTCTCACTACGGAGCCTGTGGCCGGCGCCTCCTACGAATGGACAGGGCCAAGCGGCCAAGTACTGAGCAGTCAACTCGGCGTACAAATCAACAACAGCCAAGCGGATGACTCGGGGTGGTACACGGTCACGGGCCAAGCCAACGGCTGCCCTTTGACCCCTGACTCTCTGTGGATTGTTATCACCGCAAATCCGGAAATTAACGCCGTCAACGCGCCGTCCGTGTGCTTTGGAAACGAGGCCAACTTCTGGGTGGACTTCGGTGCCCCAGGCGAAGCCATTGTATGGTGGTTGAATGCCAATGGGGACACCCTCGGAACGGGCAATCCATGGATCATCGCCGAAGCAGATTGGACAGACGCCCAAACGTATGAAGCCATCGTTGGATCCGAGGGTTGCTTTTCGCTTCCAGTAGCATTCGACTTTGACCTGGTGCCCCCTGAAGACCTCATCATTCTTGACGCCTCTGCGCAGCCCATCGAATCCGATCAAATTTGCCAAAACGATGATTGGGCGCTGTTTGGCGAAGGACCGGCCGGCACAGTCTGGCAGTGGAGTGGGCCCGGCAACTTTGGCTCCAATGCGGAGGACATTGCACTAACCTCTGCTCAGCCGGACGAAAGCGGCTGGTATGTTGCGACTGGCGCAGTAGGCTCCTGCCCGATGAATCCCGACTCGGTGTGGTTGGATGTCTATCCTACGCCCGATGCACCAGCGCTGATGGGATTTGCAGAAATTTGCGAGGGTTCAGACTGGCAATTGATTGGCACCTCGGACGGTCCGGGTTCCATTGAATGGTACCATCCGTATTGGGGAGCGTTCACCGGAACAGATTGGACTTTATCGGGCGTCCCTGTTGCCGGCGGAGGGACCTTCGAAGCGTACGTAGTTGAAGCGGGATGCCCTTCTCCAATCGCCTATGGTACGCTGGACGTAGCTCCGCTGCCAGATGTTGTTCTCCAATCCTTTAGCACCATCCTGATCGAACACTGCCCCCAGAATACTCCAGCCCTTGATTTACCCGAATACGACCCCTTGTACAACGCCTCCTGGACCTACACGGATGGAGAAGGCACGACAATCAACTTTGGAGATGGGATCGGTCTGGACGCGAACAACGACGGATTTTACGAGGTGCTTCTTACGACAGGAGCGCCATGCGACTTAGAGGCGAGTGGCAGCTTTGATGTCGAAACCGTGCTGTGCGAGCTCATCGTTCCTAACGTGATTTCCCCCAATCAAGATGCTCAGAATGAGCGATTCGCATTGCCCGATTTGACGTATTTCCCATTCAGCAGTTGCACGATTTACAACCGATGGGGTCAAGCCGTCTTTACATCCAATGATTTTGGCAACTCCGCCGGATGGCAGCCCTCGGTGGCTGAAGCCAGCGAAGGCACCTACTATTACCGCGTCCGCATCAACCGGGTGTCGGGAGACCTGACGATTACCGATGAGAATGGCACTACCACCTACACCGAACCCGGTGCCATTGAATTAGTCGGAAGTTTGACATTGGTGCGATGAAAGAAACGGTGCGGCCGCTTTTGGTTTTTGCCGTTGCAGCGCTATACGTAGTGATGACCTCCTTCGTCCCCCACTCCACAGCAGCGGCCGATGCCATCTTAGGAATGCTCCTGCTTGCCGGGCTGGCAGTCATTGGCATCCCTCACGGAGCGCTGGACGTATGGACGTACCAACACCGAACGAAGAACGGCTTTTCAAGTCTGGGGTACATCGTGGGATACTTGATAGCCATTGGCCTCGTATTCGCCTTCTGGATGGTATTTCCTGTAGCGGGGTTGACGTTGTTTCTGGTCTTGAGCGCATGGCATTTTGGCCAAGCAGACTTCGTATTGTGGGGCTTGCACAAAGGTGGATGGGCTTGGGGAACACTCGCCTTGTCTCTGATTTTGGTCTGGCATATGGAAGAAGCCCTGGAAATTGTGAGCCACATGGGCGTTGAACCAGGCACACAAAATCTGATCTCCTCCTTCATTCCAGCGCTGCAATGGACTGCTATCACAGGATGGTTTATCGCCGCTGCGCGAGCAATTTACCTGCGCAAGGCTCCTTGGCTCTGGACGCTTGGCATGCTGGCCTTCACACCATGGATTCCATTGTTATTGGCCTTTGGGATGTACTTCGTTGGTCAGCACAGTTTTGCAGGCTGGTCGCATTTGCAGCATGAAATGAATTTACGCTCGATGGAATTGTGGCGAAAAGCCTTCCCCTTTACCGTGGGAGCTTGGCTCTTGATTGCCGGTGGAATTTGGTTTTTGACTTCTGGAAAATCCTCCGACCTTCATGCAACGTCTGGCGCCTTTTTTATGTTATTGGGTAGTATCAGTATTCCGCATATTTTTGAATCCCATTGGCTCCTGCGAAATGACGCAGGCAGGTAAACATCTTCGACTCCTCCTCTGCTTTATGCAACTCCGCCATTTCATCCTCTCCTTTTTTCTCTTGCTCTTCGTAGTATTTGGCGTGCGAAATGGGGTTGCACAGCTGGACACCGAGTTTTGGTTTGCAGCTCCTGAAGTGTGGGCAAATCACGGAGATCAGCCGATTTTACTAAGGTTTTCCACGTTGGAGGATGCGGCGAATGTGACGGTTACGCAGCCTGCGAACGGCACGTTTCCCGCCCAAAACCTTAGCATCGCTGCCTACGGAACGCAGACGCTCGACCTCACTCCGTGGATCAACGACATCGAGAACACACCATTCAACACCGTGCTGCCCCAAGGGTTGCACATCGAGTCAGATGCCCCCATCACGGCCTATTATGAAATTAACCACCTCCTCAACCCTGATATTTTTGCGCTCAAGGGCAGCTCAGCACTGGGAACAGCGTTTTACACACCATTTCAAACATATTTATCCAATTACTATCCCCAATCCAAAGCAGGAATTGACATCGTAGCCACCTCCGACAACACCGAAATCACGGTGACGCCGAGTGTTAATCTGGCAGGAGGATATCCCGCTGGGGTGGCCTTTACCATCGAATTGGACGAAGGAGAAACCTATGCCTTACGAGCGGAAGGAGCTGCAGCGTCTCAACACCCAAGTGGAACCTACATCACGAGCAATCAGCCGATCGCTGTGACAATCAGCGACGATTCTTTGCTTGGTGAGTTCTATACACCCGGAAATTGCCAGGATATCATAGGGGACCAGGCCATTCCTCTCTCAACTGCAGGCACCGAGCACATTGCCGTCAAAGGCAACCTCAACGGTCCGGACAAAGTGTTCATTCTCGGCACAGAGGAAAACACATCACTGTCCATTGACGGAAACTTCGTTTGGACCTTGTCGGCAGGTGAAACCTACACGCATACGCTCTCCAATCCCGCTGCGTATTACGAAACGAGCGCTCCGGTAATCGCACTGCACATGACGGGCTTTGGATGCGAAGTCGGTGGGGCCATCCTGCCACCGGTGAGATGCACGGGTTCCAACGAAGTCGCATTCGTGCGTTCAAGCAATGACTTTGTTGGACTGAAAATTTTGGTTCCTGCAGGAGCTGAAGGTGATTTCACATTCAATGGCGCCGCAGGCAATGTAGCTGCGGTCAACTTTTCAGCAGTTCCAGGTACGGGGAACGAATGGATGTATGCCAATATTACCGGAAACGCATTTATTCCAACAGGTGGTGCCTCCCGACTCGTCAACAGCACCGCCAAATTCCATCTCGGAATCATCAACGGAGGGGCAACTTCTGGCACTCGCTACGGTTACTTCAGCGATTTCGCGAATTATGAGCACAGCACATTTACATCGGATAATCAGCTCTGTGCCGGCGAAACGGCTGAATTATTCGCCTCCCCCATCCTCGATGCAACGTACGATTGGACCGGCCCGAATAACTTTACAGCCAGCGGCAACGAAATCGAATTAGGCCCTTTAACTGTAGACGATGCCGGCCTTTATATCGTTACGGGCACCGCAGGTGATTGCGAGATCCTCCCTGACACTCTGGAAGTATTCGTGGCGCCTCAACCCCCCGTTCCGGACTTGATCTTTCCTGACGCATTGTGTGAAGGCGATGATTGGTCGTTTACGGCTTTGACATCAGCCGATGAATGGACGTGGAGCGACAGCGAAGGGAATCTCATCAGTGCCGACAGCACTGACAGCTTCGTCAATGCCACACCCGATGATGCGGGAGCCTATTCACTTACGGTAGTGACCGAATCATGCACGTCAGAATCCGCAGAATTTGATTTAGTTGTCTACACAACTGAAGAAGCTCCGCTCAATGACGATCCAATTGAAATCTGCGAAGGCAGCAGCCTTGCGCTTTCTCCAAATGCCACCCTCCCGAATGCCGTTTGGGAATGGACGGCGCCCGACGCCAGCATCACCGAGGTAGAAGAGCTTTTCATCGCTGTGACGGATGCGAGCGATGCGGGCGTGTATACCTTGGGTGGAACCAGCAACGGATGTCCAATTCTGAGCGCCTCTGTTCAGGTCGCCCTGAGTTCAGCAGCACCTGTTGCACTGACCGTACCAGACTTCCTTTGCAACGATTCGCCGACCGTTTCGGTCACAGCGGATGATGTGTATAGCGGATCGTGGTCTGCGACCTGCGCAAACTGCCTCTCCGGTTCAGGCGTGTTAACGCCCGAATCTGCAAGCCCGGGGTTCATTGACATCACGTACATCTCAGATAATCCGTGTGGTCAAACCGCTACGGTCACGGTGGAAATTGGAACGGTACCGGATGCCAGCGTGCCAAATTGGACCGATTGCGAAGGCATGGGCACGGTGCAGCTTTCTGGTGCCACACCGGGTGGCACGTGGATATCAGATTGCGCAGACTGCTGCACTTCCAACGGACTTTTCGATACCGGCATTGCCGGGACGGGTACGTGGGCATTAACCTATACCATCTCGGGCGATTGTCCAGCAACCGGAAACGGCCAGTTCACGGTGACCGCCAATACCAGCAGCGCTTTTGCGCTTTCAGCGGAGGCATGCGCAAACGACGATGCATTCACAGTGAGTGCTGATGAACCTGGCGGACAATGGTCGGCCACGTGTGCCGCTTGCATCGCGGAAAACGGTCAATTCTCGCCCGCTACGGCGGGCGTCGGCCAGCACACCATCACCTACGTCATTCCAGGCGCTTGCGGCACAACGACCGACGAGGTCATAACCGTTCTCGCACTCCCTGATCCTTCCTTCATCTACACCCCACTCGAAGGCTGCGCTCCAGCTGTTGTAGAATGCACTGCTTCCGAAAACCCCGGCATCGTGGATTGCAGTTGGACGTATGCACAAAATGGCATCGGAGCATCCTTGGCATGTGACGAAAATATCTTCGTCTTACAAGATCCTGGATGCTATACCCTGATGCACTGGGTTACCGACGGAGCAGGTTGTACGAACAGCTCCACAGCTCCTGAACTGCTCTGTCTCAGTGCCCAACCATCGTCGGATTTTGCGCTCTCTCCCGCTCAACCTTCCATCTTCGATGAGCTACTTGAAGTCTGGGCCATCGATTCAGTTGCGACCAACGATTATGTATGGGAAATCACCGAGAGCGGGACGTATCAGGGCCCCTCGCAAGTCTTATCCATTTCCGAATTGAGTACAGATTTATTCAACCTCTGCTTGGAAGTAACCGATCCGGTGGGATGTTCCTCTTTAACATGTGAAGCCATTCAATTAACCGAAGGCCTCACTGCCTTTGCCCCTAATGCTTTCACGCCGGATTACGATGGACACAACGACGCCTGGCGAATGCACGTCAACGGCGCTGTGACGCGCTTTGAATTGCGCATCTTTGACCGGTGGGGCGCATTGGTATTTACCACGAACGATCCCGAAGAATATTGGATGGGAGAGGTTTTAGGCGGAGCGCATTTTGCGGCCGATGGCGTTTACCACTATGAAGCGGTTCTGCGCGATGACGCCTACCAGCTCAAAACATTGCGGGGGCACATTCTGTTAATTCGTTGATTTCCGAACACAAGCCATGAAGAAATTCCTTCAACCCCTGTTTTTGCTTGCTGCACTTGGGTTCCTTTTTGGAACGGGATGCATGACTGAGCCTTCCGAGCCTGCTCCCGCTCTCCCAGATTCTTTTAAGAAGATGAAGCCGTTTGAGGCACAGGCCTGGAAGTGGTCGACGCCAGACGAAACATGGGATGCCTGGCATGCGGGAGCCACCTTGGAGGCGGTTCACCGCTGGAAATCCCTTCACCACAGCGAAGCAGGCGCCCGAACCATCGAAGGCGAATGGCGTTTGGAAGGCCCCACCAACATCGGTGGACGATTCAATTTCCTGCGGCAACATCCGACTGACCCATCCATCATGTTCGCAGGAAGCAGTAGCGGGGGACTCTGGAAAGGCGTTGGAGTTTCGGATGACGGTGGAACATGGGAACCTCTCACAGAAGATTTTCCTGCGATGGCCATGGGAGACATCGCCTTTTACCCCGGCAATCCAGATCGAATCTTTTTGGCAACCGGAGATCCACAAATCAGCAGCTTCCCGAAGATGGGAAACGGCGTGTACCGCTCGTTGAACGGCGGAGATTCATGGCAGAACATGGGATTGGATTCCATGGGCGTGATCAGTAAATTACTGTTTGTTCCTTCTGGCGGAGCTGTTGAAACGCCCATTTTGTTGGCAGGTGCCATGGGCAACCCCGCACTTCCGGGGGACTACCGCGGGCTGTTTAGGAGCATGGACTCGGGCTCCACATGGGACCAGGTATTGTTACCCAATGATTCTACTGGAATTACAGACATCCTGTACGATCCAGAATCTGAAGCAATTTTTGCCGCTGCCTGGCAACGAACACGGAATTCAACAGTGAGTGAAGTGTGGGGACCGCATTGCCGCATATGGAAATCGAATGACGCTGGCCTGAATTGGGAAGTATTGCCCAATCCGTGGGGTGAAGGCAGCCGAGGCCGCATTGGGTTGGCACAATCTCCCCAGGGTGTATATGCTTTGGTCGTCGGCCAAGACCATCAGCTGGACAACTTATACCGAACGACCGACGCCGGTGGTTCATGGAACGCCGTGATTCCCGAAGAAAACCTACCCGAAAATGCCTTGGGCGGTTTTGGTTGGTATTTCTCCAAAGTGCGCATCAATCCTTTCGATGCGGATGACATCTCCATTCTTGGGGTCAACACGTGGAACTCAATGAATGGCGGCGTGAACTGGAACCTCATGGGACCTGAATGGTGGACATACGAAGTGCACGCAGACAAGCACGACCTGCAATGGATTGGCTCACAGACGTGCGTCCTTGCAACCGACGGTGGATTATACAAAACCGAAGATCACGGTGCGACATGGATGGACATTGACGACATTCCTGTCACTCAGTTTTACCGCGCGGCATGGAACCCTCACAACCCCGGAGTCTATTCGGGTGGTGCCCAAGATAACGGGACTACGACCGGTAATTTCGAGGACCTTGGTGGCTGGACGCGCGACCTCGGCGGTGACGGGTTCACCGTGATTTATCACCCCGAGGATGACGCTTTACGCTACGCAGGCTACCAATGGGGCAACTGGCGCTTTAGCATGACCACCGCTGATGAAGAGCCGCTCTGGAACGATTTCACAACCGGAATCGACGAAGAGGATCGCACGTGGTGGGATTCTCCGCTGATCTACCACCCGTCGAATCCCGATGAGATGTGGACGGGTTCTCAGCGCGTCTACCGCATGCAAGATGCGCCCGTGAGCGTTTGGCAGCCGGTGAGTGATGATTTGACGTATGCGACGGAACCCGGTCTGTCCTACCGATGTGTGAGTGCATTGGCCGGATCGCATTATGATGCCAATGCTGTAGCTGCGGGCACGACGGACGGACGCGTGTGGATTTCTTTGGACCACGGCGATACGTGGGAACCGATGGAAGAAGGGCTACCTGGTCAATTTGTAACCGACATTGAATTTGATCCTTTCCACCCCGATTCGCTGTTTTGCACCGTCAGTGGTTTCCGCAATGCGATCTACGCACCCTTCATTTACAAAGCCGCCATCGGGGGGCCGTGGACTTCCATCCAAGGCGACCTGCCCGAGCATCCGGTGAACCAAATCTTGCCACTGAACGACAGCATTTGGGCCGTAGCGACTGACGCCGGTGTTTTTGCCACATTGGACTGGGGAGGACATTGGGAGCCCGTGGGTGAATTACCCACCATACCGGTCTATGACGTCGTTGCTGACACCATCACCAACCGTTTAGTAGCAGGCACTTTTGCGCGGAGCATCTTGAGTTTTCCATTGGACTCCCTCCTACCCCAACCTGCGGAGGTGGAGCCCAATGCTGTCGCCGACCTCATCAGCGGACGTGCTTCCTTTACCGCTTACCCCAATCCTTTTCGAGACGAACTCAACATCGACTTACCTGCCGATGTAAAATCAATTCGCATACGGGATCTCACCGGAAGGGTGGTGTTTGAGCAAAATGGATTCATGGGCTCTGGCATTCCTTTCACCGTGCCTGCGGCAGCTTGGGCACGGGGCACTTATGTTGTGACACTGACAGGACCTGTTTTGGGCACTCGCTCCTTGCGTGTTGTGAAAAGGGACTGAGTTAGAAGCCTGTCTGCGTCTTTTTTAAATACCTTGGTGGTCTCTGGACAACTCCTCTCCACCATGAACAATGCGCTCACCTTTGCACTTTCAATCGGACTTACACTCAGCAGCATATCAGGATTTTGCCAATCCAACGATGCGCGTGTGCTAATTATTGGCATTGATGGCTTGCGGCCAGACTGCTTGGAGGCGGCTGAAACGCCCGCTATTGACGGCTTGATAGCGGACGGGATTTTCAGCCCAGATGCCCTTAATAATGACATCACGTACAGCGGTCCAGGATGGTCTGCAATGATTTGCGGCGTTTGGTCGGGCTCGCACGGGGTGACCAGCAACAATTTCGTCGGAAGTAATTTTGAAGATTTTCCTTCCTTCATGCATCGCCTTGAACTGGAAAACTCATCACTCAACACCTACTCCATTTGTCACTGGGCACCGATCAATGACTACATCCTTAGCGAGGACGTCGACGAAGCCCTGAACGTCTCGAGCGATGCCGCCGTTCGCGATGCCGCCCAAGCCATCTTGCAGGACGGCAACCCCCACGCCATGTTCCTCCATTTTGATGATGTGGACATCAACGGCCACGGATACGGCTTTGACGCAGGCGTGCCTCAGTACATTAATGCGGTCGAAGCCACGGACAATTTCGTGGCAGATGTGATATCGACTCTGACCAACAGACCGAACTATGCAACTGAAAACTGGCTCGTGCTATTATCGACGGATCACGGCGGACTTGGGTACAACCACGGCGGAACATCCATCGAGGAGGAGACCATTTTTTTCATCGCGAGCGGCGCCTCAGTCCCCACCGAGCTCATCGTGAAAGACACCCTGGAAATTCAGTCTCCACCGGTCAATTGCGTTGCTCCCGGAGCAGCGGAATTGAATTTTGAGGGCAACGGTGACGCGGTACACATAGAAGACGCCCCTGCCCTCCAACTCGGAGCAGATCAAGATTTTACGCTCGAAGTGCGCATTCGAACCCAAGCCACGCCTGATGTCGCTATCGTGGGCAACAAAGATTGGAATTCAGGACTCAACCCCGGTTTTGTATTCTCCTTTGAATATCCCAATGGCCCGGCTTGGAAAGTCAACATCGGTGATGGCAACAACCGAGCGGATGCCAATGGATTGAGCGGCGTAGCAGATGGTCAATGGCACACGCTTTCGTGTTCGTTTGACCGAGATGGCATGATGCGGCTCTACACCGATGGTGTTTTCTCAGCTGAAGAAGATATTTCGGGGATTGGCACAATCGATGTTGGAAACGGCTGGTTTTTCGGTTCCGATATCTTCGGCGCATACAGCTATTCAGGAGCCATCGCCGAGGTCCGGTTTTGGCACGGATTGCTCACGGAAGAAACCCTTTTGGATTGGCATTGCAGTTCCCTGACTGCCGCTCACCCCAACTGGACGTCCTTGCAGGGACATTGGGCATTGACTGAAGGAGCGGGAACGGAAGTTAGCAACAGTGCAAGCACAGGACTTGTCGGAACGGTGCAAGGTGCCAATTGGCAGCAACCGGAATCCCTTATCACCTTTGATTACAGCAACACACCGCGAATCGTTGACATCGCAGCCACCGCCTTGGATCACATGTGCTTGAACCTGGAGCCCAGTTGGAACCTCGACGGCATCTCGTGGATTGATGGATGCACCAGCACAGACGTGCAACGCATCAGCCGAGAGGAATGGAAAACCGCCCTTTTCCCCAATCCCGGAGCAGAAGATTTTCAAATCACAGGAATCCCGCCGCATGCCACCATTGAAGTTTTCCAGCCCAACGGCGCGTCCATTCACCATGCACAACCCGGCACATCGACCCGCATCAACCCCCACACTTCGAGCAAAGGGGTTTACCTCATCCGCATCGTTGATGGCGAGCGCCAGCGCACCTTGCGTTGGATCCGACAATAACGGGCTAAGTCTGCTGGCTATTTCTTGATTTTAATCAACTTACCTGAATCCACCGTTCCGTCCTCACGCATGACGAATACGTGGTACAAACCGGCAGCCCACGCATCGACGTTAATGGTGTGCTCAAACGATGACACGTCCTCAAACAATTGAGCGTAGATGGGGCGTCCTCGGCTATCGTAAATTGAAAGGGTTAAGTCTTGAAGGAAGTACAAACCAAATGCAATGGTCGCTTCAGTACTGCAAGGATTTGGATAGGTGATGACTGTTTGGAACGGGTGATCGAACACCTCTTCTTCACTGCCGCCGCCACCTTCCTCCTCGTCGCCTTCGAATTTAAACTCCATCCAATTGAAGTTAAACGGCGCACTCGTGATGTCAACTCTCAGCCGATAAATACCGGCATCCATATTGACCGTCTCGCTTGTAGTGGCCCAAGACTGCCAGCCACCCGTCGGCTGAAACTGAGCTTCACACAAGTAGGTGGAAACACCACTTGGTCTAAACAGCCGCAATTCCATGGCTCCGTCTCCGTAATCTGATGCTGTACGAAAATTGACCGTGTATTCACCCGTGTGCTCCACAAGCACATCGTATTCCAAGTAATCACCGGGGTCGAGGTAGCCTACATTTTGCCCGCCTCCCACGTCCGAAGAATTCTCAAGTTCCACTCCAGATTGAGAAACAAACGCTTCGGCTTCTACCCAGCCCGGAAGTGGATGCCGATAATCTAAATCATTGATCACATCTTCCATCTCGAAAGCCACGAGGAAGCTGCCATCGTTGGAGGTAATGGCATTTCCTGCGTACGACGCTTTCAACACTTGGGTCGCATTGAGCGACTCATCCAAATCAAAGACAATGGTTCGGTTGTTGACGGAATCCATCGCCATCGCAGAAAAAGGAATCGATTCACCATCCGCATAAAGGGTGAATACGCTTGGCGATTCCATCAGCGGCTGAACGATTGGCTTGTTCAGGGTCAGCGCAATTTGACTCGGACCCCGCGTTTTGCCTGTGAGGTAGTCCATATCCACTTCGTTCGAAAGGATCCCGGTAAACGCGAAATCAAAACTGTTCAAATTGAACCCCGATTGATCGGTGTAAAAACGCAGCGTTTGCTCCCCTTCCGTCAAGAGCACACCTTCTACCACTACACTCCCCCAATCTTCCCATCCCCCTGTAGAAGGCACTGAAATTCCCTGGGTAATGGGGATGCCATCCAATTGCAGGTGAAAAACGCCATTTGCACCATCCGCAGCCACCCGGAACTCCACATCATACAGCCCGCCGATCTCCACATCAACGGTATAATTCATCCACTCTCCACTGGAAATCCAACCTACATTAAAGCCATTGGAGTTGACGGCATCATCACAAAACTGGATGTCTACACCATCGTTTCGATACTGCCATCCATCATTCCAGGAGGTATAGTTTCCCGTCGACACGTGATAATTCGCCACTTGGTTGTCGTAGTAGGCGTTTCCGACTGTACCCAAGTCAAAATCGGTCGCATGGATGACTCCGGGAATCGGATGTGGATTTGTAAAAGGGCGGGTTTCATCCGAATAAACTTGTCGGAACATCGCATCTACCACATTTTCCTGAATCATGCAATTTTCAGCCTTCAATCCTTCGGCAATTTCCATGAGCGCATTAATCGCAAACTCCTGCGTGGGTGCTGGAGCACTTCCACTCCAGTAATCCAGTAAATATTGGTAGTCGTCTGTTTTCACAATGGACATCGGTGCCGAAATGCTTTCAATTTTCTTCAGCGGCCACCATGCCCAGCCTATGCCTTCATCTTCCAACAAACGGATTGCATCTCGGAACCAAACATTCGAGTTCTCCCCGCTTTCACCCAGGTAGAGTGGAACATCATATGAGTCTCGAATGGAGGTAGCAAAGTTCATCGATCCTTGATCGTTGTGACTCCAGTATTTGTGAGGTGAGTACACGATTTGATCATCCCATGGCGGAGTTAGGCCTGTAAAATCGTTGGCAAACCAATTCCCTTCTATGAACAAAATGTGGTCGGGGTCTACGCTTCGAATGCTGTCGGTGCATTGCATGTAAAGGTTGCGCAGTGCATTTCCTCCAGGCAAATTCCAATTGGGCTCATTGAGCAAATCATACCCAGCCACCCATTGTTCGCCAACGTAATGTTCTGCAATTCGCTTCCACAAAGCTGCCATTTTCTGGCGGTTTTGGATGCTCTCCCAGAGCGAGGGCTTTGATGAATCGTAATCTGATATCCCCGCATCATAGCCTTGACCGCCGGGTGCTGCATGCAAATCAAGGATGACATACATCTCATTTTGAGCACACCAGGAGACCAAGCTATCCGTCAGCTCAAAACCAATGTCCAGCCATGTATTTTCATAGGGCACGGGTTCCAATTCAATGGGCAGTGTGTATAGGTTGTAATGCATCGGCAACCTCACCGAATTGAAGCCCCACGCCTTCAACGAATCGATGTCCGACTTTCGAGCATGATTTTGAAGCCATGCCGCATAAAACTCATCGGTCGCCTCTTCCCCTATGAGCTCTTGAATGGTGGCTCGAATCTCATGCTGCGGATTTGCAAATCCTGAAGTTTGAAGCATGTATCCTTCTTGAACCATCCAGCCCCCTAACCCAATGCCTCTAAGCAAAACAGGTTCTCCCAATTCATTCAAAATCTCCGTTCCACTTGTACTCAAAAAATGTTGAGCGCGCGCAGTTTCGACAATGGTTAATGCCAGCATGGACATAAACAATAGCTTCCACTTCCCTTTCATATACCCAAATTTTGAAAAAAAAAAATTAACCTCGATTCGAATTGTGATGTAAATTACATCAATTACTAGGTTGAATTCGTCCAATAAGTGTCAAATTACTGTTCAATTTCGAATTCAATCAACCCTTCCCACCATCTGAGGATATTTTCACCGAACTCTGCATGCGCCAACTCAATTTACTCCTGTTATTTTTATTCCTCGGAAGTCTCAACCAGTGCACGCGGGACGAAGAACAAAACACGCTGGTTCCCACCGTACAATTTCCTGTCGACATCAGTGGGTTTGAAAATTCAGCGAACTCCGTCTTTGAGTTTCCCCTCGTATTAGATGTTTCATCGGACCGCGATGTTACGGTTTACTATGAAACAAAACCCCTGACAGCTCTTCCGGGAGAGGACTACATTCACGTATCAGGTAGCATCATGATTCCCGCAGGAACGGCGGCGGCTTCCATTGAAGTTGAAATCGTTGTGGACGAATTCAAAGAAGAAGACGAACAATTTCGTGTGGTCATCATGGGGTCGGAAAATGCCCTTCTCGAAGGGGGCTCCCAAGAAGCAATCGGCACGATTAAAAATGACGACACCATCATCCAAGTGACGACTGCAGGGTATACGTCAGCAGACAGTTATGCAGGACGCACCATGGTATGGTCCGACGAGTTTGATGAAAATGAAATCAATTTAGCCAACTGGACCTACGATCTGGGAGCTTCAGGCTGGGGCAACCAGGAATTGCAGCACTATACAGCCTCAACCGACAACAGCTATGTTGCCAACGGCAACCTCATGATTGTTGCCATTGACGAGGGCTGGCGCTATACCTCTGCGAGGATGAAATCAATCGGATTGCAAGAGTTCCAGTATGGACGCATCGATGTAAGAGCTGTATTGCCCGAGGGACAGGGTATTTGGCCGGCCATATGGATGTTGGGCGGGAATTTTCCTTCGTCCGGTTGGCCCGCTTGCGGAGAAATTGACATCATGGAACTGATTGGATCCTCCCCCAATTACGTGCACGGAACTGTTCATTTCGGGGATGATTACTCCCAACATCAATACACTGGCCAAGGAACCAATATCCCTTTCTCCGAATCGTTTGCAGATGAATTTCATGTTTTTTCCATCGATTGGGATGAATCCGGAATCACTTGGCTCTTGGACGACACTCCTTTTTTCAGCATCAACAATTCCGTTAGTGGATCACAGAATTATCCGTTTGACGACCCCTTCTTTTTTATCTTGAACATCGCTGTCGGCGGACAATGGCCCGGGTATCCAGATGAAACCACCTCCTTTCCCCAATTCATGGCCATTGACTACATCCGCGTTTTTCAATGATGCGGGTGATTGATTGAACGTACAAACATCCCCGTCAAGACGCCATGAATCCAATTGATCTTCTGACCAAATTTGACCTGATCCAAGACCATTGGAATCCCCGCATCATTGCTCAACTGAATGGGCAGGATGTGAAATTAGCCAAATTGGAAGGCGAATTTGTTTGGCATGCCCATGCAGACCAAGACGAGCTTTTTTATGTCGTGAAGGGCAAGCTGGAAATGCAATTTCGCGACCGCACGGAGGTGCTCTTACCCGGTCAGCTTTTGGTCGTTCCGCGAGGAGTCGAACATTGTCCGGTTGCGGATGAAGAAACATGGGTTTTATTGTTCGAACCCCACAGCATCGACCATACGGGTGGCGTCGACACCCCGCTTCGAAGGCGCAGTTTTGAAAAGCTCTGAGGCTATCCATGAAAAAAAGGGAGGCGGCTTTGAAACCGACCTCCCTTTTCACGTGGATCTTATCGTATGCTGAGAAGCACTACTCGGCGATCATGCGCATCGTCCAGTATGCTTCGCCGGGCATTGCTCCATAGTCAACGGTAACGGTGACTCGTTCGACTCCGTCAACGTTGCTGTATTCAAATACTTCGTACATGATTTCACTCGCAGGAGTGCCTGTGCCTTCATTGGGCAACTCTCCTCCGTTAAATGCCTTATTGAAACCGATGTAAGCACCAAGCCCCGTCACCGTGACTGTTTCGTCTGTGGCTGAGAAGGAATGCGTACCCGATCCATAGACGTCGAAAGGAGGATTCAACAAATCATCTGCAACACATGCATTCGATCCGCCCATGTATCCTTCCGCCCAAACTTCGCCCTGGGTCTCAATAAGGAACGTTCCGTCATCATAGAAAATGAACTCATCGTCCATTTGGCACGCTCGTTCTATCACACCCGCCGCATCCAATCCACCCCACCATTCGCTGCTGCCTTGGGCAGGTCCAACGATGTAGCAACCTTCGCCGTCAAGCTTCCAAACTTTGCCTTCTGGGCTCGACATATCCGCCGCAGTGAACACTGCATTGCTGATCACGATGATTTGGCTGGCTTCGTCGCTTTGGAAATCATCGTCACTTGCCGTAAGAATCACGGTGTATTCGCCGTCACCCGCGTACGTGTGAACCGGATTTTCATCGGTGCTAAAGTTGCCGTCACCGAAGTCCCAGTTGTACGTGGTCGCATTCGCTGAAGTATTCGTGAATTCTACTGTGTTTCCTTCCTTTACAAACGTAAAGCTCGCCGCAGGAGCCGATGCTGGAACCGGCGGAATATCCGCTGGATCGTGATAGCTCACCAGGTAAAAGTTCCAAGCGAAGCTTCCATCCAATCCCACAATAGCAACCTCCATTCGGTCTGATATATCGCCCGTCTCCATGTTGAGGATTTGGTACGTCTTACTTGAAACGGGGATGTAATTGTCACCCGCCTCTGTTTTTTGAGCCAAACCAATGTAGGCCCCAAATCCATCAATGGTAATGCTATTCTGAGCCGTATTGAAATCAAAGGTGTAGTCTCCTCCATTGGCATAGGCACTCAGGTCTTCGCCATTTGGACCGGTAAACAATCCCTCATCGCTTTCGTCATAGCACGTTTCAAACGACACGCCGAGCCAACCGCCGTTCGCATCCGAATCAACAAAAACAGTTCCCATGGTGTTTTTCTCCCAGGTTCCGTCCGCATTGAACGTGTATTCGTCATCCAAAATGCAAGGCCGCTCACTCAGTGGCGTAACGCCACCAAACGACCACCACGAATTATCTCCGGGGCCAGGGCCAATTCCCAGTGCGATGTCTTCGCGATCGAGAATCCATGTCTTACCAGCCGTTCCGGTTAAAAATTGACCAGCCGTATTCGGGTCGACCAGCGTAATGGATTCGGAACGGGCAGCAGATCCTGCAGCGCCTGTTGCAGTCAGCGTAACCTCATACGTACCTCCTGCCGCGTAGGCGTGAACAGGATTTTCATCCGTGCTCGACTCTCCGTCACCAAAATCCCATACATACGATGATGCGTTCTGGGAGTAATTCGCAAACGCCACTTCGGACCAGTTCTCTGCACTGATTTCGTATTGGAAACTTGCGATGACATCAGCCGGATCCGGCTCATCGTCTTTGCGGCATCCTGACAATGCCACGGCTGCGATGAAAAGCATGCTAAAAGCTCTCAAATAATTCTTCATGAAATTCTATGATTGGTTTATTAAGATTGGAGTATTTACTCTGAGTTGTTTTTAATTAAAAAGGGAAGCATCCGGGTAGGTGGTAAGGCCATCTGCCAAAACCGTCTCTTCCAGTGCAATGGGCAGCCACAAGTGATCTGCATTGAAGTTGGCTTCCTTATCAGCGTCACCACTGAATAAACTTGATTCTGCGCGTCCTGAACGCACCAAGTCAAACCATCGATCGCCCTCACACGCCAACTCTGCGCGACGCTCGTACCAAATCAATTCTTGCAATGTCATTCCTTCTTCCGCCATTACTTCTGAAGCCGTTCGGAAGTTCCCTGCATTGTTCCCCGGACCTGCTGCTCGTTCTCTTACGATGTCGATGTATGCCATGGATAAGATGTCATCACCACCGCCCCGATGCAGCGCCTCGGCTAACATCAAAAGCACATCAGCATAGCGCATCACATGGGTGTTGAGCGCCTTCGTCAAGTGCTCATTCCCGCCGTTTACATTGGTGCCAGCAAAGGACTTATAATTTGAATATTTTTCCTGCCAATACCCCGTGAAGTCGATTGGATTGTTCTGCGTCGCGTCAATAATCGGGTCGCAACTCAAGCCGGCATCTGCCAGATCCTGAGCCAATTCATCTTCGGATATAATTGCTACATCTCGTCGGTAAGTGTCATCCGACAGAAAGTGATTCCACAGCCCCTCGGTGACCGACATGAAACCCCAACCAGTCTCCAATGTTGGATGTTGGTCGCACAACCCACGAATTCCACACAACTGAATCATGCCGTTTCCATCTATTCCCTCAAACCAGCCCCAATCACTTGAATAAAGCGGATTGTGCTGGATTTCAAAAACTGATTCTGATGTGTTTCGTTCACCTAGATTGTACAACTGCTGCATGTCATCAACGAGTTCATAGAGCCCAAGATCAACGACTTGTTGGAAAGCATCCGCAGCATCACTGAACAAACCTGGATCGTCTCCTTTCATGTCAGCCCAGTACAAATAAGCTTTGCCCATTAATGCAAGCGCAGCCCCCTTGGTCGCTCTTCCCTCCTGTCCCGTCGGAACAATCAAAGGCAACGTCGCTGCAGCTTCTTGGCAATCTTGCACCACTTGCTGCATCACCTCCGACAGCGTATTGCGAGCGAGGTTCACATCCTCCGGGGTCAAAGGCTCCGTGATAACTGGAATGGGACCGAAATGACGAAACAACTCAAAATGATAATAGGCCCGCAAAAACTTCGCCTCCGCCTTGTAAACATCAACCAAATCCGACTCCATTCGTGCCAAAGCAAGGAGTGAATTAGCTCTGTTGATGCCGATGTAGTTGCGACGGTACATCGGATGAACGACCAAGTTCGTGTTCGTGTTGGTGAAATCATCGAATTCCTGCCATCCCGGCTGATCGTTATTGGAAGGATCCCCGCCTGCATTTGCATTATCGGAGCGAATCTCTCCAAACATCACCGGGGATATCCATTGACCAAAGGCCATGGACCAGCCAATGGGGTCGTATGCTCCAATCAATGTCGAGTAAATTTGTTCCTCCGTCTCATAGTAGTTGCTCGACAAAAACTGATTGACAGGATCGACTTCCAACCGTTCCTTGTTGCATGCCACAGCGATGAGGACAAATCCTGAAAGGACGAATGCTATTTTCAGTGAATTATTCATGGTCTTTTGCACTTTAGAATGAAACGTTTAGGCCAGCACCAAATGATCGGTTGTTGGGGTAGAATCCTTTATCAATTCCCGTGTCGAGAATCCAACCGCTGGTGCCAATGTCCGGATCAAACCCACGGTACTTCGTGATGGTGAAAATGTTGTTTCCCGTCAGGTAGATTTTCACATTCTTCATGTTCACTTTGGAGGCGATGTTATCCGGTACATTCCATCCAATTTGCAAGTTGCGCATGCGCAAGAAGTTTCCATCCTCTACATAAAAAGAAGAAGGCCGCTGGTTGTTATTGGGGTCCGTCGATGTCAATCGAGGCAGTTCTTCGCTTGGATTATCCGGAGTCCATCGGTTCAACCAAAATGATTGATAGTTGGAAAAGGTAACATCAGACCGCTCATACGTTCGATAAATTTCATGGCCCAATTGCGCATTGAAAATAGCACTGACGTAGAAGTCCTTGTAGGAGAAGTTGGCGGTCATCCCAATGATGTGCTTCGGCCAAGGAGTCCCGATATCCGTGATGTCATCCGAATTAATGATGCCGTCTCCGTTCGAATCAAGAAAGCGAATGTCTCCAGGAGCCGCATCGGGCTGCAGTAAATCGCCCTCATTGTTCAGGTGAGTGAAAATCTCCGCCTCGTTTTGGAAAATTCCATCCGCCTCATACCCGACGAAATGTCCAACGGCGTATCCCTCGGTCATTCGCGAAATCGGAGTGTTGCGCACAGGCCATCCCCATCCATTCAGATACCCCGTTTCTCCCGCGACGTTAATAACCACATTCTTGAAGTGGGTATAGGTCAATTGCGTCTTTAATTTCCAATCTCCCTTCCCGGTTTGGTAACCCAACACCAGGTCAATTCCGCGGTTCCTGATCTCACCCAAATTTGAAGTTGGGTTGTTCGTAGCACCAATATATCCAGGGATCTGCTGAGTCATCAGCAAATCCTTTGTGGTCTTTTGATAGATATCTGCCTCGACAGAAAGCTTATCGTCAAACAACCCGAGCTCAATGCCAATATCGATTTGCTCACTCTCTTCCCATTTCACATTTGGATTGGCTGGCGTGGCAAGCGCAGAGCCCGTATTCAACACCTGATCTTCTGTTCCAAGTGCATAGGTGAACACATTTTCGATGCGGCTTACGTAGCTCAAAGGAGCAATTCGGTCGGAGCCGTTGATCCCCCAAGACGCACGAAGTTTCAAGAAACTAATGGCGTCAATGTCTTGCACGAAATCTTCTTTTGATGCGACCCATCCCACCGAAGCGGATGGAAAAATTCCAAACTGGTTGCCTGGACCAAAATTCGAGGACCCATCGCGCCGGATGGTCGCCGAAAACAGGTACTTCTCATCGTAGTTGTAAAGCAAACGCGAGAATGTACTGATCAATGCGTAGTCCACTGAGGCGCCGCCGAAGGTCAAGTCCAAGGTGTCCTGACCCGCATCGAGGTACTGGAAATTCGGATTGAATTGATTGTCCATTGGAATGTTCGAAGAGGACCCTCCGAGCTGGCGAAATTGATTCGCTCGGTACGACGTTCCAACGAGGAAATCAATGTTGTGTTTGTCATCAAGGGTGCGCGTGTAGTTTGCTGTATTCTCCCATTGCATCCCTTGGAAGTTCCCAGAACCCTGGTAAACATCATTGGTCAAGTTTTGCGCGGCAGCATGAAATTCATAAGTCGGCACGAAACTTCTGTAATCCCACCAATTCAAATCGAAGCCAAAGTCCGTCTTCAATCTCAATCCATCGAGCACTTCTGCCTCGAGGAAGAAATTACCGATCATTTGGTCAGACTTGCTGTCACCGTTGATCAACCACAGTCGGCTTATTGGATTGATGTACTCTTTTTGCACCCAAGGTGATTGGGCAAATCCGTATTGTCCTGCATCGTCGTAAACGGGCGTTAGCGGGTCGTATGCGAAAGCGTCGGATTGAACGCCTCCAAAAGCACTGTTCGTCCCGATGTTGTTATTATCGGTTCGATTCAAATAAAGATTTTGGCCAATTTTCAAAAACCCAGCGTAATCCTTTGAGGAGTTATATCGAACAGCATAACGGGTGTAGTTCGATTTCTCCCCTCCAATCACACCATTCTGATCCCAGAAGTCCATGGACAAAAATGAGTTTTTCGTGGTCGCCGTAACCCGGTGGTTCACCACAGAAGCCGGATTGAAAATTTCATCCATCCAATTCGTATTCCCTGTAAGCACATCACCCACATTTGGGAATCCGAGGACATCCAGGCCCGAGAGTTGGTTGCCGTTGGCGAACTTCTCCCGGGTCAACATCACGTAATCCTCTGCGCCCAACATTTCAGGCAGTCGCCACGGACGTGAATTCAGGACGCTCGTGGAGTACGTCACTGTTCCCTCGTCTTTTCCACTCCCGTTTTTTGTGGTAATGATGACCACCCCATTTGCCGCGCGCGCTCCATATATAGCGCTCGAAGCTGCGTCTTTCAAAACATCGATGGACTCAATGTCACTGGGATTGATGTTATCGATGTTTCCGAGCTGTAACCCATCCACAATGAAGAGGGGTGAGTTGTCTCCATTGGTGCTGATTCCACGAACCAAGATTGATTTACCAGAACCCGGCTGGCCGCTGGACTCATTTACAATCAGGCCAGCAGTTTGCCCCTCCAAAGTAGAAATCGCATCGGGAACAGCAATACCTTCAATGTCCTTGGCGTCAATTTTCGCAATCGAACCGGTTGAAACTCGTTTTTTCTGACGACCATAACCGACCACCACAACTTCTCCAACCAACTCCGAATCCTCTTCCAAAAAAAGATTCAAAGGCCGAGCATCATCAACGAGAAGGATTTGAGCTTCGTAGCCGACAAAACTGACGATTATCTCAACAGGCAAAGCATCCACCGTTAGTGAAAAAGCTCCCAACGCATCGGCATTGGTTCCGTTGGTCGTCCCCTTTTCTATGATGGTCGCTCCAACGAGCGCGTTGTTCGTTCCTCTTTCAAGAACCGTACCTGTGATCACTGCGGATTGAGCTTGCGCTGCATTGAACGTTGATGTGCCAAAAAGAATCAATGCCAAGAGCCAGCCAAAAAAGATTTTTTTTTCAGAGGTCGTCATCAGAAAGGTGTTGGAGGTGAAGGTGTGTACAATGGATCATTGATTGTACAAAATACCGCCGCAATATTACACGGTTTTTTTGGCTATATCAACCCTTGGACAGCGGATTGTATCCATAATCGTGTTCAAAGTACATCTTACCTACCACCAACCTCAACATTACAAAGAAGACCTAAGCCTCCCACCAAGCTCTCCTTAATAAGACGCAGTCACCCAAAACTTCTGTGCATCCGCCACACCGGGCATCCGCAAGAAATGCAATCCCGATTCCAATCCTGACGTAGGAACCGAATACCAATCGCCATTTCCTGAGCCCTCGCCTACTTGGCGCCCGCTCCCATCGTAAATCTCATAAGTCCAAGCTCCTCCAGCAATACGAGATTCCAACCACTGCACTTGCAATGGGTCACCTGCAGTTAGGAACGAAGGAAATGCCCGCCAAGCACCTTCTGATGCCACGAGCCACTCTTCGATTCCTACCGCACCATAATCGTAGGATCCACATATCGGTTCATACGCATCACACAACCAACTCGACAAGGCACCTGAGACGGTTCCAAGCGTTTGGTAATAAGCATCCGCATCCGCAACGTGTGCCACGTGGCCCGCTCCTTCCAAAACGGTAAAGCAATTTTCGATGCCCAACGAATCGACCATCGCGTGGATGATCGAACTCCCATCCACTTCCGTGATTGGAACGCCACTGAGGGTGATCATGCCCGTTCCAAACGGGACGGTACCATCCTCCGTTCCGTGCACAGAAATCAAAGGTTCATCTCCTGCTGACAGGTAAGACGCTGTTTTCAGAGCCCCTGCAATGTTGATCACACCGGCCACCTCGCTGCTATACCCCGGATGGCCCGATTCGCCTTCAAGGCCTCCGCCCATGCCCGCTGTACTTTGATCCACCTGTGGCGGAATCTCCGATTCATCGTCGACGTAAGCGAGATGCAATGCGATAAAACCGCCGGCTGAGACACCGGCAACGTAAATTCGGTCGGGATCAATGCCCCATGGATTGCCATCCTCTTCGACCGTCTTCCGAAAATAGCGCACTGCGGCCTTGCCATCGTGATATCCCCGCCAGACCGAGCGTATCAAGGCATTGGAAACGTCCAAGAAATTGTCAATTCCCAATCGGTATGTGATGGAACCTACAACATAGCCCATGCGTGTCAAGTCTTGGCTGAGCGCCAACACGTCCGCTCCGTCATTATCGCCGCCGATAAAAAATCCGCCGTGCGCCATAATGATCAGCGGACGGAGGTCACTGTCATCCCCTTCAGGTTCGTAAATATCCACCAGCAGTGATTGATTCAGCCCCGTCGCATTGACCGCATTGCCGTACTCCACATCTGGAGTAACCGAAAAATCATCAAATGCAGCCGTATAACGGTAGCGTGTTCCGTCGCAATCTTCTTGAGCATTTGCTCCCGGAGAAAGCAACACAAACATGAACAAGAAACCTGCTGTCAAAATGCAGGGTGCCGTGTAGAAATGTGTCATCTTTGGATGTGAGGGTTGGTGAACATCAACGCTAAAACTACATAATCTATGACAAACTTGTTTTCGAAATCAGGCTGGCTCCTCTCAGGAAGCCTCTTCATTGCATTGGTTTTGTCGACCCTTCCGGCCTGTCAACCTCCCGCGTTGGAATCGAATGTTCGCCTTGAATGCATGCAGAATACGCACGTACATTTTTCGCCCGGTGCCAATTGGGACTCATTGTCGGCAATTGACGGTTGGCAAAGACGGGACAATGGCCGCGTCTTAACGCAATCCTTCGCCGTACCTCTCTACAGCGTTCGGCCAACGGTTACAGCCGAAATAACTTTACGGTCTGCTGGTGACCCTTGGGACAAGTCCGGATCGCTCATGCTCCTGCCCGAGGGGACTAGCAGTTTGCTCGACGTGGGTTTCACGGCCGATACCCTTGAGGAATTTCCAGGGATTGCTCTCCGGCAAAAGGGATCATTCACTGATTACGCTCCCGCAATAGAATTGCTCCGTTTCATTACACCCTTTGGAGTTGGCCACTTCAGCCAAGTTCAGCGACTGAACGAGTACCGTCCCGTGTACATCCCTCGTTGGGAAGATTCTGTGCATTGGAAGGCAGACATTAGCCATTTATGGGAAGCTCTCGGTGACACCATGACCCTCGGAGTGTATCTCGATACGTGGACTTCAGAGGGATATACACTCGATGTGGAGGTGCGGTTTGAAGCAAATCCAGCAACCGTGGTTCCCGCGCCTTCTCGGCGCACCATCGCCCTTGTGAACACCTCCAAATTTGGAAGCGAACAGCACCCGTTTGATGCCTTTTCTCGGTCAGCGTTGACCGTGCCCATCAACCTCAACGAAACCGCATACAATGCAGTATTGCACTACACCGCGACCGGGCACGGCGGGCATGGAGAAGGCGATGAATTTATACCGTGTGAACACCAGCTCACTTGGGACGGAGATTCCTGCTTGACCTTCACGCCCTGGCGAGATGATTGCGCGAGTTTCAGGCGCTTCAATCCATCTTCAGGCGTTTGGATGGACCGCACATTTTGGCGCGGAGACAGCCTTGACGAACGCATCGCTTCGAGCGACCTCTCGCGATCAGGATGGTGTCCAGGCAGCCAAGTCGATCCTGTCCAAATCCCATTGGGTGACCTTTCTTCCGGCGTGCATGAATTGAGCATCGCCATTCCAACCGCTCAGCCCTTCTCTGATTCGGAAATGAATTTCTGGAACATCGCAGCCTATTTAACCTACGAAGCGCATTGAACTTGGGCTGAACACACGCGTGAAAACGTTGGTTTATCGCGATTTACTAACGACCTTTGCCACCGCTCGAACGGGAGGAAAAACGTGTTTCTCTCTGAGACTATTCGTGCAATTGAGTCCTAGAGAACATGGCAAAAATCATCTACACGCAGACGGACGAGGCTCCTGCTTTGGCAACCTACTCCTTTCTACCCATCGTGAAATCGTTCGCGAAACGTGCAAATGTCGAATTAGAAACCCGTGACATCAGTCTGGCGGCTCGCATATTGGCGGCATTTAGCAGCCGCTTACCAGAGGCGCAGCGTGTTAATGATGCCCTTGCAGAGTTGGGGGAATTAGCCAAAAAGCCCGAAGCCAACATCATCAAGCTTCCCAATATCAGCGCCTCCATCCCGCAGCTCAAAGCGGCCATCGCAGAATTGCAAGCCTTGGGCTATGACTTGCCAGACTATCCCGAAGAACCTGCAAACGAAGAAGAACGCGATGCCAAACGACGCTATGACAGCGTCAAGGGGTCTGCGGTCAATCCGGTCTTGCGCGAGGGCAACAGCGATCGTCGGGCACCGAAGGCTGTCAAAGCCTATGCCCGCAAGCATCCGCACAGCATGGGAGAATGGTCTTCGGACTCCAACACCCACGTTGCCCACATGGACGGCGGTGATTTCTACGGATCTGAAAAAAGCCACACCGTGGCCGATGCCACCAATGTGCGGCTCGTCTTCACCGACGATTCTGGCAACGAAAGAGAATTAAAGGCCCCCTTCCCCCTTCAACCAGGCGAAATCATTGATACGGCGGTCATGGACGTAAAACGTTTGAAAGCCTTCGCCCGAACCCAAATGGCCGATGCCAAAGCCCAGGACGTCCTGTTTTCGCTGCATCTCAAGGCTACCATGATGAAGGTTTCTGATCCCATTTTATTTGGTGTGTTTGTCGAGGCATTCTTCGAGCCCGTGTTTGTGGCGTTTGCAGAAGAATTAGAGACTATCGGATTCGACGCTCGGAACGGCTGGGGCGACCTGGCTGAGAAGCTGAATGAACTTCCTTCCGAAACACAAGCCCGCATCCAAGAAGCCATAGCAGCCTCTTTTGATTCGGGACCAGATTTGGCGATGGTGGACTCAGATCGCGGTATCACAAATTTACACGTGCCTTCAGACGTTATCATCGATGCATCCATGCCTGCCATGATCCGAAATTCGGGTCAAATGTGGGACAAAGAAGGAAAGACCAAGGATACCAAGGCAGTCATTCCAGACCGCTCATATGCAGGTGTTTATCAGGCAACCATTGACTTCTGCAAAACCAACGGTGCGCTAGACCCTTGCACCATGGGCAGCGTATCAAACATTGGCTTGATGGCACAAAAGGCTGAAGAGTATGGCTCACACGATAAGACATTTGAATTCCCAGCCAACGGCACCGTGCAGGTTGTAGCGGCGGATGGAACCCCCTTGCTTGAACAAACGGGTCAGGCAGGAGATATATTCCGGATGTGCCAGGTCAAGGATGCACCCATCCAAGATTGGGTCAAGCTTGGGGTCAAGCGTGCCCGAGCGACCGGCAATCCCGCAGTGTTTTGGCTTGATGCACACCGCGCCCATGACGCGGAATTGATCCATAAAGTGAAGCGGTATCTGCTAGACCATGCTACCGAAGGGCTGACCATCAAAATCCTGTCGCCGGTTGCTGCGACTACTTTTTCGCTGGAGCGCATCGTGCAAGGGCAGGATACGATTTCAGTCACAGGAAACGTTCTGCGCGATTACCTGACCGACCTTTTCCCTATCCTCGAAGTAGGCACGTCGGCCAAGATGCTCTCCATCGTTCCATTGATGAACGGAGGTGGATTGTTTGAAACAGGTGCTGGCGGATCAGCGCCCAAACACGTACAACAACTTCAAAGCAAAAACTATTTGCGCTGGGATAGCCTTGGTGAATTTCTTGCGCTCGCGGTTTCATTGGATCACTGTGCGGACCAAACAGGCAACGAAGATGCCCGTGTTCTCGGAAAGTGCCTCGACGATGCCACAGGGCGTTTCTTGGATGAAGACAAGAGTCCCACACGTCGTCTTGGCGGCATTGACAACCGAGGTTCGCACTTCTACCTCGCCCTATTCTGGGCGGAGGCTCTTGCGGCGCAAACCGATAGCGCCAATCTTCAATCTAAATTCAGCACAATTGCCGCAGCCCTCCGGGCGTCGGAAACAAAGATTGTGGAGGAATTAATCGCGGTCCAAGGAAGCGCAGTGGACACAGGAGGATACTACCGCATGGATGACGCCAAAGCAGAGGCCATCATGCGACCTTCTGCGACACTGAATGCACTCATGAGCTGAACAAACCACTCATTGCACCATCGGACCGTATCCTGGGAATCAGGAAAGACGGCAAAGGCGTTATTTGAACGCTGTCTTAACGATCGATCACCACACGCGTTGACCAGCGCTTCCCGTTGGCTTGACTCGCTGTCATCAAGTACATGCCCGGAGTCAAATCATCGCAAGAGATCACATGCACAGATCCACTGGAATGTGTGCGTTGCATAACTTGCCCTTGCGCATTGCTTAGGTTAAATGACCACGGTCCTCCATCGGGTGTGGCAATATTCAATTGGTTATTTGCTGGATTGGGAAAGACACTCCAAACAACTTGCCTGTCAATCACCTGATCGGAAATAGAATTGGATGTGCAATCCAAATGACCGGTTAATCCATAATTCTTTACGAAATTCCAGATGACCTCGTGGGCTACAATATCCATGTTTCCAAATGTTCCTGGCCAGTCATGTCCACCGTCATTGATCCGATAATGCTCAAGGGCAATGCATTCATCAGGACTGTTCCATGCTATAAGATCCGCTGTGCTTCCATCATTGGCGCTGGTATTGGGAACAGCTGTTTCCACAGGTTCACCCTCGATGCCATTGGCATCAATCCACAACTGATGGGAATCTTCCGCCGATGCATAATAAAGGGTGCCCTCATACGTAACGCCGTTGTAGTCTGAAATGTAATCCGCTGTTCCAAGAATCGTCATGACGGCTGTTGGGTGTGTGACGTTGCATGCTTCATAGGATTCGACGTACATGGTTCGAGCGACAACCCCCACCGCAGCAATGCGCTCATTCAGGCGGCATGCAAGGTCAAAAGTAAAACCTCCGCCGTTGGAATACCCGAGCGCATAAACACGGTTCAAGTCTATGTTGAACTCGGCGTGCACCTGGTCGATTAGGCTATCAATAAACCCAATGTCGTCATGTGGGCTGGGAACAGTGAATGGCAGATCACCGGATACCACAACCTGCCAATTGGTCTCTCCGTTCTTGGGCTCTGGGTAGGCATTAGGGTAAACCAGAATGAACTGATCTTGGTCTGCCAATGATCGCATGTCTGCAATACTCAACTGGCTGTTGGCGTTGTCACTTCCGCCGTGAAAGTTCATCACAAGCGGAAGGGAGCTGGAGGCATCAAATCCTGCAGGAATGTATTGCAGGTAGGTCCGTGAAAGACCTTCAAATTCAATCTGTTCTGTTGTTAACTCCTGGCTTTGGGCAGAACTCATGCACAGGAAAAATCCGGCTAGCAACATAAATAATGAGCGGGTCATAAGGCGAATGAATTGAGTTAACTAGGCAGTGCACCGAAAATAATAGGCAATCCTGAAGAACCGTCTGATTGACTCGAAGTGTGACGTTTTTGTGACGTTACAGCGGTATCTTGGCCGGTTACTGTCAAAGTTCAACGCAAAAAAAGGGGAGCCATCGCTCCCCTTTTTTCTTCGATATGTTTTCTTCTTTGTGTCTATGCTTTATTGATAGACCCGCACGTAATCCACAGCCATGAATACTGGGAACGTCGTTGACTCATCAGGATAACCTGGCCAGTTTCCTCCAACTGCGACGTTCAGAATAAAGAAGAATGGATTGTTGAACGGATAAGGCTGCCCATTCATCATGCTCGTGTTGATGGTGAAATATTGACTGTCATCCATCAAAAAATGAATCTCATTCTCGGTCCAATCCACGGAGAACACATGGAATTCGCCATCAAAATGATCGGGGTAAATACTCGTGGAGGAACCTTGATGATTCCAGCTTGGCCAATCCGCTCCCCAATGTGCTGTCCCGTGCACCGTTCCCGGTAGGTGCCCAAGCAACTCCATGATATCGATCTCACCACACGCTGGCCATCCTGCAGTCGGGTGATTCGAACCCAGCATCCAAATGGCGGGCCAAATGCCTTGCCCCTTCGGAAGCAGCGCTCGAACATCAATGCGGCCATACTGAAACTCTTGAAGTCCTTGCGACTTCAGCCGTGCCGAAGTGAAGGCATTTTCTCCCACTTTCTCGGCCTTGATGAAGAGTTTTCCATCCGCTACAAAACTATTGTTGAGGCTGTTCGTATACGTCTGCTGCTCATTGTTCCCCCAGCCACCGCTCCCGTTTCCGAGGTCGTACGTCCAGTTCGTCAAGTCAATCTGCGTATCTTCAAATTCATCCGACCATACCAAGTTCATGCCCTCGTATGAATCTGCCGCTTCATAGCCTTCGTCAGAAATGAAAATCAAGTTATCATCGTTTCGAATGCCCACAGAAACAGTCGGCTCCCCCACTTTGATGTATGCGTTGACAGGATTGCTTAAGGACAACTCAAACTGCTCGTCCGATTCCAAGTACGCATCCACCACCAGTGACACTGAAACAGTTTGCGACAACTCACCCGGAGCGAATACCAGCGTCCCACTGGTCCCAACGTAATCCTCGCCTTCCAATGCCGTGCCCGGAACCGTTTCGAAATCAACAGTAACCGTCTCCGTATGAATGGAACTCAGAACGACTTCCACATCGATTTCCGCAAAGTCAACAGTCTCAAACACAGACACCGAATTCGCCCACCGGATTTCGGGGGGACTGGACGGCTCAGAATCTCCGCAGCCTTCGCAAGAACTCAAAAACAATACCCCCCCCATGAACAATCCCATCATCCGATTCATCTTATCTCTTCTTTTTGGATCCAACTTATATCAGTCAACGACAAAAATCATTGTAAACCAACCGGTGGCCTGCTGACAATCTCCTGTTTGAATAGGGCCGTGGATGACCAAACGTTCTTCGGTCAATTCAACGATGTCATAATAAGGACCTGAATCCCAGACGCCCATAAATCCGCACAAGGTCTCAGAAAAGGACGACAACAAGATTTGATCTTCACCCGATGTTCCTGTTCCTTCGGAAAATATATACAGCGTTGGATCAATCGCTATTTCAGTCTCGACATAGCCTTCAAACGGATTCATCGTGCTCCCATTGTTGTTGTAAAGGTAGACTCCGTCTTCTGTAAACTGATACCGGTCATCGTTCTGGAACGTTTCCAATCCTGCAGGTGGTGATGCATACCATTCTGTTGAATAAGGATCTGGCCCCACTGAAATAGCTCCCATTTCGTCTGAAAACTTCCATGCTTTTTGGTTGTCGCATCCCGTCAACAAAGCCAAATTCCCTTCACATGGCAATTCCAACGTTTGCGCGATGTTCAGCGTCTCTGACGCTGTACCCATTCCGCCTGCCGTATGCACGGAATAGGAAATGGTGTAATCACCCTCCTGAGGATAATAGGCCGTATCCGAGGTCTGATCCGAGGTCTGACCATTGCCAAAGTCCCACAAATGCAGAAACGCTCCGTCCACAGCATTCGCCGAAACGAAAACCCGATTGGAATCAATTCCGATTACTTGCCCCAAGGAATCCACTGCATCAATGAAGTTCCATTCGAACGAAGCCGTTGGGGCTCCTGGCAAATCAATCCCCTCTTCCTCGTATGGCTTGCAGCCTTGAGCCATGAGCAGAAAGACCCCTGCAAAGGCAGCCGCGTAGTATATGTAAGCTTTCATCAGTATCCGTTGTTTTGTGTAATCAATCCTCCTGAAAGAGTTCTTTCCACTTCAGGAATCGGGAATACCTCGTGTATGCCCGCAACAAAGCCCCAATCAGCTAACTCTGTCGCCGCCCGACCGGTTCGGACCAAATCGAAAAAACGATGGCCTTCCATTCCCAGTTCTACGCGACGCTCGTGGTATATCGCGTCAAGCAAGTCTGGACCCGTCACGTCTGTTCCAAGCGACGCCAACAAAGCTTGATTTCCCCCTCTAGCACGGGAACGAATGATGTTCACTGAGTTTCGCGCCAGCCCTTCATCGCCGAGGTGATAGGCAGATTCCGCATGGAATAAAATCACATCTGCATACCGAATCACCCGATCATTCGAATATCCGTTCGGGTTCGGATCCCCAAAGGGAGCTTCGTCCGAAGCATTGATGAAGAACTTCTTAGAATAATACAAATGTGGCATGCCTGTGGCCTCCAAAGAGAAGACCCCACGGTCCCCCATCTGGTCCCCTTCTTGAAAGACCGTGGCGCTCAGGCGAGGGTCACCGTTTTCAAATTCCTCGACAAAGTTTTGCTCTGGTATATTGAATCCATAACCGCCAAATTGGCCACGCGCTCGCTGAAAAACATTGGTGAAGGTGCCTTCCAGTTGATTGCCCCAGTTTCCACCCGATGCATTCATGTACTGAATCTCCCAAATAGAACCCGGTCCATTTTCACCCGACTCGGTGAAAATATTCGCATAATCTGGATCAAGGAAATACTCGCCAGACGTCATGACATCCAAACAGATATCATTGCAAGGTTGCCATTCTTCTTGGAATGCATGTGCTTTCGCCAAAAGTGCACTCGCTGCTCCCCATGTCGCGCGGCCCGTCTCTGAGATGCTCAACTCGCTGCGTCGAGGTAGATTCTGACGCGCGAACGTCAAATCAGCCTCGATCTGCGCCCACACCTCACTCGAGGCAGTTCGGCCTTGCTGATACTCACTCGGTGCCAAATTGCTCAAAATGAGCGGCACATCACCAAACATGGTCACCAAATTGAAGTACCAGTATGCTCTAATAAAGGAGGCTTCAGCTAAAAATCGATCCTTGTCTTGTTGATCCATTTCGATGCCTGGAATCCGGTCCAAAGCAAGGTTGCAGTAAGCAATGCCTCGGTAAGCTACTTGCCATTCAGCGAGCACCAGCTTGCTCGAAGAGTTACCTGAAAAGTTTTCGAATAAAAACAGTTCGGGCTCGTCTCCATCGCCTGACCCTCCCTTATGCGAGTCATCTGAGCAAATGTCCCCAAAGTACCATCGAAAGTGAGGCGCGAGCTGTGCGCTTCCTTGGATGTTGGTGACTTCTTGCTGCAGGTTGTTGTAACACGCGATGGTTGCTGATTCTGCATCATCCGCATTTTGGAAGAAATTAGCCTCTGTCGATCCGACCAAGGGCTGCACTTCCAAAAATTCTTGCTTGCACGCCACTAGAGCGACAGCGAGAAATCCAATTATCAACGTTGTTTTCTGATTCATCTTTCTGTGCTTAGAAGTTTACATTAATGCCCGCAATGAAGGTCCGCGCTGAAGGGTAGAAACCGCGATCGATTCCAATTTCAAGCGTTCCTCGCGTTCCGACCTCGGGATCGAGTCCCGAATACTGAGTAAACGTAAATAGATTATTCGCTGCCACATATACACGACACTTTCCAATCTTCAAACGTTGCATTACATTGTCAGGAAGGGTATAGCCCAATTGTACGTTCTTGATCCGCATGTAAGATCCATCCTCCACAAAACGATCCGAAATTCGGTTGTTTTGGTTCGGGTCAGAATGCGAGATACGTGGATACAAATCGCTGGTTCCTTCGCCGGTCCAACGTTCCAAAGCTGCAATTGGCAGGTTCGTCGTGTTCAAGTCGTACCGGAATGCACCGTTCAGCAAATCGTTGCCCTGAGAACCTTGTAAAAAGAGCGTGAAATCAAAGTTCTTGTAGCTTGCCTCCATGTTGATACCATACGTGAAGTCCGGGTGAGGATTGCCGATCATGACTTTGTCATCAGAATCAACATCACCATCGCCATCCTGATCCACAAAAATTACATCTCCCGCTTGTGCGTTTGGCAGCGCCCGCACGAATTCACCATCAATCTCAGTTCCATAGGCCGCAGCTTCTTCATCCGTTTGGAAAATACCGGCCGTCTCATAGCCATAGAAATAAGCAATGGGTTGTCCAATTTCGGTGTAAGCCACCAAATCTCCGATGCCAAACACCGAACCGGTCGCTACAGGCTGCCCGCCTTCACCTAAATCAGTTACTTCATTTCGAATAAACGCAATGTTACCGCCAATCGAGTAGCTCACTTCTCCAACTTGGTTGCGGTGATTCACAGCAAATTCTACCCCAGAGTTTTTAGCTGAGGCAACATTGGTCGCTGATGGCAAGAAGCCGACAACTCCCGGAAGCGGCACGACAGCCAGCATGTCATTGGTGTTCTTGACAAAGTAATCCGCAACGATGTTCAACTTTCCATCGTACAAGTCAGCATCGATGCCGACGTTGGTTTGCTCGACCGTCTCCCACTTCAAGTCAGGATTGGATGTATTCACCGGACCTGCACCGTTGGCCTGCACCTGCTCACTACCGAACGTATAATTGAGGCCATTGTAGACAAGCGACGTATAGTCAAAGTTTCCAATGCCATCCGCATTTCCATTCTGTCCCCAACTTGCGCGGAATTTCAAGAAATCGATCCAGTCCTTCTCTGCCACCCAGGGCAATTCCGTCATGTTCCATGCAGCGGAAAGCGATGGGAATATCCCATAGCGATTATTCACTCCAAATCGCGACGAACCATCGCGACGAACCGTTCCGGACAAAGACCACGCATCACCCAAACCATAATTCAAGCGAACGAACTGCCCTACAAACGCCGATGCAGTCGTACCGCCACTCGCAGATGGAGCCTGCTCTTGAGCGTTCAAGCTGTTATTGAGGTACGCATATTGCAAATCATTGGATGCGAGGCTGTCTCGGAATCCATAAAAACTTGTTGAAAGGTTGCTCAGAGCTGAATATCCAGCGACAACTTGAACGTCATCGCCATTGGACAGCTCTTTATCATAGGTTACCGTGTTTTCCCATTGCCAATTGCTCCACTTGTTTTCACCAAGCATGAGGCCATTCACCTCCCGCCATTCATAGGCTGGACGTTCCGGATCATTGGGACCAATTCCAAGATCATAGCTCGGAGAAAAAACGCGGTGAGAACCCAAGCTCAAATCCACAGACATGGTCGAGCGAAATTTGAGGTTGGATAAAATGTCATATTCTCCGAAAACGGAACCCACAAATCGATTGGTGGTCCAAAAGTCGTTATTCAGAGCAATTTGATTGGCTGGATTAGCAATGTCCGAGTCAATCATGGTCGAATACGCGTACGAACCGTCAGGATTCCTAGCATCCGTCGTAGGATCCATGTTCAAGGCCCGACCAACTACCGAGTTGAATTCGTTGTTTTCAGCCAATGCTGAACGGTCGAGGTGAGTAAAGTTGATGTTTTGTCCCATCCGAAACTTATCACCTGCGTCTTGACGAGTGTTAATTCGAAAGGTGTAACGCTCAAACCGCCCTTTTTCGCCACCAACAATACCGTCTTGAACAAAATAGCTCCCGCCCACTGCCGTGGAAGAACTTTCTGTTCCACTCGTGAAACTGAAGCTATGGTTCATCATAGGAGCTCGCTGGAAGATTTCGTCTTGCCAGTCCTCTCCTTCTCCTAATGCCGATGGGTTGGCCAATGATTCGAGTGGCAACAATCCTGCGGCGGAGCGGCTCTCATTCATGAGAATTCCATACTCCTCAGCATTCAACAAAGCCATGTATTTCCAAGGCTCCTGCATGCCATAATAGCTCTCATAGGTAATTTGAGGCTTCTGGTTCTTGGACCCTGTTTTGGTCGTGATCAATACGACACCGTTTCCGCCACGGGCACCGTAAATCGCTGCTGACGCCGCGTCCTTCAAAATGGAGATAGACGCAATATCAGACGGGTTCAGGTAATCAATTCCCGCACTGGGGATTCCATCAATTACGTACAAGGGTTCGGCATTGTTCAAAGAGCCTGTTCCGCGAATACGGATGGATTGGGTAGATCCGGGCTGGCCGGAGTTCTGTGTCACTTGGACCCCTGCAGCTCTTCCCTGCAAGGCTTGCTCCGTCCTCAACACCGGTAAGGACGTTATTTCCTTCGTGTCAATGGTACCAACGGCACCTGAAATTTTGCTCCTCTTTTGGTTGCCATAGCCCACCACGATCACTTCTTCTAAACCCGCCACATCCATTTCCAGCGATACGTTCACCGTACCCTTTCCTGCCACGGAAACATTCTTGGGGGTGTAGCCAATGAAAGAAAAAAGCAAAGTGGCTTCTTCCTTGGTCACTTGAATCGAATAGTTTCCGTCGAGGTCTGTAAATGTAGCATTTTGGGTGCCCTTTTCAACCACCGTCACCCCGGGAAGGGCCGTGCCGTCTTCGGCAGCGGTCACCACTCCGGTAACGGCCTTTCCTTGCGAAAAGGCCGTTACCATAATGGCAAAAACGAAGTTGATTGCTATCAGCAACTTTTTCATTCTTCTTAGATCAGTTTGTTTTCATTTATTGAATGAATGTGCTTATTGCACCTTCACCAATCTTTGTGTTAATCCCATCCCTTGGGACTCGAGTTGCACAAAGTAAAGCCCGTTCGCCTCAGAAGTCATATCCAAGGTCCATGAAGTCACTCCCGAAGGGATTTGCTGCATCATCACAGCACTTCCTGTGTAAGAAACTACCGTTACATTCATTGGGAACGCATTGGGTTGGTTCAAACGCAGTTCAACTAAATCACTGGTTACGTTGGGCACCAATTGGAACTCGAGACCCATCGCTTCGTCCACATCTGTGCTTGATTCACATTCCACGCAAGCATTGAAGCAGTAAGCATCGGTCGTAATCGACTCTTCTGCTTCGATGAACAAGTATCGATTCGTGTAAACAGAATCCGGGGTGGTCACCGTGCACTCACCGTGTACGATCGGATCGAATACTTCTTCTACTCCACTGTTCACGAATTTGTACTCGTGTCCGCCAGCCGTCAATTCGACCGTAGCCTCGTAAACACCGTCACCGTCGTCGTCTGACATCGGCGTGGCGGTGTTGTTCCAACCGTTGATTGATCCACCGAAAATGGTCACACCACTGATCACGAGTTGCTCACTCATGTCCACTCGGAAAGTCACAGGAATCGGAGCATTTGCTTCACACGAACCATCTGTACTGCACTGTCCAAAACACGTGCTCAGCACTACGTCTTGAGTCACAGGCTCGAGGAATCGGTCGTTGTAGTTGTTGGGATCACCGCAAGGAAGTCCTGCCAAATTCTCCTTGCATGACCAGTCGCCACAAGCGCCATTGGTGAAGGTGTAGTGACTCGAAAATCCAGAATCAACCTCCATCGTAATCGAGTAAATGCCATCGCCGTCATCATCGGACATCGGGTTATCACCCGGCGCGCCGAAAGATGCACCGCCCGCGAGGAATACACCCGTTGGATCAACCTCTTCATTTGCCATATTGACGTTGAATGTGACCGTTAGGATGCTATCGTTTCCGCCACCTCCTTCGCATGCAGAGCAGCTATTGAAGCAATAAGCATCCATTACAATGTCACCTCCGCCTGAAACTTCGAGCAAGCGGTTGGTGTAAGCACCACTCGTTAATGTGCATTCCACGTACGTTGAGTCAAACTGCTCGTTTCCACCTTCTCCGTTTTGGAAGAGGTATTGGTATACGCCTTCTTCCAGGTTCACCGTGTACTCATAGACGTCATCTCCATTGTCATCGTTCATTGGAATCGCCCCCCAGCCATCAAAAGCAGCATGGAGGAACACGCCATCCGTTGCAACTTGCTCTGACATGTCGACGCGGAACGTGACATCAGAGCTGGTCAACGTCGCACACGAGCCGTCCGTTGAGCATTGAGAAAAACAGGTCGAAATAGTCGCTCCTGCAGAAGTTACTTCTGGCAAGAGTCGGTCACTCCACTGACCATAGGCGCATTCTTGGCCCACAATGTTCTCCTTGCACGACCAATCCGTGCAAGCACCATTCGTAAAGGTGTAAGCTCCGGTATAGCCCAAGGGCATCGCCAGCGTAATGGTCCAGATTCCGTCGCCGTCATCGTCTGCCATTGGGTTGTCTCCAGGAATTCCAAAATAATCTCCGCCTGCGAGGTAAACACCATCCGGAGAGACTTCTTCGTTCGCCATGTTCACTTCCCAAGTGACGATTCCGACTTGAGCGTATGAACCCAGCATACATGCCAAAAAGGCTAGGGTAAAAATGTGCTTCATATTAGAAGGTTTAAAGGTTTGTTTTTTTTTCTATTCATTTACATTGAAGGCGATAGTCTTGGAGCCTACTCGAAGTGAGAATGCACCAGGTTCCACCACCTCTTGAAGGTCAGCATTGATAAAGGACAAGTCCTCCACGGGCAATGAGGCATTTAACGTCATTGATTCATGCGGGCCAACCATTACACGGTCAAAATACCGCAATCGATCGACACTCGGCGTAATAGAGGCTACACTGTCTTGACTAAACACGCAAACCAATTCATTGGTGCTTCGATTTCCCATGTTGGTCAAAAGTACCATCAAATGAATGGTATCACTCATCGCATAGGCCGTTTGATCCAGTCGCAACTCCGTCACTTCCACGGATGAGTAGCTCAAGCCATGCCCAAATTGGTATTGAGGATTAAATGCGTTCGTAGAAGAGTCCGCGCTAATTTCTTCCGTGTGTTTATGATCATAGGTCAAATGCGACGAAGGGTGACGAGGCCATGTGAAAGGCAATCGACCACTTGGGTTGTAAGATCCTTCCAAAACTTGGGCAATGGCATCTCCACCAAAATCACCAGGCAGGTATGCCATGACGATGGCATCCATCAGCGGCTCCACATCATTGAATGTGCGCGGACGGCCTTCGATGAACACACCGATGATGGAAACGCCTGTTTGATGAATGGCTCGAACCAATGCCTTCTGGTTGGGATAGAGCGCTAAATCCTCCTCGTTACCCGGCATTTCGGTATAGGGCATTTCTCCCAAGGCGAGTACTACATGATCCGGCCGTGTTTGTTGAATGGATCGAACCACACGATCAATGTCCGCCGTTTTAAAATCCATAGACAACCTTTGATCCACGACTCGGTTGGCGCCTAATCGATTGGTTAGCGCCTCTGCCAAATGCGGCATTCCCGGCGTATTGTGCAATGTATCCGTTCCTTGCCACGTTCCAGTCCAGCCTCCGTTGAGCGCGTTCAAACTGTGGGCAGTTGGCCCCGTCACGAAAACTTTTCCTGTTCCACCCAAAGGCAATACAGGCTGGGCAGCGTCCGTGGAATGCTGGCCCTCATTTTTGAGCAATGTGATGGACTCAAGCGCTGCTTGGGCGGCTCCGCCTTCAAACTCCCTTCTGTCGGGGTAATCTTCAAGAGGAGGTGGCATCCCACCCGTCTCGAACAACCCCAATTGCTTTTTCATCATGAGAATTCGCCGAACGGATTCGTCAATTCGAGCTTCGGAAATACTGCCTTCTTTCACCAAATCCAACAGGGAATTCGTAAAACCAAACCCAATGGGCACCATGCACAAATCTATTCCCGCCTCGATGGACATGCGCGTGGCCTCCTTATAATCCTTCGCGACCATGTGACGGGTGTACAAATACTTCACATCCTCCCAGTCGGTGACAACCACTCCTTCAAAACCCAATTCATCGCGTAGGAGATCCGTGAGCATAAATTTATTCGTGTGGACGGGGATGCCATTGATTTCTCCACTGTTGACCATGATGGACATTGCGCCAGCATCAATTGCCGCTTTGAAGCTAGGCAAGAAGTATTCTCTCAACTCCCGCTCTGGAATCCAAGCCGGAGTCCGATCCTTTCCCGAAAGAGTAAATCCGTATCCGAAAAAATGCTTCAACGTTGCCGCGATAGGCACCTCTCCATTCTGGTAGCCTTCGACCATGGCAACGCCCATCCGGCTCGCCAATAGCGGATCCTCGCCAAACGTTTCCCAAAACCGAGGCCAACGGGGGTCTCTTCCCAAATCGAGTACAGGTGAAAAATTCCATGGAATTCCGCATCCAAAAACTTGGACCGCCGTATTTTCTGCATTCTCACGCACCAAAGAATCGTTCCAAGTTGCTGCCAAGCCTATTTGTTGCGGCCCCATCACACCGTTGGTCGTGTATGTCGGCCCATGAATGGCATCTACTCCGTACAGCACTGGAACTTGAGATTCCTTCTGCTGCGCATATTTCTGAATAGCTTCAATAAATTCATGCCATTGCTCGGGCGTATGCTGATGGTTGCCGCAATTCAGTATGCTACCTACCCGATACTTTACGAGCGCAGTGAAGGCTTTCGAGGTGTCTAATCGCTGAGGCTCATCCAATTTGTATGGTTTACCGACCCCAATTGAACCGAGGGTCAACTGAGTCATCTCTCCTACTTTATCCTCAAGCGTCATCGATTGCAAAACCGAATCAACAAACGCAGAATTTGAGCCTTGACTGGCATCAAGAGGGAGACTTTCACATCCCACAATCGACCAACTGCAGGCAATCCAAACCAGGATGTTTCGCTCGATACACAATCTTCTCATTCCCTCTTTCTAAGAGTGTGCAAATTACATGTTCCTACCATAGGTCCTCGAAATTTACCCTAAATTTACCTACACATTACCTGCACAATTTGCATTATTCTACTGAACACCACCAAGGTGATTTTTCAAGCGGATGAACATAAGTCATTGTTTAACAAGTATTTATATACAATTATAATGAGCCTGAAATTTACAAGGCACGTAACCAGACCTCTCATCGCCTTACTTTTTGGAACAGCATTTGCAGCCAACAGCATTGGGCACTCGCAGACACCGTTCAACCTTGCGCTTCGGCATCCATTCACCCCTTTTGAGACCCATGGGGGCATTCACAATCCGTACATTAGCATCGATGACTCGGCTCAAATCGCCGCTGCCAACAACCTGGGTCTTCTGATCTATACGGGCGCAGAATGGAACCTCGTCCCTTTGCCGAATGGCACGCAAAGTAGATCGGTTTGGGCACACGGGGGACAGGTCGTTTGCGGAGGGCAGGGTTTTGTGGGCGTCTATTCAGAAAACACGAACACCAGGGAGGCGGAGTGGACAGATCTGACCGATTCAATTCAAGCAATTTCCGGTCCCATTGAAGATGTATGGCGCTTGTACGGTCAGGTTAACGGCCCGCACTACCAGGTAATTATTGCAACCAGTGATTTCATGGGCGCCTTTGATGAAACTGGAGCCTACCGCGAGTGGCAAGCAGGCCCCATCGTCAACGCCTTCGAGTCCTCCGTTGGCTTCGGAGTCCAAACCCTTGACAGCTTATTTGTCTTCAACAACAAGGGACTAATCGAACGCAAGCTGCAGGCCCCAGAGGACTGCAGAATTGAGGGGTTGATTTGGGAAAACTCGCTTTCACCACCGATCCTTTTCACACACCGTCGAGGTATTTTCGAATTAAAGCAAGAAGAGTGGAAACCTGTTCGAAGCCCTCTCTCTGAAGCACTCAAATCGGCGCGGGTCAATTGCATCCTGAAGCATCAGCGTCGCTGGTTCATCGGTACGTCAGAGAATGGAATTCTCGCAACATCCGATTTCCATCAATATGAAATTGGCCACAACACACGAACAGGGCTGACCAGCAACACCGTACTTGATTTAAAATCCGACGAAAACGGAAACGTGTGGGTGGCGATGGAAGGTGGCATTGAATTGCTCCGATATTCGTGGCCACATCGCATTCCCAGCACACTAGCACAAGAGAAGGTTGTGGGTTATTCTTCTTTGCACCTGGACAACGGTGAAGTTTACTGGGGAACTTCTCAGGGTTTATTGCACCAAAAAAATGAGTCCGTTGAAGTGCGATCAATCGGCGAGGTGAACGGACCCATTTGGTCATTAAAAAAAGCGTCAACCGATTTCTGGGTATCCCACCCCAATGGCGCAGGCTTTTTAATCGACGATGTCTACTATCCGCTCGTCAAGGATGAAGGTTGTTGGAATATGTGGCCGAGTGAATCCAACACCCGATGGTACATCGGAACCTACAATGGAATTCTTCAAGTGCGGCACGACCCGGAGGCTGTCAATCTTGCCGAGCGGTGGATTGTGGAAGGTCGAATGAAGGGATTCGAGGAGAGCACTCGGTTCCTCGGACAGGATCAGGACACGACGTGGTGGGTAACCCATCCTTACCGCGGAGCTTATCATTTGGCCCTGCACGAACAAAAAAGGGAAATTGAGGTCATCGAAACCTATGGCGAAGAACACGGATTTCCTCAACCGCTGCAGGTCAATCTCTGCTCGATTGATGGCGCGATTCGCTTTGCCACTCAGCGCGGATTTTACAGATTTGACCCCGCGAGCAATGCCATGGTAATAGACCGCAACGGACTCACTCAATGGGTCAACTCTGAAGGAGCATTTCAACGGCTTATCGAAGACCCGAATGGAGGGTTGTGGGTATTCGAAGGCACTGAAATTGCGCACATACCCCTCGGAGGAAGCGCCTTGATCAAGGACCAAAGCATCGGCATTGCTCCCATGCAGTTGAGTCGTCCCATCGCTCCATTCGAATCCTTGGAGTTCATGCCCGATGGCCGGGTCTGTGTTCCCATAGAAACGGGCTTTGTCTACCTCGATCCGAACCGGATGCTCGCACCAGAAAATGCTCCTGAAGTTTCCATTAGCAACATTAGACACCTCAACGCATCTGACCGAAGATCGTTGCCCTTGACCTCCATCATAGAACTAGAGGCTGGCATGCATGCCTTAGAAATCCAGTTGCGCAGCTTGAATTCCAATTGGCTCGGGATTCAGCGCTATCAGTGGCGAATAAAAAATGTTTCTCCGGCTTGGTCACACCCTACTCCCTCGCCCAACATCAACTTATCGGGCCTCGAACCCGGCAACCATCGACTGGAATTCCGAACCTTTATTCACAATAACTTGACAGGTCCTGTGCGGCACCAAAACTTCTACATTGCCCCGTTTTGGTACCAGCGCACAAGTATTCAAGGCCTCGGATTGCTCGCCCTTGTATGGCTATTTTACTTCTATCTCCGCCGAAACCGTCAAATTCTCCAGGCCGAGCATAAACTCGAAAAAGCTGTGCAAATCCGAGCGCGTCGAGAAACAGAAGCCAACTTAGAGGCCTCCATTAAAGCCACGGAAGCTGCCCTTCAAAAAGAGCTGGAAGACACGCAAAAACGACAGCTTGCAATGAAAAACAAAGAACTGGCATCGGTGACCATGAACCTGGTCCAAAAGGCTCAGTTGCTCCAAACCCTTGAGACTGGATTGTCGGAAATCAAGCCCCATGTTCCTGATCAGGAATCAATCAAAATTGATCAACTCGTTCGCATCATTCACGATGGCGGAAAATTGGATGATGCGTGGGAACAATTCACCGAACAGTTTGATCAAGTGCATATCGAATTTCAACAACGCATTACGGAGCGGTTTCCGCATTTGACCAAAAACGATCTTAAACTGTGCACTTATTTGCGCATGAATTTGTCATCCAAAGAAATCTCCACCCTTATGTTTGTGACAGTGCGCGCTATCGAGGTAAGTCGTTCCCGGCTTCGAAAACGCTTGGGCCTATTGAAAGAACACAACCTCATCCAATTCATCCAAAGCATATGAGCAATTTGCACTCGATTGGCTTGCCGCTCTTTTGCATACTGCTCGGATTGAATTCCTGCATGACGGATTCCTCCGTCCCCACCATCATATTAAACCAATGGGAGTTTGAAGCCGGCGACACCTTGGGGTGGCAACCCGCCATTGTCCCGGGCGATGTGATGCAAGATTTATTGGCAGCGGCTGCCATTCCCCAGCCCTACTACCAAACAAACGAACGCAAGGTTCAATGGGTAGAACGGCAGGACTGGACCTACCAGACCGTCCTGCCTAACGCAAATCAATTGACCCGACATCTCATTGCTGATCCCGTCATTCGATTCGATGGACTGGACACTTATGCCTCCGTCTATATCAACGATTCCCTGGCACTCGAAACCAACAATGCACATCGCTCCTACAGCGTGCCCTGGAATCCCTCAGCTGAAGCTTGCACATTGAAAGTGGTGCTGCATTCCGCGGTTGCGAAAGGCCAAGACATCCTCGATAAGCAGCCTCGCCTGGTGCCTGTAAGCAATGAAATGAAGCCACAAGGCCAGCAAACGAGCAGTGTAACCCGCAAACCTACCTACCAGTTCGGTTGGGACTGGGCACCTCGGCTCACCGGTGCTGGAATCAGCGGAAACGTCCGCATCGAAAGTGCGTTGCAACCGTCGCCAGAAGAAGCGCGTATTTCCTGGGTTGCCATCACCGACACGTTGGCGATATTGGGAATATGGGACACCGAAGAGTGGCCTCGGGGCCAATGGTCTCTCCAATCGCCTGATGCCACGAGCGAGGACATCTCTGTCTCTCGCTCGGATTCTTGTTGGGTTGCTGAGATTAAATCACCTCAACGCTGGTGGCCCAATGGAATGGGCGAGCAACCGCTGTACCGATTAAAATGGGCTCCAGAATCTCCCTCGTTTAACTCGCTGAATTGGAAGGTGGGAGTCCGCGAATTAAGCTGGATTCGGCAACCAGATGCCTTCGGTCATTCATTTGAATGCCACGTCAACGGACAACGAGTCCAAGCGCGCGGGGCCAATGTGATTCCTGCAGATTATTTTTACGCCCGCGGTCAAGCTCAAGACACTGTAATCCTGAAGCAGGCAATCGACGCCCACATGAACATGATCCGCATATGGGGAGGAGCGGTTTATCCCAGTGAAGAATTCTACGATTTTTGCGATGAAAACGGCCTCTTGGTTTGGCAAGATTTCATGTTCGCTTGTGCCATGGTTCCCGGCGATTCAGCTTTCTTGAACAATGTGAGTGAAGAGGCCATCCACCAAGTTAGGCGGTTGCGCAACCACACGGCTTTGGCGCTTTGGTGTGGGAATAACGAGTCCCAAAAAGCGTGGGAAGCGTGGGGGTGGCCTGACTTGTACAACTTGCATGGAGCAGACTCCGTGGCGACAGAAGTGGCTTACAACCGCATGTTTCACGAACGACTCCCCCACATTGTAGAGCACCATTCGAATGCCACCTTGTATTGGCCCTCTTCACCCAGCCACGACTGGGACCTTCCTGTGAAATCATCCAATTCCGGAGACGAGCATGCGTGGAGGGTTTGGTTCGATACGTTGGATTTTAGTTTTTTTTCGGAGCACAATGGGCGTTTTGCGAGTGAATACGGCCTGCAGAGCATTCCAGATTCGTCAACGCTCGCCAAAGTGGGAGTCGCAGCCTTTGAAGATGAGGCCCTTCAGTTCAGGCAGCGCTCGAAGATGGAATGGCTCAAGCCTGGTTTGGACGGTTGGGGCATGATGCGCATCTACGCGCGTCGCTACACGGCCGACCCTGCTGCATCTGACACCGTTCACAGCAGCCTTCAACGATGGATTTATCTCACTCAGCTCACCCAAGCCATTGGATTGCGCGAAGCACTGGAACGCCACCGAAATAGCCAAGGCCGATATGCCGGATCGCTCTATTGGCAGCTCAATGATGTCTGGCCCACCGTTTCATGGTCGACGATAGACCATGCCGGAAAATGGAAATTGGGGCACTACGCTGCTCAAGCTGCCAACAAACCATGTCGCATCATATACAACCGCACCGATTCCACCAGCAGGTCACTTACCGCGCACAACGACCAACCCCTCATGCACCACAATTCAACCGTCCATGTGCAGTGGATGGAGGAGAATGGCGATGTCCTCCATTCCATGACTCAACGGCTGGATGTGCCGCCGTTTTCTTCAATGCACCTCGCCTGGAATGAACCTTCGGTTCCATGGGTAAATGCTGCTGTCGTTCGCTGGAACTGGCTCGATTCCTCTGGATTCGCCTTGGACGAAGGGGCCGTCTCATTAAAAAAACCAAGCGAAATCATGTGGCCACAGCCCACGATCACATGGAATGTACAGGGGAATTCAGTGGAATTACAGTCTGATGCCATGGCCTACGGCGTGCGACTCATAACGGACGTTCCGGGGCGCTTTGAACAGAATGGTTTCATGCTCTTTCCCGGAAAAGAGGGGGTTCGCCAAATCCGGTTCATACCCAACGACCCCACTTTGCAACTTCATTCAACTGATGTGAAGCTGGAACATTTTGCTCAGTACCAAGCAACGAATAGATCCCGCTCTTGAACAAGTGCAATTAACTCACTGCTTTGACTTCATTGGCTACTCCATTAATCTCGAAGGCATCCCCCACCTGGAGGCTTAGCATGGCTTGAGCGATAGGAGAAATCGGAGAAACCGCGAACACGCCTCGACCATCAGACTCGTTGATTTTGCCCAAGGATACCGACAGAAAAAAAGTGCCGCGCGCTGTTTCCACAAGTGATCCGGCTTGAACCCTTGCTGAGGGTGCCAAAGACAAACTGAGCAAATCAGCGCGCATCTTGGCTGTTTTCGCCTGCTGATTTTCAAGCTGCTTGAGCTCCTGGTCCACCATGGCACGAGCAGTTTCATGCTTGTCTCCTGCCGTACTCTTTCCATCGCTCGCACGTGAATCCCTCAGCGATTGAATGTCCTTTGACAACGAAGTCAGCGCGCTTTCCAATTGAGACAGCATGTTAGCAAGTAAGGTCGACTTCCGATTCATGAAGATTTTCTTATCCCTGTGCAGGAGGCTAAAGGAAGCGCAAAAGTGCATTAATAGACAATGATTATCACATCGAATACCGACAGACAATCAAAAACCGTTAACCCAATGCCATGAAATTTGTACTCGAGGCTATGGCAGTCAGGAAAGTGCACTTTATTGAGTACTTTCCCATCATGTTTAAAACTGTTCACCACCTCACTCACGCTGCAGTTCTGCTCGCCTTCGTGCTTCCTCTTCAAGGGAATACCACGTGGGCCCAAAGTGAATTATGGATCATGCGTGGAACGTGGAACACCTTTCCGGATTCGGTTCCGGCACTCCGACTGGAAAGCGACTCGATTTGGACCGGCCGCAACGCTGCGATATCCAGACCAGCGGATATCCCGAGTAGCATCACTGTGCACAATACCGATAGCCTGGATCACCTGTGCACGCTGATTGCAGATGCTTCGGAAAGCACGCTCATTCCGGCGGGATCAAGTGCCATCATTGAAATGCCCGCTCTGCCTCTCGGTGTGCACCGACTTGGCCTTGTGGACACCATCGGTGACCGACTCGGAGCTGTGAGCATGGTGCAAGCGGGATTGACTGAATTGACCGCAGACGAAGCGGATTTATTTTATTGGAACCTCGGCGACTGGAACACAGAAAGCATTTGGCAAATCGATGCAGGTGACTACACCGGAGAAGGCGAGTCCTACATGCCCAATCAATTCACCATCAATGAGCAATCGTATCCGGCCACAACCGAAGACCCGAATGGTGCGATCGAAGTGCAACTCGGAGACACCTGTTGGATTGCCATCGCCAACCACGGTCTCATGGACCATGTACTGCACTTCCATGGATTCCATGTTCTCATTGAGACCAGCACCCATCACCCCGAACGGATTGGTTGGTCCAAGGACACCGTCCCCATCAAACGCGGCGAAGGAATGACCCTTCGCCTCATAGCCAACCTACCCGGCACCTATCCCGTTCACAATCACAACCTCATCGCCGTGACCAATGCGGGTTTTTATCCGGGAGGCATGATCACCCACATCAATGTGCAGCCATGAAGAATCTTTTAATCCTGGCCATTCTTAGCCTCGGCATCGCTGGATCAAGTGCTCGTGCACAACAGGTCCCTCCCCAACTTTTTTCGGGAATGGATGGCTATACATTTCTTCCTGATGGCACGCCTATTCCCATTTGGGGATATGGATGGGTAGCCGATGGGTACATCACCCTTCCAGGGCCCCTGCTCTCTTATGAACAGGGAGATTTTGTGCAACTAAACTTTTCAAATCCAAGTCCCGAAAGCCACACCATACATCTTCACGGATTGGATGTGGATCAAGCCAACGATGGCGTGCCATCGACCAGCTTTCTGTTGGTGACAGGGGACGAAACAACCTACGAGTTCACAGCCGCTCACTCGGGCACTTTTCTCTATCATTGCCATGTAACTACTACGCTCCATTTGACCATGGGCATGTACGGAATGGTGCTGGTAACCAGGCCAGACATGACCCTTTATGAAGAAGGTCCAGCTTATTCGGAAGATATCCCCCTGCTGTTCAGCGACTTAGCGATTGAAACCAATTTGGATCCCGTTGGTTCGTATCCCTTCCATGACATTCGTCCCGATGTGTTCATGGTCAATGGCGTTTCAGGAGATCAACTCGAAGCTTCGGATCGCATCGTTCATTTTGAACCGGGGCAGCCCCTCGCGTTGAGGCTTGGCTCGGTAGCCTACAGCCTCATTCGCTGCATCTTTCCAGAGGAGCTCAACGCTGTATGTTACATGAGTGACGGAAGGCCCGTGCCCAATGCATTCGCACCCGACACCTTGGACATTTTTCCCGGAGAGCGCTTTACGGTGCTGATTGAGCCCGATGCAGACTGGGATGGTCACTTGCCCTGCGAATTTTGGAGCCTTGCCGATGGGACATTGGAAGGGACCGAATCCATTCACATAAGAGATGCAGCCCTGGAAGTCCCAAACATTTCATGGGATCAACAAAACGGATTTCCCAATCCAGCTAACCATCACATCCAATGGTCCGGATCGAAGCAGCTGACGGTGACCGTATTTGACGCACGTGGAAACTTCGTCACAACAGAGCGACTAGAAGATGGCGTGCTGGATGTGCGAAATTGGCCCAACGGTGTTTACATCGCCACCTTTCCGAACGGCAGCGCCTCGCGTTTCATCGTCACCGAATAAGGGTGACATGGCCACGCCACTCCTGCGTGGCCGGCAATTGAGCACGCGAGTCAATGCGCAGTACCCACGTGTAGACGTCGTTCATTCCAAAGAATTCACCGTCCACTTGGGCCTCCCCAATCCAATACGCCTCGGGGTCCTGCGTTTCCCAAATGAGCCGACCGGACCGATTGAAAATGCGCAACAAGTAGCGGTCCACCAAGTCTGGTGCAGAAACTTCCGGTCTCCACCCATCGTTCACTCCGTCTGAATAGCCTGCGTTTGGCGGTGTAAATGCGTTGGGAACAAACACCTGTAAATTTTCCTCAACCGCAATGGTTCTGGACCATTCATTCGAACATCCCATTTCATTCACCACCAGCAATACCACCTCATACGTGCCAGGGGCAGTATACGTGTGCGTACCATTCCATTCGGAAGACATCGCACCATCGCCAAAATCCCAGATGGATTGGCCCGCATCTGATCCATTCTCAAAAGTCCACGTGCTATTCAGCGGATGAGGATCTTCGAATGTGCCGGAGTACGGCTGGGCTTCAAAATAAACCGCTGGACTCGGGAAAACGATGACACTATCCGCGAGTTCGACTGCATTGACGCACCCCCGATCTGACGTACTAACCAATTCAAAGTGATAGCTTCCATCACCGTGCAATGCGATGATCGAATCCGCCTGGCCCGCATAAATTTCGTTGCCCGATTGCGTAATCTCCAACATGGTCATCACCCCATTGGAATTCGCTTCAACATCGACTTCAAGCGGACCACAGCCCATCATCGGCTGAACCGACAAAGAGACGCTTGGCAAAGCCAAGACTTCGATGGAATCCAAAGCGCTGGCGCTGCAACCAAATTCATTGGTTACAACCTGTTCAATTTGATTCCAACCAAGCTGATTCAGCAGCAACTGAACGGTATCTCCAAGCGCGGACAACTCACCATTCACATTCCAGTACACCTCCTCGACCTCTTCTCCTCCCCTTTCCAATATCAAGGTTGAAGGCACACCGCAAATTTCCTCAGGAATCAAACCCCAATCTGTCTCAGGCTGAGGATATACTTCCATCGAAACCGACGCATCACCCGTGCAGCCCCAAACATCCGTCACAGTTGCTACGGCCACCCACTCCTCGCTCACTCCGTCGTTCGAATAGGAATGAGTCTCGTTGGCTTCTCCAGTTCCTGTGGAACCGTCACCAAAGTCCCAGCTCCAGTCCCAACCCGCTTCGCTTCCTTCAGAAGAAAACTGAACTAGCAGCGGAGAACATCCTTCGGTAGCATCGACAGACAGCGTGAAATCAGGAGCTGCGTGCACTTCAATGATCCACTCCGCCTCAGTGCTGCATCCATTGATCAAGTGGGTCGCCGTCACCTGAACCTCATACAGTCCTGCATTGGTCCATTCCACATCCAACGAATCGGCCGTCACCTCGGGTTGTCCACCCAAGACCCAGGTCAGCTGGTCCGAAAACTCAGATTCTACAGCAAGTACCATCTCTTCCTCAACGCATCCATCGGCCACGGTATTCGAGAAATCTAAAACGGGTCTTGGTATAACAACGATTGAATCCATGGATTGATATACACCGCACGCATGGTTCAATTCAAGGGATATCGCATAGACCACGGAATCGCTCTCCGCATCCAACACCCCATCAAAAGCAGCTTCTTCAGATACCAAGTCCCCGTCGATGTACCACGACCAACTAACATCATCCCAATCCGTTGAAGGCTGGAAAGAAACATCCAAAGGAGCGCAACCCGCGGCAGCCGACATTTCAACTTGGGCCTCAGGCACATGCTCCCAAGCCAAGAACTGCATCGTCGAATCCTGACAACCATTCATGTCGGTCGTCATCAAAACGATGTTGGCATCGTCTTCTGAAAGCCATTCAATCGACACCCCCTGTCCTATGAGGGTATCCGCTTGCCACCAGGATGCAGCAACCATTTGATCTGCACTCAAGGCATTCAAAACAACCGGAATTCCAGCACATGAATTTAAGGGCGCACTGAATTCAGCTTGAACAGGAGCTACAACTTGCAATTCCATTGAATCAGAGGCCGAGCATTGGGTCAATAAATCTGTAACCGCGTATTCCACCGCATGGATTCCAATTCCTGCCGCGACCGGATCAAACGTGCCCAACTCGGCATCGATAATTCCGTCACCTGTCCATAGACCGCCTGCAGGCTGGACTCCATCGAAATCGACCGTTCCCGCATCAACGCAAAGGACATCCAACGCCGGCCACTGAATTTCAGGCAACGCCGTTACATGAACGGTCAATGTATCCGTCGTCAAGCACGTAGCGTGCCCCATGGAAACCGCAAAGGAATGAGCGCCCGAGGGCAATGCATTCACATTGATCAAACCCGCTTCTGAATCTGCAATTGCCGCTTCACTAAACTCGTCGGTGCCAGACCAGGTGAATGCGCCTTCCTCAGGGAGCGCATTGAAGACATGCAATCCCGTCAACGCGCATACGCTGGTGTCCAAAGCTGTTTCAACAAACTCAGGAATGGAAACTACAATCACGGCCGTATCAAGTGCATTACAACCTGTTTCAGATTGAAACAACACCTCGACTTGATATTCTCCCTCCGCAAGAGAGGCTGGGTTCAACTGCCCATCGGGTGCTATAGCGCCTTCCGATGTCCCGACACCCGTATACCAAACCTGAGTGGATGCATCAAAATTTGCGAAATCCGATAGTTCGATGGAAATGTCTTGGTTGCAAACGGAGATCATGGAGTCGATGTCAGCTTCCACCGGTTCCAAGATGTCCACCAGCCATTCGGCCGCAGCTGAGCATCCCAATTCATCATCCACCGTGCACATCACCTCCTGAATTCCTGGTGTTGACCAAGCCACCTCAATTGCGAGGTTATTGCCAGATTGAGGCTGGCCATTGAGCGTCCAAGTGGCGAGGTAAGGTGCGGAGGAACCCGACACATTCACGCCCAATGAAACGGTTGAGTCTGGGCATGCTTGCGCTTCAAACATCGGCTCAACAACAGGCAACGAATGGACCACCAATTCAACTGAATCCATCACTGAACAAACCGGCCCGGCATGACTAAAAGTATACATGTATGTACCCGGTGTCAACGAACCAATGGCCACTGTTGAAGCCGTATCACCAACAATCGCTGGCCCCTCCCAGTCTCCCTCAAAGTTTTCAGGTGTGGGCAACGATACAGTCGTATCCCCAAAACACACTGCGAGCGTCGTCTCGAGATTCAACTCTGGAACTGCGCTGACTATGATTTCCATCGAATCCTGGCCCACACAACCATTCGCATCCACGGCAGAATAAACTGCAGCATACCCCCCAGAGTTCAACATCGTCGCATTGAAAGCTGCGTCTGCAATGCCCGGCCCAGTCCACGTTCCGCCCATTGGCTCCGCATCTGGCAAGGCAGCTGCTGAATCGGATTGGCAGACGGTCCAAATCGGAGGAACCACAACGTTCGGAAGCGACGCCACAGACCAGCTCGATTGAAAGTCACTTACGCAACCAAATTCATTGACCACAGAAAAGGAAATATTCGGCTGGTCGCCTTCTTCCCATGCTTCCGTAACAAGTAACCAACCTTCAGATTCTAAACTACTTGATGCTCCTGACCATATCAACTGATGATTTGCTACGTCGCCATTCACAGTCGCGGTTACGGTTGAAGAATCTCCGGCACACACCCATTCAGGAGCAGCAATAGAAATTTCAGGCAGCCCGGTGACAGAAGCCCAGACAGTATCCGATACAGCACACGAACCAACTCCAGCCTGATAGACCAGGGCGTGCTCTCCCACTCCAGCCGCTGTGGGGCTAAATTCATCCACCCCAGCAATGCCAGGCCCACTCCAGATTCCGTTCAGCGGAGTCACCGCGAGCAAGGTCACGGTCGCTTCGTTTGCACAGACGCTCACGTCATCCATCACGGTTATCTCTGGTGCCGAAATCACCTCCAGTACAACCGTATCTGAATTGGTACAACCCAGGGAGTTTTGACCGGTGTAGGTCAACACAAAGGAACCTACACCACCAATTCCAGGATTGAACACACCCGATGAATCTACAATACCTTCCCCTTCCCAGTATCCCCCATTTGGACTCACTAGAGGCAAAGGGACTTCGATGTCTTGGGCGCATTCTGATGTCAGTTCGGGTATCGTGATGTCAGGCAACGCCATTGGGGTTATAAAAGTCGTCGCATCGTCAGCGCATCCTAAATCATCTGTTACCGTCAATCCTATAATCGTGAAGTTTTCATTGAGGTCAGCAATCCAATAAGCCTCGCCCGAAGAAGTCAGCGTGACCTCATCCGTCCAATCATAGGTATACTCACCCTCCGCTGCCAAGGTCCCACCTCCAGCAAACACGTTCATCCATACTGTATCACCGTCGCACGCGACGCTGCCTTCGGTCGAAAGAAATACTGTGGGCTGCTCTAGGATATGCCACAAGGCCGTATCACTCGTCGCGCAGGACCCTGAGCCGAGGTGATGCACCAAATTCCAATATCCGGGGACCAATTCACCCAAGTCGAGAAGTCCTGAAGAGGGGTCTGTGATGCCCACTCCCTCCCAATATTCCGTCTCAAAACCGCCGACCAGAGGCAACTGAATTAGATCATTGCTTTCACAAAGCGTTGTATCTTCTACAGCCTGAGCGCTGACCGGAGGGGAAATGGTCATGGATGAGGTATCCAATGCCGAGCATCCGAATTCATCTGAATACGTATAAATCAATTCGTGATTACCCACTCCAAAGTTCGCCGGATTCACCTCGTTGTTTTCCAATGGGAATAGTCCGGACCAAGTGCCACCAGATGGAACGCCATCGGGCAAAGTTTCGATAAAGGACTGATCGCAAAATGCAAAGGACGATGGTGCCGTAACAACCGGAAGCGGCTTGACCTCAATTTCTTGAGATACGTTGTTCGCACAGCCGTAATCAGGCAACCACGTTGGGTAGGGAAAGAAGGTGAGGGCAGCCTCCAAGGTCTGCGCGCCAATTCCGAGTTCATCCGCAGCGAAAGCAATGCCTGTGGAGGCACCCACAGAAGCGGTTGGCGCCAAAGTGGTATCAACCGGTTCACCATTCAGAATCCACTCTACAGCCGTATCCCAACCGTAGCTGACAATATTGGCTTGCGCGGCTACCGTATCTCCGATGCAATAGGTGTCATCTAATTCCAAAGAGATTGAAGGGACAAAAAAGCCATACACCGCAAATCCCTGGCTGGTCGAGCACTGAATGTTTCCATGGTCCACCGTGGTAAATACCGACCCTACGACCTGTGAACCCACCACATAGCGTGCGACAGAGTCACCTGGCTGACCATCACTTAAGAGTTCCGAGCTTGAATTCCACAAAAACTCACCTTCACCGGTCGCTTCAATGTCCACATACGATCCCAAGCAGTACCAATTATGCGAAGTGCTCACCTCCAGCACCGGGGACGGATGAGCCAAGACAAACGTCGTGTCTGTTCCAATCCCGCATGCATTTTGGGAGAGAGCAACCACTTCAGTGAGCCCAGAAGTTTCATAACCTTGGGTCAAGGGCGCGGGAAATTGAAGCGATTCTGCAACACCCTCGGTGATCCACTCAAATGATGTCAACGCCGTATTGCCCGGGTTCACCAAAACTTCGAGGGTTCCCTCCTCCTGAGCACACACCTCCAATTCATTCAAGATGGAAACTGTCGGCGCTCCTTGCATGGAAACATTCGTCGGCGCGACCCACGTTGTGCACCCCGTCAACGTATCCGTCAACTGAACAGCCACTTGGTAACTCGTCGCCTCGAGAAAAACAACCGATGGCTCCATCGAGCCCGCATGCGTTTCTGTGTCAAATTGAAAATCCCCACCTTGAATGGACCAGTCAAAAGCCACATGGGTCAAACTACCCAATTCTGTCGAAACTGATAAAGCAGAATGAACAGGAATACAGGCATCTTCCGAGACGTATTCGATAACCTGTGTTCCTTGAAACGGATGGCATGAGCAAGGCCACACCATATCATCTGAAACTTCAGCGAGTGAAATCGTTTGGCTGCACGAACAATCAGCAAATGCATCGAGACCGCTCCTTGTGACAACCAACGTTCCCCCTGCCTGAACTTCCGCTGCAGGAATCGCGCACTGAGCACCTGTTGCAACTTCGTTTCCGTTTAGTTCCCAAATTGCATTCGCGGCATCCAATGCCTCGCCATCAGAATCTGAAACGAAACTGAGGGAAAACTCAACAGCACAATCAGTTACCGAGGACCATTCAACGGTCGCTGGAAGGCTATCGCACAGAGATGTGCAGGTCTGAGCATTCGCGCCATTCACTCCAAAGAGCGCGCACAAAACGGCCGTCAGCCTGAGCATGAGCAATGAATTCTTTTGAAAGTCTAATGTGTGCATCCGCGTCTAATACGCACAGATAGCCTCCAACGTTGCGTTTTTAGCTCAGATAAGCGCGGGTATCTATTCGAGATCCGTTTCATTTTCACAATTGTTGAAATCAAATGTGAATAGCGTGTTGATTTCCAATCACTTAAATAATTGCCCTCTTTCAACTTTTGACGTTACTTGGCTTTGTCAACGGGTGGAAACACCCACGGCCACTTGAGCAAGCGATTTATGAGAATGAAGAGCTACTCGCGAACGGTCACGGATTGCAAGATTCATGATTAGGCTGGACAAGCAGGGCACAAAGGTGCCGTGCAATGAAAAGAAGAAAGGAGGACGACGCGTCTGAGAATGACGCGAAGTAGGTCCCGAGCTGGAAACTTGGACGGTCGCAAGATCGAAGAAGCAGAATGCAAGAAGACCGAACCGAATTTCACTTGTCTTGGGCTCAAATTTATTTAAGCCCAAACCTGCAAAGGAATCGTTCAGTGGCTGAACGGTTGTGTAACCGAGAGGAAACATGTGTAAGCCTGTGTTAACGCACAAATACAGACAAGTTGGGCGGGCCCATAAAGCCAGCACGCTCTTTTCAGCGAACCGGGCAACCGGGGAGCACCTGTTCGGAACCAAGCTGGACGTAGTGACCCCATGCAAATGAGGTTATTTCATTGAAAAATGAGCACGGAGACGTGAACAGAAAGGTGCCATTCCAAGCAGTTCGTATGCCCATGGCATGTTCGAAATGCATGTTTCGGATGGTCTGAATCAATATGAGGAAGATCGCGAAGGAAACAGCATGGAAGTATATTCGAAAGAGTTTACTTCGATGCTGTTTTTTTATGCCTAATTCTAGGATTGACGCTTGAAAAACTCAAAACATTGAGGTATTTTTCGGCTCCGGCAATTACCCGACTCTTTCTTGGTTTTCCCCTCTATTATGAATAGGAAATGGAATTTTTTGTTGCTCTCACTCTTAGTGACGGTAGCCTGTGTATTTGGTGTTGATTACGAAACCTCCTCTGTCGATTCTTCGGCATACGATTCAGGCGACATCGCTTGGATGATTGTTGCCAGCGCATTCGTGCTCCTTATGACCCCTGGCCTGGCCTTTTTCTATGGCGGGATGGTGAATAAAAAGAACGTGATTTCTACGATGCTGCAAAGCTTTGTAGCGCTCGGAGTCATTAGTGTGCTGTGGGTCGTGGTCGGCTTCAGTTTATGCTTTGGAGAATCCTTGGGGGGTGTCATTGGAGATCCCCGTACATTCTTCGTCTTTGATGGCGTCGGGCTCGCGCCCAACAGCGCTTTTGCTGAGACCATTCCTTTTCTGCTTTTTGCCTTATTCCAGCTGAAATTTGCCATCATCACACCAGCGCTCATCACAGGCAGTTTCGCCGGACGTATTCGATTCCGTGGATACATTCTTTTTATCGTCCTGTTCAGCCTAATCGTTTATCCTCCCCTAGCCCATATGACATGGCATCCCGATGGGTTGCTTCGCAACTTGGGTGTTCTTGACTTTGCAGGCGGAACGGTGGTTCACATGTCGGCGGGTTTTGCCGCTTTGGCGGGAGCTATTTTTTTGGGTCAACGAAAAGATTCGGTTAATCAACCGGCTAACATCCCATTTGTCATCTTAGGTACTGGGCTATTGTGGTTTGGTTGGTTTGGATTCAATTCAGGTTCTGCGCTGGGTGCGAATGGCGTTGCTGTGAAGGCCTTTGCAAACACCAACCTCGCAAGTGCCACAGCCATGATAACGTGGGTTTTCTATGAACGCTATCAAAACCGTAAGATGTCTGCGTTGGGCGCTTGCATCGGGGCCATCGTCGGTCTAGTCGCCATCACCCCAGCGGCTGGATTTGTATCGCTGAGCCATAGTATCCTCATTGGTTTTATCGCCGCTTTGACGAGCAATTGGGCCATTCAAATTCAAAAAAGATTCGCCATTGATGACACACTGGATGTATTTCCTAGCCATGGTGTTGGCGGTGTGGTCGGTATGATTCTCACTGGGGTTTTGGCAGAAGACGTTGGCTTAATTCACGGTGATTCGACGGTTTTTATTCGTCACATGGTCACCCTAGTCGGAGTAGCAATTGGAACCTTTGGAGTAAGCTATTTGCTCTATGCTGCGGTAAATCGCATCATCCCGCTTCGCGTTAGAAGCGACCAGGAGCAGCGAGGCTTGGATCATTCCCAGCACGGAGAGCGCATGGAATAAATGAATTCATGAAATTCACCCTATATTTAAGCAAACCACTGGAAATGAAAACGTCCGCTCAAATTGGTTTTTTCCTGTTCTTAGTTGCTGCCTTCTCGGTTCAGGGGATAGCCCAGACTCCCATCACTTTTAGCTACACGGGTGAAGTGGAAACATATACCGTTCCCAATTGCGTTGCGCAATTGGAATTTGTAATCAAAGGAGCTAAAGGAGGTGGAGCCAACGGCGGCAATGGATCAACTGTATCAGGGATTCTCGACGTGGTTGAAGGCGAGGTATTGGAAATTCGAGTGGGCGGCACAGGAGGCTGCCCTTCAGCTGGATTCAACGGAGGTGGTGAGGGTGGCAGTGCAGGTGGAGCCAACGCCGGCTGCGGCGGTGGAGGTGCATCCGACATTCGGATAGGTGGATCAACAGCGGCCGACCGCGTGGTCGTTGCCTCTGGAGGCGGAGGCATGGGCGGAGGAAATACCGATGCGAATGCTGGAGCGGGTGGTTGCACTTCTGGCCTCGAAGGAGAAAGCCCTTTCGGACAGGGCGGCAACGGGGCGACACAGAATGCTGGTGGATTGGGCGGTCCACCTTGGATTGGCTCAGGAAATAACGGTTCAGCAGGTAGCCTGGCAAACGGTGGTGACGGTGCGATTGACCCGTGTTACAATGTTGGCCCAGGCGGCGGCGGCGGCGGCGGCTATTACGGTGGCGGTGGCGGTGGAAGTGACTGCTTCGCCTCAGGAACGTTGGGCGGTGGCGGTGGCGGTGGCGGTTCGAGCCTGACCCCTGCAGGTTTTACGTGTGTCGGAGGCAATGTGCCGAGTGCAGGATCCATTACAATCACACCCATTGGGGGGGTGGGCATGGTGATCGAACCCACAAGCCCCCAATTCTGCGAAGGAGACTCACTTCTCTTGACGCTTTCGGGAGCAGACAACTACGATTGGTTCGAGGCTGATGGGCTCAACGTCGTCGATGGCCCTACAGCCTGGGTGAGCCCACTGGAAACCACTGTATACAGCGTAATCGCATCCAACGAAAAATGCATCGATACCGTCGACGTGAATGTTACGGTCATTCCTTACCCCATCATCACTGTTAATCCATCGTACATCACAACGTGCAACGAAGAAGTAACATTGACCGCTACGGGTGCGTTTCAACTCGAATGGACCCCGAATGAGAGCTTATCTGGAAATGGATTTGGGCCCATTCAATACGCCAATCCAACGGAGACAACCGTCTATACCGTTACGGGCACCAACAGCGGGTGCAGTTCAGACACCACCGTAACCGTGGCCTACCAGCTCGAAGTTGAATCCACTGAATATTTCTGTGAAGGTGGAACCTATGGATTACCTGATGGAACGGAAGTCGGTGAAGAAGGAACGTACATCGCTAATTATGTTTCATTAGAGGGTTGCGATAGCATCGTAACAGTCAACCTTTTTGAGCAATCCACGTATGATTTTCAGATGCCCGTTCAACTATGTGCAGGAGAATCATGGACCTTACCGGATGGCTCAATTGTGGATGAGCCAGGAACATTTCCCGTGGTTTTACAGACGAACACGGCCCAGTGCGACAGCATCATAACAACTGTAATTAGCATTTTACAGCCCTTCACAACTGAAAATACCCTGGCACTGTGTGAAGGTGAACCCGTAACCCTGGGAGATGGCACGGTGATTACGGAAGAAGGCGTTTACACGGTGGTCCTGACCTCAGCGACTAATGGGTGCGACAGCACGGTCACATCCAATGTGATTTTTCAACCGAACTATGATGTAGCCGTTGAATTGGATGAATGCGATGACGGTTCATACTTGTTTCCGGACGGAACACTTCCAACCAACTCGGGCACATTTAATTTTGACCTCCAGACAACCTTGGGATGCGACAGCAGCGTTACCATCGACTTGACGCTCAATCCTGCTTATGACATCACCTATGGTGACGCCATCTGTTCTGGGCAATCCTACCTCATGCCAGACGGAAATGCCATTGAAGTGGGTGGTCCGTACACATCTATCTTACAAACCAACGCAGGATGCGACAGTGCAATTACAGTGCAATTGACCGTCCATCCATTGCCTGATGTTTCCAGCGGTGCCAATGACAGTTATTGTCTTTATGATGGTGACATTGAACTCTATCCAATGCCCTCTGACGGATCTTTTTCTGGTGACTTGATTTCAGGCACAACATTGGAACACGAAGGGGCTGAACCCGGAAATTATCAGGTTGCTTACAGCGTTACCGATGCGAACGGTTGCACCAATGTGGATCAAGTCAACTACGTTTTGGCCACGCCAATTGAACCGACATTTGATTTCGAAATGATCTGCAATGAGCTGGAATTGATCAGCACCGTTTCAGACCCCAATGACCTTTTCGGATATACATGGTTCTTGCAAAATGAATTGGTGGGGGTCTATTCAAATCCCACCTATTTCTTTGATGAAAGTGGAACCTTCGATTTGGAACTGGCCGTTACGGATCAGTACGGTTGCACCTATTCCACTACCGAACAGGTGCTCCTGCAAAACGCATTGAATATAGAGGGGTTTTATGTGCCCAATGTCTTCTCTCCGAATGGAGACCCGTACAATAACACGTTCCTCATTCCTAGTGCTGTTTCCGCTTGCCTTAATTATGAAGTCGATATCTTCAATCGGTGGGGGCAATTGGTGTATTCCATGACTCCCGCTACTGCTGCATTCGCTGGGAACGATGAGAATGGAAATCCATTGCCAGAAGGAGTTTACTACTACACGATGGAAATCCTAGAGTACCCCTGCAACGAAACCCCGCAACTACAACCCTACTGCAGTGGGACCATATCCTTGTTTCGATAAGAACCATACACCATGAATAAAGTCATCTTCTTCCTATTTGCTTTGATCCTCGGGGCAAACGTTCACGCATCGGCCCAAGAGGCAGTCAACACTTCCGAAATTGAATCCATCTACGCCAAGGCCGGTTTCAATTACGAGCATGTCAATAGCATGGCCAATCAAATTACTCAAAGTGAAGACCCAATGGCTCCGGGCTTAGCCGTCTCCATGCTTCGAACCATGGAATCTATGAAAGGTGCGGGTGCGCCGGTTCCCATGTCCGAAGCGTTGCTGAATGAATGGGTCAACGTTCATGGATTGACAAACGAGCACGCTCAAGACCTATACAAGGTAGCCCTGCGCTTCGCGCTTCAGCACCGAAAACGGTAGAAAACCCGTCCGCAGATTTTACGACTACAAAGCAACCTCCTGCGCTCGTAAAACAATTCTTTTCGAAGAAATAGAGTGTATTATTTTTTTTTTCTATTCGTTGAACGTGAAACTAAGTCAGTCTTTTCTTGTCGCCTTTCGAGATGAAATTCAAAAAATCTGGGGGACTAAAATTACAACCCAGCGCGACTGCATAGACTTGGCAGCGGCAATACTCCTCAAAACAAACTCAAAGGTAGGAAGCCATACGCTCCGAAGGCTTTTTGGCATCGTAGAATGGAATGGAGAGTTTAGAAAGACCACGTTAGATGCTCTTGCACGGTATGCTGGTGAAAGCAGCAGCAATGACTTAATTAGGCGCATTCAGGACCAAGAAAACCTCGTCGAAATTCTAGTTAAGCTTCAAGTTGAGAAGGTGGACATTGACGAGTATTTCATTAAGCAATCTCTGGATGAAGGTGTGACCATGGAGGACGTCATGATGGCCGCCCACATGATCTTAATTCGACTCGAACAAGGGGACCATGACCGGGTTATTCGCATGCTCCAAACGCTGAAAAAACTGGATGAAAAAAGAACTCATTATTACTCCATTTCATCCGTTTTCGCCCATTACGTCGCACCCAAATTCCACCAAGTAAAGGACGAATCATTCATCAATCGGTTGATTACTGAAACACCGTATTTAAATTTGGTCCTGTCCTTCTATGCTCCAATCATGGACTTGGGTGGCGACTTTGGACGGCATGTGCGAAAGATGGTAGAACTCTCAAATGAGGATGAGCACCAAGCATATGGACACAGCCTTTTGGCCTCTCATGCGCTAACGGAAGGAGATCACATAACCGCGAAGCAGCACCTCCATTCAATCAATAGAGACAGGGACTACTTTTCCATTCTTCAGGGAAGAATAGATGTTTTGTTTTACCTCACAAACAAGAATACTTCCTCCATCGTATCACACTGCAGACCAAGTCCCGGTGAAGAGATTTTTTACTTCAAGGCCGGTATTCCGATGCTCGTCTTGCTAGAGAAAGAGGATGAAGTCCAAGAGCTGTTTGAACACTTTGACTTCTTCTCTGATTCTTCCCTGCACTGGCTTCAACAAAGCTCTCAAAACCAAATCCACATTGCACAAGCCTGGCTTTTTGCTCGGCAAAACCAAGTCGAGAAAGCCCGTGCTATTATCGAACAGTATGAGTCGACTATTTGGCCTTCCGATTACAAGCCCATCTCCGACAAGATGATTCAATTGACACGTTCCGAAATGAACGAATTATGAATTTTCCGTTTGGGATTTACTCTGGAATAATGAGCTTTATTTCAGTTGATTACTGAGATTAAAAGCCACCACGCCGAGAATAGAACTCGGAACTAAAACTCAGGAAACTTCTATTCTGCAACTACATCCACGGCGCTGAGGACGATTCGATTTGAAAAAGCCCCCAGTCTCGCAGTTGCTTCGCTGATTCCACTCGGACATACGGGAGGGTAATCGGCCCAGCTGCCGTAGAAAGGACGACGTCAGCTAATCCTTTTCGCTGCATGAACCAGTTGGATCGAATGCTCACCCGTTGGAGCTTTCTCCATTCAACACGTCGTTTCACCTGCACTCTCCACCCCGTCCTAAACAACAATTCTGTTGGTTTAACAACAAACGAGGTCCCCTGATACTTTCGCAATGAAGCCAGGACGCTCCATAGCATCCATGCTATGAAGAGGACCAATACCAAAGGATGGGGCAACAACAAAAATGGAATCAGTCCGAATACGCTTCTCCAGATACTTCTGCGGATCCAAAACAAGCGATGGGGTCTCAGAACTTTCGCACCCCGGGTGAAATCCTCCAAAAACAGGCGAGATGCAAGCACAGCTGTCTCCTGATCGTTCAGACCGGGGATCAGCACATTCACCGCTCCTCCATCGGAAGTCACCTGCGACCTTGCCTGATGAATCCTTACGGTCTCAAATCCTGCGATTCGCTGCAAAATTCCGCTTTTACTCTCGAGCATCTGAATTTTATGGAGCGGTAACTTGAACTCAAATCTTTTCAGAAACCCCCCACTCATTTCCAATTGATTATCGGCTAGTCTCACCGTGAGCTTGTGGTACCTGAGTATCGCGCCGACCAGGGAAACAAGCAATCCCACGAGAAGGAAAAACAAGAAAAAAAGGGGGATTGCGAGCACCCAAATCAACTTCAATGCCCAAACCCATGCCCATGGCAGGGCATCCATTCCCTGCTCCAACCATTGCATCAAGGGCTCTATGACCGCGACGACTGCGCCAAATGAAATAATGGCATTGCGTAGATGATTCTGCGTTAAACCGATCCGGAGCAACTTTTGCCAATCCAGCTGAACGAGCGGTTGCACTGCCTCGCTGTGGCTCATTGCACCGCGACTCAAAATGGTATTCAGTTGCTGCGCCTCACTTTTTTTCAGTGCCGAAATTTCGACTTCTGCCCCAGAGGAACCCGCCGTGTCTATTCGCAAGCCGACAAGGCCAAACATCCGGTGCCAAAACAACTCCTCCGTGTGAACCGTTTGAATCCGATCGAACGGTATCACCATCCGCTCCCGCTCTATGATGCCCCGTTCAATGACCAATGCGGAAGCTTCGATTTTGAACGTGAACCGCCAGTGCTCCAGAAAAGCAACCACAGACAGAAAAAGAACGCCCACTGCTCCAATCAACCCAGCATACATGCGGATGGAATCCGAAATGGCCAATCCCGCCAATACCGGCCAAAAACTTCTTGCAAGTGTCCAAACATTTCGCGTGAAAAAACGGAGCACCCCCAGCACATGCTGACGCTTCGCTTGACTGAACACCGGTTTAACTCTTGCCTGCTCGTTCATCCAAATAGGCTCTCAATTCCTGTGCTCGTTCAAAATCCAATCCAGGAACGCGCAAGTTCGCCCCCGAACTGCCTGCGGTATACAGTTTTAACGTGCATACGCCAAATGCGCGGGCAAGCGGTCCTTGAGAAACTTCGCTGTGTTGAATGCGATTGAATGGAACCGTGACCGTTTCGCGCACCCAAAAGCCAGAACGAAAGGTCAAGTCGCGTTCCCGAAGCAAGACCCCTCTCACAGGAAAGCCTCTGAATTCTTCGATCGCCCAGAGTACTGAAATCAACCCCATCGCAATGAGCATGCCCCAGACTGGATCCGGGATGACTTCTTCTTGGAGGGCCAGCCACACAATCGGCGCACACAGCACCCCAATGCCTAGGCAGACAACCACGGCAAACACCGTCCAGCGTTGTCTCCGATACCGCGCAGGCATCGGCTCAAATTCATCCTCATCTATTGGAGGAAGAGACTCGAGGGGTGAGGTAGGGTTTTGGAATAAATTTGCCATAGCGAATGTGAATGCAAGGTAAGGGTTGACCCATTTAAAGGATGGGAATTTTTAATTTCTTCCTACTTTGTAGCGAATCAAATTGAACCATGACCTCCTCCTATATTCTTGCGCTCGATCAAGGCACCACGAGCAGCCGAAGCCTCATCGTTGATGCACGAGGTCACGTCTTGTTTCAAGCCCAAAAGGAATTCACCCAGCACTATCCGAAACCTGGCTGGGTAGAACACGACCCAAGAGAAATCTGGAGTTCACAGTGGGCAACGATTCAGGATGTTTTGGCGAAAGTTGATTCAGGAACCAAGGCCATCGCCGGCATTGGAATCACCAACCAACGCGAGACCGCCCTTGTATGGGATCGATTGACTGGCGAACCTATCTACCCGGCCATTGTCTGGCAAGACCGACGCACCGGGGACTATTGCGATGCCTTGAAATCCGATTCCACCATCAAGGACCAAATTCAATCCAGCACCGGTTTAATGGTCGATGCTTATTTCTCGGCTTCTAAAATCCGATGGATCTTGAACCATGTGGAAGGAGCTCGGGAACGAGCGGAGACTGGTGAATTGCTCTTTGGAACGGTTGACAGCTGGTTGGTCTGGAAATTGAGCAATGGCGCATCCCACATCACGGATGCCTCGAATGCCTCGCGCACTATGTTGTTCAACATCCACACGCTGCAGTGGGATGACTCCCTGTGCGCTTTGTTTGGGATTCCGATGGCCATGCTTCCCAAAGTGGTCGATAGCAGCGGACAACTCGCTGAGGCCACATGCTTTGACCACCCGATTCCCATCTCGGGCATCGCAGGTGACCAACAATCCGCTTTGTTCGGTCAACAATGCCTCTCCCGGGGCATGGTGAAAAACACATATGGGACTGGATGTTTCATGCTCATGAATACTGGAAAGCAGGCCGTACGTTCTCATCATTCGCTGCTAACAACCATCGCTTGGAAGATCGGTGACGATGTCCATTATGCGCTCGAAGGAAGCGTTTTCATCGCAGGCGCGGCTGTCCAATGGCTGCGAGACGAACTCTGCTTTATTGATGATGCGGCTGAAATTGAGGCTTTGGCCAGTTCTGTTCATGATAGCGGCGGAGTCTACGTCGTTCCTGCCTTCGCTGGATTGGGAGCGCCGCATTGGAACCCACATGCCCGCGGCAGCATCTTTGGAATGACACGAGGATCGGGAAAAGGCCACATCGCTCGAGCCGTTTTAGAAAGCATCGCCTTTCAGTCCATGGACTTGCTCGAATGCATGCAAAAAGACAGCAAAATGGCCATTAGCGAGGTGCGTGTGGATGGCGGGGCAGCAAACAATTCGATGCTCATGCAGTTCCAATCCGATGCGCTGGGCATTGACATCGTTCGGCCTCAAAACACAGAAACTACAGCAATGGGCGCTGCGTATCTAGCCGGCCTTGGTTGTGGATTTTGGAGCGACATGGACGCTTTGACTGCCTCATGGGAACGTCGCGACACCTTTAAGCCTGCCGAGAATTCACGCAGCATGGACGCCAAGATTCACGGATGGAAACGTGCGATAGCGGCCTCTACTCTTTGGGCGAACGACGAAGGCATCGACGAAGACGCATCGAATGATCACTCCAATCCGTTTTCTTCATGAGCGGGATGAGACAACGAGAGCACCATTGGGATCGCATTCGCACCACGGAAGAATGGGACGTGGTGATCATTGGCGGAGGCGCCTCAGGTTTAGGAATCGCCGTGCATGCGGCATCCAGCGGACTGAAAACAGCACTTTTTGAGCGAGACGATTTCGCGAAAGGCACATCCAGTAAAAGCACCAAATTAATCCACGGTGGCGTCCGGTATTTGCAGCAAGGAAACATCAAACTGGTCAAAGAATCACTTCGAGAACGAGGCCTGCTTATGCAGAATGCACCTCATCTCGTGCAGAATATGAAATTTGTGTTGCCCACATTCAAGCCATGGCGAACATGGTATTATGCTTTGGGACTTAAGGTATATGATCGGCTGGCAGGAAGGCTGGGCTTAGGGCGATCCGAATCGCTCAGCAAAGAAGAAACAGTCGCCCTACTGCCGGGAATCAAAACCGACGAAATCGCTGGAGGTGCCAGCTACCATGATGGACAATTTGACGATGCGTATTTGGCCCTTTCATTGGCAAAAACAGCTGTTCACCACGGGGCTGCGTTACTCAATTATTGCGAAGTCACTTCATTTATTTCAGTAAATAAGCGCATCCAGGGCGTTGAGGTGCACAGCCCTTTAGATGCGGAGAAGCGAAATGTTCGAGCCCGCTTTGTCATCAATGCCACCGGTCCTTTTAGTGATTCAATGATGGCGTTGGACAATCCAAAGCATAAACCCGTGATCAAACCCAGTCAAGGGACCCATGTGGTGGTCGACTCGTCGTTTTTTCCTGGTAATACTGCCATGTTAATTCCAAAAACGGATGACGGCCGTATCCTATTCGCTGTTCCTTGGCATGGCAAAATCATCTTGGGTACAACGGATACCCCTGTAGACGCTGCTTCGGCTGAACCTGTGCCCTTCGATAGCGAGATTGATTTCATCCTGACCCATCTGCAGCGCTACCTGCGACACGCTCCTCAGCGCACCGATGTATTGAGCGCATTTTCTGGCATTCGGCCACTGGTCAAATTGACCAACAAAAAAACGGCGGAATTGGCACGGGACCACGTGATTCGTGTAAGTCGCTCCGGGTTGATTTCGATTTTGGGAGGGAAATGGACGACCTACCGCAAAATGGCCGCGGATGTCATGCGGAAGATACAGTCCCTCTCCAGCGAAAAAATTGCGCTTTCTGACACCCGAATGCTTCGCTTAGTTGACTGCAACACACCTCCGCTCTCCCCTTCCATTGAAAACATGAACGATGCCGAATTGAAAGAACGCATCCGACTCGAAGTCGAGCAATCTGCTTGCCTCACTGTTGAGGACTTCTTAGCGCGTCGAACGCGCCAGTTATTGCTGGACGCGCGCCACGCCATAAAGCGCGCCCCGTTCATCGCCGCATGCCTCGCAGAGCAATTAATTCGAGATGAAACTTGGAAAACCGAGCAAATCGAATCGTTCAATGCTCTGGCACAATTGTATCTTCCTCAAGATTGAATACTTTCCCACATGAGTCCATATATCGCAGAATTTATCGGCACTTACTTATTGATCACCGTCGGTGCCGCCATCAATGCCAATGTCGTGTTGGCAAAAACGAAAGGAAATAACTCCGGCTGGATTGTCATCTCAATAGGATGGGGAATCGCCGTCTTTTTAGGAGTCTATTCGGCGACCTCACTCGGCGGAAGCGGCCACTTAAATCCTGCTGTAAGTATCGGATTATCAGCTTTTGGTGGATTGGACATCGAATTGCTCGGAGGCTACGTCGTCGCTCAGATTCTGGGTGCATTTTTTGGCGCCATCACAGGCTGGATGGCTTTCATCGCGCATTTCCGCGAAACAACCGATCCTGGAGCCATTCTCGCTGTATTCAGCACAGCGCCCGCCATTCGGAATAAACCTGCCAACTTTTTGACCGAAGCCATTGGAACCTTTGTTTTGGTTCTTGGTGCGCTCAGCGCTTCAGCGCCAGAGAGTACTTTGGGTGCTTTGGATGCGCTTCCAGTGGGTCTGCTGGTTATGGGGATTGGCATGGGATTGGGCGGGCCCACGGGGTATGCCATCAACCCTGCGCGCGACCTTGGTCCACGAATCGCTCACGCGCTGCTGCCAATCCGGAACAAAGGAACCAGCGACTGGGATTACGCTTGGGTTCCGATTTTAGGTCCCATTGCAGGAGGAATCTTAGGAGCTGGTCTTCACTACTTACTCATCTCGTAACATCACAATGAAGTCCATAACCCTCCTCGGCGCTCTCCTTGTCTTCATACCGAATGCCATGTCACAATCTTCTCTTATCGTCGCACACCGAGGCTATTCGCATGTTGCACCTGAAAATTCATTGACAGCCTTTGAAGCGGCCATTGCTGTGGGCGCGCCTTACTTCGAGCTTGATGTACAAAAAAGCGCCGATGGAACGCCCATCGTTATCCACGACGAAACACTCGAGCGCACAGCTTCTTCCAATGCCATCGGACTCATCCAAAGCCTGAGCGATGAAGAATTGCAGACCGTTCGAATCGGATACCCTGAGCGATTTGGCCGAGCATTTGAAAACGAACCCCTTCCGACATTGAGCGATGCCCTCCAATTGGCTCAAGGTCGCATTCGAGTGTGTGTCGAGATTAAGGTGGCAGGCATAGAATCAGCCATTGTCGCAGACATCCAAAAATGGAAAATGGACGAGGATGTCGTGATTTTCTCTTTTTTGCCCGAGGTACTCACCCAAATCCATTCAATTGCGCCTCACCTGAAATTGTTGTTCCTCAAATCTGATGCAACCAGCGACGATCTGAATCACTGCCTGGACATCGGGGCGGCAGCGATCGGTGTGGGAGGAAAGACAAAATTGGATGAAGCATTCATCAACGAAGCTGCGGCAATGGACCTCGAAGTCTGGCGATGGACCGTAGACGACGTCGCGGAAATGCGACACCTCCAAAATCTCGGTGTTCACGCCATCATTACCAACCGTCCTGACCTGGGGATGACTTTCTCAATTGAATGACCAAAAAATTCCCTAACCTATCAAGGCTCACCCTCGGTTAGCCCCCAATTTACGGGCGAATTTAGCGAGAGGTCTCGAACGCGAAGGATTATCCTCTCCATTCTCAACCGTCCAATCCCATCCGCCAGCACGGGCACTATCGAGCCATTCATTGATAATAAGGCGCACATCAGCATCCATGCGAACGGTCCGCTTCGCATCGATGACCATCTTAAAGTCTCGTGGGACGGACTCAAACACCTTGCGGATGCCGACTTTGTGCATGAATGTCACGTCTTCACCTAGGTGGATGATACAGAGCTTCTTTTCATCGTCCACTTCAAAATCAATGATGGGCTGATGAAAGTGGTCAAACAAAATAACCAACAAAGCAGCCACAATGCCGATGCCGATGCCTACGAGCAGATCGGTGAGCAGGATAGCCAATACCGTAATAATAAATGGCAGAAATTGCCGAGCGCCTTGTTGAGCGATGGCTTTGAACTGAGCCGGCTTCGCCAGCTTATAGCCAACAACAAGCAGGATTGCAGCCAAGCTCGACAGCGGGATGAGGCTCAGAAGATTGGGAATTAAAAACACTGAACCCAGCAACAAGAATCCATGAAGGATTGCCGACAGCTTTGTTTTTCCTCCACTTTGGATATTCGCAGAACTGCGCACAATTACTTGGGTAATGGGAAGCCCTCCAATCAAGCCAGATAAGACATTCCCTGTTCCCTGTGCAATCAACTCCCGGTTGGTTGGGGTGACTCGCTTTTCAGGGTCCAGCTTGTCCGTAGCTTCAACGCATAGCAAGGTCTCCAAGGAGGCGACGATGGCAATTGTCACTCCCAAAATCCACACATCACTTCGATTCCACGCTCCAAAATCAGGAAGTCGCACCACATCGCTCCAACCATTGACAATTTTCGGGATTTGTACGAGGTGATCGGCGCCTAATCCTAAGGCTCCGTCCCGCGTGACTAAGTGCAAGCCAATCCCCGTCATGACCGCGACCAACGAGCCGGGCAGAAATTGCGTGAAAGTCAAGCGCTTCATGAAGGGCATTTCCCATAAGATCAATATAGCCAGACCTGCAGCAGAGATGGCCACTGCCACGGGCTGGAGCATATCCATCATGTAGGACAATTCTGAGAAGGTATTGTGGGTCGCATCATGAGCAAACTGCAAAGAACCCTCCGGCTCGGCATCATAACCAAATGCATGCGGAATCTGTTTGAGAATAATGATCAACCCAATGGCGGACAGCATTCCTTGAATAACAGAAGAGGGAAAATAAAATCCAATGATGCCCGCCTTCAGGACTCCGAGCATCAGTTGAACGAACCCTCCAACAACCACGGCCAAGAGAAAAATCTCGTAGGACGGCATGGTTTGAATGCCATTCAAAACGATTACTGCCAGTCCAGCTGCAGGTCCACTGACCCCGATGGCCGAGCCACTGATCATACCGACAACAATTCCTCCAATAATTCCCGCAATTAGCCCTGCTATGGGCTCGGCACCTGATGCCAAAGCAATGCCCAAACACAGGGGCAGTGCAACCAAAAAAACAACCAAGGATGCCGGAACATCCTTTGACAAATACTTAAACATCTAAATCAATTTGAGTGAAACGAAGATTGAGCAGAAAGGCTCTGTAAAGGCGCACCTTCTCAGGCCTCTATCCAACGCTTCGTTCTGGCGGTTCGAGGATTCCCTTGAGCACTGGGGAAACCCAGTTGGCTGGTCCAGCAGCTCGAGACCACGCTTCGCGGAAAATCATTTTATGCGAACGCTCTAGCGTACTCGAAGACCACTTCTTACCATCATCTTCCACCTCTCCTTTGTTTTCCCCTTCTTTATTCTCTTCACCTCGGTCCTCCTCCGACCCGTCCGTAATAACCCAGACCATTTCTTCTCCACGGTGATGGTTCAGCAATTGCACAACGGGGACCAACGCCCAGCAGGCTGCAGTCAGAGCAATCAAGGAATAGGCAAAGAGTCGGTGGAACATCATTTTCGTTGCGTGGGCTAATTTAACTGCACTGGCCCACAATTTGTTCGTGATCCAGCTAAAAATACCCAATGGTCCTTGCTTCAGTTTGTGTAAAAGAAAATCTCAGCACCCTTCGACTCATCCAAAGAAAAACACGTAATCGGTGGTTGAGAACAATTCCCGCATAGGCCTGTTTAGTTGTTGAATTACAAATACTTACATGATAGAATCGATCCAATCCGCTTCCGACATTATCCTTTCCCAGCAAACAAAAGAGCGCATTGAACGGGGACTGGTGGGGTTCGCTTTGGGGATGTTTTTAATTCACTTGCTCCTCTTTGGAGCGAACATGCTGCTGGAATTGAATTGGGCTGCAGCTTATTTTACTCATCCGCTGCAAACCCTCTACACGCCCTTTTCAGCGATTCTTGTGGCAGAAGTTTACCTGCTTATTCATTACCTGCCTACAAGCTTCGCACGCTCTATGGGAAAGCAAATGGAAATAGTGGCCTTAATTGAAATTCGTTCCGTTTTCAAGGACGTAGATTTCACTTCTAAATGGCCCTGGGAGGCTGAGTTCTTTCCGCATTTATTGGGCGCGGTTGCCTTGAGCGGCATGCTCGCCTTGTTCTACCGAATTCTGCCACGTCGAATTGCGCGAATGGAGGAGAATGATCTCAATCGGTTCATCCAAATCAAGAAGCTATTGGCAAGTTTTCTTTTTGTTTATTTGATTTTCCTCAGTGGCTGGTCATTCTATAGCTGGGCGCAAGAGGTACTCACCTTGCCGGCTAGCGGCATTCATGATCCCAACGATTTTTTCTACAATGATTTTTTCACGGCCCTCATTCTCGTAGATGTCCTCTTGCTGGTCATTTCCTTCCGGTACCTCAGCGATTTTGGTTTGGTGATGCGCAACTGCGGATTCATCATCAGCACAATTCTCTTGCGCAGAGCTCTGGCCCTTGAGGCCTGGCATGCACTGTCGTACGAGTTGACCAGTGGCATTTTGGCCGTGCTCGTTTTGCTCCTTCACCGGGGCTTGACAAGCAGAACGCCCGAAGTAAATCAATCTTAGACTAGTGCACCTCTACCGTGCCCTCCAGGGTTGCACCGAACATGGCAACGCCGCGCTCTTCAGGTGTGGCCCATGCTCGGAACATCCCTGCGCTATTGCATACTAACGCGATACTGCCCTGTGCGTCGACTCCTACCACGCCGCCATCTCCTCCTAGCGAGCCCATCTCGTCAAAGATTGCTCCGCGACAAGCTCGTCCAAGCAGCTGCTTGCCATAGAGCATCCTGGCGTGAACATCCTGCGCAACGCCGGTGCGGATAAAATACTCACCCCATCCCGTTGCGGAGATGGCACACGTGCGATCATCTGCCCACGTTCCTGCCCCAATCACTGGGCTGTCCCCGATGCGACCGTGCCGCTTGTAGGTCATACCACCTGTTGATGTGCCGGCTGCGAGGTGGCCGCTTTTGTCCAGCACAACGCAACCCACCGTGCCTCTTTTATTGGCCAGCGCATCCTCCTCCTTCTGGGATTTGGACTTCGCCCGTTCGTATCGATCGAATGCTTTTTTCGTCCAAAACCATTCGTTCGAAGCGGGTTCATGGCCCATCGACGACGCGAATTCACCTGCTCCGTGCCCACTAAAAAACACATGTTCACTCGAATCCATCACGGAGCGAGCCACCGATATCGGATGCTTAAACCCGCGAACTCCCGTGACGGCCCCGCAGTTGCGTGACGCTCCATCTGCAATTGAAGCGTCCAGTTCTTGTACCCCTTCGGCTGTAAAAACCGCACCGCGACCGGCATTAAACAAGGAATCGTCTTCCAACAAACGAATCACCGCTTCGACCACATCGACTCCCCCAGCGCCAGAAGACAGCATTTCCTCTCCCCTTTGAAGCGCGTTCGATAGCGAAGCTTGATAGGCCTTCTGCTCTGCATCACTCAAGTCTTCCTCCCCAAAATGTCCCGCACCTCCGTGGATGGCTATCGCCCATGCTCTGCGCTCAGCTGACGAATCTGCTCCTTCGCTCGAAGACGATTGTTCACCGCACCCGATGGACAAGAAACCAACTGAAAAAACAACGGCGAACAAAAGAAGTCTTGAGAAATAAGAAGTTTTCATGGGCCGATATTAGGCCAAAGGTTTGGTTCCTGCAACGAATATCTTGCCGTCATGTGACTCCACACCCGAAGATTCATCATACCCAATGGTCGTCATTTGGACCTCGCAAAAACCCGCGGTGTCCATCAGCTCCTTTAAACGGCTAACAGAGCAGTAATGCAAGAAAGCCAAGTGATCTCCTTTGGCCCTTCGATAAAACACATCTCCTGCCTGATATCCCTGCTTCTCTAAGCGTTGATTTTTAAATTGACTTAACGCTACAGGTCCCCATTCGTTGGGATCGTCAATATCAAATGCATCGAAATAAAACCTGCCGCCTGGCTTCAACATATCAAACGCTGCTTGAATGATCCCTTCCCGGGTTTCCCGATCGGGTAAATGACCGTAAGCGTACAGCAACGTGACGGCATCGTATTCTCCGTGTACCATCCATTTACTCGGGTCACTCAGCGATCCGATCTGTATCTGGAGGCCCCGTGCTTCAGCTTGGTCCGACATGTCATCGCAGAGATCCACTCCATCCATTCGGTACTTCAGTCCTGACTTGGATTGAATCGTGGCGGCTCTGCGTCCGGTGCCACAAGCAAGGTGCATTACACGACGGACCGACTGAGTTGTATTCAGGGTCTGAAGGCCCGTGGCGATTCGCTGATCGATGCCATCGGTGTATTGCTTGCGCTTCTTAATCTGGTCATCTAGCTCGTCGTATTGTGCGGCATGCTCAGCAAAATAGTTTAAAACCATCTGCTCTATGTCTGAGGCACTGGGCTTGGGAACCACATTGCACTGGATATGAGATGCTTCGCTGAGCTCTTTGAATTCAAAGGCATCCTTTTCAATGCTGTGATAGTGGTCATCACTCAAATGCACTGAAGCCGTGGGCGCTTTTTGATTGCATGTGAATTTCCGGCCTGTGGGCAAGTCGTACAAAACCAATCCATCCAAATTAGCCAGCGCCGGGCTGTAAAAATGCAAGGTAACAAGCGCTTCGGATTCACTTCCATTTTGGATTTTATGGAGCGTCCCATCCGGCTCGGGGACCAGGCCGCCTGGCACAGCACGCAAAACATCTTGTACTTCCAGCACGCCATCCTTTAATCGATAGGTCACGTTTTCGAGCATGCCTTCCAAGCAGATTACACTCCCCCAAAATCCCTCATGATGGTGCACAGCACTTTCCACACCCGGGGGCCAGTGCAGCAAGACAACCTCGAAAGGTTCCAAGCACAAAATATTCCGTGCATAATCGTTGGGGTCCGTGATTTGAGGCAGGTGTTCCTTCCATTTGCTTTCACTCCAGTCCACGTCCGCTACCCAATCGCACAGCGACTCATAGGTCAACGGTGAAGGACATAGTTCAGGCAGGCGAGAAACGATGGATTTCAAATCCAAGGCCTCCATTTCAGTCGATGTCATCTTGCTCTTACAGTTGGCCTGAAGATAGCCCTGTGTGGGCTCTGTCTCCAAATCGCACGCGAAACTTCACCTGCGGATGCCGGCTGCGATGGATTCAATCCGAGGTCGCAAAAATAAAGTCGTTGAATTGCTGCGTAGTGGGCTCATTCGCTCCAAAGGTCTGCTTCATGAGGATACCAATGGTCCCTGTTTCAGGATCAGCCGTGTAGGTCGTGTTGAAGTAACCACCCCAGAAAAAGGCACCGCGTGCTTCCGGATTTTCTTCATCTGCCTTCTGAACGCCAAAAGCCAGGCCCTGGTGCCACGTGGATTCTCGCAGCTGAACCTCCTGATTGGCCATAATCGTGTCGATGGTAGACTCTCGCAGAATGCGCTGACTGTTGAATTCACCGAGGTTCAAGTACATCTGCAAGAACTTGGCATAATCCAACGGTGTACTGCATAGTCCCGCACCGCCGCTTAGATAAGTCTTAGCGCCTGCCACCGGATAATCTGTCCGGTACAACGGATGCGTGTGCAAGGTCCATGTGGACAACGAGTCCGGCTCCCAAACCGGAACCAGGCGATCTTCAAGCGAATCTGGGAGATAAAAATAGGTGTCGTTCATGCCAAGAGGTTCCAGCACCTCACGCCTCAGGAAATCATCAAAAGGCTCACCAGAAGCAACTTCAATGACGCGCACCAGCACATCCAATCCCAAACTGTAATTCCATTGTGCGCCCGGATCATGAATCAATGCCGTCGTCGAAAGGCGGTTGCAGTTTTCTTCTGCCGTCAAAGGATCGTTCGAGAACAAATCCTTCACGCCTTGTTTCTCGTATAGCATTTTGAATCGAGGATCACCAATTTCTCCGTAGGAAAGTCCGGCCTGGTGAGTCATCAAATGCCGCACCGTCATGGTTGAAGTTGCGGGGCGAGTTGAACATGTCGAATCTGTAAAAAACTCCTCGATGACTCCCATGGAACCCATGGCGGGAATATACTTAGAAACAGGATCATCTAATCCCAGTAATCCCCTCTCCCATAATATCATAGCTGCAGAAGAAGTCAATGCTTTTGTCTGGGAGCATATCCTGAAAATAGCATCTTCAGGCATGCGATTTTGCTCCAGCGGGTCAGCATAACCGAAGGCCCGAAAGTGAACCACCTCTCCTTCCTTGACAACCAATGCAATACCACCCGGAACTTGGCTGTCTGCAACGGCACGATCGAGCATAGAGTCGAGAGGAGCATAATCCTCAGATTGGGGCAATTCAGCGGCGATTGCTTGGGCAAGATTGGATGCTGGTGCATGGGCAGAATCGGCGCACCCTAGCAGCGACGCGATTGCAGCAGCAACAATCAAAAAGATCAACGGTGTAGGTTTCATGGAGGTTGCGATGGAATAGACGGTAGTGCAAGCTAATGCAGGCAATTCAATTAGATTTGAAGCATGCTTACAAATTCACTTGGTGCATGCATGTTACGCACGTTTAACCCCTCCTTAGCGGCGACGATCGTTTTGGCTTTGACGTGCGCCAGTTGCGCTGAACAACGCGAAGGCTTGCCTGAACCTGAGGTCCCCAATGCTTCGGAATGGGTGAACCCTATGATCGGCACCACCCGCATGGGACACACCTTTCCCGGAGCCACCGTGCCCCACGGAATGGTGCAACTCTCACCGCAAACCCATTATGAACCGTTCACACAAGCCAACGGCCAATACAACCCGGCAACCTATGAATACTGCGCAGGGTATCAGCATGCCGATACCGCCATCCTTGGCTTTGCACACACCGCATTCAGCGGCACAGGTCACAGCGATTTAGGCGACATTCTCATTATGCCGACTACGGGACGGCCCGACTTAACCTCTGATCCCAATGGAGGACCTTTGTTTGGCAGCCGATTCGATCACAGCCGAGAACAGGCATCGCCAGGCCATTATGCAGTGCATTTGGACCGGTACGGCATCCAAGCAGACTTGAGTACAACAGAGCGTGTGGGCATCCACCAGTATCGGTTTGAATCGGGAGGAGACGCACACATCGCTCTGGATTTGGCTTACAACATCTACCACCACCCTGACAAGAACGTGTGGACCTTTGTGCGTGTAGAAAATGACAGCACGGTTGTGGGCTACCGGCAAACCACGGGGTGGGGACGCACACGGCTTGTTCATTTCGCCATGCGATTTGACCGCCCAGTGAAGGATTACGGCTACACGCAGGGGCAAGACCTGGGCTACAATGGATTCTACCGTCGCTTTGAAGAAGAGCATGGATTCCCCGAAATGGCTGGAAGAGATCTGCGTGCATGGTTTGACTTTGGATCGGTCGAAAAAGGGGAGCAACTGGGCATTCGGGTTGCGTTGTCCGGAGTTTCCATGGAAGGCGCCTTGAAAAACCTGCACGCTGAAGCCCCCAACTCCGGATTTGAGTTTTACCGTGAGGCAGCAAAAGCAAGATGGAACCAAGCACTCTCTGGCGTGAAAATAGAGCCGCTTCGCCCGTCTGACCGGACCACCTTTTACACAGCATTGTACCACAGCATGCTGAGTCCGATCATTTACGAGGATGTCGACGGACGCTACCGCGGACTGGACCAAACCATTCACACTTCGGAGGGATTCACGAATTACACGATCTTTTCGCTTTGGGACACCTACCGTGCTTTGCATCCTTGGGTGAATCTGACGCAACCGGATCGATCGGCAGACCTCATCAACAGCATGCTCGCCCATGCAGATGAAAGCGTGCACGGGATGCTGCCCATTTGGAGCCATTATGCCAATGAAAACTGGTGCATGATCGGCTACCACGCCGTCTCTGTTCTAGCGGATGGCGCTGTACATAACATCCCAGGCTGGGACCGCGATCGCGCGCTGGATGCGGCTGTGCGGACTGCTCGCGTTCCTTACTTCGACGGTCTGGACTTGTACATGAAATACGGGTATGTGCCAGATGACTCGAGCCATTCCGCCGTTTCGAAGACATTGGAGTACGCGTATGACGATTGGTGCATTGGTCAATTGGCAAAAAGCACCGGAGACCAAGTAATTGCGGCGGAATTTGATCAGCGGTCAGCAGCGTATCGAGAAGTCTGGGATGCATCTTCAGGTTTCATGCGACCGCGGTTGACCTCAGGTCAATTCCGAGAAGAGTTCGATCCGATGGAAACACACGGGCAAGGGTTCATTGAAGGCAATGCTTGGAATTATGGTCTGTATGTGCCGCATGCGCAAGATTCGCTTATTGCTTGGCACGGAGGCCCCGACTTATTTATCGCCCATCTGGATTCCCTCTTCACCATGGAGTTGGACGATGCCTACTTCGCCCATACCGAGGACATCTCGCGCGATGGCATCATCGGCAACTACGTCCACGGCAACGAACCCGGCCACCACATCGCCTATTTGTACAATTACGCCGGTGCCCCCGAAAAAACCCAGGAACGCGTGCGGATGATTTGCGAGACCATGTACGGGCCAGGAATCGATGGACTTTGCGGTAACGATGACGCGGGCCAAATGTCGGCCTGGTACCTGTTTTCAAGTTTGGGGTTCTATCCTGTTGCTCCCGGTTCGGGCATGTATGACCTGGGCAGTCCCTCCGTTCACTCGGCGCGAATTGCCGTCGGGAAAGAGCGAACATTGGTTATTGAAACCCTTGGAAATGAAGTCGGAAAGTCTCGCGTGAAACTAGTCCGCTGGAACGGTAGAGCACTCGACGGTTGGCAGATCGCCGCTGCTGATTTGGTTCAGGGGGGAACGCTAACCTTTGAATTTGAATGAATCCATGAACTTGAAAAACATACCGCTATTTGCCTGCATCTTGCTGATCAACTTTGGGGGACTTGCAATCGGAGGATGGTTTACTGGGCCAGGGGTCCAGTCGGATTGGTACGCTGCCCTTCCCAAAGCCCCATGGACGCCACCCGGCTGGGTGTTTGGAGCTGCATGGACAGTGGTGATGGTCGGGTTCAGTATGTTCTGCCATGCTGTTTTGTCCAACGCCGACTCGCGGAAGTCTCGGTCGCGGTGGCTGGGTTGGCTCACCGTTTCATGGGCCATGAACGTGGGATGGAATCCCCTTTTTTTTCGCTGGCATCTTGTGGAGTGGGCGCTGCTGGAAATTATCGGCCTGTTCTGCCTAATTCTCTGGCTCTTTTTCCGCGCATGGAAGACGCACGGACAACGCAGCGCTGTTTGGACCCTCCTGCCTTACTTGATTTGGTTGATCATCGCCACTTCACTCAATGCCTATTCGCTGGCAGTGTAGCAGAAGTTGCTTGTTGCTCTCTTCAGAGCAAGTAATTCATGGAACTGAACTCCGAGTGTCCGCCCGCGACAACTTTCTCCACGAGGTCTTTCTGATCCTCCGAACATGCCACAAGGGTTCGAATCGAGAACGAGCGCAGTGCAGCTTTCACACTTAACGTGCTCACCGCGCTGTCCTTGCGACCGGTAAAGGGAAGCGCATCAGGGCCACGCTGGCAGGAAGCATTGATGTTCACTCGGCACACCTGATTGACTAGGTGATCGATGCACATGCCAGCCGTCTCTGGATTGCGCGTGAACACGCTCACTTGTTGCCCGTAGTCGCTCTCAGCGATATCTGTCAAAACTTCCTCAAAATCTTCGAATTCCAATACGGGACAGACCGGTCCGAATTGCTCCTCCCGGAAGAGCGTGGTTTCTCTGGAAACAGGGAAAAGAATGGCAGGGAAGAACATATTGCCCTCGACTTGCCCACCTCTTGAGTTCACGACCTTCGCGCCTTTATCGCATGCCTCACGCACGTATTCTTCCATGTAACCCACCTTGCCCAATTCAGGAAGAGGGGTGATGTCCATGTCCTCAAATGGACTCCCCCAAGTAAGCTCATCCGTCGCTTTCGCAAATGCTGCAAGGAACTTCGCCCGAACGTCCTTTTGAACATAGATCACCTTCAAGGCCGTGCAACGCTGACCATTAAAACTCCATGCACCTTTGACACATTCTTTCACGGCCACATCGATGTCCGCATCCTGAAACACCACCGCTGGGTTTTTCGCTTCCAGCCCCAACACCTGTCGCACACGATTCGGTTTCGGGTGCTGAGAGATCAAGGCATTGCTGCTTTTGCTATTCCCAATCAACGCCAGCACATCCACTTTGCCAGACTGCATAATGGGCGATGCAAGGGTACGGCCACGGCCAAAAATCACATTGACCACACCGGGAGGAAAACTCTCAGCAAAAGCTTCAAGGAGCGGCGTGATCAATAAGACTCCGTATTTGGCGGGCTTAAAAACACACGTATTCCCCATCAATAGCGCAGGCAAAAGAACACAAAATGTTTCATTCAGCGGATAGTTGAAGGGGCCCAGGCAGAGCACAACACCAATTGGTCCTCGGCGTATTTGAGCCAATGTGCCATTCACAGAGGTGATGTGACTGCCTTCTCGGTGTAGATTTTTGTATTCCGCAATCGTCTCTTTCAAGTAAATTACTGTGCGGTCAAATTCCTTTTCTGCATCCGACCGCTTCTTGCAAATCTCCCACATCAGTAACTCGATGACCTCATCACGTTTGGGAAGCATCAACGCGATGAACTTTTCCATGGCGGCAATTCGCACATGAGCAGGGGCCGTTGGCCATTCACCTCGTCCGTGATCGTACGCTGATTGAGCAGCACGCAAGGCTTCCATTCCATACTCCGACGACATATCTGGAGTGGAGCCAAGGTAAATCGGCTTCGCTTTGTTCCCATCGGGCGCGAGAATAGGGCTATGCACCGCCGCTGTTGAACCAGACCAATTCTGCAGATTGCCATTAATCAAGTAAGAGGAATGCTCGCGCGCGGAGTAAGGTATAGATGAGGACATACCATTTTTAACCAGACCTGTATAAATAAGTTCTAAGTACGACCTAAAAGGGGCACAGGCTGCTACTTGACTGGAACAGACTTATCCAAAAACCGACTACCAAAACTCGACTTTATTCATGCGATTCTCCCTCTCGTCTGCTATTAAATTTGTCGCATGAATTCAATCCTCGTATGGCTCAGTCAACCTTGGCCCTGGTACGTCGCAGGGCCCATCATCGGCTTAATGGTTCCTTTGCATTTGATCCTATTGAATCGCACGTTTGGCATCAGCTCCTCTTTTCGCCACGTTTGCGCAGCGATAATTCCAAACAACCTTGATTTCCTCAAATATGACTGGAAATCAGAAACCTGGAACTTGATCTTTGCCGTTGGCATCCTCGGCGGAGCGTTCATTGCGGCACGATACCTGAGCACGGATGCACCGATCGATTTGAGTCAAGCAGCCATAGCGCGCATGGCCGATTTCGGCATAACCGATTTGAGCGGTCAGCATCCCAAGCAAATTTTTGAATGGAGCTCGCTGGGCGACTGGCGAACGCTGCTCTTGGTGGTAGGCGGAGGATTTCTCGTCGGATTTGGGACCCGGTACGCAGGAGGGTGCACCTCGGGGCACGCCATTATGGGCCTCAGTCATCTCCAGCTCCCATCGTTCGTAGCAGTGCTAGGTTTTTTTACCGGTGGCCTCTTGATGTCATGGGTTTTTCTACCTCTCTTATTCGCTTAATCCCTGTCACACCATGAGAAATTTTCTTGCACTCGTCTTAGGCACCCTCTTCGGCATCATTTTAGTCAAAGCTGAGGTACTTTCTTGGTTCCGAATTCAAGAAATGTTTGCCTTCCAAAGCATCCACATGTTCGGCATCATAGGCCTGGCTGTCGTCGTTGGTGCATTGAGCGTATTCATCATTCGAAAGATGGGCATCAAAAGTATCGAAGGCAATGTCATTGAATTAAAAGACAAGGCCCCGCAATACAAGTCCGCTTATATCGGCGGGACCATTTTCGGACTGGGTTGGGCGATGACCGGCGCATGCCCTGGCCCCCTTTATGCCTTGATCGGGAGTGGGACCACCATCATGATACTCACGGTCGTCATGGGCATTTTGGGCGTACTCGCCTACGCAGCGTTGCGGAGCAAATTGCCACATTGAAATGATGCTTCCAGCATTAAATTGAACGAATCCCATGAAAATCGCGGTCATCGGAGCTGGTGCAGCAGGATATTTCGCGGCCATTTCTGCGGCGCATCACCACCCTGATGCCCGCATCGTCTTATTTGAAAAGTCGGGGAAATCACTTGCCAAAGTGAAGGTCTCAGGAGGAGGTCGATGCAATGTCACCAACGCCACCTTCTCGCCCGCGGCGCTCTCGAAAAACTATCCACGCGGAGGCAAGCAGCTCAAAAAAACATTCAGCCAATTTCAAGCGACCGATACCATTGAGTGGTTTTCCGAGCGAGGTGTTGAATTGCATACAGAAGCAGACAACCGCATGTTTCCAACTACAGATGATTCTCAAACCATCATTGATTGTTTGGTCCTGGCGGCGCAAGAAGCGGGCGTTCAGCTGCGCATGCAAACTCCGGTTCGCGCGATTTTGCAGGACAAGGACCAATTCAGGCTCAACGACGTTTCATTTGACGCGATTATTGTTGCCACAGGCGGCAGTCCAAAAGTGACAGGATTTGACTGGTTGGTGGACTTGGGGCACACCATTGCCTCCCCCGTCCCCTCCTTATTCACCTTTAATATGCCCGGCAACCGGGTGGTTGACTTGATGGGCGTGGTAATTCCCAATGCGATTGTCCGCATTCAAGGCACAAAATTGGCGGAGCAAGGCCCGGTGCTCATTACCCATTGGGGCATGAGCGGTCCGGCGGTATTGAAACTTTCGGCTTGGGGCGCCCGTGAATTGGCGCAATGCGAATATCGCTTCACAGCACAAATAAATTGGATCGGCGAAACCAATGAAGCCGAGGCGAGCGCGGCATTGGACAACACCATGGCCACATTCCGAAAGAAGAAACTGGCGAATGCCTGTCCCTTTGAACTTCCCCGAAAATTTTGGGAATACATACTGGAAAAAGCGGGCTGCAATCCGGATTCTCCTTGGATGGACACCTCAAAAAAGGAACGCAATCGGCTCTTGAATATGCTTTTGAACGACTGCTATGAAGTGAATGGTAAAACTACCTTCAAAGAGGAGTTTGTAACCTGCGGAGGTGTGGAACGATCCGAGGTTGACTTCACCACGATGCAAAGTCGTGTCGCTCCGGGGATGTACTTCGCTGGCGAAGTCCTTGATGTGGACGGTGTTACCGGAGGGTTCAATTTCCAAGCAGCGTGGACCACAGGCTATGTAGCTGGAAAACTAAGTGGGCGAGCAGAAGACAAAGACTTGGATTAGCTTCGTGGCATGTGGAAAAAAGAAGACCAAAAGCTTGTTCGGGAGTTTACTTTCAATTCGTTTGCTGCCGCACTTGCATTCATTCAGGAAGTTGGGCTTCTCGCCGAGGCGCACCACCACCACCCCACCATCATCAACACGCACAGCCAAGTGCGGCTTGAGCTGACCACCCATGATGCTGACCATACGATAACGGGAAAAGACTACGCGCTCGCGGAGGCCATCGACTCTCTCGAAGCAACTGACCCTGCATCGAGCAGGAGGCAATAAAATCCAACGGATTACTCTTCTTGTAGCTCTTTGGCATCCACCGTTGGATCGTAATCGTCGGGCGATTTCAATGAGCTCAATTCACTTTGAGGGTCCGGAGAACGGAGAAGTGGAAACAGGAGCTGCACATGCCATGGTTCATTGATTCGATTCCATGCACCGAATTCCTTCGGGTAGCGACGGGTGATTTTGGCGGTTCCGAATACTACATCCCAGATGAAGAGCAGGTTGCCGTAATTCCCATTGGGGTTCGAGACGCCATCGGTCGCTGTGAGTCCGTGATGGGCAAAATGCGTGGCAGGCGTCGAAATCGTGCGTTCAATGATCCACGCCAGCGGGCGAAGCCACTTGTTATGGTAGAGCACACGGTCCCATCTGGTTTCGCTATGGGCGAGCAAAATCACCACGAGTTTGATGGTCAAATACCCTGCATAGACCGGACCCATCCCTAAAAAAACCAAGACTGCCGACAGCCAGATTCCAGGCATCATCGCATAATACAGAAAAGCATTTCGGTACGTTACCAACACTCCCATCTCCTGCACCACATGATGTGGACGATGCAATTTCCAAAGCACGGGGTGCTGATGGGATAAACGGTGCCAGCCATATTGCGTTAAATCATCGAATATCAAAAAACAACCGAACTGCATCCAAAGTGCCCAGGATGCCAGACCACCATCCCATGTGGGAAGCAACCACGCCATCGCACCTAGAACCAACAAAAATATCCCGGGTTGAATGAGCGTTGGCAAGACCGCTAAACTGATCAGCTCGATAGAAAAATCATTTCGGGTTCGCTTGTCATCGAAATATAGGCCCCCCAGTGCTTCAATGCCGCCCAATACGAGCAACGTTGCAAGCGGTATCCATTTGCTGTAGTCCACACCGAAAGGTACATAGCAAGCTTATATTTTTTGCAACTCCGATGCTTTATACCGTCCAATCGACCACTCAGGATGCCTTCCAGACAGGTGATTCATTCGTGACAAATCATTGACATTCGAAGTGAATCTAAACTCAGATTAGAGCTTCAACTTTGTCGCCCGAAATCTCACGCTATGAAAAACATTTACGCTTTTATCTTGGCCGCTATAACCTCTATTTCCTGCTTTGCCCAAGGCGTTGCCTATGACAACGTATCCCTCGGAGCAGGCAACGCCAACATGGTTTGGTACAGCCTTTCCAATGGCGAAGTCGGCACCGCCGCGCTCGCAGATTGGCACATCGCATTGGATGTTCGTCCGATGGGCAGCACAGCGCGAATCAATGGAGGACTCGGCGTTCAATTATTTGAATACGGCACCCTAGATGAATGGGATACTGCCACGCTTGAAGGCTGGGACATGACAGGGCAAAATTTCAATGATCAATCGGATTGGTCCAATGCGGCCTTTAGCCAAGGTGGTGATGGCATGTTTGATTTTGGCTGGGGAGTCTATGACGTCATTACCCACATCGTCACATCGGACAAAACATACCTCCTCCAATTGGCGGACGAAAGCTGGAAAAAAGTGGCCTTGCTTTCTCTCGAAAGTGGCGTCTACCAGCTACAATGGGCTAACCTAGACGGAACCGAAGAAACCACGATGGACATCGAAAAAGCCGACTATCCCGGCAAATTGTTTGCATACTGCAACCTCGAAGATCAAACTGTGAGTGACTTAGAGCCTTCTGAGCCATGGGACTTCGTTTTCTTGAAGTACCTCGAAGATGTAGGCAACGGTGCGTACTATGCTGTTGCCGGCGTGCTCAATCACCCCGCAGTTACCACGCAAGAAGTCAACGGATTGACCGATCCATTTCAAGATGGAAACTACAGCTTTGATTCGTTCAGTTCAGCCACCAATGTGATTGGACACGATTGGAAAACCTACGTACCTCAGCAAGGTTACGTTCTGGAAAATGAGCGGTGCTATTTCGTAGCTGACCAGGACAGTGCTTTTTGGCGCGTCGTCTTCACAGAATTCGAGGGCAGCGCCACCGGAAACATCGGTTTCGGCAAAGTGCTGTTAACGGGTACAAATTCCGTCGTGGAATCTTCATCCAAAGACCGCTTCGCACTGTACCCCAACCCTGCCGAGCTGCACAGCACGGTCAACTTCCAGCTGCATCAACAGTCTGCGAGCAATGTACAGGTGTCCATTTATGGTTTGGATGGTTCTCTGAAAATGCGTCAATCCATATCCGGTCAAGCTACTCAGATTTCACTCGAGTCACTCTCGAAAGGCATGTTCATCGTTCAAGTCCTTGACGGCAACGGAGGGCTGAGCACAGAACCGCTGATCATTCACTAACGCATGAGGCATTGCATCGGCGTCATAATTGGACTGGCATGGTCGGCTGTTCTGCTCGGACAGCAGGCCGTGCCCTTGTCGGTTGACAGTGCCCTCTCGCGCTGGGTAGAATTGTCCAACGCTGTGGTCACTGGGGAACGCGATGCAACAACCGCGGACCAAGCTTTGCGGCCTACCCGGGTTATTGGCCGTGATGCCATTGAGCAAAACGCCTCACCCACGCTCCACGAATTGCTCAACCGCCAATTGAATTTTCGGGTGGCCCAAGATCCGGTGCTTGGAGCGGCCGCTTCCCTCAACGGACTGGGTGGAAACAACATCAATGTCCTCATCGATGGCGTCCCCCTTGCCGGAAGGCTCAATGGCGAACTTGATTTGAGCCAAGTGGCCCTCGATAACATCGAGCGAATCGAAATCATCAACGGACCAATGGCAGTGGAATACGGAACCAACTCTTTGGCTGGAACCGTGAACCTCATCACCAAATCAAGGCGACAACCCGGCAGTGAATTTCAATGGACAAGTCAGTATGAAACGGTTGGAAGCCACACCAATTCGGCCTCTTTCGCTCATCAGGCCCATGGCGTACAATGGGGCATAGAAGCCAATCAAACGTATTTCGACGGCTGGTCTCCCGGGGACCCGCTGGTGGACGGATTCTCCAACTTTCTTGCTGACTCCAGTCGCATCGCTCTCTGGAATCCCAAGTTGCAGCGAAATGCTCGGTTGCACAGTCGGCTGACTGCAGGCCACTGGGTCTTCCGTCCTTCCGTGCAGGTGTTATCAGAGCGCATCGAGAACCGTGGCGCGCCTCGAGCACCCTATGGACGAACAGCATTTGACGACTTATACAGCACGACACGCTGGATCCCGACGCTGCAATGTCGATCCTTCAATGACGAGGGCACGGTATGGAACATTACGCAGTCTTGGCAGCGTTACCATCGGATTCGGGCCGCTCACCTGACCGACCTTGAAACCCTCGCCCAAACCCCCCTTTCCAGTGAGCAAGATTCCACGCGCATGTCCGTCTGGATGTCTCGCGGAACCAGACATGTATCGATATCCGAACGCGCACACGGCTCTGCTGGGTGGGATGCTCGGCATGAAACCATTGCAGGAGGGCGTTTAGTTCAAAATGAGCACATCCTATTCGACGCAGCGGTATTTGCAACCTTCACATGGGAAAGCGACGCACAGTCCCATCGTTTTGGGTTGCGAAAAGCTTTCAACTCGGCCTTCACAGCTCCAGTGCTCCCTAGCTGGAACGGCTTGTGGAAATGGGGTACACACCGCTTTCGCCTGGCATATGCCAAGGGATTTCGCGCACCGAGCCTAAAAGAATTGCACTTTCAGTTTGTGGATGTCAACCACCAACTTTTTGGCAACGCGAACCTTCGCCCTGAAACCTCGCATTTCTGGCAGATACACTGGCAAAAAGAAGGTTCCTTGAATTTCTCTCTTCGGGGATACTCCAATGCAGTAGCAGAGCAAATAGGCTTGGTTGACCAGCTGGATGGCACGTATCAATACGTGAATTTCGCTGGATTTTCCTCCCAAGGTATAGAAGCCCAAGTCCATGCCACAGGGAAGCAGCTCGAATGGAATATTGGACTCAGTGCATTCAAAGCCCAAACCGACCTGGTAAAATCTGGCGAGGGCGATGAGTCTGCTGCGCCTTCGCAGGCAGCCACAATGGAAGGCCAAGCAGAACTGACTTGGCACATCAATCCACACCTTCAAACGTCCATTTTCATCAAATACAATGGTGCGCGTCAGCGCGTTGTCCAAAATGCGAACGACGAGATGCAATTGGTAACAGCGCCCGCCTATACCCTATTGGACTTGAATGCACTCCATTGGCAAAGCCCCTCCAATCGGCTTCAGATCGCCCTTCGGCTGAAGAACCTATTGGACGTCACCTCCCTGGCAAACGGCTTCGACACTTCAGGTCCTGAAACCCATACGTCGGGCCTCACTCCCATTGCTTGGGGAAGAAGCGCGGTCGTGCGGTTGACATACCAGTGGAATCAAAACCGATGAATCGATGCCGATGAACCTGATCCTCCGACTTCCTGTTTTTGGTCTGCTGCTCTTCTCTTTTGGCGGATGCATCGAACACGAGCTTGCCATTCCCATCAAACCCGCAGGCTCACTCGTGACCCACGAAGTCTCCATCGGGCCCTCGTATGATACGCGTGTTTATTACAGTCTTCAGAACAGCAAAGTGATTGCAAGCCACTCTCCCTTGGATTGGTGCCTCAAACTCTCCCCGCTCCCTGAGTCGGGTAAGATCGCTATTCTATTGAATTCAAGCCGCACCATGCGCATCGCCCGCGACGCAGCATCGGGATCAGATCAAGGCCTTACGGATGATGAGGTCCAAGCACTGGCTTGGCGTATTGACCCGCCTTCCGGTTGGTCTGCTGATTCGGCAGAAGCTCAATTTGAAGTAGGCGAATCCTTTTTTGTTGATTTGGGTTATGGAGCCGAAAACGAACTGCTGGGTAAGCGCCGAATCACGCTACAAAGCATCTCCGAGGTCGGCTTTGACATCCGAATTGAGCTGCCGAATCTGGAGCAAAGTGAGTCTGTGATCGTGCCCCTGAGTCCATCCGAATCTTTTGCGTACCTCAGCATCTTGCACACCAATTCGCCCGAAATCGAACCACCGAGTGATCAATGGGAGTTGCTTTTAACGTCCTACACGGAGCTACTCGAAGGCACCATACCCTACCAAGTCACTGGAATTCTGACTCCGAGTGAACGCGTTGAGATCATTGAACCGGTGGATACGGGATGGGAGGAGTTTAGCCAAATGGACTGGTCCAACTTCCCCAAATTAACAGATTGGAATGCCATCGGCTACGATTGGAAATCCTTTGATCTTGATGCGGGATTTTATAGCATTGATGCGAACAACCTCTATGGTGTCGTAACGTCTGAAGGACGCGAATTTCAGCTCAGGATACTGGATTTTTATGATTCGAATGGCGACAAAGGACACTTCACATTTGAGGCCTTTGAGCGCTGAATAGCCTAATCGCCGGGCCCGCCCCGTCTCTTGATCATTGCTTAGACGGACATTTATGATCCCCGTGCGTGCAGTAGACACAGCAATCGTCTCCTTCGGGGTGCAACGTGACTCCACATTTTTTGCAATCGTACGCGATCACACAATATTCGGTAGGCAAGGTTTCCACTTCCTGGTGGCCGCAAATCGGACACGTAATCTGAGAGGTTGTGCTCGTAATCCCTTGATTCATAGCGCATGACAAAATGCTACCCATACAAATCCAGAGCATGACGGTGCAGATGGTCCTCATCCTTTCTTCTTTTTGAGAAATTCATCAACTCGACTCGAAGTGAAAACCGCCCAATGGGTCAACACTGCTGATAGCAAAGCCAGGGCGCACCACAAGACATAGAATCGAGGAGGCGAGGCGACTAGGGTTCCCATGACCGGAACGAATGAGGCATCCACCGTCCAGGCAAAAACGAGCCGAAACCGGTCCGATGGGCTGTTCCAAAGTTCACCAACGGCAGCGAGAGCAGCCATAACCCATGCGAGTATCGCTGCCAATTGGATCGACGTGATGGCATCCTTCGCCCCTAAAACTAGCAAGGCCACCGCTAAGAGCATCACCCACCGTCCCATCAACATCCCCGCAAGGCGAGGCATTGGTCGGGGATCAAACTTGAACTGAGGACCCACAATAGCTGGTGCAGCCTGGGGGCCTCCTGCACTCTCGGGATACCAACCGGGAGGGGCGAGCAGAAATCGCAATCGATCCCTCCATCCAGGAATACCTCTCATATCATTCCACAGGTCAACGACTGGCTTCCACTGCGCCTGAACAGGATTGAAGGATTCCGTAGGCCGGGTCACACCATAGGTTGGCTTGACAATTTCTTCCTGAAAGGTGCCAAACATCCGATCCCACACAATGAAAACTCCCGCGTGATTGCGGTCGATGTATTCGGGATTGCGCCCGTGGTGAACACGATGGTGTGAGGGGGTATTGAGCGCCCACTCCAATGGACCCAGGCGGTCGATGAGTTCGGTGTGGATCCAAAATTGGTACAATAAATTGATGGCCATACTCGTCAAAAACATTTCTGGAGGAAATCCAATAATCGCGAGGGGCCAATAAACCCACATCAGTAAGACCTTCTGAAGAACACTTTGCCGCAACGCTACGCTGAGGTTGTAGTCTTCACTTTGGTGGTGCACTTGGTGGCCAATCCACAGAATGTTAACCTCGTGGCTCAGCCGGTGGGCCCAGTAATAAGCAAAGTCCACGAGTACAAAAGCCCCAACCCAAACCGCCCAATGATTCGACATTTCCCACGGTCTCCAGGTCGCGGCCCAAAGAAAAACAGCCGTGTACGCACCGACCGTCAACACCTTTGAAAACAAGGCACTGCTCTGATCCATAATGCCGCATCCGATGTTGGCTAGGCTGTCGCCCAACCGATAGAGCCCTCTGCCCTTCCATTGGTCCCATGCGACTTCTAGCCCGATAAGAGCGAAAAATAGGGGGATGGAAAAGACAACCAAATTCATGAAGTTAAAAATAGGACATTCGCCGTTCATGGTGCCAATCTACCGTCGACCCCTCAGACCGTATTTTCCTTTATTTTCTGATGTCGTTGGTGCAAAGAATAAAACTACTTTTGCGCCCATTATTTTTGCGTACAAAGACATGAATATCATTGGTAGTGCCGAATGGTGCAGGTTCAAACAACTTGGTGTACCTGCAGTGAAGGCCAGAGTTGATTCGGGTGCGAAGACATCCACCATCCAAGCCGACAACATCAAACCATTCATCAAGGACGGCCAAGAATGGGTCAAATTTGACATCAACCCAATCCAGGAAAACCGGAGCATCGTCATCAGTTGCGAAGAACGCGTGGTTACCCGGAAGATGATCAAAAACACCTCGGGCATCACGGAAGAGCGAATTGCTTTTCAGACGTCCGTGCAAATTGGAGATCAAATGCTCACCATTGATTTGACCCTCGCCAATCGCAACTCGATGGAATTTCGCATGCTGCTTGGGCGGGACGCATTCAAGGATCGATTTCTAGTGGACGTATCCCGTTCGTTTGTGCAAGGGGATATTTCCAGTGAAGAACTTAGTCAATTGTACAAACTGTTCGTGAAGGAAAAAGATGGGCTTCGTGTAGGAGTGCTCGCCTCCAACCCAAACCTCTACAGCAACAAACGGATCATGGAAGCCGGGGAAGCTCGGGGCCATGAAATGGTGTTTCTCAATGTTGAGCATGCGTATATGAAGCTTGATGTACACTCTCCTGAAATCCGCTACCGTGGTGGCAACATCCTCAATCAATTTGATGCCATTATCCCCAGAATCAAACCGGCGGTAACGTTTTACGGCTGCGCCTTGTTGCGGCAGTTCAAGAACCTCGGGGTGCACTGTTTAAATTCCGCCGATGCGATCAGCCAATCGCGCGACAAGCTCTTTGCGTCTCTTCTTTTTTCCGAAAACGACATCAACATTCCCATCACGGGGTTTGCGAAATCCCCGATGGATACCAAAGACCTCATCCGCATGGTCAACGGCGCTCCGCTCATTATTAAACTGCTTGAATCGACCCAAGGAAGAGGCGTTGTCCTTGCAGAAACGAACAAGGCCGCTGAAAGTGTTATCAACGCCTTCAAGTCTGTCAAAACCAACATCCTTGTGCAGGAGTTCATCAAGGAAGCCAACGGCCAAGACATTCGGTGTTTCGTGGTAAATGGCAGAGTAGTCGCGGCCATGCAACGTCAAGCTGAGAAGGGAGAGTTCAGAGCCAACATACACCAAGGGGGACGGGCTTCTTTGATCAAGATTACCCCTGAAGAACGCAAACTAGCGATCAAAGCAACCAAGACACTGAACCTCTCCGTTGCTGGCGTGGACATCATCCGCTCCAACAAGGGTCCCTTGCTCCTCGAAGTCAATTCATCACCGGGACTTGAAGGCATTGAAAAAGCCACTGGAATCGATATCGCCCAAAGCATGATCCAAGCCATTGAACGAAAGTTGAAATTTGCCGTCTGAATCCCGTCTGGAATTCACTTCAGTTTGACATGCACTCATTAATTTTGTGCCATGAAACGAATCCAATTCGGACTCTTGGTGGCGGGGATGTTGAGCGTATTGAGCACTTCGGCCCAAGATACAAGGGACGTCGCAACCCATCAACACACGTGGTTTATGGCGTTCGGCAATCATCGGCTCTCTGACACATGGGGGGTGCATACAGAATATCAATTCCGACGCACGGACTTGGGACAGGATTGGCAGCAATCGCTCATGCGGATTGGACTCGATTGGCACAGAAGCGAACAGCATGTGGTGACCGCAGGTTATGGATGGATCCGAAGCTACCCATACGGGGAGCAACCCATTGCCCAACTTTTTGATGAACACCGCATCTGGCAACAACTCATCACCAAATCAAAGACCGGCGCAATCAATTGGACCCATCGCTATCGCCTGGAGCAGCGTTTCATGGACCGTCCCGAAGGCAGCGCATGGCAGCACCGAGCGCGGTACTTCGTTCAAATTTCCTGGTCCATTCCGAACCACACGAACTGGTCCATCAGTGCGTATGAAGAGGCATTCATCGGATTGAGAGACCTCGCAATGCCGGTGATCAACCTGCTTCAGCAGAACCGATTGTCTGCAGCCCTTAATTACCGACTCAACAACGGCACCTCCTTGCAAGTTGGATGGCTCCAACAAGTTCTTTGGAAAGGCGATGGCCGAGCGGAAAACAACCAGACCCTGCTTCTTGGCGTTCGCCATGACCTCGATCTGCGTGAGTGAGAGCCCTGTGGCTCAGTTCGATTTTAGTCGATTGCGCGGGAATGCTTAAAGACCTTTTGCCCAAGGCTCTTTTTCATAGAACTCGGCTTCGGACCAACCTAAGTCATTCGACTCTTCCAGCAGCCTCGCCGCGAGTTCTTTGACTTCGTCAGCCTCCAATTCATTCACCCCAGTGATGTTGCCCGATGGGTAATAAAATCATTGAAAATTCTGGCTTTATTCTTTTTCAATGATGCCATTGCCGGGAAAACGCAGGCCCGCATCCGGTCGGTCCGCTCGGGTCAATGACTCAATTCGTTGGTAGGCATGCGCTCCAGCATCCGGCCGAGGACCTCCGTTGTCTTTCTGGAGAGCAGAATGGATCTGCGCTGAAACAAATGATCCGTCCGCACGAATCTCCAATTCCAAAATGGGCACAAACGATTTTGAACCCTTGAGACTGAATCGTGCATACGTAGCAAAATTGCCCAAGCTATACGCAATGAAACGGTCTTTGTAGAGATCAACTGCACGCGGAACGTGCGGACCATGGCCCCAAATCACATCTGCGCCCGCATCAATTGCAACCCGAGCCAATCGAATCGGATCCCCTCTATTTTCTCCCAAATAGGTCTCTGTGCCCGGAAGGACATGTTCGTGCTCCTCTCCTTCTGCACCGCCATGAAAGGAGACAACCACCACGTCGCACGTCGCACTCAACGCTTGCACAGTGCGTTCCACCAAATCGTAATCGGTGATGGATTGGGTGCCTCGGTTCGGTGAAAACCCTGCGAATCCGACGCTCAATCCGTTGACTTCGAGAATAGACGTGGGATGGTCGGTGACCCCCGCATATGAAATTCCCGCCTCGTCCAATAACGCCAATGTATGTTCCCTGCCCATGCTCCCAAAATCATTGATGTGATTGTTCGCAACACATAAAAAGTCAAACCCCGAAGAGACGAAATGGTCCACGTAATGATCCGGGCTTTTGAACAGGTAACAATACTTTGGGTCACTGCAAATCTTTCCCTCCGCTGCATCAGGACCGTGAATGACCCCCTCGAGGTTGCCTACCGTCAAATCCCCTTTTTCTAAAATAGATCCTACAGCCGCCATCACGTCCTTGCCATCATTCGGTGGCAAATAGGAGGCATTGGGATAGTTCGTTCCCAGCATGATGTCACCAACAGCAATAATTGTCAGGTTTTCGGCTTTGGTCTCGTTTTGGGCATTCAATGCAGCAAACGGGAGGACCAGGAGAAGAATCACTGTGAATCGGTTCATGGCTCAAAAATAAGCCCAACCAGGAGGTAATCCGTCCGGCCATCTCATCCTTGTGCTCAAGATGGAGAATCTTCAGGAGAGAGCCCCCTGGCGCGATTGAACAAGTCCATCATCATTTCCTCCGCCGTTTCCTCAGGCGGACCTCCTTGTGCGACTTCGAAACCATAAGGTTCCGTTAGACCATGATCTCTCAGCTTGAAGCGAAAGATGTAGTCGTCGGCGTCTTCTGCACGTCCCGAAAATGTCCCGAAACGCAGGTCATTTAATTGAAGTGAGCCATCTTCCCGTCGCACCGCGTTAAAGTAACCCGCACTGAACCACCGCAAAACACCAAGCGTCTCGTCCGTTTCCAAGTTGTGAAGCTCATCATATCCCTTGCTCACAGGATGGAATGCAATTGGCACCTCATCCAAGATCGAATACTGAGCAAGAAGAAACTCGTCTCCCGAATCCACGACAGCATTCCAGAGAAGGTTGTTGAAAATAGTGGGGGTGATGAAAAATCGATTATCGCTCCTTCCTTGCTCCTGCAGGGCCTCTTCAAACGTTCGATGCACGATTTGGCGGTTCACTGCGGTCAAACTCAAATAAGCACAACTCCATACCAGACCCAGTCCGTTCCAAATCCTTCGACGGGAATGGTCGCGTGCAAAGCGCGCAGCCATGAGCAAGCATCCGAGGAAGGGCAAGGTGTACAGTGGATCTACCACCGACACCGTCCCCCAAGCCACTCGCTGGTTGGAAAACGGCGCAAAAATTTGCGTGCCGAATGTGGTAAAGCAATCGAGCAGGACGTGGGTCAAAAACCCCCAAAAGAATAACAGTACCCACCCTTTTAGATCCGCATCCGGCGCCTTCCAATTTCCTTGAAAATACCTGCTTTGACCATGTTTCCAAGCCCAATATCCCACCACAGGGATGTACACCGCGACCGGCCACCAGGCACCTGGAGCCAAAATCTGGGTTAGAAAATTAACCACAAACCCAACGATCACCGCTGCTGCGACTTTCGTGACAATTGCCACCCACGCATGATACCGGCTGCGGTACAAGGTGTCCGTCACCCACCCGAAGACCAACGATCCGAGAACACAAAACAGGAGAGAATGGCTAATACCCCGGTGAAAGGCGAGGTTGTCCAGTTCGCTGAGGAAGTACTTGCCCAACACATCCATGTCCGGAATCGTGCCTGCCACAGCCCCCCAAATCATGGCCCGGTTGCCAATCCGCCGCCCCAAAACTGCTTCGCCGACGGCCGCACCCAACACGATTTGAGACAGTGAATCCATGGTGTAAAGTTCGGGCGGAATTCATTCATAAACCCGGGATTATGCAGCCTCGCGCCAAAATTGAATGGGATGTGCAATCATCTCAGATAAGGATCCAAAAACTGACATCGGTTGTACGCATCTACGCCGGATTTTACTTCATGCTGGACCTTGAGCCCACGTTCTGCAGCCCACGTCAACATGGCACCACCAACCGCTCCATGAGCAATTCCAAAAGCACGATCATCTTCAATGTTCAACGCTGAGACGAGGGATTCTGAAATTCCAAGGCTCGACAAAATCAAGCTCCCAATGCGAAGTCTCTTCGCACGTCTGAAGTGGTCTCGGGCATCCGAACATTGATCACAGAGTTGCGCCGCGCCTGATGGCCTGTATACCCGCCCGTTCATCACCACTTTGGTTCCATTCGAGAAGAAACCACCCTTGACCGCCATGGAGCCTTCCAGCTGCTGGCTCCAAAGACCGCAACAATGCAGCGTGAAACAAACCAAAATCATCAGTCTAACCATCGAAAAAAGTTAAATCAAAAAGCCTCCCCAATGTAGAAATAGACACCGCTTCCCTCTCCCGTAAACGCTACATCGAGGCGAGTGAAAATATCTTTGTCTGGGAAAATCAAGAACCGGAGGCCCGCTCCCCCAGCGGGCAGGAAATGCTCCCAAGCAAAGCCATGGTCGTCGCCAAAGACTTGGCCCGCGGCCAGAAAAAGGCTTGCGCCAATCCGCTTGGAGAATGAAAATGGCAAGATGCGGTATTCTACTTGGCCAGAGATCATATTCCGGTCTCTGTACCTTCCGAGGTAGTAACCTCGCATCAGGCTTTCACCGCCCATGAGGGAGAGCATGTTAAACGGCGCAGAGCCCTTGGTAAATTGCCCATAAAGCTGTGCCGCCAAGACGGTGTTTTCCCGAACGGATCTATAAATTCGATTATCGACGATGTAGGAGGTGAAGTCACTCCCGTCGCCCATGCCATAGCGGAGGAAGGCCCACTCGCTGTAGAACCCCTTCCTTGGATTCATCGCGTTGTGAATGTTGTCGTAAAGTACGCCCAATCCCACTCCAAAATTATTCGATCCATACGTGCCAACGGCGGGCGGTGTAAAGCCCTCCGTCGCATTCACATATTCGACTCGATTCAGTCGCTGGTAGTCCAATTCTAATCCTACGTACAAAGAAGGCCACGTCTCTCTCAGCACCCGTTCCCTGAGTAAAATGTACTGCCCGTCAATGACACTCTGCACTTCCGAAGGGCTATCCCGGCCGATGCCATAGTAAAATAGCGGGAAGCTTTGGTATCGTGCTCGACCATACAAGAACCATTGATTCTCATCCGTATAAATCGCATGGTACAACCAAAAGCCATACTGATTTTCGAGGGTGTAGAAGGTGAAGGACTTTATTTCACTCAACCGATTGGACAGGTCTCGCTTCGCTGAATACACAAATAAACTGGAAGCCCCGAACTCCAAACTGGTTTCAGGCGTGTACGCCAATGTTGGATACAGGATAAATTTCGCATCCACCGGATCAGCGCTCTTGCCAAGGACTTTACCAATATAGTTTCGCAGAAAACCGCTCGGTTCGGAGGGCGCTTCCTGCGCCTTGGCCGACAACAGAGAACCCCCCATGAAGAGAAACACAGCTGCGACATTGAGGAGGCTCTTCACCATGGTGTCAAAAATAAGCTCAACACCCACTGCACCGACTAAACCTGAATGTGTCCTTCAGCATACGTGACGGCATGACCATAAAGCAGAACCCGTGCATCTTCCACTTCGCAGCGCATCTCGCCGCCCCGTTCAGAAATCTGCTTGGCCTCCAGTGATTGCTTATTCAGCCGCTCACTCCAAAAAGGAGCCAGCGAACAATGCGCTGAACCCGTAACAGGATCTTCCAAAATACTGGCCTGTGGAGTGAAAAAGCGAGAGACAAAATCGCACTGTGTTCCGGGTGCGGTGACCGCAACGCCGCCAGGGTCTAAGTTGATTCGGTCAAATAAAACTCGGTTGACAACCAGCTCAGCCACGTCAGATTCTTTGGAGTAAACCAACACGTAGTCCCTTGCCTTCATCACCTCACTGGGTTGAATGCTGAGCGCTTCCGCGATTTCTATCGGCAACTTCACAGGTTGGGGGCGTCGATTAGGCAACTCCATGCGGTACCTATCTCCCTGCTTCTGGACCTCCAAAATACCGCTCATGGTCTGAAAATGAACCGAATTTCGCTCGGGCTGAAGATGCTGAAGGACAACATGCCCTGCAGCTAACGTTGCATGGCCGCATAAGTCCATCTCAATGTCGGGTGTGAACCAGCGCAAATGGCATCCTTCTTCATTCAAGATCAAAAAAGCGGTTTCGGCCACGGCATTTTCTCGGGCGATCTGCATCAAAATGGAATCAGAGATCCAATGACTGAGCACCACGACACAAGCGGAGTTGCCCGAAAAAACAGTCTTCGCAAAGGCATCAATTTGATACAAAGGATACTTCATCGAATTTGCGCTGTGACCGAGTGCTGATTCATCGTTATTCGAGTGGACGGCAGAAGCGCTGGGTAAATTGCCGAGTTCCACCTTGAAGTTGAACCACGGCGCAAGTCCCCCACCATTCAGTCCACGGAATGACCAATTGATGAACTCCTTCGGCATGATAAATCCGTTTACCATCTACGCCATACAGCGTGGCGGTAAATCGGTTTCCAGTGGACGTGTCGATGATCGACAACCCTGTTGATGAGACCTGAAAATTCCAGGCTTCAGGACCTTCAGAATTAGCGGTATTGGACAATGTTACTGGCTCAATGTACACACCATCAATAAAGTAGAATGAACCGTAGGTGCCGACGTCCCCCGTATGAGCTGGATTGGACACTAAGACTGTATTTGCATCCGTTTGAAAGTTACCGATGGTGATGTGATCGTAGGCTGCATCCGCGATCACCGTATCTGAAACCAAGGTCCAGCGGATGTAATCACTCAAGACTTCTTCCGAAACGACTTGTGGATTTGCCGCGAGCACACCATCGTTGTTCGCAGTAATTGCCCCGACACTCAAAACCGCCCCCAATCCATTGGATCCAAACTCTATGAAATCTGCGAGTGATGTGTAAAATCCAACTTCATACGCCTGCCCGGGAATGAGCGGAGAAGAAAGCGGTGTTTGGATGTAATGCCGCTGGTTGAAATCAGCAATGGTGTAGGCGTAAATACCCGCCATGGATTCACCATCCAGGGGCATTTGCGAACCTTTGATGCCTATCGGGCCCGGGTAGGTACTCGTAGGTTGCGCGTTCCAGCAATCGGAATCGAGGTCGGTGAAGAACAACTGGGGGGTGCCTTGGGTGGGGCTCGTCCATTCGTTCAAATTTTCACCAAAGTCATTCGGCCCCATGATACCGCAGAAAACTTCACTTCCGCTTTCAAATCCCGGATCACTGAGTAGGTTCTGCGCATCGACTTGGCCCGAGAAAAAAGAGAGCAAAACAATGAGCATCGAAGCGCATGTGGGAAGTATTCGATTCATTTTTTTTTGACATTCCAGTTCATCGTATTCTACTTCCGCAAGGAAGAACTGTGACGAACATAATAGATTCAGAAAGTTAAGGGTAAACCTCCTTAACTGTTCTGACTTGATGTCACACGCCTGCCGCTCAATTTAGTCGCATTGCGAGGCAAACACCGTCAGGAACGTCAGCATGTCTGACACCGTGACTGCACCATCGCAGTCGCAATCCGCTGTCTCGAAATCCAAATTCACAGCACCGTTGTTACCTGGAAGGCCCGCCAACAAGAACAACAAATCGACGATATCGCGATCACCGTTCAGGTTGAAGTCGCCCAAACATGCAGCGTTTACCTCCACCTCGATTTCGTTAGAACACGCCACACTTGGCAGGGAATACATGAAGATATAATGGCCATTGGTCAGTTCGTTCGGCATCCCCTCACCTGAAACAGACCCGTCATCCGATGACCAAGTCAACGACCACGCATCCCATTCGCCTTCAAGTTCAGTTACATCCAAGCCATCGCAGACTGAACTCGTCAAGGATAGGCTAGGCATCGCATTGAAGTGCAACACAAAGCGTTCCGCATACAATGTATTGGCCGGGAGATTCACCACAAACGGATCCACGCCCAGCTGCGCTCGTGCTCCAGTCTCCATGTCTTCAATCACGGCACACACATTCACCGGCATATCTTCTTGCTCCAATAACGAGAAAACAACATCGCCCCCTGCACCTGACGTCACGTGCAGTGGCATAGAGGGCGTGTTGGCCAAAGAGCCGGCTGTTTGGATCGACAAATGCTCGCCGTTCTCGGCCTCCATCCAAATCCGGAGATCACTGTTAGCCTCTGAATTCAAGTGCAATGCATCTTCATTTGGAACGAAGGCTGCAGTCGCTGTTTCATCAAAGCGAACAAAGGCATGCGCCCACTGCGCTGAATAATTGGCAATTTCCAGTCCGATAGCCCCTTGGAAAGAAGGTTCATGCTCGCGCACAAACGTGCCGCTCGTACCAACCACCTTGTCCGATTCTTTGAATGTGATCGACGTGGTCTGGTCGACCTTCACCCAAATAGATTGCCCTACATCCAACGTTGTCGGAGCATCACCCGTGCCATTGGCCAGCGTCTCAACATAACTTCCTGCTCCTGAGTTATCGAAAAGGTAGTACGAGGTCACAAGCGCATTCTCGGTGTGAGCCAACACCGATAGCATGTTCACCGGTGCAGGGTACGGGTTAGAAACCAGATTCCAGCCGTCTACCGTCACATCGCTCTGGTTGGGATCATCGGTGAACGTCAAAGGAAGCGTTACATCTCCCATTTCAAACTTGCCCGTGACACTGATGGTTCCCGAAACACCTGCAGGAATCAGCGCCATGTATCCGTTGCCCGGAGTCAATTCAGCTGTGCCATCCCACAAGTAGCTCCAGCCCGCTCCCTGAGAGCCATAGGATGCCTCGTTGTATTCAAACAACAGCATGCCCGAAACCCCTGAAGTCCAGTCTGCAACGGTTGTTCCGGTCACGTAAGCGCCGATGTTAATCCACGAGTTGTCCGTATCAGAGGGAACGAATCGTTCGAAAGTGAAGGTTTGGTTCAAGCCCATTCCAAAATTATCCACCGTGCAAGGACCAATGGCTGCTGTGCCCGTTCCGTTGGATTGAAACGTCAGGGAAGAACTGAAATTTGGATCCATTTCGATTTTTTGACTGTTTACATTGTCCTCAAACTCCAATGAGCCTCCTGATTTCATCTTCACGTGCCCCTTCACCTTCAGGGATTTTCCTCCCTTGATTTTTACCTTCTTGAAGGAGACGTCGCTATCCGGAGATGAATGGTTACCCGCATCAATCATCTGGTCATCTATGCTATCAAATTCTACGATTCCTTGCCCCCCATTGAAGCTGGCTGATGCGCTGTATCGCGCGAAATCCCCCTTGACCTTCAATGTTCTGTTTTGGCCATCGCAAGAGTAAAAACTGCCATTGTATAGCTTGATGTCATCGCAATCACTCTCTTCACATATAAAGACTGAGCTGTTGCCATTGATGACCACAATATCGGTCGATACCGATCCACCATCCGCTAGGGAAATGGAATTTGCCGCGTTCGAAATCTCAAAGTCAATGTAATCGCTGATGTTTTTAATCTTGTTGGGGTCGTGATGGAAGTTGTATTCACTCTCAACCCTCAAAGCTTCGAAAAAACCAAGTGCACCCGCAGAACTCAACGCTGAACGAGACGCTTGTCTCAAGACGAATTGTGAGTTGTTACTCGGGGTGTATTCAAAGGAGAACACCGGATCCAAGTCATCCACAGCTAGATCATCCCCAATCAGCGTGCCAATTCCTGTATTGCCATTGGATCCCAAATCATCTCCGAAGACATACAGATGCCTTGGAGTGGCATCCTCTTCCTGATAAATCCAAACCACCGCATCTCCCCAAAAGTCCACTCCACCACCATAAAACGTCAGTGCTCCTGCACCTACACTGGTTCCACCTCGCAGGTAATCTGTATCTGAAACGCCTCCGCTTTCAAAATTAGCAGCACACCCCAATATGAGGCATTCCGCGTTGGAGTCATTGTCATCAATGCGGTTCAGGATCACTTGCTGCCCGGCTGCCAAAGATTTGGTGGCCGTCCATGTAATTCTTTCATTGTGATCCGCTATCCAATCTGTCCCATTCCATTCATTCGAAGTGAAGTGAACGACCGTGCCCTTTCCAACATCACGCAAAAGAACGAAACCTAACATGGATTCATTTCGGTTGTTCCCTCTGTCGTCAGCTAATGCAGTCAGAGCGATATCTCCGGCAATTAATGTTGTGGGGTTATCGACTTCATCAGCATCGTACGCCGCATTGATTCCTCCGCACACGCCGCAAGCATCTACCATCTGACAAGCCGCATTCGCATCGGCGTCATAGTTGCAAGCATTTGTGTCCGTGCAGAGGTCGATGTTATCACACACACCATCTCCATCAGAATCACCTCCGATACAAGGCTCAGCATTTCCTCCATCCGAACAGCCGTTGATGTAAATATCGTCCAGGTAGATAAAGTCGTTGTTGTTAGAGGCATCATTCCGGAACCGAAATTGGGTGACATCTGTGAATTCAGCTGAGATGCTCTCATTCCAGCCTACATAAGATACGCTGTTCGAGAAATCCACTCCCCTCACATACGTTGCCGCCGTCTCGAAAGAAGCCCCGCCATCAGTTGAGTATTCCAGGTGAAATGACTCACCGTTTTCCATGGATTGAGCCTCAAAATTGAATGTGATCGTGATTACCTCGAAATCCGAAAATGCCAAATCATCTGTTGTCATATTGGAAGTGGAACTGCCATCGCGCAAACGCACACATCGTGTACCGCTCGTGGCAAAGCTCGCATCAGCTCCCGCCAAACGACAATCCGAGCCTCCCTCATTCCAAATGCTCCAAAACACCTCACTCGTTCCGTATCCATTGGTGTAACCGTTGCTCCCACCTGAAGCGCCGTTGTTACCGTCGTCGTCCTCATCGTCTTCGCTATTGGAGTTACCATTGCCCCCCTCCGTATGCTCAAAATCACTGTAAATCAAAGCATTCGACGTGTCCGTGCAGTTGTCTGCCGTGTCGCAAATACCGTCGCTGTCTGTATCTGCCGCGCAAGTGCCGCCGCAAACTCCCAACGCATCCAACGTGTTGCCGTTGCAATCGCAATCACCAACGGGGATGCCTGATCCCCCGCAGACGCCGCACGCGTCGACGGTCTCGCAGGTGCCGTTAGCCGCATCATCAAAGTTGCAGGCCGAAGTGTCCGTGCAGTTGTCTGCCGTGTCGCAAATACCGTCGCTGTCTGTATCTGCCGCGCAAGTGCCACCGCAAACTCCCAACGCATCCAATGTGTTGCCGTTGCAATCACAATCACCAACGGGGATGCCTGATCCGCCGCAGACGCCGCACGCATCGGCTGTCTGGCAGGTGCCGTTAGCCGCATCATCAAAGTTGCAGGCCGACGTGTCCGTGCAGTTGTCTGCCGTGTCGCAAATACCGTCGCTGTCTGTGTCTGCCGCGCAAGTGCCGCCGCAAACTCCCAACGCATCCAATGTGTTGCCGTTGCAATCGCAATCACCAACGGGGATGCCTGATCCCCCGCAGACGCCGCACGCATCGGCTGTCT
>ENA-UOXV01000056-UOXV01000056.1-marine-metagenome-genome-assembly--contig:-NODE-56-length-125519-cov-37.862431_pt1 | contig 125519 bp, 106 predicted proteins | sample MGYA00238165_ERZ766961 | MGnify/ENA primary metagenome ERZ766961 (study PRJEB28924, sample SAMN03173240) | marine metagenome | biome: Marine; feature: Water; material: Subsurface seawater | place...
CGTCATCATAATTTGCATTTGCTAGTGCTTTAATATCAGGAAAACTACTCATCCACTTTCTGTAAAAAGGAATGACTGTTTTTACTTGCGTCTGCTGCAGCATAATTTCAGAAATCCAAATTTTGTAGGGATTCTTGGTTTCTCGCCATGGTAAAGACCTTTTATTTAAGGAGTACCAAGCTAGTAACTGTTTTGATATCATACCTTGAGGTTAAGAATATGACTTCAGAAATCCAAAATTTAACTACAAGTAGTATCTATTAATGCTGCACATGCTTTATATGGATCCATGTTTGAAGCCGGCCTTCTATCTTCTAAGTAACCACATCCATCGTTGTGGGTATCCATTGGTATGCGGATTGAAGCACCTCTGTCGCTGACTCCGTATCTAAACTCTTTAATGCTACAGGTTTCATGCTTACCAGTAAGTCTTTGTTCATTATCTGCACCATAAGCCTCAATATGTTTTTCAATATTTTGACCTAATTTTTCACACGCTTCATTGATAACAGATAAACCACCAGGCTCTCTCATAGGCTTAGTACTATAATTAATATGCGCCCCAGAACCGTTCCAATCTCCTTTGATAGGTTTTGGATGAAGATCTACTCTTACGCCATAATCTTCACCAATCCTTTCCAATAGCCATCGAGCAATCCATAATTGATCACTTACTTCTAATGGCCCTAGAGGTCCTACTTGATATTCCCATTGACCCAGCATCACTTCAGCATTAATACCGGAAATTTCTAATCCAGCCTCCAAACAAAGATGCATATGATCTTCAACCATATCTCTTCCAGCAACATTTTCTGAACCAACACTGCAGTAATAAGGTCCTTGCGGTCTTTCAGGATATCCTTCATCGGGCCAACCTAAAGGTTGGGTACCATCCATGAGTGTATACTCTTGCTCGATACCAAACCAAGCTTCTTCACTTTTAAATTTTTTATCTAAATCGGCTAAATGAGATCTTGTATTTGAGGAGTGTGGTGATCCATCAGGGTTACAAACTTCGTTCATAACTAAAATATTATCTCCTCCACGAATTGGATCTTTACAAATCCATACCGGTTTTAGCATGCAGTCGCTATCTGTTCCATCTGCTTGTAATGTACTGGATCCATCAAATCCCCAAGTAGGTAATTCGGCTACAGATGTTATTTTTTTATCTAAGATTTTTGTTTTTGAACGTAAGCCTGCTGTTGGTTGATAACCATCAATCCAAATATACTCTGCCATTACTTTCATAAGAAAATTCCCCTTTTTACTTTTTATAGTTTGTTAATTGGATACTTTAATATATTTATAAAAAGTAAAAAAAAGAATTAATTATTTAGTATATAACTATAAATCATTTAATATTTTAATGTCTATACTTGTTTCTTCTTTATAAGACGAAAGGACTACATTAGATTGTGTTCTAGAAACTCCTGGCCAGTTTTGGATTTCATATAACAAATCTTCTAGTGCTTGAGAATTTTTTACACGTACTTTTAAAATATGTGAACCTGCTCCAGTAATTGAATGACACTCCATAACAGCTTTACAATTATTAGCCATACTAACAAATTTGCTATAGTCATCAGAATGTTCACTAACTATAAAAACATATGCTGTTAAATCAAGTCCTGAATTTTTATGATTCAATATAGCAACAAACTTATCAATAATACCTTTATCTGTTAATTTTTTTATGCGATCACTAATAGCTGGAACTGATAAATTGACAGCTTTGGATATATCACTCGCTGACGCTCTACCATTTTCTTGAAGAATCTGCAAAATTTGGATATCAATATTATCAATCATAATTAAAAACTTTCGTAAATAGTGGTAATTAATTAATAAATTAATGTGAATTACAATTAATGAATTAACGTTGAGTAAATTACAGATATGACAAATAATAAAGTTGATTTAAATGATATTTTAAAAAGAATATCAAAAATTGAGTCTCGACTAGAAGAAATTGCTCCGATATCAAAAAGAAAGCTTCCATCTAAAAAAGATCAGATTGCGCAAATCAATTCTGAGATAGATGTGTGGTCTCAAAAATTTCCTTCTATTGATATAGAGTTTGAATTAGCTAAAATGTTAGATTGGTTGAAAGCAACTAATAAAAGGAAAAAGGACTATAGGGCGTTTTTCCGCAATTGGCTGAGGAAAAGCACTAATACAGTAGGAAATGACCCAGTTGCTCCTCAATCTTATACTTATAGCTGTGCTATTAACAAAGCTAACTGTAAAGATGAAATATCAAGTTTTAAAGATATGTCATTTTACTGCGACGAATGCAATAAAATTAAGGCTATAACTAAAGTAACAAGAAGTTAGTCTTCTTTTTCTATAGTAAGCTTAAAGCTTCCTGAAATATCATTACTAAACTTTACATTTATTTCATGCTCGCCTAGCGTTTTAATTGGTGCAGATAAATCAATATACTTTTTATCAAACACAATATCATTTTCTACCAAAAGCTTCTCAATATCTAATTTTGTAATTGAACCAAAGAGTTTTTCTCCATCTTCTGACTTCATTTTTACAGTGATATTTAAATCGGCAACTTTAGACAACAAATCTAATAATACATCTTTTTGTCTGTCAATCTTACGATCTTCATTGCTGCGTTTTTCTTCAACCTGTTTTAGCTGAGATTTAGAAAAAGTAACTGCTAGTTTTTGAGGAATAAGAAAATTTCTTCCAAAGCCAGGCTTTACGTCTACTACATCACCCTCATTTCCAACATTATCTACATCTTGTATAAGTATTAATTTCATCGTTTTTAGTCCCTATCAATAGCTGCAAATGGGAGCAAAGCGACATTTCTTGCTCTCTTAATTGCTGTTACTAGTTTTCTGTGCATCTTACTACTCGTACCAGTGACTCGTCTTGGAGTAATCTTCCCTTGGTCATTAACAAACTTATTTAAAAGTCTGGTATCTTTATAATCTATCTCATGGATGTTATTTCTTTTAAAATAACAAGATTTTTTTCTGCTAGATAGCATATTATTTCTCCTCTTCTTTTTTATCTTCTGCTTCACTAGGAGCATCTTCTTTAGGTGCTTCAGGCTTACCATCAAGCTTGATAATAATGTATTTTAATACCTCTGCATGCAAATTAAGGAATACTTTAAACTCGTTTACAAAATCTGAATTTTTAAACTCAGCATTCAATAAGATATAGTTGCCATATTTCTGCTTTTTTACAGGATATGCTAATGCTTTTTTCTCCCAAAAGTTATGGTCAACTACTGCATGTTTTTTAGATTCAATATGACTGTTTACTTCCCCGATGATTTCAGATATTTTATCCTTACCATGGTTTGGATTTACAACATATAATATTTCATAATAATTCATATACTTTCTCCGTTAGATAAGCGGTGCAATCACTAATGATACAACCGATATCAGCTTAATTAAAATATTTAATGATGGTCCTGCAGTATCCTTAAATGGATCTCCTACAGTATCACCTACAACAGCAGCTTTATGCGCTGTACTTCCTTTACCTCCATGTGCACCAGACTCAATATATTTCTTGGCATTATCCCATGAACCTCCTGCATTTGACATAAAGATTGCTAACAATACTCCTGTTACTGTAACTCCTGCTAATACACCGCCTAACATAGTTGGATTTTTAAGAATCAATCCAAAAAATATTGGTGTAAATATGGCTAAAGCTCCAGGCAAAACCATCTTGTTGATAGCAGCGGTAGTAGCAATATCTACACACTTTGCATAGTCAGCTTTGACTCCAGGCTTACCATCTAAAAGACCTTTAATTTCTCTAAACTGCCTTCTTACTTCTTCAATCATTTCAAAGGCAGCATCTCCAACTGCTTGCATTGCAAGCGCAGAAAAAACAAATGGCAAGGAAGAGCCAATCAATAATCCGGCCATAATTGTTGGGTTACTGATGTCCAACACTAATTCAATACCTGTATTTGCTTTAACCGTTTCTCTGAAAGCAGCAAATAAGGCAAGAGATGTAAGGGCTGCAGAACCAATTGCAAAGCCTTTACCAATAGCAGCTGTAGTATTACCTACTGCATCTAGTTTATCAGTTCTTTCTCTAACTTCTTTAGGTAGTTCGGCCATTTCAGCTATACCACCAGCATTATCTGCAATTGGTCCGTAAGCATCTACTGCTAACTGAATTCCAAGTGTTGACAACATACCTAGGGCAGCTAAAGCTATACCATAAAGATTTGCAAAATGATATGCTCCTAAAATTGATAATGCAATTACAAGTACTGGCAATGCCGTTGAATACATTCCATTAGCTAGACCTGAAATAATATTTGTTGCTGATCCTGTCTCACTTGCTTCTGCTATAGCCTGTGAAGGTTTTTGATGATCTGAAGTATAGTATTCAGTTAGTAAACCAATTAGAATACCCGATGTAAGACCTACAACTGTTGCACCAAATAAATCACCAGCTACAACATTTTCATTACCTATTCCAAGATTAACTGAACTAGTAATAAATTTATTAATTATTAAGTAACTGACTCCTAGCATTACAGCCCCTGATCCAAATATACCAATATTCAGAGCAGTTTGAGGGTTTCCACCTTCTTTAGTCTTCACAAAAAATGTTCCTAATATAGATACTATGATACCGGCTGCTGCTAAAAATAAAGGTAAAAATACTAGTTCTACAGATCCTGCTGCTGCTGCTAATACCATTGCACCAATCATAGATCCAACATAAGATTCAAATAAGTCCGCTCCCATACCAGCTACATCACCTACATTATCACCAACATTATCAGCAATAGTTGCAGGATTTCTAGGGTCATCCTCTGGAATTCCAGCCTCTACTTTACCCACTAAGTCTGCGCCAACATCTGCAGCTTTTGTGTAAATCCCTCCACCTACTCTTGCAAATAAAGCAATTGAAGATGCTCCCATTGCAAAACCAGACACTTTAGTCATTACATTAGATAAATCCATGCCAGCAGAAAAGCCGCCACTATATACATAGAACAAGAGTGATAGTCCTAAAATTCCCAAACCGACTACATTCATTCCCATTACTACTCCACCACTAAATGCGACATTTAACGCTGAGCTTAAACTAGTTCTTGCTGCTTCTGTAGTTCTATGATTTGCTAAAGTCGCTACGCGCATACCTAAAGCTCCAGCTAAAGCACTACATCCCGCTCCAACAATAAAGGAAAATGCTACTTCTGTTGTTTCACTTGACATATTTACCCAATATAATAGGCCAGCAACAACTACAACAAACACTGCAAGAACCTTATATTCCCTCACAATAAATGCTGTTGCCCCTTCACGAATTGCAAGACCAATTTCTTGCATTTTTTCGTTACCTGGATTTTGTTTATTGATCCAGCTACTTTTCATAAGTCCAAATAAAATTGCTAAAATACCGGATACCGGTACTAAGTAAAATAGATTTTCCACTATGCTACTCCTATATTTTGTTTGTTAAAATTATTCATTGTTTCATTTATCCCTTTGTTTAAAATAGAAGCCATAACCTCATTTGCTATAACTAATACTTCCTCAACTAAGGGATGAAATTTTTTATTAAATGGTTTTAAAACATATTTTTCTGATGGTCTTCGATAGTCTGTAGCAGCAATACCTATTTTTAGCCTTTTAACTTTATCTGTTGCCAGCGACTTAATAATAGACTTCATTCCATTGTGGCAACCGTCTCCACCATCTGCTTTTACTCTCACTTCACCTAAGGGAAGATCTACGTCATCAAATACTACAACAAGATCATCTGTATTTGCTTTATAAAAATTTAATACATCACGAATAATCGTGCCGCTATTGTTCATGCCCGTTGTTGGTTTAACCAATAAAAATTCACTACCTTTTTTTGCAAAAATATAGTTTCCTTTTCCTGGTTTAAACTCAATATCATGAGCTTTTGCAAATTTATCCATCACCCAAAAACCTGCATTATGCTTGGTAGAAAGATATTTTGGTTCACTATTACCCAGACCAACAAAAATCATCATTATTGATTATCTCCATCTGACTTGTCTGCTGAATCTGAACCACTTTCTTCTGTTTTATCAGAAGATTCTTCACTATCTCCGGACTCTGCGCTTTCTGATCCCTCTTCGTCACCCATTTCATCAGACACTTCTGCTTCTTTTTCTTCTTTTGGTTCTTGGACAGACATTACAGCAATATCTTCTGCTGTCATCATTTCTACATCTTCTGGTAAGATAATATCTTTTACAAAAAGATTAGTGTTCATTTCCATATCTGTTACATCAATTTCTAAGAATTCTGGAATTTCAGAAGGCTTACATTTAATAGTAACTGAGTTCAATAGTTGTACTAATATACCACCCAACTTCACGCCTTGAGATTCTCCGATGCTTCTTACAGCAACCTCTAGAGAGATTTTTTCATCTTCTCTTACTTTTTGAAAATCAACATGCATCACTTCATCTGTTACTGGATGATACTGTACTTCCTTTAATAGGACAAATTGAGACTTCTTGTCTACAATAACTTCAAAAATCATTTGTCCTGTTTTTAATGCTTTATATAAGCTTTTCTTATCCATTGATAATGGAGTTGCATCTACTCCAGAATGGTATAAGATTGCTGGTATCCTATCTCGCAATCTAGTTCTCCTAGCTGCTGATGTACCTTGTTCTTTACGAATATCTACTTCTAATTTTTCAAATTTGCTCATGTTACTTTCCCAAATAGTTGACTTACTGATTCACCTTTATGAATTCTACTAATTGTATCTGCAAATATTTTTGCTGAAGAAACAATTGTTAGTTTTTCAAACTTTTTATTTTCCGGTATATCTACCGTATCTGATAAAAATACCTTATCAATATTATTACTAGATAATCTTTCTATTGATTCGCCCGACAAAACCGCATGAGTAGCAGCGACCGTCACCGATATTGCGCCTTTTTCTTTTGCTAAGCTAGCTGCATTAAAAATAGTGCCTGCAGTATCAATCATATCATCAATAATTAAAACATGTCTGTCTTCTAAGTTACCAACCAGGTGTGCTACCTCAGATTGATTGTGTGCATTTCTACGCTTATCTATTAATGCAAAACCAATTCCTAACTTTTTAGCGTAAGATTGGCTTAATTTATTAGAACCAATATCTGGAGATAAAACTACACATTTATGATCATTTTTAATTTTATTAAAATAAATTTCTAGCTCTTCCATAAGAACTAAACTTCCATATAAGTTATCAACAGGAATACTAGCAAAGCCCTGTATTTGAGTTGAATGAAGATCCATAGTAATGATCCTGTCTGCACCAGCTTGTGTAAAAATATCCATCATCACTTTAGCAGATATAGGTACTCTTGGCTCATCTTTTCTGTCTTGTCGAGAGTATCCAAAATATGGTATAACAATGTTTATTTTTTCTGCACTTGCTCGCTTAGCTGCGTCAATTAATAATATAAGTTCTATGATATTATCTGCTGGAGAATTTGTGCTTTGCACAATATAGATATCATTTCCGCGTAAATTTTCATTATACTTTACCCACATTTCGCCATCACTAAATCTTTCAATAGCAAGATCACCAACTGATAAGTTAGCTTTCTCTGCTATTTTAGCAGTTAGCTCGCGGTTACTTGTACCGGAAAATATTTTTTGTATATACTGTCCCATAATTTTTTATTTGTTGGGGAGCAGGGACTCGAACCCCGACTGCCTGGACCAAAACCAGGTGTCCTGCCAATTAGACGACCCCCCAAATTAAATTTTCGGATTCGCTATAATTGTAGAATAATGGGGACTGAAAAAAGACTGCGCTTTTTGCGCTTTATGTTTGTCTGAGAATATTCCAAACACAGTCGAACCACTACCCGACAAACTGGCGTATTTTGCACCTAAATCCAAAATCTCTAATTTGATTTTGCCAATTTCTGGATGTGTCTTAAAAACATACATCTCAAAATCATTGTAAAATAACTCAGAGCTTAATTTATTAAGTTGAAGCTCTTCCAACATTTGCGACAACTTAACGTGCGTTTGTCCTTTTACCAAATACTTTTTTATAAACATAAAAGCTTCTGAAGTTTGTATTTTTATATTCGGCATTACGAGCAAAATATATTGATCCTTAAGAGGGCGCTTTATAGGAGTTAATACTTCTCCCTTTCCTTCTCCACCTTGCAAGCCCCCGTTTACAAAGAAAGTTGAATCTGCACTAATTTTTTCTGCTAGCTCCTTCATTTTTTTTTCTTCAATATTTAGATCACATGATTTATTGATTGCTTTTAAAATAGCGGTTCCATTACTAGATCCTCCTCCCATTCCAGCGTTCGTTGGTATATTTTTTTGCAATCTAATTTTAAAGTGGGGTATATGAGGGTAATGATCTTTGAGAATATCTACTGCTTTGATACACGTGTTATTAATTGGGCTTAACCAATCTACATTAGTATTAAAGCTTGTAGTTTTAGACTCTTCAATTGTGATTTTGTCACAGAAATTAACTTCTTGAAAAATGGTGACAATATTATGAAAGCCATCCTCTCTTTGGTTGAGTACGTGTAATCCAAGATTAATTTTGGCGTAAGAATTAATTATCATAATGAAGGGTTACAATGGCTTCACAGCCCCATCCATTAGACATATCTAAAAATCTTAAGCTATTTGTTGTAGTTGCTTTGATTGAAATTATATCTTCACCAACCCCTAATACCTTAGCAAGTGAAGATTTTATATCTTTTTTATGGGGGGAAAGTTTTGGAGTGTTTAAGACAACTGAAATATCTATCATTCCTATGGTAACATTTTGAGGTATTTTTTTCAAAATCTTTTTTAGCAATTCTGTACTTGGAATGTTTAAGTATTCAGGGTTATTTGGAAAATGCTCTCCTATATCTCCTAAATTAAGCGCTCCCAGCAATGCGTCTGTCACTGCGTGGGTTAAAACATCTCCATCTGAGTGCGCATCTGAAGCAAATTCACATTTAATTTTATGACCACCTACAACTAGGCATTCTCCATCAATGAGAGAATGAAAATCAATTCCTATGCCCATTTTAGTGTGCTTACATAGGACGCCTTTCACAATATCCAAGTCTCCCTTTTCAGTAATTTTAGTATTTTGATACCTATTATAGACTACCTTTAACTTATGGCCAAAGTGTTCTAATAGGCTCGCTTCATCCGTAAACGATTGTAGTTCTTTTTTACCTATATCTTTATAGCAAGATTGTAATACATCTAAATTAAAAGCTTGTGGTGTTTCTGCAAACCATAGATTACTTCTATCAATAGTAAATTCTATTTTGTCGTTTTTAACTTTTTTCAATGTATCAGAAACTGGGTGTGCTAATATGGCTCCATCATTTTCTTTGCAAGCATCAGCTAATTTTTTTATATATTTATTTTTAATTAATGGGCGTGCAGCATCATGTATGAAAACAATCTTATTTTTATCATTTAATTTTTGAATAGCATTATAAACAGAGTCAGCTCTTGTGTCTCCGCCTTCGCATAATATGATAGATTTATTAGACTCATAAGTAGACAAATCTTTCTGAACTGGATCTAATAAATCATTTGGGAGTACCAAATAAATAATATCTACTAAAGTAGATTGATTAAAGACATCAAGGCTGTGCTGATAAACTGGCTTATTATTTAAGACAGCAGTTTGTTTGTAGCTACCAAACCTGTTTCCTGTTCCACCAGCAACTATTATTCCAGCATTCATAACCTTTTATGTAATAAGCATCGCATCACCATAACTCAAAAACCTGTAATTTTTCTTTTTGGCTTCTTTGTATGATTGTTTGACAAAATTATATCCTGCAAATGCAGAAGTTAGCATTAAAAGAGTGCTTTCCGGTTGGTGAAAACTAGTAATTAAGCCATCCACTATTTTAAACTCATGTGGAGGGTGGATAAACTTATTAGTCCAGCCTTTTTTAGGGGAAATTTGGAAGCCTGAAACATTAACTGTTTCTAATGCCCTTACAGTTGATGTTCCTACTGCAAAAATTCTTCTTCTTTTCCTCTTAGCTTCATTAATAGCTAGTGCTGTCTCAGGGCTCACTTCAAAATATTCAGAATCCATGTGATGCCTATTTAAATCTTCTACCTGGACTGGCTTGAAAGTACCAAGGCCGATATGTAAGGTAATATTATAAATTCTTACCCCCTTTTTTTTAAGAGCTGTAATTAATTCTGGCGTAAAATGCAACCCAGCAATAGGAGCTGCAACTGCTCCTCTTTTTTCTGCATAAACCGTTTGATATCTTAATGTATCTTGTTTCGTAGTAGGTCTTTCAATATATGGTGGTAATGGTGGGTGACCAATTTTATTCAAAATATCATCAAAATTTTGATCCCCAAATTCAAACCTTACTACCCTACCTCCCGATACTGTATTGTCAATAACATCACAAAATAAATCTTTAGAGAGAATTAGTTTATTACCGATTCTTACCTTTCTAGCAGGCTTGACCAATACTTCCCATAGTCTATCTCCCAGCTCTCTAAGAAGAAAAATTTCTACCTTAGCATCTGTTCTATCTTTAGTAGCATATAATTTAGCTGGGAAGACTTTCGTATTATTCATAATCAATAAATCATTTTTTTTAAAATGATCTATAATTTTTGAAAACTTACTATGCTTAATAGATCGTTCTTCTCGGTTTAATACCATCATTTTTGCACTATCTCTTTTAGGTTTTGGCTTTTGTGCAATATACTTTTTAGGTAGCTGATAACGGAAGTCTGTTAGTTTATATTTTTTCTTTTTTTCAATCATTAAATTAATTCTCCTATCTATTTTTGTTTTGATATCCCAAACAATTTATATGCTTTTTCTGTTGCTTTGCGCCCTCTTGATGTTCTTTCAATGAAACCCTCTTTTATTAAATATGGCTCATATACATCTTCGATTGTTTGTACGTCCTCATTTACTGAGATTGCTAGAGATTTTCCTCCAGTAGGGCCTCCATTAAAATTAAGGATGAGATTTTTTAAGATTTTTCTATCCATCTCTTCTAGCCCATTCTCATCAATACCTATACTCTCCAACGAACTTTTAGCGCTTTCTATATTAATTATTTTGAGTTTCTTTACTTGCGCGAAATCTCTTACTCTCTTTAATACTCTATTAGCAATCCTTGGTGTTCCTCTTGATCTTCGAGCAATTTCATATAAAGCATCTTCGTTCACACTGACTTCAAGAATTCCCGCTGTTCGCTCCAAAATTTTGTATAGATCATCGGTATTATAAAAATCTAATCTAAAAATAGCACCAAACCTATCTCGCATAGGAGTAGAAATATTTCCTAATCTTGTAGTGGCTCCAACCAGCGTAAACGGCTCTAGGTCAATTCTTACTGTTCTAGCATTGGGGCCTGAATCAATTAGAATATCGATCTTGTAGTCTTCCATAGCTGAGTATAAATATTCTTCTACCGATGTATTCATTCTATGGATTTCATCAATGAATAATACGTCACAACTTTGCAGATTTGTTAACATGCCAGATAAGTCTCCTGGTATAGAAATGACGGGGCCAGAAGACCCATAAAACCCCTGTCCTAGTTCTGCTGCGATAATATTAGATAATGTAGTTTTTCCTAAACCTGGAGGGCCATATAAAAGAATATGATCTAAGGCCTCCTCGCGCTCTTTTGCTGCCATGATATAAGTTTTTAAGGAGTGTACTAGGGCTTCTTGTCCAACAAACTCATCAAACAAGTTTGGTCTAATTTGCTTATCAAAATTACGCTCTTCATTGGATGAAATAACTATTTTTTCTTCACTATCCACTACACTAAGATAATTAGAGAAACATGGTTATCCAAAAATTTATTTTAATACTTTTTGTAAGAACTTTCCTGTTATAGACTTTTTATTTTTTGAAATATCAAAAACTGTGCCTTGGGCTATCATCTCTCCACCACCCTCTCCACCTTCTGGACCAAGATCAATAATCCAGTCTGCACATTTGATAACGTCTAAATTGTGTTCTATAACAATAACTGTATTCCCTTGATCAACTAATTTTTGTAATACTGACATTAGCATTTGAATATCATCTACATGTAGTCCTGTCGTTGGTTCATCTAAAAAGTAAACGGTATTTTTTGTATTATTTTTTGAAAGCTCTGTAGAGAGTTTAATGCGCTGAGCTTCACCTCCAGATAGTGTTGTCGCTTGTTGGCCTAGTTTAATATAGCCTAACCCAACATCATGTAGTGTATCAAGGCGTTTCTTTATAGAAAAAATGTTTTTGAAAAAAACTCTGGCTTCGTCAACAGATAAAGCTAACACATCAGCAATATTCAAACCCTTATATTCAATCTGCAGTGTTTCACTATTATACCTTTTTCCATTACAATCTTCACAATTGACATATACATCAGGTAAAAAATTCATTTCAATTTTAATAATTCCTGCCCCCTGACACTTTTCACATCTTCCACCCTTTACGTTAAATGAAAACCTTCCTAATTTGTATCCTCTTAACTTGGCTTCTCTTGTCTGTGAAAATAGGTCTCTTATGTGAGTAAAAATTCCAGTATAAGTTGCTGGATTAGATCTAGGAGTTTTCCCGATTGGTTTTTGATCAACATTAACTACTCTTTCAACTCTATCGGCTCTTAATAAATTTTTAAAAGGAAGCATGTCCTTAACTCCAAAGTTCACCAAATTAGATAAAGCTGGATAGAGAGTTTGGTTTATAAGCGAGCTTTTGCCACTTCCAGACACTCCCGTTACTGCTATCAACCGATCGTATGGAAAGCTCACATCAATTTTTTTTAAATTATTGCCTTCTGCTCCCTGGATTGTAAAATGATCAAATGTGACTGTTCTATAGTTAGGTAAAGGAATATATTTCTTTCCAGATAAGTATTTTCCTGTTAGTGTTTTCTTATTAGACAAAATTTGTTTTAATGTACCAGAGAAAACAACTTCTCCGCCGTTTGCTCCAGCTTTAGGCCCCATATCAATAATTTGATCTGCAGATTCCATTGTATTTAAATCATGCTCCACTACAATAACTGTATTCCCAATATCTTTTAGTGATTGCAGTGTTTGAATTAATCTATCATTGTCTCTTGGGTGGAGTCCAATTGAGGGTTCATCTAAAACATAAAGTACCCCGGTAAGCTGAGATCCCACCTGTGATGCAAGCCTAATTCTTTGCGCTTCTCCACCAGACAAGGTTCGTGAAGCCCTATCTAAAGTTAGGTAGCTAAGACCGACATTAATTAAGAAGTTTAATCTCTTTTTTACTTCTTTTAAAATGCCATCTGCAATATCATGATCACTTTTAGAGATTTTAAACTCTTCAAAAAACTGTAAAGCATCTTCTATATTTTTTGAGCATAAATCTCCAATATTTTCTGTATCTATTTGCACATGCATTGAAGACTCTTTTAATCTTTTACCTTTACAGCCGTCACACTTTCGTGTGCTCATAAAGCCTTCAATCCAACGACGTATTCCATAAGATTGTGTTTGCTTGTAGCGTCTTTGCAGCTCTGGAATTACTCCTTCCCATTCTCCAGTATAAGTACCAGACCACTTTTTATTTTTAAAATCAATGTCCAAATTATGACCCTTAAGACCATATAAAATAATTGTTCTTACTTCTTTGCTTAATTGATTCCATGGTTTAGAAAAAGAAAGGGGATGTTTTCTAGCTAAAGCTCTTAATTTATTTCCATGAAAACCTTTTGGTTGACTTCCTATAGGTCGAATTGCTTCTTGAATTAGTGATTTTTTATTATTCGGTACAACCAATTCTGGATCAATTTCTGTAATATATCCCAAGCCATCACATTGTTGGCATGCGCCATACGGAGAATTGAATGAAAACATTCTTGGCTTTAAATCTGATAACATTATATATGGATGGTACGCACAAGCAAAATGCTCACTGAACATAAAGTCTTCTTTTCCATTAATACTTATAATACAAATGCCGCCGCCCATTTTAAGAGCTAGCTCAACTGACTCCAATAAACGAGATTTCACATCTTTATTTATAACGACCCTATCAACTAAAACATCTATGTCGTGGTTTTTATTTTTCTCTAGAGTATCTGGCTTCCTTAAAGAAACAATCTTTTTATCAATCCTTGCTCTCAAAAATCCTTTTTTCTTTATATCATCGATAACACTTTTGTGCTCTCCTTTACGACCTTGAATTACAGGTGATAAAATGTATGCTTTATCATCAAGGTGTAATTTTAAAATCTGATCAACTATTTGCTCTGGTGTTTGTCTGTTAATCTCTCGATTGCATTCCCAGCAATGAGGCTTACCTATGCTTGCATATAACAGTCTTAAGTAATCATGTATTTCTGTAATTGTTCCAACCGTAGATCTTGGATTACGTGAGCCAGTTTTTTGTTCAATTGATATAGCTGGAGATAATCCCTCGATGGTGTCAACATCTGGTTTTTCCATTAAATCCAAAAATTGCCGTGCATAAGCTGAAAGAGACTCTACATATCTTCTTTGGCCTTCTGCATATATTGTATCAAATGCGAGGGAAGACTTACCTGAGCCAGATGGTCCTGTAATAACAACTAATTTGTTCTTTTCAATATCGACATTGATATCTTTAAGATTGTGCTGTCGGGCACCCCTAATTAGTAATTTATTTTTCGTATTTTTCATATTTTTTAAAAAAAACTTAGCATATAACTTACTTAACTATAGATATGATTCAAAAAAACATTTATGTTTATGTAGAAATAAAATGAATAATCTAAAAAATAAACTTCTAGTTGCCATGCCCAATATGGCAGATCCATATTTTGCAGAAAGCGTTGTTCTCCTTTGTGAAGATAGCGATGATGGCATTTTGGGCTTAATTATTAACAAACCTATTAGTCAAATGAAGGTTGTGGGCGCTGGTTTGAAAAATAAATTTTTTAAAGATCTTATTTCAGAGTCTGAAAAAATTTACTTTGGAGGGCCTGTAATGCTACATGAAGCCTGTGTTTTGAGCGAAAAAGACAATGCAAATATCTTATTTGAAATATCAGAAAAAATTAAACTCTCCAATGATATTGATTTAATACAAAAGATTTTATTTGATGATAAAAATCCCAAAAATACAAAATTAATTTTTGGACATGCAGCTTGGGATAAAGATCAATTACAAAATGAAATTAAAAGAGGTGATTGGTTAGTTTATAATAATACAGAACAGATTTTTAACACAAATCCAAAATTAATTTGGGGAAGTCTCATTAAAAGTTTTGGCCTAGACCAATTAAATATAACGGGCATTGGAGGCGTATCTTGATATCTGGCTTAAAAAGAGTACTGCGTGACGTAAAAAAAAAGAAAGTGACTAAGGGCACAAACGGGATGCAACTTATTGTAAATGGTTGGGGATTAATAAAACAAGGTTTAAGTCTTATAAAGAGCGATGTTCGCCGCCATCACAAAAAATAGTCGAGCAATTCACAAAGTCTGCTTTATCTGACAACAATAAACTTACTAATCCTGCTACATCTTCCGGAGTGGTAGTTCGTCCCATAGGATTTCTTTCTACCGTTTTTTCTACCCATTCTTCCCAATTATCAGAAATCTTTGTTAGCGCTCTAGTTGGAGTAATGCCAGCTTGTATAGTATTCGCAGTAATTCCTTGTGATCCAAGTTCCCAACCTATTTGCCTAACAACAGCTTCAAGTGATGCCTTTGCTACACCTACAGGACCATACCCTTCCATTGCTTTATAACTACCCTCGCTAGTAAGGCCAAGGATTCTAGACCCTTTTGATAAAAGATTGTGTTCAAGAAGTATTTGAGTCCAATAGATAAGACTGTGCGCCATTACATGTTGTGTCATATCCATTTGTCTTTGTCTTACTGGTGTTGGCTCAAAAAAATTTGTGGTGCTGCCAAAAGCAATGGAATGCATCAATAGCTTAATTGATTGATTTTTGGTGATTGAAGCAATTTCTTCTATATGCTTAGACATAATTTCTTTGTCTGCTGCATTCTCATTCCAAAAATGTGCATGACCGCCATTTATTTTTTGTATTTCTTTTTTTAGTGTCTCTGCTTCTTTCTTTATAGGGCCTCGATCTAGATGAAATCCAATAATGCCATACCCTTCCTTAGCTAACGCTAGTGCGGTTGCAGCTCCGTGTCCTGTAGAACACCCTAAAATGATTGCCCATTGTTTACTCATAGAAATTCAATTTAATAAATACTAATTCAATTAAGTATTATATTCTCACAATGAAATTAAATTGTGGATTTGTAGGATTACCAAATGTGGGGAAATCAACCCTGTTTAATGCGCTAAGCAAAAATAATATTGCAGCAGAAAACTACCCTTTTTGTACAATAGAGCCAAATACTGGTATTGTTGAAGTTCCTGACACCAGACTTGATGATTTATCAAAAATTTTTAACCCAGAAAAAACCATTTACAACACAATAGAGTTTATTGATATTGCTGGGCTAGTAAAAAATGCGCACCAAGGAGAAGGTCTTGGAAATCAATTTTTATCTCAAATTCGATCTGTGAAAGTTATCATTCAAGTAGTTAGGTTTTTTTCTGATAAAAACATTACTCACGTTGAAAATCGTCTTGATCCACTTGATGATATGGAAATTATTAATACAGAGTTAGTCTTAGCTGATATGAAAACTGTAGAAAAGTCTTTAGAAAAAAATCAAAAAATACTGAATGCCAATAAACCGGAAGGTAAAATAGCTGAGTCTGCTCTCACTGGTCTTTTAGCTCACCTGAATGAAGGGTTAGCTGCAAGGTCATTTGAAAGAGACTCAAAACAGAATGATGTTATTAAAAACTTATTTCTTTTAACTGATAAACCGATGATCTATGTAGCTAATGTAGATGATCATTCTATTGATACTGATCAATTATCTAAGGCTAAACAGATTGCCGCTAACAACCTTTCGTCATTTGTAACAATCAATGGAAAGTTAGAATCAGAAATGGCAGATTTTGATGAAGAAGAAAAGATAATAATTTTGGAAGACTATAATTTAAAAGAAACAGGATTAACCACATTAATAAAAGAAGCATATAATACTCTTGGTCTTCAAACATTTTTTACGTGCGGTGAAATGGAGGTGCGTGGCTGGACAATTAATAAAGGTGAGAGCGCTGTAGCTGCTGCTGCTGAAATTCATACAGATTTTGCAACAAAATTTATTAAAGCAGAAATTTATACTTTTGATGACGCCATTAAACATCAAGATAATATTAAAGAATTGAAAACATTGGGTTTGGTGAAAAATGTTGGGAGAGATTATATTATGCAAGAAGGTGATGTTGCATATTTTATTAAAGGACAATGATGCAAAAAAAAATAAAGATTGGTGTTATAGGTGCAGGACATTTAGGTAAATATCATATTAATCATTTATCTAAACACGCCAACATTGATTTCATTGGCTTTTTCGATACTAATCAAGAAAGCGCGGCTAAAGTAGTAAAAGAATTTTCAGTTAAAAATTTTGAGGATATGGATGGTCTTATATCCTCTTCTGATGCATTACACATTGTTACACCTACAAATTTTCATCATGAAATTGCTATCAAATGCTTGCAAAACAATAAAGACATTTTTATTGAAAAACCCATAACAAGCAATACGGCGCAGGCTACAGAAATCATTGAATTAGCAGTTTCTAAAAAAAGTATTGTCCAGGTGGGACACATTGAAAGGTTTAATCCAACTATTAACAGGCTTATGGATATTGTTTCTGAACCTCACTATATAGAAATAGAAAGATTAGCTCCTTTTCAGGCAAGGGGAACTGAAGTTCCAGTAGTTCTGGATTTGATGGTTCATGATATTGATTTAATTATATCAATGGTAGATTCAAATATTGTAGATATTCATGCAAGTGGCGCTAAAATGATGAGCGAAACAGTAGATCTTGCTCATGCACATATTAAGTTTGAAAATGGTGTTGTTGCAAACTTAAAATCAAGTAGAATTGCTCAAAATTATGTCAGAAAAATTCGTACATATCAGAACAATCTTTACACTATTACAGATCTGATGATTCCTCAAATTGAGGTATATGGCCTTGAAAAAACTTCTATATTTTCTAATCAATGTATAGAAAAATCTATTGATACAGCCGGTGGAGCAAAAAATTTATTCTATGAAAAAATAATACCAGAAAAACACGATGCACTTTTAGCTGAAATAAATGATTTCATTAAATCTATAAATAGTCGGAATGCTCCAAAAGTTGATGGGAAACAAGGATTACAAGCACTAGAAATTGCTCTAGATATTGAAAATAAAATTATTAGCAATGGCCCATAAAAAAATAGTTCTTATTGCTGGAGAAGATTCGGGTGATTTACATGGTGCCGAGCTAATAAAGGCATTAAAAAATTTGAACACTAATTACGAGTTCTCTGGAATTGGTGGCGAAAAAATGATCCAACAAGGATTGGTGCCAATTGAACATATTAAAAATCTTAACGTTATTGGCCTTGTTGAAGTTCTAAAACATTATCCCAGAATTAAAAAAATTTTTAATAAAACCTTATCCTTTATTAAAAAAGTAAGGCCTGAAAAAGTTATTCTTATTGATTACCCTGGATTTAATTTAAAGTTAGCAGAAAAAATATCTAACCTAGGAATAGAGGTTTCCTATTTCATCCTACCCCAGGTTTGGGCTTGGAGAAGTTCTCGAGCGAAAATTTTAGAAAAAAATACTAATAAGCGCATTAGTATCATTCCTTTAGAAAAAGATTGGTTTAAAAAACGAGATATTAAAATTTCGTATGTTGGTAACCCGCTAATAGATCTTAAAAAGGTTAAGTCAGACAAAAGCGCTTTACATGCAAGGTATAATATTTTGCCAAATGATAAAATTGTGGTTTTAATGCCTGGTAGCAGAAAGTCTGAAATTCAAAGACATTGGCCTATTTTTTTACAAACACTAAATCTTATGCAAAAAAATTCACTTTATAACATAGTACCTATATTGCTAGAGGCCCCAAATGTTGAAATCAACAATATTCCTAACCATGTTATAGCCACTAAAGATTATCATCATGAAATTTTATCTATTGCAGATGCTGCAATTGTGTGTTCGGGTACAGCAACCCTTGAAACTGCAATTCTCGGCTGTCCAATGGTTGTTTGCTATCAATTATCTCCTATTACCTGGTTCTTGGCCCAAAGAATGTCATCTGTAAAGTATCTATCTTTAGTAAATCTTATTAGTGAAAAAGATGTGGTTAAAGAGTTATTACAAAACAATATGAGTGCTAAAAATATAGTGGAGGAAATTATTTATTTACTATCTGAACATGGTAAAAAAACTATAAAAAAAGATTATGCTTTGCTTGTGGATTCCTTAGAATCAAAAACAAGTGCATATCAAGAGGCTGCGAAATATATACTGCAATAAATTATGATATACAAAATCAAAACCTTTGTGGTAAAACTTATAATCCAATTTCTGTATGGGTTTAACAAATGGGAGATTTTGGGAGAAGAAAATATCACCAGCTTAGTAGATAAGAATCAATCTTTCATTCTGGTTACCTGGCATGGAAAAGTTTTGTCTGTTTTTAAATATTTTGCAAATAAAAATTATATCGGTCTTGCAAGCAAAAGCAAGGATGGTAGCTTAATTGCTGATGTGGCTATAAAAATGGGTTATAAACTTGTAAGAGGTTCAAGCGGAAAGGGTGGGAGTGAAGCTTATCAAGAGATGGTAGCATTGCTCAAAAATCCATCTGTTCGGCTAATTATTACTCCAGATGGCCCAACTGGACCTGAACATATTCCCAAGGCTGGTGCGGTGCGCTTAGCAAGAGAAAGTGGAGTGCCTATTATACCTGTTATTGGACATGTAGCAAAAAGCTGGAAGTTTAAAAATTGGCATACTTTTTATGTCAGTAAACCGTTCAGTAAAACAAAGCTAGTTATTGGAAGTCCATTATACTTTAACAAAGAACAATCGATTGATGAATGCTTAGGTGTTGTTAAAGAATCTCTAATGTTAACTGATGAAATGGCGTCTTCAGATGCGTAGCATTTTATCTATTTTTTTATTTTTTTTCCCTATACATCTTTTATTTATCAAAATAAAAAACTTTGCTTATGATAACAATGTACTAAAGCCCACTATTATAGATCGAACAGTTATTAGTGTTGGCAATATTTCACTTGGTGGGTCAGGTAAAACTCCTTTTACTATAGCATTATCTAATTTTTTATATAAAAAGGGTTTTTCTGTTGGTGTAATAACAAGGGGATATGGAAGAAAAAATAGTCATGATAGTTTTTTACTTGATCAACAGTCTTGGGAAGATTGCGGTGATGAAACTCTAGTGTTAAAAAATAATCTAGATCCATCAATACCTATTTATGTATCAAAAAATAAGATTTTTGCTGCTGAGACACTAGCGAAAATGGGCTGTGATATTATTATTCTAGATGATGCTTTTCAGCATCGTAAAATTTCTCGAGACATTGATATTGTTCTTTTAACTCCAGACGAATTAGTAAACAAAAATAAAAAAACATTCCCGTGGGGTTTGTTAAGAGAGCCGTTTTATAATATAAAGAGGGCTAATATGGTAATTACTACTAAAGAAAATTTATATAACGAAAAAAAATCAAAAAAATACTCTCTTTCTCTTAACACTAAGTTTCAAGATGAATTGTTATGTTCAATAAAAAACACTAATACAAACATCGAAAGTTTGTCAAAGATAAACAGCTTGTTGTCTATATGTGCAATTGGAAAGCCAGAGAGCTTTCATAATAGCTTAAGATCTCTAAAAATCAACCCCCTGAAAGATTTAACGTATTCTGATCATTATAATTTCACGAAAAAAGATGTGGACATAATTATAGATAAAATAAAAAAATATAGTATAAAGGGTATTGTATGTACAGAAAAGGATTGGGTAAAATTAATAAGTTTTCAGGATGAGATAGTAATTCCTATTTATGCTGTTAGGCTTAATTATAGCCTAAATAAAGATATTGAAAAGACTGTTTTACGTCTATTATAAATATTTTCTAGATTATTGACTTTGCATATGTTATAAGCTAAGTTTTTGAACATTTAACACATTAGGAGGATTTAAATGGTAGAATTATTTTTAGAAGGTGGTCCGTTTATGTGGCCAATTTTGTTACTTTTATTAGCAGGCTTAGGGTTAGTCGGAGAGCGTGCATATTCACTCAATCAATCTCAAGCAGATTCTGAAGGATTTATGGACGCATTAAGACAATCACTTAAATCTGGTGGTACAAAAAAAGCTTTGGGTGTTTGTGCAGATCATGATGGTCCAGTATCAAATATTTGTGAAGCTGGTTTATCTAGAGTTGGAAAAGGAAGTGATAGAGTAGAAAAAGCAATCGAGAATGCTGGATCTCTTGAGATGGCTTTCCTAGAAAAGAACATGGGTTGGTTAACAGCAATTATTGCTATTGCTCCAATGATGGGTTTCACAGGAACTGTAGCTGGTATGATTTTTGCATTTGATGCGATTGCGGCAGCAAATGATATTTCTCCGGCAGTAGTAGCTGTGGGTATTTCTCAAGCATTGTTAACAACAGCTTTTGGACTAATTGTTGCTATGATTATTCAAATCTGTCAAAATTTCTTCTCTTCCATGATTGATGGAATGGTTTTAGATATGGAAGAAAGATCAATTGAATTAACGGATCTCTTAAGAGACGCTAAATAGTTTAGATGGCTATAAGAGAGAGAAAAGCTAGAACTGGAGCTATCCCTGAAGGTGGGATGGCAGACATTGCCTTTTTATTATTGGTATTCTTCTTGGTCACTACAACCATTGATATGGATAAAGGGCTTGGAATTATTTTACCAGCTGAAGGACAAGAACTAGAAATCAATAAGAAAAATATTCTTAATTGCTTAATTAGTTCTTCTGGCGCTGTTTTGCTAGGCGGCGAGCCTGTGGAACTAAAGGATTTAAGCCGTAGGGTAAAAGAAGAGCTTAGGGAAAACGATAAATTAATTGTTTCAGTAAAAGCTCATGAAAAGGCTCAGTATGATGTATATATTGAAGTGTTAGATCAACTGAAGCTAGCAAAAGCTACTCGTATATCAATCGCGGAGACAGAATGAAATTTAGAAGAAAATCTGGTGTAGAATCAAAAATATCAACCTCCTCAATGCCGGATATCATTTTTATGCTTCTTATTTTCTTTATGGTAACAACTGTATTAAGAGAATATTCGGGATTACCAGTATCTTTGCCAAAAGCAGAGCGTATTGAAAAACTAGAGTCTAAAAGACATACATCAGATATTTGGGTATCAAAAGATGGTTTAATTTCTATTGAAGATAAGTTATTTAATAATGATGATGTTCGTCATATTATGTACGAAAAAAGAGCTGCTGACCCACAGTTAACAGTATCTCTAAAAGCAGATCAAGCTGCTCGTATGGAAGTAATTTCTGGCGTACATAACGAACTTAGAAAAGCTGATGCACTCAAGCTCAACTATTCAACAAAAGTAAAGGTGCCTAATTAATGGATTTTGATGCTATAAAAAAATTCTTTTCAAAAATTAGCCCCGTTTCTTGGACTGTTGATTTCTTATTAAGTCGTGCAAACCTAGCAAGTCATACTTTAAAACAAAAGTACTCTTCTGTTTTAAGGATAGGCGGTTTATTTGGTTGTATTTTTATGTTACTAGGGTTTTATAGTTTGCAGCGCTTCGAAAATGACATTGATATCGAAACAGAAGGTCAAATAATTATTGAAAATATTGAAATACCGGAGACGCAACAATTTGAAACGCCTCCACCTCCTGCTAGACCCTCTATACCAGTAGAGTCTGAAGATGATGATCTTGCAGATGACTTAACAATCGAGGAAACTGATTTAGATAATTTTGATGCTTGGGATGCACCACCCCCACCTCCTTCAGGACCACAAGTTAAGTTTATTCCTTATGACAAAGCGCCTGTACCGTTGATGCCAATTAGACCAGTATATCCAGATATTGCGCAAGAAGCAGGAATTGAAGGACAAGTTATTGTTCAATGTTTTATTGATAAAAAAGGGAAGGTAACAGAAACAATTATTCTTAAAGGAATTCCAAATACCGGTTTAAATGAATCAGCTATTGCTGCTCTTAGAAAAACAAGATTTAGGCCCGCCAAGCAAAGAGAAACGAAAGTTGGTGTATGGATTACAATTCCGATCAACTTTACTCTGCAGAACTAACTGTAATAGTTTTTAAAGTTTTATTACCAAAGCCAATTTCAACTTTATCTTTTGTTCGCAAACTACCTACTCCCCGAGGGGTTCCGGTAAAGATTATATCACCTTTCATCAATGGAATTTTATTAGACAAAAAATAAATTTGTTCTGCATAAGAAAATGTCATTTGTTTAAAATTTCCTTGCTGTTTTCTTTCGCCATTAAGATTCAACCAAAAATCTTCATTGATAGGTTTTGATAAAAAGTTTGAAACTACTGCCGCCCCTGAAAAAGACTTAGATAAAAGCCACGGTAATTTTTTGCTTTTAAGCTGGTTTTGATATTCCCTATCTGTTAAATCAATCCCTATAGCATATCCATCAATAAATGATCGTGAGTCTTGTAGGGATGTTCCTACTCCGTCCTTACCCACCAAAAGAACAATCTCTACTTCATAATCTATATTTCTGTTTTGCGGCATAAATATCTTTTGGGTTGTATTTAGCGATGGAAGTGATTTTTGAAAAAAGAATGGTTCTATTGGCTCGGTATTCCCTAGTTCTTCAGCATGCTCACTATAGTTCCGTCCAATACAATAGATGTTTTTTACTACTATATTCTCATTATTATCTTTTTGTATAGTATAATTTTTCAAAGTAATCCTATTTTTTCTTAATAAAACTACCAAGTTGAGCTTTAACAAATTCTCTATTCAAACGAGCTATATTTGTCTGTGATATTTCTTTTGGACATTCTGCGGAACAGGCCCCCGTGTTAGTACATGCTCCAAAACCTTCAGCGTCCATGGTTGCTACCATCTTATTTACTCTATCTGCCTGTTCTACTTCTCCTTGCGGTAAAAGAGCTAAATGTGATACTTTCGCTGAAGTAAATAGCATGGCTGATGAGTTTTTGCACGCAGCAACACATGCGCCACAGCCAATGCATGCTGCCGATAAAAATGCTTCGTCTGCATTACTTTTTTCAATTGGAATATAATTTGCTTCTTCTGCTTTACCGGTATCAACAGACACAAAGCCTGACGCAGAAATAATACGATCGAAAGATTTTCTGTCCACAGAGAGGTCTTTAATTACGCCAAATGATTTTGCTCTAAATGGTTCTAATAAAATATCGTCTTCATCGTTAAAAGATCTCATATGCAACTGACAAACTGTTGTGGCTTTTTGTGGGCCATGCGGTCTTCCGTTTATCATAAAACCACATGAACCGCATATTCCCTCTCTGCAGTCATGATCAAAAGCTACGGGATCCTTTTTTTCTTTAACTAGTTTATTGTTTAGAATATCTAGCATTTCTAAGAAAGAAATATTCGGATCTACGTTTTCTAGTCTATAGTCATGAAGCTTACCGTCTTTTTTATCTGATGGTTGTCTCCAAATTTTTAAATTAATATTCATTATTTATAGCTTCTGGTTTTTAATTTGACGTTCTTATATTTTAACTCTTCTTTAAAAAGGCTGGGCTTACCATTTTTATTATATCCCCACGCAGCAACATATTTAAAATCTTTATCATTTCTTTCTGCTTCATTCTCAGCTGTTTGGTATTCTTCTCTAAAATGTGCTCCACAAGATTCATTTCTATCTAGAGCATCATACGCCATTAATTCGGCGAGCTCTATAAAATCCTTTAATCTTAGTGCTTTTTCTAGCTCTTGATTCATGTCCTTGTCACTACCTGGAATAGATACATTTTTCCAAAACTTTTCTTTAATTTTTGGAATAGAATCAATGGCATGATTAAGCCCTTTTTTATCTCTTGCCATACCAACCTTGTCCCAAACTACCTTACCAAGCTCTCTATGAACCTCATCCACTACTAAATCTCCTTTAATAGACATAATTTTTTCAATATCTTTTTCTGTTTCTTCTACTGCATCTACAAATTCTTTTTGATCTGTTTTATTTGAAAAGTCTGGATTTTCTGTAGCTAAATAATCCATTATCGTGTGTGGTGCTACAAAGTAACCGTCTGCTAATCCCTGCATAAGTGCGCTTGCGCCTAAGCGGTTTGCTCCGTGGTCAGAAAAATTACTCTCCCCAATAGAGAAAAGTCCTGGAATAGTAGTCATAAGATTATAGTCTACCCACAGTCCTCCCATTGTATAGTGAACCGCTGGGTATATCTTCATCGGTGTTTTATATGGATTTTCGTCCGTAATGTTTTGATACATATCAAATAAATTTCCATATTTTTCTTTAATGAATTGCTCTCCCTTTTCTTTGATAGCTTTTTTAAAATCAAGATAAACAGCTACTCCTGTATTGCCCACTCCTTGACCGTTATCACAAACTTCCTTTGCTCTTCTACTAGCAACATCTCTGGGTACGAGATTACCAAACGCTGGATATATTCTTTCTAAATAATAATCTCTTTCTTCTTCCGGGATATCTACTGCTTTTCTGGTATCATTCTTTTTCTTTGGTACCCAAACTCTTCCATCGTTTCTTAAGCTTTCGCTCATTAAGGTAAGTTTAGATTGAAAATCATTTTTTACTGGAATACAAGTTGGATGTATTTGAGTAAAACTAGGGTTTGCGAACAACGCCCCCTTTCTGTGTGCTCTCCAATTTGCTGTTACGTTACTTGCCATAGCGTTTGTTGATAGATAATACACGTTGGAATATCCGCCGGTTGCAAGAATTACAACATCGGCTGAATGTGATTCAATTTTACCATTTAATAAATTTCTTGTAACAATACCCTTTGCTTTTCCATCGACGGTAACAATATCTAGCATGTCATGTCTAGGATAAAAAGATACTTTTCCTGAGTTCGTTTGTCTGCTTAGAGCAGAATATGCTCCCAATAATAATTGTTGTCCAGTTTGTCCTCTGGCATAAAATGTACGTGAAACCTGTACTCCGCCAAAAGATCTATTATCTAATAAACCGCCGTACTCTCTTGCAAAAGGAACCCCCTGTGCTACGCATTGATCAATAATATTAACGCTTAGCTCTGCAAGACGATAAACATTATCTTCTCTAGATCTAAAATCTCCCCCTTTAATGGTATCATAAAAAAGTCTCATCACGCTATCACCGTCTTGTTTATAGTTTTTTGCTGCGTTTATACCGCCCTGAGCTGCAATACTATGTGCTCTTCTAGGAGATTCGTGATATGAAAAAGCGTGAATATTAAATCCTTTTTCTGCTAACGTTGCTGCGGCAGAAGCTCCTGCTAAACCAGTCCCAATAATGATCACTTTATACTTATTTGCCTCTTCTGGGGTAAGCTTATTAAGTGTTTTTTTGTAATCTTCCCACTTGGTGTGAAGCTCTCCATTCGGAGCATTAGAGTTAAGTTTAAAATCGTTCATATTTATATAAGCCTTATGATAAAACCAAACCATAGTGGAATGGAAATAAATCCAAGAGGAATCCAAAACCAAAATATGATTGATACATTGTTATACAATTTTTCATATTCTGTTCCTACAATACCAAGTGTTTGCCCGGCAGAAGAAAATCCGTGCTTAAGATGATATCCAAGCAATGCGATAGCAACAATATAAAAAACTGAAAAAAATGGGTTTGCAAATCCTACCTCATTGCCCAAAACAACCTCATAATAGCTCATCCCTTGCATATCAAAATTAAATTTATACCAGAAAGTGGCCCAGTGTGTTACTAGAAATATAAAGATAAAACTTCCCGTAAATGCTGCATATCTAGCAGATGAAGACGTATTTTCTTTACTATATGAGTCTATATTTTTTTTGGCTTTTCTATTTTTCCACCATAATAATATTCCGCTATATGCATGACTTAAAACAAATGCTAATAAAAAAAATTCTGCAATTCTAATTAGGAATCCCAGCTTATGAAGTTTTTCAACATATCCGTTAAACGCTGCTTCGCTCACAAAAAGAAATAGGTTTCCAAATAGATGGAACGCCATAAAGAAAGATAGCAATAATCCTGTTATTGCCATTAAAATTTTTCTTCCAATTGAAGATGTTAATATTTGAAATATGGACATAAATTTACCTAGTGCTAAAGTCAATGTTATAACCCGTTTCGCTAAAGGTAAAGACAAAAAAAATATGGTAGATAATTTTAAAATTGCTGGTGGTCATAAAGATACAGTCGATTCTGCAAGCAATGTTTTAAAAGAAGGTGGTAATGCTTTTGATGCAGCAATTGCCGGCGTCTTTGCTTCTATGTCTTGTGAATATTTGTATACTGGTGCTGCAAGTGGTGGCGCAATGCTAGTAAAAAAGAACGGTTTCTCTGCTGATATAATAGATTTCTTTGTAGAAACGCCACCTATTGATTCTTCGAAAGTAAAAGATTTTAAAGCCATAAATGCCGATTTTGGCAATACAAAACAAGAATTTAACATTGGTGCTGGATCTGTGGGAATACCTGGAACTCTTCCTGGATTAATTCAGATACATAAAGAATATGGATCTTTACCTTTTTCGGTTTTAGTTGAACAAGCTATTGATCTTTCTAAAAAGGGATGTTTAGTATCAAAAAACCAAGAATATTTGTCAGAAGTATTGTTCCCTATAATATCCTCTTCTAAAGTATTAGAATCTCTGTTTATAAAAGATGGGTCTTTGTTAAAAGAGGGAGATTTATTCTTTAACACAGAATTTGCGTCGTTTTTAGATCAATTTCTTTATGAAGATGCAGCAACGTTTTATAAGCATGAAGTTTGTCCTCTTTTTTATAACTCATTTAAAGCGGGTGGTATTATTGAACTAAAAAATTTACAAGAGTATACACCTAAAAAAAGGGCGCCTCTTGAATTAAAGTATTGTGGTCATCAAATTTTTATGAATCCACAGCCATCAACAGGCGGTACATTAATTAATGCGGGCCTTAAGCAGCTAAGCGGGTTGGATGTCGTTTCTAAACAAGATATAGAGGGTGCTTTACATAAAATCAAAAATTTCAAAGATCAGGACATGGTTGGATCTACTACACACCTTAGTGTTATTGATAAAGAAAATAATGTTGCTTCCGTTACAACAACAAATGGGGTGGGCGCTGGTTTTACGGTTCCGGGAACCGGAATTATGCCCAACAACATGTTGGGTGAAAAACACTTAAATATGAACGGGTTTCATAACTGGAAATCTAGACAAAGAATACCAAGTAATATTTGTCCAACACTAATAATTGATAAAAACAATAATCTAACTACGCTAGGTTCTGCTGGGAGCAGTAGAATCATTTCTGCTACCATATCCGTAATAAGTAATTTGCTTCATAACGAAATGTCACTGAAAAGGTCTATTTCCAAATCAAGAATTCATCTTGAGGGGGATACTTTACACTGCGAACCAAGTGATAATCACCCAAAATATAAAACAAAAAATGTGGTCGTCTGGGGTGGAAAGAATATGTATTTTGGCGGGGTGAATGCTTGTAGCTCGTTTGAGTCTGTTGGCGATGAACGTAGAAGCGGAGTATCCGTTTAATAAATTATAACTTTTGGTAGAAAAGCCAAAAAGATCCCAGTATCAGACCCACTCCCTCTCTTTGATATTCCAACAACCCTGTCATCGTGCTGTCAGTCTGGTCATAGATAGATGTATCTAAAATCCCAGAAACAATTAAAGCTCCAAAGATAAAAAATATATTTCCGACAATTTTTTGAGCACTCAAAGGTAGTTTTTTCTTTGAAGTAAGCGGCATTATTGATATAACTAGGTAAGTAGGAAGCCAAATAAACCAATCGGGGTCATTAATATTTAATAGCCCAAAAATAAAGAACATTGCTGAACCTAACCAAATCATGTCTTACTACATAACCAAGAAAATAATTGGGTCATTTCTTTATTATTAAACATTATTTCTGGGTGCCACTGTACGCCTATAAAGTTCTTCCTATCTTTAATTTCTATCGCTTCTATTATACCGTCCTGTGCTGTTGCTGTAACAACGATATCTTTTCCCAAAGCATTAATACACTGGTGGTGGCTGCTTTTGACGTCTATACTCTTTTTATTAATAATTTTTGAAAGTATAGAATTTTGATGAGTAATAGTAATGGGATGAGTACTGGCTTCCCCATTGAAAACCCCATGATCAATATGATTTTTAACTAGTGTTGGAATATCTTCTAAGAGATTTCCTCCGTATATAACATTTACATGTTGAACTCCCGCACAAATTGCGAGAATTTTTTTGTCTTGCTTCATTCCCTCTAAAAAAAGCGCCCTATCAAAGCTTTCTCTACTTTCAGACATAACGTCTTCATCTAGTAGTTGTGGATTTGTTGATAAATACTTATTTGCTGGAATATCTGGGCCACCCACCATCAAAATTCCGTCTAGGTTTGATACTAAAGATTCTATTTTATTTAATTTTTCTGTGTGGTTGAGTGTGACTGGGCACGCATCGACATTCCAAACTGCTTGATAGTATGACTGTTTCGTAGCATTCCAGATAGAGCCCTTTCTCTCAATATCATAAGGATTGATTCCAATTAAAGCTTTTTTCAAAAGAACTCCTCTCTTAAAACTTATATTCGTTGAGCTTAGGAACTTTATTCATTAATTCTTTTAAAGTGCCTTCATAGTTCTTTTTATTATATCTAGCTTTCCATACTCCGGACGGCTCACCCTCTTTGAAGTTTCCACTTATAGTGGGGTTTTCTTGAGGAGCAACGTAGTTCCATACTCCAGTTTTTTTATTATTTTTGTATTGTCCTCTTCCATAAAAACGCGAACCAAAATCAATATCTGGTCCCTCTGTCCACTCTCCGGTTTTTACATCTTGCTCATATGTGCCGGATGCAATTTTTCTTGATTTCGTAATATTTGACTCTATAATACTATTATCTTCTTTTTTATAATGCGCCCAAACTCCTTCTTTTTTTCCAAACTGGTATGATCCAGTTTTTTTAAGAGCCAAAGAACCTTCTTTCATTATAAAATATTCTTTCCAATCACCGGTTTTAATACCCTCTTTATACGCTCCCTTTCCTCGGTTTGGAGAATATGGAGATAGATTGTGAAAAGGCCCGTTTAAAAGTCCATTAAGATAATTTTCTTTCCATCCCGTATCTTTTCCGCTTTCGTACCAAATCCATGTATCAATTTTTTTGCCTTCAGAATATTCGCCCTCACTAACTATCACTCCTTCTGGGTCCCAACTTTTCCATAATCCTGATTTTTTCCAGTTTTCATAGTTTCCAGCTTGTATAAGCGCTCGCGTGTTTGGGTCTCTTTCTTTCCATCTTCCTGCACCATCTTCAAAGGTGATTTCTCCTCTAGTAATTAGTCGCCCTTCATTATCTTTGCTCCAAGTCGTCCAAGTTCCAACAATTTTTCCATCTTCATATTTAATATATTCTAGTCTCTTATTTTTTTCTCTAGGCCCGGGGAATAAATATGTCACCTGCTCACCCTCTGGGACACCCTTAATATATTTAGCCTTTTTTTGTGTTCCTTTTTGAATATCTACTTCAAACCAATCCCCATCCTTAAGACCTTTTTTATATATCCCTACTAGCTCTCCATATTTATCTAATACATCTCCCGAAAAAACGCTGTCTGATTCTTTGTTATAAGCAAGACCATCCTCTTTAATAACTATTTGATCTTCATAAATTTCACCCGAACAAGAAATCATGAGTGCTGTGATAAATATTATAAATGTTTTTTTCATACCCTCTCCTTAAATTGATGCGGCTAATATTGGTTAAGCCGTAAAATTTTTAAACAGCATTAATGTATTCATTATGAACTTTAAACAAAAAATATATTTTTTTTCACAAACGAAAACTGACGGCGATCAATCTATGTCAGAAGTGTTGGGTGGAAAGGGTGCTAACATTGCTGAAATGTGCAAACTTGGTCTGCCCGTTCCTCCCGGATTTACTCTTGCAACTAGCCTATGTAATGATTTTTTAAAAAATAAAAAACTATCTATGGCTCTTAAAAAAAATGTAAAAAAATATATTACAAAAACTGAAAAAATAGTCGGTAGTTCATTTGGTGGAGAGAACCCCCTACTTTTATCTGTAAGGTCTGGCGCTCCTGTATCTATGCCTGGAATGATGGAAACTATTTTAAATATTGGTTTAACCTCTGAAACTCTTCCACATCTTATTTCCCGATCTGGAAGCGAAAGATTTGCTTATGACAGTTATCGCAGGCTAATTATGATGTATTCTGATGTTGTTATGGAAAAATCTTTACATCTCAACAAAACCAAAAAACCCGTTCGGATTAAAATGGAAAAACTTCTTTCACAAATGAAGAAAAAGTATAGTCATAAGAGCGATGCAACAGTATCAGCTGATCACTGGAAGGAACTAATATCACAATATCTAGACTTAGTTAAAAAGGACTTTGGGGTTGCATTTCCAGATGATCCATATGATCAACTATTTGGTGCAATTGGGGCGGTTTTTTCTAGCTGGAATGGTAAAAGAGCAAAAGAATATAGGGTGTTTGAAAACATACCTACAACAATGGGAACGGCAGTTAGTGTGCAGGCTATGGTTTTTGGAAATTTAGGTAAAAACTGTGGTACGGGAGTTGCATTTACAAGAAATCCGTCGAATGGAGAAAATGAGTTTTACGGTGAATGGCTTCAAAACGCTCAAGGCGAAGATGTTGTGGCTGGAATTCGCACACCGCATCCTATACTAGCTGATTCTGGTTCAAAACTAAGCCTTGAAAAGGTGATGCCAAAAGCATATAAACAGCTTGAACGCGTAAGAAAAAAACTAGAAAAACACTTTGATGAAATGCAAGATATTGAATTTACTATCCAGGATGAAAAATTGTGGATGCTTCAAACAAGGACCGCAAAAAGAACAGGAATTGCTGCAATTAAAATTGCCACAGATATGGTTCGCGAAAAACTGATTGATAAAAAAACAGCACTTTCTCGTATTCAACCAAACCAAATTTACGAAAGCCTTTTAAAAAACATAGAGCCAGATTCTTTAGTTGGAGTGTCTGCTGTTGGTAGTGGTTTGCCAGCTGGCCCCGGGGCCTCTTCAGGTGAAATAGTTTTTACAGCAGAAAAAGCTGAATTTTTAGGTAAAAAAGGGAAAAAAATTATTCTTCTCAGAGAAGAAACCTCACCTGAAGATATTCATGGTATGCACTATTCTGAAGGGATTTTAACTTCTCGCGGTGGCCTAACTAGCCATGCAGCTCTTGTTGCTAGGGGTTGGGGCAAAAGCTGTGTTGTTGGTTGTCAAACCCTACATATCAACAATAACCAACGATCTGGGTCCATTGGAGATATAAAAATAAAAGAAGGTGACTGGATAACTCTAAATGGGTCCACTGGAGAGATTTTTCTTGGTAAGATGTCTTTATTCCAAAATCCTATTGACGCATCGGGGCCGCTAACTGAATTGCTTTCTTGGGCGGATCAAATACGAAAATTAAAGATTAGAACTAATGCAGATACTCCAGAAGACTGTGAAAAAGCTTTAAGTTTTGGTGCTGAAGGCATTGGATTGTGCCGTACTGAACATATGTTTTTTGAGGAAACTCGCGTGCATGAGTTTAGAAAAATGATTTTGGCTGAGAATAAAAAATCTCGGGTTAAACACCTGACAAAGCTTCTACCTTATCAGACTAAAGACTTTTACAGCATTTTAAAGGTTATGAATGATAAACCTGTCACTGTTCGATTATTAGACCCCCCACTACATGAATTTATCAATATTGGTAACAAAGAACTGGAACATCTTGCTTTAGATTTAAAGAAATCTAAAGCCTCTATTTTATCAAGGATTGATTTCTTAAAGGAGTCAAATCCAATGTTGGGGCATCGTGGTTGTAGGTTGGGCATATCTTACCCCGAAATTACAGAAATGCAAGTTGAGGCTTTGTTGGAGGCAGCTTTAAAGCTTAAAAAAGAAGGTGGTAATCCAAATGTAGAGATTATGATCCCTTTGGTTTCACATGTTAACGAATTTGTTAATCAGAAGAATATTGTTTTGAGTGTTTTTGATAAACTTTCTCAGAAGCGCGGTCTAGATTTGAAATTTAAAATTGGAACTATGATTGAGGTTCCACGTGCTTGTCTTGTCGCAGAGGAAATAGCAAAACATGCTGATTTTTTTAGTTTTGGTACTAACGATCTTACACAAACAACTTTCGGGTTTAGCAGAGATGACACAAGTACTTTTTTTGAATCATATTTTCAAGAAAAGATTTTGCCTGTTGATCCATTTGAACAAATTGATAGGGGTGGTGTAGGTAAATTAATGCGTATCGCTGTGCAAGATGGAAGAAAAACAAAAAAATCTATCTCTATTGGAATCTGTGGTGAACATGGAGGGGAACCTAACAGTATTAGGTTCTGTAGTGATCTTGGTTTAAACTATGTTAGCTGTTCTCCGTTTAGGATACCTATTGCGAGACTAGCTGCAGCACAAGTGGAGTTGTAAAATGAAAGAAAAATTAGATATTATTGTATATGGATCTACGGGGTTTACAGGAAGTCTCTGCGTTAAATACTTGAAAGAAAACTATCCTGATATAAAATTTGGTATCGGTGGTAGAAACAAAGATAAGCTTCAGTCTGTTTGTGATAAACACTCTTTAGAGTGTAATATATTTATAGCAGATGGGGATGACTCAGAAGCTCTAGATAAAATAACTAGTAGCACTAGGGTTGTTATTTCTACGGCTGGTCCATTTCACAGATATGGATCTAAGATGGTTGCTTCTTGTGTTAAAAATGGGGCCCACTATGTTGACATTACTGGAGAAAATTTTTGGGTGAGAGAAATGATTGCTAAGCATCATGAAGAAGCAAAAAGAAAAGGTGTTCGTATAATTTCTGCTTGTGGTTATGACTCTGTACCATCTGATCTTGGGGTGTTTTTTGCTGTAAAATCATTTGGTGAACCGGTAAAATCTGTTTTTTCCTATCATACTTGGAAGGGTGAAGCTTCAGGCGGAACCATTGAAACGATGTTTGCTGCAAGAGATCTCAAGCTAGACAGATCATCTTTTGGTGCTTTTGCTTTAAATCCAAAAGATTCTGTTACTTCTTCACAAAAAAAACGTACCAGCGACAGGGTTGCTGTTGAAAAAAATGATACGATTAATGCATGGACCGGCCCTTTTGTAATGGCTATGGCCAATACGCGCGTTGTAAGAAGGGGGGCGGCTCTTTTAGCTGAGAATAACAATGGTTATGGTGAAAATTTTGTTTATAAAGAAAGCGCTTATTATTCTAAAAGACGTAGCGCCTATATTACAACTTTTATGTTATATCTTATGGGTTTTGTTATTGTTACTCCCCTTAGAAAGTTTGTTAGGCCTTTGTTAAAAAAACCTGGACAGGGCCCCAGTCAGTCTGTCATGGATGGTGGGTACTTTAAGTGTAAATTTGTCGTAACCGGAGAAAGTGGTCATCAAAAGATTTATAGTATGAGCGGTAGTGGAGATCCGGGATATAAGGTAACCTCTAAACTTGTTTGTGAAGGAGCTCTATCTCTATTAGGAGACCACAACAACCTTCCGGGTGGTGCTAATTACGGGGGTATTCTGACTGCATCTTCCGGCTTAGGCAGCGTTTTAATCGATAGACTTGAAAAGGCTGGAATTGCGTTTGAAGAAACCTCTTAATGCTTGTGTTTAGTAGAAATATAATTAAAATAAAAATTTTTGTGTTTTTACTTTTAGGTTTGGGCACACTACAAGCACAAAGCGGCTCTCAATATCAAGAACTTGTGCAACTCTTTGAAGAGTGGCGCGATTTTGAAACACCCCCAACGCTAAATGGAGCACCTGATTATACCAAAAAAAGATTTAATAAAGATCACAGAGCTTTTAAGTCTTTAACAATACGCTTGAACAAAATTAATTTTGATGATTGGAAAGCTGAACAACAAATAGATTGGCACGTAGTTAGGGCAGAAATGAATGGTTATGATTTTAACTATAGAGTTCTTAGACCGTGGGAAAGAGATCCGGCATTTTATCAAACTATTTGGACCTATAAAAGTGATGTGCCGGCACATGAAGGACCGACCAACCATGCTGTCCTGGAACTTTGGACTTATCGTTTTCCAATTACAGAAAAAGAGCAAGCTCGCCTTTCAGCAGAGCTGAGCGTTATCCCCCCACTACTTAAGCAAGCTAGAAAAAATTTAACAGGAAATGCGCGCGACCTGTGGATAGCAGGAATTAATAATTTTTATCAACAAAAGGTTCATTTAGAAGGATTGGTGGAAAAAATACCAAAAAATAACAAGGATCTACAAAATAGCTTGGTTGGAGCAATACGGGCAACCGGGTCTTTTATTTCTTGGTTGGAAGATCAGGCTAAATATAAAAGTGGGCCTTCTGGTATTGGAAAAGATAATTATACCTGGTATCAAAAAAATGTCCACCTAGTTCCTATTAGTTGGGAAGAAGAGGTTGGGTTACTTCAAAGAGAATTAGACCGTGCCTGGTCTTCGTTGATTCTAGAAGAAAAAAATAATGCCGGTCTTCCTCCGATGGTTGCAGCACAAACATCGGAAGAGTTTGACGCTATGGCAGAAGAGGGCGTTGTTAGATTTATGCGCTTCTTAGAAGAAAAAGAAATTATGCCCATTAAACCAAACATGGAGCCTGCTTTAAGAAAACATATGGGTTCATTTGTTCCAGAAGAAAGTAGAAATTTTTTTACTATAGGAATGCACTATGACCCAGTTCCGCTATACTCACACTTTTATCATTGGTTTGATTTAGCTCAAATGGAAGATGAACCACATGAAAGCCCTATTCGTAGAGGGCCGCTTCTATATAACATTTTTGATTCTAAAAGCGAGGGAATTGCAACGGGAGTAGAAGAAATGTTTATGCATGCCGGTCTTTACGAAGACAATCCTCGCTCTAAAGAAATTATATGGATTATGCTTGCTCAGAGAGCAGCGAGAGGGTTGGGATCTTTATATGCACATGCAAATATGATGAATATGGAGGAGGCTGGTGCCGTTCATGTTAAGTGGACTCCAAGGGGGTGGATGGAGCGTGAACCGCACTTATTAAAATTTGAACAACATCTTTATTTAAGGCAGCCCGGATATGGAACTTGCTATGTAACGGGAAAATATCTTGTAGAAAAAATGATAACCGATAGAGCGAGACAGCTGGAATCTGTTGGAGAGGTTTTTATAATGAAGGATTTTTTTGAGGCCTTCAACAATGCAGGAAATATACCAGCTGAATTAGTTCGCTGGGAAATAACTGGAGAAAAAACTATAGCCAGATAATAGTAATTCCTGGGTTTCTTCTGTTAAAATCTTCGTCGTCGCTTGTTAGAAATCCTGACCTCATATCAACGGCATCTTTATTAAACATGTCATAATCTTCACCATTAATCACGCCCTTAAATCTTCCTCTTTGTTCTTTTGCCCACCTTCTAACCTCCGAGGCAACCCTTCCACTTCCAAGACCGTGTATTATTTTTACAGCTGTAGTTTCTGAGTCAGATTTTGCTGTACTAATTGCCACTTCTAGGTCTGTAATAGCGTCACTGGCATTTTGTCCTGCGTGTCCTATATCTATTTCTTTTAACATATCTTTAAAATTGTCTATATTTGTTTTCCATGAATAGCGATTTAACTAAAATTAAAGCTCTTTTTAAATCTCAGCTAGAGAAACATTCAACTTTAGCAAAATCTACACATAGCGACAGAAAGCAAAAACTAAAAAGGTTATTAGATAATTTTATGGCCATGGAACAAGAAGCTGTGGATGCTCTTTCTCTTGACATGAAAAAAAGTCCAACTGAATCTATTATAAGTGAAGTTTTGGGTGTTAAGGCAGAGGCTGACTTTGCTATTAAAAATCTAAAAAAATGGATGAAATCTAAAAGGGTTCCTTCGCCATCTACAATTTTATTTACGTCTGGTTGGGTTCGTCCAGAACCAAAGGGCAGTATATTAATTCTTTCTCCTTGGAACTATCCTATCTTGTTATGTCTTAATCCGCTCATTGCAGCTATAGCCGCAGGAAACACGGCTATTATTAAACCTTCTGAGTTTACTCCAGCATCCGGGGCTTTTTTAAAAAAATTGATTGAGATGACGTTTGACAGCGACGAGGTTGCCGTTGTATTGGGAGATCAAAAAGCGGCTATTGAATTATTATCTCACCCCTTCAATCACGTTATGTTCACCGGCAGTCCGTCAACGGGAAAGCTTGTAATGTCTGCAGCGGCTAAACATCTGTCTGGTGTTACCCTAGAACTGGGAGGAAAGTCTCCTGTTCTTGTTGATGACAGTGCCAACATTTCTGAGGCCGCATGGAAGCTGGCTTTCTATAAGTTTGCCAACGCAGGACAAACATGTACTGCTCCAGATTATATCCTATGCCACAAAAGCAAGAAAGATGATCTGGTTTCGGGGCTAAAGGAAAACTTTAGAAAATTTTTTGAGGGAAATAACAATGGGCCCTCTCCCGACTACTGTCAAATTGTAAATGAAACACACTTTGATAGGATTGAGGGGTATTTAGAAGACGCCAAAGAGTTAGGTGCCACGGTAGCGGTTGGTGGTAGCACAGATAAAAATAATGGGTTTATTGCTCCAACAGTTCTTTGTGATGTTTCAATGGACTCTCTAGTTATGAAAGAGGAAATTTTTGGACCATTAATGCCAATTATTACATATAAAAATTTAGACGAAGCTATATCTTTTATTAACAAAAGAGATAAGCCCCTTGCTCTTTATTTGTTTAGTTATAACAAAAAAAACCAAAAAAGACTCACAGAAGAAACGTCAAGTGGTGCGCTGGTATTTAATGACTGTGTTATCCACCACACAAACCCAAACCTTCCTTTTGGCGGTATTAACAATAGCGGTCTTGGAAGCTATCATGGTAAATATGGCTTTGATGCTTTTTCTCATGAAAAGGCTATTTTAAAAAGTAGCGCTTGGTCTCCTTTTAAGCTAATGCTTCCGCCCTATACCAAAAGAAAACACGCCTTAGTTAATATGATAAAAAAACTCTCCTAGAGATTTCATTTCTAAAATCTATGACAGTGTTAGCATACTTGTCTGATCTATTATAGGTGCGAATACTTCTCCAGATTGGCGATCTAAAGGTAAAGTTGTGGTTATTTTCTGGATATCCATTTTCGGTTAAATAGTATGCTATACTCCCCAAAACATCTTCCCAGCTATATGGGTCTTTTTTATTGTCTCCACTATAGTCTATAGAAAGCTTATTAAAGCTAGACGGAATAAACTGTCCATATCCAAATGCTCCGGCATAAGAACCCTCTAGCTGAAATGGACTAATATTCTGTTCTTTTGTATATAATAATAAGTGGTAAAGCTCCTTTGTAGCCCAGGTAGAGCGCTTGGGTAGACTAACTATTTGTGTATACAGAGAATTAAACACCGTGTATTCCGCATACCTCTTACCATAGTTTGTTTCTATTCCAACGATTGAAACTAAAATAAGGGGGTCAATATCGAACTCTAACATAATTTTATTTAGGAGGTCTTTGTTTTGAAAATAAAAAACTACCCCCCTATCAAGCCTATCTTCGGTGAAAAAAATTCTTTTATACTCCTTATATGTCTTAATTTTTTCTGGCTTTTTATTAAACCTTTGAAGAATCGTGGGCTCTTGTTTCAAAAGAGGGCTTTCAAAAATTTCTCTAATCTCGCTGATACTATAATGATCTTGGATCTTAGTTTCATTGATCAACCTATTAAACGCTTTATAGTTTTCTCCAACCTCCTGAGCAAAAACCGAGGAAAAACAAAAATAAATATATAGTGTTGTTTTAATCGCTAATTTCATTGAGTTAAATTTAATAACATTGTTAAACTGGATATGAAAAAAAATAAATTTTTATTGTTAATGATTGCTCTTCTTTCGGTGAGCTCTGCGTCTTTAGTGGTACGAATGTTGCCAGACACTAATGCAATAACTATTGCTTTTTGGAGAATGTTTTTGGCTAGTATCATGGTCTTTACTGTTTCTTACAAGAATATCTTCTCTTTTGTTCCGGACAAAAAAATAATGTTGGCTGGGGTTTTTTTAGGTATACACTTTGCACTTTTTTTTAGGAGTGTTCAATTAACATCAATTGCGGAAGCTGCTCTTCTTGGAACTACGGCCCCAATATTTACCGAGCTTTATGCTATTATATTTCAAAAAAAACCAATTCTTCCTGTGGTAATTTTTGGACTATTTGTGGCATTTGTTGGTGCTGGTGTTCTGGTAAGTCAAAGTTCGTTTAGTGAAACGGGGGCGCTCGGAAATGTGTTAGCCATTTTATGCTCCATTGCCATTTCTTTTGTTTTGGTTGTTGGTAAAGATATTAGAAAGAGCGTTGGTTTATTTGAGTATACTCGCTGGCTGTTCTTCTTTGCTTCTTGTACCCTGTTTATTATTTCTTTAATTGCTAACGTTTCTATTTTTTCTTTTTCACCCGAAGACTTCCCGTGGTTTATTTTCTTGGCACTTGTTCCGACAATGGTTGGTCATAATATATTTTATTATTTAATCAAAACACTAAACACTACAACGGTTGCTGCTGTTCCGCTCGGTGAACCTATAATATCTTCGTTGGGAGCTTTAGCTCTTTTTGGTGAACCAATTGGTGTTGCGGTGGTAGTTGGCGGTGGGATTACTTTGCTTGGTGTTTTTTTGGTAGTGCGCTTTGGAGACTAAATTAGTGTTGCTCTGAAAGTCTTTCTTTCTTTTGTGTTGCTTCTCTTTTTTGTTGATCTAAATCCATTTTACGCAACCTAACAGACATTGGGGTTATTTCTACAAGCTCATCTTCTGATATAAACTCAATAGATTGGTCTAGTGAAAGCTCTCTCGGAGGTCTAACGGTTACTGTATTATCAGAACCCGAACTTCTCATGTTGGAAAGCTTCTTTTCTCTTGTAATGTTTAAGGCGAGGTCGTTGGTTTTGTTTCTTTCTCCAATGACCATTCCATCATACACCTCTGTTCCAACGCTAACAAAAAGCTCTCCTCTGTCTGCCATATTAATACAGGCATACGTTGTTACTTTGCCGTGCCTATCAGAAATTAGTGCGCCAGTATTTCTTTGAGGTATTCTACCAAACCAGGGGGCATATCCATCAAAAAGCTTGTTCATAATTCCTGCGCCTTTTGTGTCTGTAATAAATTGACTTCTAAAACCAATTAGCCCTCTAGAGGGTATAGAAAACTCTAATGAAACTCTACCAAAGCCATGGTTTTGTAGGTTTGTCATTCTTCCTTTTCTTGCAGAAAGTTTTTCTGTCAGGACTCCCACCTTATCTTCTGGAACATCTAAAAATACTTTTTCCATTGGCTCCATTACTTGGCCATTTTCTTCTCGAGTAATTACTTTGGGTTTTGAAACCATAAACTCATATCCCTCTCTTCTCATAGTTTCAATTAAAACCGCCATTTGTAACTCGCCCCTTCCTCGAACCTCATATGCATCTGTTCTGTCTGTTTTTAAAACCTGCAAAGAAACGTTACTTAAAATTTCTTCTTCCAACCTGTCGTTAATGTGCCTGGTTGTTAAATATTTTCCTTCCTTTCCTGCAAAAGGACTATTGTTTACATAAAACAACATAGAAACTGTTGGTTCGTCAATTTCAATTCTTGGAAGTGGTTCTGGATTTTCGTGGGAAGATATAGTGTCTCCGATTGTAATGTTTTCGATCCCAGCTACTGCAATAATATCTCCGGCTTCAAGTTTATCCACTTTGTTTTTTTTCAAACCCTTAAATGTATATAGGGCAGAAAACTTGTGTCCGGATGTGGTTTTTTCTTCTCCACACAATGAATAGCGCTTATTCATCTCTAACGTTCCATGATTAAGTCTTCCTATTGCAATTTGACCTACATAAGAATCATAATCTAGGTTTGTAATAAGAAATTGTGGGGTTTTTGCGTCATCTGCAATCGGTCCAGGTATGTTGGTTAAAATTGTGTTAAAAAGGGCGTCAAGCGTTTCTGACTTGTCCTCTAATTTAATGTGCGCAACTCCCTCTTTAGCGTTTGTATAAATAATAGGAAATTCAATTTGCTCGTCATTTGCATCTAAATCAATAAATAGGTCATAAACCTCGCTTACAACCTCGTCAATTCTGGCGTCTGGTCTATCAATTTTATTAATTACTAAAATAATTGGTATGTTTTTGTCAAGAGCCTTTTTCAAAACAAATCGTGTTTGTGGTAAGGGCCCCTCGCTTGCGTCTACTAATAACAGGGCTCCGTCAACTAGGTTTAAGCTTCTTTCAACCTCTCCACCAAAATCAGCGTGACCTGGCGTATCCATGATATTAATTTTGATATCCTTATAATATACTGCCGTATTTTTGGCTGTAATTGTAATTCCTCTTTCTTTTTCAAGATCCATTGAGTCCATAACTCTGTCTTGAAGCTCTTGGTGGGCTTTAAAGGTTCCGCTTTGTTGTAACATTCCATCTACCAGGGTTGTTTTTCCGTGATCTACGTGTGCTATAATCGCAATATTTCTGAAATTGTTTTTTCTCATTTTTGTATAATAATTTGGTTGGAATATAAAGCTAAATACGGCCTGGTCGCATATTTATTATACTTCCGCGTTAAACAGCCATTGGAGCTTTGATACTATCCATTGGGTCGTAGCTATTTAATTTAAACTCTTTTGGGTCTGTCATTACAACGTCGTCGATTGAGGAAAATTTTGGTATCGATATTGTTGGTGCCGGTTTTGGGGTGCGCTTGATTTGCTCTTTTACTTGATCAAAGTGATTCTTATAAATGTGGCTGTCTCCTCCTGTCCAAACGAAATCTCCCGGCTTCATGTTCAGTAGTTGGGCCATAATACAGGTTAAAAGGCTATATGATGCAATGTTAAAAGGAACACCCAAAAACATGTCTGCGCTTCGCTGGTACATTTGACAGCTCAGCTCTCCATCTTGTACGTGGAATTGAAACATTGTATGACAGGGAGGTAGTGCCATTTTATGAACTTCGCTTACATTCCAGGCGCTTACTATGTGCCTTCTACTATAGGGGTTGTCAGAAAGGTTTTTTAAAACTGTTGAAATTTGGTCGACGTGTTGGTTTTTATCTGTCCAACTTCTCCACTGGCTTCCATATACCGGCCCCAACTCTTTAATTGTTGGTGTGTTGTTATAGCCGAGAGCTTTGCCTTGTTTATCTGCATTTGCGGTCCAAATTGTTTTTTTGCCTACTAGCTCTTCTCGATCTTTGCCATAATGAATTTCTGCGAGCCTTCTTTCGTCTGTTCCGCCCTCTAAGAACCAGAGCAGCTCGCTAACCACGCTTTTCCATGCAAGTTTTTTTGTTGTTACTGCGGGGAAACTTTTACGCAGACTAAAGCGCATTTGATAACCAAAAACTCCTCGTGTGCCAACCCCCGTTCTATCTTTTCGATCTTTCCCGTTTTGTAAGATATACTCTAATGCACTAAGATATTGTTTCAACGTTATTCCTTTTTTTCCAAATTTGAAACTCTACAGCCCCATGGTCTTCTGTCCATGTTTTTTCAAAAATTTGTTCTATTTTTTTAAGAGGAAGAAATGTATCACAATTATAGTTTCCGGGGATTCTGCTTAAATAAAACTCATCAATAATTTCAAGTGTTTGGTTTATAATGTTTGGTCCGCCTATAATCCATGTGACTTTATTTTTGTTCTCTTCGTCAACTGCTTGTATTTTTTTAGCTAGTTCTCCTTCTATGTATTTGTGTGCACCTGGATAGTCCTTTTCTCTTGTGGTGACTAATACATTTACTCTTTTTGGTAGGGGGCCCGGCATAAAGGGATCGTCCCATGTAGTTGACCCCATAACAACAACGTTTTGGGTTGTGTTACTCTTAAACCATTTTAAGTCTTTTGAGTTTTTTGGCCATGGCATTGTGCCATCCTTACTCACCCCTCCAGAGCTATCGCATGCTAATATTGCCTTGATCAAATTAATTCCCGTTCATCGTTGTGTGTCTATTTTTTGATAGGTGTTCCTTTTTCATCTATAGAACCCGCTGCTACTTGATATATTTCATCAAAAATTATGTATTTCTTTATGGCTTTATTAACCTGCTCTAAGGTAACTCCGCTTACCTTTTCTGGGTAGCTATCTACATAACTAAGATCTCCCCAAACGTTTACAGCGCTCAAAATTCCACTTGAAAGGCCATATGTTGTGTCAAAACCAACCTGATATGAGCCCATTAGGGTTGATTTGGTAATATCTACCTCAGACTGCGTTACTCCGCCTTCTGCCCACCTTTTAACCTCTCTTAGTGTGGCTTTTTCTCCCTTTGCTAGTAGCTCCGGTGCAAATGTTCCACCAACCATCCAATAACCGTCGTTTTCGTTGTCAAAACCCATAATGGAAGAATTAATACCGTATGTTAACCCCTCTTTTACTCTCACTGTTTGCATAAGTCTGGCTGAAAAGTTTCCACCCAATATGTGTGTTGCAATATAAAGGGGCATATAGTCCTCATGAAACCTGTCGATTCCCAGCGGTGTTCCAACAATAAAGTCTGTGCTGGTTTTGTCTTTCATGGTAACATAGGCCTTACCTGCCGCTCTTTGTCCTGTTTGGTCTTCAGGTTTTTTTGAAAGGGGTGAGTTTTTCCACTCTCCAAATTCATTTTTTATTATGTTTGAAAGTTCTTTGTGGTCAACATCGCCAACAGCCACTATAACCATACCGCCCTTTCCATAATTTTTTGTATGATATTTTTTTAGGTCGTCAGATGTTGTTTTGGTGATATCTTCAATAGACCTGTCATTATCTTCTGGGGCATTTTGATGTCCTTCTGGATAAAAGCTTGCCAACATATTGCTAACCGCACTACCCCTTGTGCTTTCTTTTCGTTTTTTATAGCTAGTTATCATTCTTTTTTTTGTTTTTTCTAGATCTTCTTCGTTAAACGCCGGCTCTTGTAGTTGTTCTGAAAGCAACCCAAAGACCATTTCAAGGTCTGTTGAAAGGAATTTTGCATAAAAACTTACGTTTGATTTTCCGTTTCCAAAGCTTAGTCTTGCTCCAGCTTTTTCTAGTTGGTTGCTTATTTCAAACTTTGTTTTGCTTGCGGTTCCTTGGTCTAGCATTGAAGCAACTAAGTCTGGTACTCTTGAATTATTTTCATTTGCATAAACATCTCCACCTATAAAGCTACCATTGATTGTCACCACCCCCGATCCTCTTTTTAAGGTTAAGAGTCTTACGCCCTCTATCGGTTCAGAATCAACAACTTGGCCTGCTAGTCCGCCCCGGTCATCTTCTGAAAAATATTGTTTTTTGATTTCTACTAGTTCTTTTGCGCTAGTAGCTGGCTTTCCATCGGCTTGCGACCCTGCATTCTCTGGGATAAAATATCCCACCGTGCTTAAGTCTTCTAAGAAATATTTATTAACAATTTCTTTAATTGATTCGGTTGTTACTGAATTAACAAGATCTTCGTATCGGGTATATAGCGTCCAATCTCCAGAAGCTATTGCCTCGTTTAAGCTCCCAGCAACTGCCATACTACCATCTTGTCCAAACTTCATTGCTGCAATAAGCTGCGCCTTTGCCTTAGAAACCTCCTCTTCTGACACTCCATCTCTTTTAATGTTTTCATATTCAGCTACCAAAGCATCTTCTACCGTTTTATGTTCTACTCCCGGAGCTAAGTTTGCATATACTGCGAACAATCCTGGGTCTTTAAATAAAGAATCCCAAATAAAGATATTTGTTGTAAGTCCTTTGTCTGTAATATTTTTATAAAATCTACTGTTTTTTCCAGAAGATAAAATTGAGGATAAAACAATAAACGATGCTGCATCTTCGTGTGTAGCCGCCGGGCTTTTGTGAGCTAATCCAACTATTCCTTGTTGTCCCGCTCTTTTTAACGTCACCGTTCTTTGGCCTTCTTGGGCCGGCTCTGTTGTATAAACCTGGGGTATTTCTTTTGTGCTTTTTCTTATTCTGCCAAAGTGCTTTTTAATCATTTTAAGCACTTCAGTTGTTTCAAAATCTCCAACCACTGTTACCGTTGCGTTATTTGGCCAATAAAACGTATCGTAGAACTCTTTTAACCTTTCTATTGAAACATTTTCTATGTCGGCCTTCCAACCTATGGTTGAGTGGTGGTATGGGTGTGCGTGGTATGCTGTTGCCCAAATATGTTCATCTAACACGCCGGACGGGTTATTTTGCCCTCTTTCAAATTCATTTCTTACTACTGTCATTTCAGATTGTCTGTCTGCTTCTTTAATGTAGGCGTTTCTCATTCGATCGGCTTCAATTTCAATTGCAGTTTCTAGTTCTGAGCTGGGTAGGGTTTCATAATAGTTTGTTCTGTCTAGCCATGTGGTTGCGTTCATTCTAGCGCCCAAAGACTGTAGAAGTTGAAAAACTGAATTTCCCTTGTCTGTATTAAACTTTTTTGACCCCTTAAACATAAGGTGCTCTAACAGGTGTGTTGAACCAGTATAACCTATTGCTTCATTTCTTGATCCAACCTCGTATGTGACCATAAAGGTTGCTACTGGTGCACTGTGGTCTTCTTTTAGTAAAACCTTTAGTCCGTTTGATGTCATGTGATACTCTTTAATATCGCCCGACTCCTTAATATATTCATATCCATAGTGTTTTTCTTGAGACATTCCCGCTCCTACAATTAATAATAATATTAGTGTTATTTTCTTCATTTTTTTACCTACCTGTTTGTTGTGGCCTTCCTAAAGCCCAAAAAAAATTTTCTTTTTATCTCCAAGGAACAAACCTTGGAATTTTTGCCATATAATCTACATAGTCTTCTCCAAAAATACCAACAAGGTATTCTTCTTCTTTCTCCACAAGGTGTGACCAAAAAATATAGTGCGCAGGAAGGAAAAAAAGCAGCACAAAAGACTTATAAAATAATGCAACAATAATTGGGAGGTGAAAAATAACCACAGTATATATTGGGTGCCTAATAATTGCATATATTCCTTTTTTAGAAAATAACCCGCTGTGGTTTTTTGGCGCCAAACTAAATATAGACCAAAACAAAACAATAAAAAGCTCTGTAACGGTCAATGCAATTAATAGGTTGGTCCACCACTCCGAAATATCCATTTTTACAAAACCTATTTTATTTTCTGCTGTTATTATTAAAAAAGTACTTATAGCTGTTACTAACAGTCCAGTTGGTCCTACTTTCCGCGCGCGGTTATAATTTGAAGTATTAAGCCTGTTTTTAAGGTCGGGCATCTGTTTCTCTTTTTCCAAAAATTGCTGTTCCTACACGAACCATTGTGGATCCACTTTCAACCCCAAGCTCAAAGTCGCCACTCATACCCATTGAAATCTCAGTCATTTTTTTATCTTGAGGCAATCTTCTGTTTATTTTTGTAAACAGCTCTTTAAGAGAATTAAATGCTCTTTTTCTTTTGTTGTGGTCTGGTTTGGTTGGACCTATCGTCATTAATCCATCTATTTTTATGTTATTATGCTTAAAACACAATAACATTTCTTCGATGTCACAGCTTTTAAAACCCCCTTTTGTTTTTTCTTCGCTCGTATTAATTTGGATTAACACTCTTTGAATTTTTTTAATTGTGGATGCTGCGTTTGATATTTTTTTCGCTAACCTTGTAGAGTCAACAGAGTCTATTGTATCAAACAGTCTTATAGCTTTTTTAATTTTGTTAGACTGTAATTGACCTATAAGTCTTTTTTCAACGCTGTTTATTTGGGTAATTTTTGGGAACTTTAGCTCTGCTTCCTGAACCCTATTTTCACCAATTGAAACTATACCAGCTCCTATGGCTGTTGATATCTGTTCTGGAGATCTCGTTTTTGTTACGGCAACCAAAATCACTCTTTGATTTGGTTCTTTTTTTTTATTTATTTGATCTCTAACCTTCTTGAGGTTCTGGGCTATCTTTTGGTTCATCTGCGGTTTTTTCTTCCTCTGATATAATTCTCGTAATAGCAGAAACCTTAGTACCCTCTGCAAGCTTAATAAGCTTAACTCCTTGGGTTGCTCTTCCAATAGACCTTATTTGAGAAACTGGCATTCTAATCAAAACCCCATCATCTCTTATAATCATAAGGTCGTCTGTTCCAACAACCTCTTTAATTGTGATCATTTTTCCTATTTTGTCTGTTGTTTTCATTGTAAGAACGCCCTTACCGCCCCTTTTTTGTGCGCGGTATTGAATGATTTCTGTTCTTTTTCCAAAACCATTTTCTGTGGCAACCAACACGGTTCCCTCTCTTTTAATTAACAACATACCCACAACCTTGTCGTCAGAAGAACTTAACGTAATTCCTTTTACGCCCATTGTTTTTCTTCCGCTTGGCCTAATTTGTTCCTCTGAAAACCTAATAGACTTACCGTTTGTTGTTCCTAAAAGGATGTCGTTTTCACCGTTAGAAACTCTTGCCTCAATAAGGCTGTCGCCTTCTCTAATTTCTACAGCATAAATTCCTTTTTTTCTTGGGTTTGAGTAGGCTGAAAGTTTTGTTTTTTTAACAATTCCTTTTTCTGTTGCCATTACAACAAAATGATCGTCGTGAAACTGATCTTGTTTCACACCAATAAATGCGCTAACCTTTTCGTCTGGCTCACAACCAATAAGGTTAACAATTGCTCTTCCTTTTGCTGCTCTTCCACCCTCGGGTATATCATAAACCTTAACCCAATAACACTTTCCCTTGTCTGTAAAAAACAAAATATAGCTGTGTGTATTTTCTACAAACAGATGCTCTGTAAAATCTTCTTCTCTGGCCGTTTGTCCCTGGACTCCTCGACCACCCCTTCTTTGGCTTTTATATGTACTAACGCTTGTTCTTTTGATATACTGGTTGTGTGTAATAGTTAAAACCATATCTTCTTCTTTTATCATATCTTCAATATTTAAATCTGTGGCTTTGTCTATTATTTCCGTTCTTCTTTCTTCTCCATATTTTTCTTTAATTTCAAGAAGCTCGTCTTTTATTATTTCCATTCTTTTTGTTTTACTATCTAAAATACTTTTAAGCTCCGCCATGTATTGAATAATTTCTTTGTATTCTGATAATATTTTTTCGGTTTCAAGTCCGGTTAGTTTTTGCAGCTTCATATCTAATATCGCTTGCGCTTGCTTTTCAGATAAACCAAAACCCCCCATTAAACCGTTTCTTGCGGTTTCTGGATCCTTGCTTTTTTTAATTGTTTCTAAAATTTTATCAATACTATCTAGCGCAATTTTTAACCCCTCTAAAATGTGCGCTCTTGCCTCTGCCTTTCTTAAATCAAACTCAGTTCTCTTAACAACAATATCCTGTCTAAAAACCAGAAAAACATCTAATAGCTCTTTTAAAGACATAACTTTTGGGGCGCCATCTACAAGAGCTAATAAAATTATTCCAAAAGTATCTCTTAGTTGTGTTTGTTTGTACAGCTGGTTTAAAACCACCTCTGGAACCGCATCTCTTTTTGTTTCTATAACTATTCTCATTCCATCTTTATCTGATTCGTCTCTAAGCTCTGCTATTCCTTCTATTTTTTTATCTCTGGCTAGGTGTGCTATTTTTTCAATTAAATTTGCTTTGTTTACTTGGTAGGGAATTTCGGTTATAATTAAGGCGTCCCTTCCTTTACTGTTTGGTTCAACATGCGCAGTTCCTTGCATTTTAACCTTTCCTCGCCCTGTTGTATATGCGCTTTTTATCCCATCTAGGCCTAAGGCTTTTCCAGCTGTGGGAAAATCTGGCCCCTTAATGTGTTTCATTAGATCTTCAACCTGGCAGTCTGGGTTTTCTATAACCTCTATCAGGCCGCTAATAACTTCAGAAAGGTTGTGTGGTGGAATTTTAGTTGCCATACCAACTGCAATACCCTCAGATCCATTTACCAAAAGATTTGGAAACACCGCAGGCAAAACTGCTGGCTCTTTGAGGGTTTCATCAAAGTTGTTTGTCCACGCAACGGTTTCTTTGTCTAAATCCCTTAAAAGTTCTCCACCAATTTTTGACATTCTTGACTCTGTATATCTCATTGCCGCTGCTCTATCCCCGTCAACAGATCCAAAATTTCCTTGCCCCTGTACAAGTTGGTGTCTCATAGAAAATTCTTGTGCCATTCTAACCATAGCATCGTATATAGAGCTATCTCCGTGTGGGTGGTATTTACCCAAAACGTCCCCTACGACCCTTGCAGATTTTTTATATGGTCTATTCCAATAACAGCCAAGGTCATTCATTCCAAATAAAATTCTTCTGTGAACGGGTTTTAGCCCATCTCTTGCGTCTGGTAGTGCTCTCGACATAATTACCGACATTGAATAATTTAGGTAGCTCTCTTCCAGTTCTTTTAAAAGTTGTTTATCTATTATATTATCTCTTCCTAGGTCCATTTTATATATCTATGTTTGTAGCAAACTTAGCCTTTTCTGTTATAAATTTTCGTCTGTGTTCTACTTCTGTTCCCATCAACTCTCTAAACCTAACGTTTGTTTCCTCTTCTTGAATGTGATCAACCGTAACCTGCATTAAACTTCTCGTTTCTGCGTTCATTGTTGTGTCCCAAAGTTGCTCTGCGTTCATTTCTCCCAAACCTTTATATCTTTGGATGTTTATTTTTGCGCTTTCATTTTCCGACTCAAGCCTCTGAATAACAATGTCTCTTTCTGCGTCTGTATATGCATATCTTTCTTTTCTACCTTGTTTAATTTTGTAGAGTGGTGGCATTGCCATATAAACGAATCCTCCCTGTACCAAGCTTTTCATTTTTCTCCAGAAAAAGGTTAACAATAGCGTTCTAATATGACTACCATCAACGTCTGCATCTGTCATAATTACAACTTTATGGTATCTTAGTTTTTCAGGATTAAAACTGCTTGGATCTTCCTCGTCTTCACCAAAACCACACCCAAGGGCGGTAATAATAGATTGTATTTCATTGTTGGCTAAGAGTTTGTCCTCTCTCGCTTTTTCGGAATTAATAACTTTTCCTCTTAGGGGTAATATTGCCTGTGTTCTTCTATCTCTTCCCTGTTTTGCTGTTCCTCCAGCAGAATCTCCCTCAACTAAAAATATTTCACACTGCATTGGGTCTTTATTTGAACAATCAGCAAGTTTTCCCGGTAGCGTTGTTGATCCCAACCCAGACTTTTTTCTAACCAACTCTCTTGCTTTTTTTGCTGCAATTCTTGCTCTTGCTGCTTCAGCCGCTTTTTCAATAATTTTTTTACCAACTTTTGGGTTTTGCTCTAAAAAGGCTTGAATTCCGTCATACACAACATTGTCTACTAACCCTTTTACCTCACCGTTTCCTAGTTTTGTTTTTGTTTGTCCTTCAAACTGAGGCTCTTGGACCTTTACAGACAAAACCAATGTTAGTCCCTCTCTAAAGTCGTCTCCCGAAAGGCTAAATTTTTCGTTTTTCTTTGTTTTAATTAGGTCATTTTTATTTGCATAACTATTTAAGGCTCTTGTTAAGGCAGATCTAAGCCCAGACAGGTGTGTTCCACCCTCAACTGTATTAATATTATTTACGAATGAAAATATATTATTGTTATAGTTTGTGCTGTACCTTAGCGCCAAATCTACCGGAACTTCTATATCTTCTTTTGAAACAACAATAACCTCGTTGTGAATTAAGTCTTCTCCTCCATCTAAATATTTTACAAAATCAGACAGTCCCCCGGGAAAACAATAATCTACCGATGTATCTTCTACTTCGTTTTTAAGGGTTATTGATAAATTTTTGTTTAGATAAGCTAATTCTTTTAGTCTTCCCTTAATTGTGTCTTCTTGAAAACCTCTATGAGTAAAAATAGAGTGGTCTGGTTTAAAGGTAATAATTGTGCCTCTTTTTGAGCTTTTACCAATTTTTTCTACTGGGGTTGTGGCATGACCTATTTTATATTTTTGTTTATAGTGAAAACCATCTCTGTGAACCTCTGCTGTAAGGTCTTCGGCGAGAGCATTAACAACAGAAACTCCAACACCGTGTAGACCGCCTGAAACTTTATATGTATTTTTGTCAAATTTTCCTCCAGCGTGTAAAACAGTCATAACAACCTCGAGAGCTGGCTTCCCTTCTTCCTTATGTATTTCCACAGGAATACCTCTTCCATTATCTTCAATAGAAATTGTTCCATCTGCCTTAATTGTAACAATTATTTCTGTACAAAAACCTGCCAAAGCTTCATCAATACTATTATCAACTACTTCGCTTACTAGGTGATGATATCCTCTTTTACCAACGTCTCCAATATACATGGCTGGTCTTTTTCTTACGGCTTCTAACCCCTTTAATACAGATATTTTATCTGCACCATAATTGCTTTTATTGCTCATTTATCCTCACAGGCATTAATAAAATTGTTGTCTTTTGATCGTTTTCTTTTGGTAAAAAAAGTGTTGCTGAATTTGCATCTTTAAATGTAAAAAAAATATCTTCTGACGGATATTTTGAAACAGCTTCTTTTAAATATACCGCATTAAATCCTATAGCTAGTTCTCTACCCCTATATTCGGCAGACTTGACGGGTGCATATACTGTTTTACTCTCTGGTTGATTTACACTTTTAAAATAAACCTTTCCTTCAGAAAAATTTAAAGAAATTTGGTTTGTATTTTTATTTGTAGCAATAGATGCTGCTTTTATATTGTTTAGCATTTCTGATTTTTGTGCTGTTAACTCTTCTGTATTGCTTTCGGGAATTACGGCATTATAATTTGGAAATTTTTCATCTATTATTTTAGAATAAAAAACGTCCTTACCATTATTTGAGAAGACATAATCTTTACTAAATATTAATGATGTCTCTTTTTGCCCTTCAAGAAAGGTATTTAATATATTTAAATATTTTTTTGGAATAATATATCCCTGACTAATATTTGTGTCGTTTTGTCTGGTAATTTTCACCAACCTATGTCCATCTGTTGCAACAAAATCTATTTTTTCTTGATTAAAATTAAAATAAGCACCATTCAGGGCGGGTTTTGTTGGTTCTGCATTTATTGCATATAACAAAGAACTAATAATATTTTTTAATTTATCTGTTTCAATTGTAAATAATGCTTCATGTTTGTTTTCTGGTATTTCAGGATATTCTTGAAAAGGAACCGTTGGAATATCAAAAGATATACCTTTTTCAGATTTAATATTTATATGAGGGCCCGCAATATCTATATCAACTCTCCCTTCATCAATCACAGAAACTATATCATTTACCTCTGATGTGGGAAACAGCCCTTCACCATTTGTATTTACTGATGCTGTTATTTGGGTTTTGATCCCGACCTCCATATCTGTTGAATGCAAAGTAACGCCATGAGCCCCTGAAGATATATAAGTATAATTAACTAAAGGATTTTGAGATTTGACTTGTGTTGTTTTTGTTAGTTTTGAAAATGCTGATTGTAATTCTTTTTTTGTGGTTGAAATGTTCATATTTAGTTATCAATTATAAAAAGATAGTTAGTTTTTAACAAGTCTTAATTGGGTATACCTTATATAGGCTAATTAAAAGAAAATTGATTTTTGGGCTATTTTAATGAGTTTTACCTCTAAAAAAGAGATTATTATAATTAAGTATTTATATATATAAAAATAAACACTAATAATAATAACCTTAATATGTTAATAAAAAACTAAAAACGCCCTTTTATAGAGATAGATAATTTGATTTTTTTATCAACAAAACACATATAAAAATGTTAATAATGTGTTGAAAAAAAATAAAATATTTTTTTCTTATATTAATTTTTGATTTGTGGATAAGTGAGTGGATTTCTTTTTATATAAAATTTAAGCTTAATCTCTTCAATCCAGTTTGAGTACCAATCTGATTTTTTTTGGTTTAATGCCATTTGTTCAAGATCTAACCAATTTTTATCTAAACTAGCTGGACCGCCCTCTATTTTTTCATCAACCCAAACAATATGATAACCAAACCCCGTTAAAACCGGCGCACTTGGAGTATTGGGAGAAATGTTTTTTATAACATCAACAAGTTCCTTTACTTGATATTGATCTAAGTTTATCATTCCCATATATCCACCCTTTGGACCACTTGTTGTATCATCTGAAAATTCTTTTACCTTTAATATAAAATCATCTTTATTTTTTATTTCTTTAACTATAGAGGCAGTTTTTTTATATGTTAAATTTTTATCTTCCTCTGAAACATTAGCACTAATAAGTATGTGTCTAGCATTTACCTTTTCACCACTTCTTTGTAAAACCTCAATTAAATGATAACCAAATTGTGTTTTTATAGGCTCGCTCAAGACATTTGGGTCTAATGTAAAAACAGCCCTATCAAATTCTTGAACAAAAGTTCCTCTAGGAACATATCCTAAGTTACCTCCATTTTCCCCAGACTGTTTATCTTGAGAATATTTTTTTGCAGCCTCTTCAAAAGATAATCCATTAACAATTTCATTTCTGATATTTTGTATTTTAGTAAGAGCTTCTTGTAAGGATTTTTCGGAAGGTTTTATTTCAAGTAAAAGGTGTCTAGTTTTATATAGCGTTGGAAATGGACCAATACTATCTTTAAATGTATTATAGAAACTAATAACCTCTCCTCGGGTTATAGAAATACCTGAGGTTAAGCTACCCGTATATTTTTCAGCTAAAAGTTTACCCCTCATATCATCTCTATAAGATCTTTTAAAGTCAGATATTTTTCTTCCCAAAGCCATTTCAGCCTCTTCTTTTCCGCCCGCTTGAGATATTATATTTTCTATTTGCCTTTCCAGGGCTCTATCAATATCCTTATCTAAAACTTCAACAGAATCAACTTCAGCCATTTTTATAATCACTAGCTGTTCTATCATACTTTCAGAGGACTTTAATAATAAATTATTATACTCGGTGGGGTTGGTTGTTGGGTTTATTCTTTGCTCTGCAGCAAGAGCATTTGCAGCTAAAACAACATCACTTAAAAGAACTATTTTGCCCTCAACAACAGCAGAAACCTTATCAAGTAATATTTCTTCTTGTGAAAATGCAACACTAAACAATAATATTAATAATGTTTTTTTAATTTTAATCTCCATTTTTATGTTTCACGTGAAACGAACGCTTTAAATATACTAATAAAATAGATATATCTGTTGGTCTAATACCCGGTATTCTTTGTGCTTGACCTATTGTTTCCGGCAAAACAGACATAAGCTTTTCCCTTCCTTCGTTTGAAATGCTTTTTATTTTTTTATAATCAAAAGTTGAGGGAATAAACATCTCCTCATATATTTTAAGTTTTTCAATCTCTTCTTTTTGCCTATTTATATAACCACCATATTTAATAATTGTTTCCGCCTCAAATAAAATTTCTTCGGAATGAGAGGGGTATTTCTTTTTTATTTTTTTAAAAACAGGAAGATCAAAAACCCCTATTTTTACTTGGGGCCTCTTAAGCAGTTGAGAAATTTTAATGGGTTCGGTTATGTTATTTTCTCCAATAGAGGAAAGATGGCCGTTAATTTCTTTGGGCTCAATGTTTTCTTTTTCTAGCTGTAGTACAATATCTTGAGTTGCTTTGTTTTTTTTATCCAAATCTTTTAAGAGATTTTTTTCCAAAAGACCAAGCTTTGTTGAATATTTTAATAGTCTTTGATCTGCATTAGACGCTCTAAGTTGGAGCCTATATTCGGCTCGAGAAGTAAACATTCTATACGGTTCATTTGTATCTTTTAAAACTAAATCATCAATGAGAACGCCCATATAGGCGTCGTTTCTTTTTAATAGCAGGGGTGGAGCGCCAATAATTTTTTGAGCTGCATTTATTCCAGCTAACAAACCCTGGGCTGACGCCTCTTCATAGCCAGAGGTACCGTTTATTTGTCCAGCAAGAAAAAGCCCCGATATTCCCTTTGTTTCTAGTGAGGTTTTTAGCTGAGACGGAAAAAAGAAATCATATTCAATGGCATATCCAGGACGCAAAAACTCCACAGAGTTTAAGCCTTCAACCGACCTTAAACATTGGAGTTGAATTTTTTCCGGAAGACTCGTTGAAAAACCATTAACGTATATTTGTTTAGAATTTGTCCATTCTGGCTCTAGTTGAAGTATGTGACTAGGGTTTTGTGAAAACTTATATACCTTATCTTCTATTGATGGACAATATCTCGGCCCCGCAGCCATAGTTTCACCTGAATACATAGCAGACTTAGTTAAGTTTTCTAATATAAGTTCGTGAGTTGTTTGGTTTGTTCTAAAAGCAAAGCAGGGTTCGTCTTTTGGTAAAAACTTTTTGGTTTTATATGATAGAGCTTTTGGTTTTTTATCTCCATACCCAGCCAAACCAACAGACCAATCAACAGAAGATTTTTTTATTCGGGGTGGCGTACCTGTTTTTAATCGCCCAGCATTAAAACCAAAAGACAAGAGGGACTCGGTTATTCCCTCAGATCTTTTTTCGTCAAGCCTTCCAGCCTTAATTTTTTCTTCACCAATATGTATTAAACCATTTAAAAATGTACCGCACGTTAAAATTGCTGCTTTACAAAAAAGCTCTGACCCGTCGGAAAAAATAACAGAATTAACAGATCCCCCAACTTCATTTATTTTTATAACCTCACCCCCAATAACGCTCAAACCAACATCTTTTATATATTTTTGAACAACTTTTTCATATTTAATCTTATCTATTTGAGATCGGGGCGACCAAACAGAGCGGCCCTTAGAAAGGTTTAAAGTTTTGCTTTGAAGCGTTGCTTGGTCAGCAAAAAATCCCATAACACCACCCAGCACATCCAACTCTCTGACCATTTGCCCCTTAGCAAGGCCCCCAATAGCGGGATTACAAGACATTCTACCTATCGCTTTTATGTCCATAGAAACCAAAACAACATCTATCCCCAGTTTGTGTGCTACTAAGGCAGCTTCAATTCCTGCGTGGCCACCCCCAACAACAACCAAATCACACTTATTATTAATTCGTTTCACGTGAAACTATTTCCCAACACAAAATGAAGAAAAGACAGTGTTTAACACATCGTCTTTTGTTGTTTTATTTGTAATTTCATCTAAACAGAAAAGAGCTGCATTCAAGTCTTCAACAGCAAGCTCAAGCCCAGATGAGTCAAGTAGGGAGTTTTTAGCTGTTACTAGTTGTTTTTCAGTTGAAACCAAACATGACAACTGTCTTTGTGATGTTATAATAAATCCAAGATCGGAAAAGCCAGAAGAAACTCTTTTTAAAATAAGTTTTTTAAGTTTAGGTAAATTTTCACCAGTAAGAGCAGAAATAGATATATCATATTCTTTTCCATCCCAACCAAGATCCTTTTTATTGTGCACATATATAACGTTGTCGTTTTCAGACGACAAGACAGAGCCCGGCGCTCCTAAATATAAAACAAGATCCGCAGACAAAATTTCTTCATTGCTTTTTCTCACCCCAATTTTTTCAATAACATCTTTCGTTTTTCTGATTCCAGCGGTATCCTTCAAAACACAGGGCACACCGTCGATATTAATAGTGTTTTCTAACACATCTCTTGTTGTTCCTTCAACCTCGCTAACAATGGCCCTGTCCTTTTTTAACAATGCATTAAATAGGGTGGATTTGCCCGCGTTTGTTGGGCCGGCAAGAACAACCGTAGCTCCCGCAGTTAAAACGTTAACAGCATTAAAGCCCTCTATTGCAGAGCTTAGAGTGTTAACACAACTGTTTATAGTTTTTAAAGAATTTGATATGAGGTTTGGTTGAAGGTTTTCTTCAGATATGTCTAAATTAAATTCAATCTGACCAATTACTAAAATAATTTTATTTTTTATATTTAAAATGTTTTCAAGTAAAGAGCCGTTAAGGTTTTTATAGCTTAATTTTGCGCCTAAAATAGATTTTGAAGAAATAAGGGACGCCACAGATTCTGCCTGTGACATATCCATTTTCCCGTTTAGGTAGGCTCTTTTAGTAAACTCTCCCCCTGGAGCAGTTGTTGCGCCATAAGAACAGCAGAGAGCAATAGTTTTTTCAATAATAACAGGATTTCCGTGAAGGTTAATTTCGACAAGATCTTCGCCGGTATATGTGTTCGGAGCAAAAAGAAAATTTACCACAGCCTGGTCGTAAACAACTCCATCTACGTCAATAAGAGAAAAAAGAGAAGGGGAATTATGTTTATTTATCCTTGTTGGTTTTTTTATTAAAAGAGAGGTTATTTTGTGTGACTGATTTCCAGTAATGCGCACGACAGCAATACCACTAGAACCAAAGGGGGTTGAACACGCAACCACGGTGCCCATGTTATTTAGGCGGGGAAACTACCCCGCTCAATCCTCTTTGTTAATTATTTTTTGTTGAGCTATTTGCATTACATTAAAACATAAATAATAAAGATTTAGGCCCGACGGAAAACTATAAAAAAGAAAAAACATCATTCCAGGAAACATATATTTCATCATCTTTTGTGTGGCTTCTTGTGCGGGGTCACCGCCAGAGGGTTGGTTAGCCATACCCGCCTGCATTGTATAATACATGGACGCTGACATTAAAAAGGGTAGCACATTAAAAGGTATTTCCCCGATAAAAAACAGGGTGTCTGCCGCGGAAAGGTCGCTAATCCAAAAAACAAAAGATTCACCGCGAAACTCAATAGTGTTTCTAAACACCATAAAAACGGACATCAAGACAGGCATTTGTATTAACATTGGCAAACAGCCAGCAAGGGGGTTTATTTTGTTTTCTTGAAATAGGGCAGCAATTTTTTGCTGCTGGACGGTTGGGTTGTTTTTATATTTATTTTTAATATCATTTAGTAGAGGGTTTATTTCCTGCATTTTTTTAGAAGACCTCAATTGTTTGGCCATCAAAGGATATGTGACAGTTTTGATTAGTATCGCAAACAAAATCACCACAACACCATAGTTTGGTATTAGGCTATACATAAAGATCATAATACTATAAACCAACCAGGAAACAGAAGAAAGCCACTGCCAACCCAATATTTTTTCTTCAATACCAACACCCAGGTTGCTGATTTCTCCATATTCTAGGGGGCCAAAATACAAAGTTGTTTCTTCAAAATTTATATTTTGGTTTGTTATAATGTCGACAGCAATTCTGTCTCCAGAAGAATATTTTGCAATTTCAACAAAGTCGGTTTTTTGTGGAACAAAAAAGACACCAAAGTATTTTGTTCTATAGCCCGCAAAATCAGCAGGGCCGGTATATTGTTTTGAAGAGCGCTCTATTGTACCAGACGAAGACCCAAAAAGACCGGTAGACCCAGCCTTAAACGACTCTATGTCGCCGCCCTGTCCCACAAGACCCTCAAGAAACATACCATCTTGGGTAGGCTCTGTAAGGGGAAGTCCCCCAACCCAATCAAGTCTAAAATTTCCATCCAAAACATCATCCTTAATACCCCTTAGGTTTGTATTAACAACGACCTCATAGCTATTATAGAAAAAAGTTAGATCTTTTTGAACAAAACCTTCACCCACCTGTAATACATAAGAAAGAGTTTCTGTTGGGTTGTCCTCGTTAAGAATAACAGAGTTTTTACCATCAACAAACCAGGGTTTTGATTCAGACCAAAAGTCGTCTAGAAAAACTTCCTCACCGGATTGGTTTATATAAGAAACAAGAAGATTGTTTTTGTTTTCTTCGTCAATTAAATCTAGAAAACCTTCACCATCTTTGAGGTGTTTTGTAACCAAAAAAGAGCTAAGAGAGCCACCGTTTTTATTGCTAATTCCGGCAGTAAAAAGCGGGGTTTCTACAGTATAAACCCTTTTTAAAAGGTCTGAAGATTCCGGGGGGTTAACATAAGAAGCGGCCGGGCTCTTTTCCGTCTCCTGAAAGGCGTTCTCAACAGGAGAAACGCTTTCTGTTTCCTGGGGTTCAGGCGAAATAAAATCAAGATATGTTGGCCAAAATAAAAGGATTGCCCCGATTAAAATAAAACCAATGAGCGTTTTTTGATCCATACTACGAAGAAACAGTTAGTTTTTTACGACCCTTTTTTCTTCTCGCGGCCAATACTTTTTTTCCACCCACGTTAGAGTTTCTTTCCATAAAGCCGTGCTTGTTTTTTCTTTTCCTATTACTAGGTTGGTATGTTCTTTTCATAATGCTTTGTTGCCGAAATATAGCCCAATATTATTGTTTGTGAAACAATAAAAACTATCTTAAAAAAGAAGAAAGAGAAAGAAAAGTTCTGGTTATAGGTAAAAAAGAATGTTAATCTAGTGGAATACAATTTATTTTTTTTGTTAACAACTTGTGGATAACTATGGACTATAAAAAAATTTGGAATAAAACAAAAAAAGATCTCAAGGGAGTTTTGCCGGAGCATGGATATGAAGCCTGGATTGAAACATTGTCTCCTGTTGGCGCAACAAATAACATATTTATATTAGAAGCTCCAAACCAATTTGCTCACGACTGGATTATTAATAACTATCAAGACCTAATTGTTTCCTCGCTAAGGGAACATGAAGGGGGTTTAGATTTAAGGGTTGCCATTGCCCCACAATCACAGCAGAACGTGGTAGCAACCAGCCTGGCAAACAGTGAGCCCATCAAGCAAAGCAACGCAGGAAGAAGGCACAATATTAACGCAGGAAACACCTTTGATTCTTTTATAGAAGGACCAAACAGTATTTTTGCAAAAAATGCAGCCCTAAATGTTTCTAAAAATCCTGGGTCTAGTGACTTTAACCCGCTTATTATATATGGGGGGGTCGGGTTGGGGAAAACCCACCTACTTCACTCAATCGCAAACACGCTTATTAGGGGAAAAAAACAACTTAATGTTGTTTTGGCATCATCAGAAAAATTTACAAACGACTTTATTGCCAGTATCCAAGAAAATAGATCAATGGACTTCTCAAAGGTTTATAGAAAGGCAGACGTTCTGCTTATAGACGACATACAATTTTTCCAGGGCAAAGAACAAACACAGGAACAGTTTTTTCACACCTTTAACGACCTTTTTACGGCGGGAAAACAGATTGTTATGACAGCAGATAGATATCCGGGCGAAATGGTTGGCCTTCAGGACAGGCTTCTTTCTAGATTTGAGTCAGGTCTTCATGCAGATATTCAACCACCAGACTTTGAAACGAGGGTGGCGATACTGTCAAAAAAAGCACAACAAAATAATATAAAAATTTCCAGCGTTTTTTTAGAAAAGATAGCATCGCACGTTAGAACAAACATTAGAGACCTTGAAAGCTGTGTAACCAAAATTTTTGCACACGCAACATTTTCTGGAGAAGAAATCAGTGAGGCGCTAGTAGAGTCAATTATCAGAGAAAGGCTTGGAGATCAAGGGTATGGACAAGCAACAATGCAAGACGTAATTAGCGGGGTTTGTAGTATTTTTGCAGTAAGCCAAGAAGAAATTGTTGGTCAATCCCGAAGAAAAAATATAGCAGAAGCAAGGCAGGTGGCCGCATACCTGGCTAGAGAGGTGTTAGATATGCCCCTAAACGCAATAGGGCTGCACCTTGGAGGAAGAGACCATACAACAGTTATGCATTCTCATAAAAAAGTTACAGAACTCCTAAAAAAGGACGATAAATTTAAAAGACGTGTAGATATTATATATAATGAGTTAAATTTAAACTAGAATATTATAAAGGAACAAAAATGGCAAAAGGAACAGTAAACAAAGTAACACTAATTGGAAGATTGGGACAAGACCCAGAAATTAGATTTTCTGGTGACGGAAAAGCAATAGCATCGTTTAGCGTAGCAACCAACGAAAGTTGGAAAAACAAAAACGGAGAAATCCAAGAAAGAACAGAGTGGACAAAGTGCACGGCGTTTGGTGGAACAGCAGAAAAATATATCCAACCATACGTTAAAAAGGGAAGTTTAGTTTATATTGAGGGTTCTTTAAAGACAGATAAGTGGCAAGATAAAGACGGAAACGACAAATATTCAACGGGAGTGGTTTTAAATAATTTTGGTGGAATACAAATTTTAGGAGGCGGAGAAGGTGGGGGCTATGAAAGAGCCGGAGGTATGGATCAAACACCGAAAACCTCAGAAGAAAATACGAGCCAAGTTACAGAAGACGACCTTCCTTTCTAGTTTTTAAGCGTGAAAACATCAAAACCGAGAAGCCGAACAACTAGAACTGTTTTAAGTTATATTTCGGCATTCCTTTGTTTTTTTCTTGTTAAAATGAACGTGTCTGGCAAAGAGAACTTGCCTAAAAACGGCCCATACATCTTAGCACCAAACCATATTGACAACATAGACCCATTTCCTCTTTCAGCGGCAATGAAAAAACCAATTACCTACTTAATGGCGGAAGATCAAAACCCTCTAAAATGGTACGAGGCATGGGCCCCAACCTCTTATGGGGTTCTTTTAGTAAATAGAAAAAAAATACAGCCATCAACAATAAAGGCCCTACACAAACAAATTAAAAAAAATGAAATTGTGTGCATTTTTCCTGAAGGCACAGCGCTAAGCACGAAATTAAAAGAAGGAAAGAATGGAGCTTCATTCTTTGCGGTGCGCCACGAAATACCAATAATTCCAGTCGCAATTTTTGGAACAGAAAAAGTGCTCCCCGCACTAAAAAGGTTTAAAAGAACAAATATTAACATTACTTTTGGTAAACCAATATTTACTAGAGGCGAGGACAAGAAAAAACTTTCCGAGCTGACAAAAAAAACAATGAACGCAATTAGAAAAATGTTGCCCGAAGAGTATTGTTAAGAAGGAGAAAAAAATGATTTATAACTTAGAAATATCAGCAAACCTAGCTTTTGACCTACTACGAATTTTATTGGCCGTTTCGCTTTTTTTTGTTTGGGTTGTTAGGTACGACAATATCATAAAAGAATTTAGAGATGACTATGATTTACCGGATTGGCTTCGAGACTTAGTGGGAATAATTAAACTATCATGTGCGGGTATGATATTAACCAACGATACACAGCTACAAATAGTTGCACTGATGTCAATAGCCTTTTTAATGTGTGCTGCTGTTGCAACCCACATAAGAGTTAAAAATCCTCCACACAAAATGCTACCCGCCATAACACTACTGCTGGTTTGTTTGGCTATGTTGTTTTTAGTTTTTTAATTGTTAAGAAAAACAACCTTACCCAAAACTTTTCGTTTTGCTATATCTTCAATAGAAGAAACCGCGTCCTTCATGGGAACGGTTTTAGATATAAAGGGATTAATTTTACCCTCAGCTAATAAAGCCCCTATTTTCTTTAGGTTTTTAGCGTGAACAACAGGCTCTTCTTTTTGAAAGCGCCCAATAAATACACCCGAAACAGCGCAACCCTTTAAGAGCATCAAATTAGCTGGAAAGGATGGAATTTTTCCTGCAGCAAAACCCACCACCAAGTATGTTCCTTTCCAACCAATAGATCTTAGAGCTGGCTCTGAAAAACAATCGCCCACCGGATCATAAATAATTGAATACCCACCTTTTTTACTTTTAGATTTTAATTCTCTCGTAAAAGCCATCTGGTCTTCTTTATCTAGTTTTTCACGTCCATATACAACAACGTCATCAGCCCCATACCTAACACAAACCTCAGCTTTTTCTTTATTAGAGACGGCCGCCACAACGCGCGCGCCATATGCTTTAGCTATATCTACCGCAGCTAAACCAACACCACCGGCAGCGCCCAACACTAACACCTCATCCTTTTCGCTAATATTTGCTCTTTGTAACAGGGCGTGTAAGCTTGTGCCATAAACCATAAAAACCCCCGCAGCAATATGATGAGGAAAAGACCGCGGAATAGGAAATGCAAACATTTCATGTATTACAATCTTTTCTGCAAAAGCCCCAAAACCCTTAAAAAAAACTACATTGTCACCAACCTTTAAAGAAGAAACATTTTTCCCGACAGAGCTAACAGTCCCAGCCCCCTCATGTCCCGGGGAAAAGGGTAGGTTGGGTTTAAACTGATATAGACCTTGAACAATTAAGTTGTCGGGATAGTTAAGGCCAGCTGCTTTTATATCAACAACTATTTCGTTAGGACCAGCAACAGGATCTGCGGTTTCCTCCCAAGATAGATTAGATACAGGACCAAACTCTTTACATAATAGCGCTTTCATACAACTCCTTTTTAGTGTTTAAAAACTCTCGTACCTGTAAAAACCATTGAAATTTTATATTCATTGCAGGCGTCTATAACTTCACCGTCTTTAATTGAGCCGCCCGGCTGTATAATAGACTTTATTTTATATTTTTTCATCAAATCAACAGAATCTCTAAATGGAAAAAAGGCATCAGATGCAAGAACGGCCCCAGAGGGAACCCGCACTTTTGTTAGTGCATATTTTACAGCATCAACCCTGCTTGTTTGCCCCCCAGAAATGCTAATTATTTTTTTATTATGCGCAACAACAATAGCGTTTGACTTTGCATGTTTCACCGCCTTCCACGCAAGGTCAAGAGTTATAAGTTCGGACTTTGTTGGTATTTTTTTGGTAACAGTTTTTAACGTTGAGACATCTACCGTTGAAAGGTCTGTGTCTTGAACTACCCACCCACCAGCAATCTCTTTTCCAAGATTTTTTTTGGGCTTGTATTTCCCCATTGAAAGCACACGAAGATTTTTCTTTTTTGCAAAAATAGACAATGCACCACTGTCAAAGCTTGGTGCAATAATTATTTCAAAAAAAATCTTATTTAATTCTTTTGCTGTAGCCACATCACACCTTTTATTCATTGCAATGACCCCACCAAAAGCCGAAAGAGGGTCTACTTTTAGTGCGTTAACAAATGCCAATTTTGATGTTTTGGCAGAACCAATGCCGCACGGCGACCCATGTTTTACAATAACACAGGAAGGTTCTTCAAATTCATGAAGACATAAAAGCGCCGCTTCACCATCTAAGAAGTTATTATAGGACATTTCCTTGCCCTGAATCTGTTTTGCTTGTGGCAGACCAAAAGAGCCATGTTTATCATTTAAAACAAAAGCTTTTTGGTGTGGATTCTCACCATATCGTAAATGTATAGCAGAGCTTTGAAGCTCTGTAGAAATGGCACGATCATAAGAAGCACAATGATCAAAAGCTTTTCCTGCCAGAGAAAGGCGTTTACTTTCATTTATGCCACCACCCCTAATTGAATTTTGTATACTTTTATAATCTCTGGGATCAATGATAACCGTCACCCATTTATTGTTTTTAGCGGCCGCCCTGATCATGGTTGGCCCACCAATATCAATATTTTCTATTTTTTCTGACATCGTAGATTCTGGATTTTTAGCGACCTTTTGAAATGGGTATAGATTACAAACAACCATATCAATCCACAAAATTTTGTTTGTTTTTGCTTCTTGCTGGTCCCTGTCTCTTTTTCCTAAAATACCACCAGCAATATTTGGATGAATCGACTTCACGCGCCCATCAAATATTTCTGGAAACCTGGTTAATGATGAAACAGACCTAACTTTCACCCCATTTTGTTTTAATATTTTTGCTGTTCCTCCTGTAGCTATAATTTTAACACATTGCTTTTGTAGAAACCGAGCAAACGGAACGATACCAGTCTTGTCTGAAACGGAAAGCAGGACCGTTTTTGGAATAATTTTATTTGATAAACCCATTATAGTTCTGGAAGTTCGGGGCCCTTTTTATTTACCAGTTTATCTCTATAGGCAAGAGCCACAAGAGCCAGCGATAAAAGAGTAATAGATGCTGACAAATATAGAGAATCTAACCCCTCAACAGTGTCAAAAGAAATATGTCTCGCCAAAGCAAACATCCCAATGTATAAAGGATATCTTACCGGAATTTTTCCCGTTGAAAAGAAGATGTTTACCATTTGCATAATTTCAAGATATATAAAAAGCATCAATACGTTTTGAACCTTTATAACCCCAGAAGAAATAGCATAGTTAATTTCATACCCACAAAGAAATAACACCATTCCCAAAATAACAAGGTGTAACGCTTTTTCTACCAAAGAAGTTAATTGATATATTGTATTATTCATTTTTACCCCACGATTTAATTGACTCTATAAATGCCTCACCCTCAAGCTGCTGAACCCGCACTTTTAGGCTTTCAACAGTGTCGTTTTCTAAAACGCTACATTTTTTTTGCACCAAAATTGGGCCTTTATCTACCTCAGAAGTAACCAGGTGAATTGTGCACCCGGTTTCTTTGTCTTTATTTTTTAAGACAGCCTCATGAACATCCTTGTTCATCCCCCCTGCATATTTTGGCAATAAAGACGGATGAACGTTTAATATTTTTTTGTTCCACTTTTTAATAAAGGGCTTTGATAATATTCTCATAAAGCCAACAAGCAAAACCAAATCTACCTCTTTTTCAAGCAACTTATTACTGATTTGTTGATCAAACTCTTCCCTGTGCCTGTTTTTGTGCTCAATAATTGAAAAATCAACCCCATACTTTTTTGCTTTATCAAGTATAAGGGCACTCCTATTATTAGTAATAATAATTTCAATTGAGGCATCCAACTTTCCAGAAAGAATAGCTTCTGCAATAGGAACTACGTCGCTTCCGTTTGTTGAGCCCAATATGCCAATTTTAATCATCCCAACAACTCTTTCATGTTTCTTATACGATGATTAATTAGTTTGTTTGTCCCTACGTCTTTTCGGTGGAAAAGTTTTCCTTTGACCTCGCAAATACCCTTTTCAGCAATCTGTTCTGCCACATTAATTTCTTTGTTTATTCCAACAAAAGCCGCAGTCCTTGATCCCGTTGCCATAATTTTGCCTTTTGTTTTTTGAACAGCGGCAAGATATAGGTTGTTTTCACGCGGGTTGCACTTCACCTCAAAGTTTTTACTCGGATTGTTTGGGTAGCCATTAGGTACTGCATATTTACAGACAGTGGCTTCATTTTTAAAGCTAATTTTTAAGTTAGCAATAGAGCCAGAAACAATAGCGTTGCATATATCAAGAAAATCTGTCTCTAATATACTCAACACATTCATCGCCTCTGGGTCGCCAAACCTTGCATTATATTCGATAACCTTTACACCGCTTTTTGTTAACATAAAGCCCCCATATAAAATACCACGAAACCGCTGCCCGGTTTGTTTGTAGAGTTCTAGGGCGACGCGCTCATTTGTTTGTTGAGCTTCAAGCACATCCTTTTCTGAAAGAAAGGGCAGACTGTGATTAGCAAAAGAGTATGTCCCCATTCCACCAGTGTTAGGTCCAACATCCCCGTCAAAAGCTCTTTTATGATCTTGAACAAGGGGCATGTGAGCACAGGTTGTTCCATCGCAAAAGCTCATTAAAGAAAATTCCTCCCCTAAAAATTTTTCTTCAACTAAAAACGTCCCACCACCACTCACTATAGAGCTAGCATAAGCAAGCGACTCTTCAATCGAATGAAGATGTTCGCCAGAAATCTTCACACCCTTTCCACCCATTAAACCATCATATTTAATAACATATTCTTCGTTTAGATGTCGTAAAAAATCCTCAACACCATCAACAGTAACAAACTCTTTTCTTTCGGGGTTCATTTCTGCAGAACAGAGGTCCAAAATATTTCTAGCAAACGCCTTACTGGTTTCAATCTTTGCCACGCCCCTTTTCGGCCCAACACAAGGAATCCCAATTTTTTCTAGTGCATCTACAAGGCCGGCCTCAAGGGGGTTTTCTGGACCAATAATAGCAAGATCAATAGAAAGATTTTTAATTAATTCTAATACGCTTGAAACTTCACTTGGAGACTGCTCAAAATATAGTTTAGATAAGTTTTTGATTTGTGGGTTGGTAGTAGAGGCAATACAATAAAGGAGAGTGGAAGAAGAGCTTTCTTTAATCTTTCTAGCTATGGCAACCTCCCTTGCGCCGGAACCAATTAAGAGCAATCCAATCATTGCTTTTTAGAGCTATCTATCCTACTATTTTCAAGGTGCTTTAAAAAATCTTTTGTTACACTTCCCGCACAATACTCGCCCGTGAACACAGAGTCTTCAAAGCGTTTAATTTTTTTGTTTCCGATATGAGCTGAAAGCTTTAAGTCTTCGAGGTTTTGATAGATTAGCGTGTCGGCACCAATAAATCTTTCTACCTGCTTTACTGTTCTGTTGTGAGCCACAAGCTCTTTTGTTGCGGGCATATCAATACCATAAACATTTTGGTATCTAATGGGGGGAGCCGCAGAAGCAAAAAAAACCTTCTTTGCACCATTGTTTCTTACCATTTCAATAATTTTTTTAGAGGTATTGCCCCTTACAATAGAGTCATCTACAAGTAAAACATTTTTATTTTTAAACTCTATTTCAATGGGACTTAATTTGTGGGCTACAGATCTTTTACGAATGCTTTGTCCAGGCATAATGAAGGTTCTTCCTATATATCTATTTTTGATAAAACCTTCACGATATTTGATATCTAACTTATGAGCAACCTGCATTGCAGATGTTCTGCTTGTGTCGGGAATAGGTATAACAACATCTATGTCTAGATGGCCATATTCTTTTAAGATCTTATCACCTAAATAGTCACCCATTCTTAAGCGAGACTTGTGTACAGAAATAGAATCTATGGTTGAGTCGGGTCTTGAAAAATAGACAAACTCAAATAGGCAGGGTGTATGGTCAGATTTTTTATAACACTGTTTTTTTAATAACTCACCAGATTCAGAAATAATAATTGCTTCACCCGGCTTAACGTCTCTTTCAAAGGAATAACCCAAAGCGCTTAGGGCGGCGCTTTCCGACGCAACCATATAAGAACTACCGCTTTTACCAATAACCAAAGGACGAATTCCGTTTGGATCTCTGAATGCGACAATACCGACCCCAGCAACAATCATTGCTACAGCATACCCACCTTCACACTGTCGATATACATTTTTTAGTGCAGAAAAAACATGAGAATAATTCAGGGTCCTAAAATTTGTTTTATAAAGTTCATATGAAAAAAGATTTAACAAAACCTCAGAGTCAGATCGAGTATTAAATTGACAAAAGTGTGTTTTTAAAAGATCTGCTTTAATTTTTTCACTGTTTGTAAGGGTTCCATTGTGAGCAAGAGAAATATTAACAGGGTTTGCAGAATAAAATGGCTGAGCTTCGCTTGCATCTGAACACCCAGCAGTGGGGTAGCGCACATGACCCACACCTATGTTTCCTTCTAAGCTCAAAGATTCGTTGGTTTTAAAAACCTCCGTTACAACACCAACCTCTTTATGTAAAGACATTTTAGATTTATCCCAAGTAGCAATACCCGCAGCATCTTGCCCGCGGTGTTGAACCTGTATTAGTGCGTCATATATGTCACCAGCAACATCTTCTTTTTTATGATATATCCCAATAATTCCACACATATATTAATATCGCCTTAAAATCTTTTTAATTTCACCAACATAGGTTGATGGGGTTAGACACAACAAAGCTTTTTTATCTTTTTCTGGAATATCTAAGGACTCGACTAGGGATAAATATGTGTCTTGATTTAAAGGTAAGCCCCTAGTCAATTTCTTTATTTTATTATAAGCCATCTTATCACCAGACTTTCTCAAAATGGTTTGAACCGCTTCAGCCAATATGCTCCACTGATTCTCTAATTCAGAAGAAAGCTGATCTTTGTTTGGTTGAATTCTATTTAGTCCATTAATAATGTTTTTATATGCTAACAAAGAGTGTCCAAAAGCAACACCAACATTTCTAAAAAGTGTACTGCCGCTTAAATCTCTTTGAAGCCTAGACCTTGAAAGCCTTGATGCTAAAAAAACAAAACTGGCGTTAGAGAGTTCCAGATTTCCTTCTGCATTTTCAAAAGAGATAGGATTAATTTTGTGTGGCATCGTACTAGACCCCACCTCTCCAGGTTTATTAATTTGAGTAAAAATATTTCTACTTATATAAAGCCAAACATCAACACACATATCTGTTAAAATATTATTAACTCGAACAAAAGCATGCAAAAGTTCCGCCATAGAATCATTTGGTTCAATTTGTGTAGTAATTGGATTGTTTTTTAAACCTAAGTCCCTAATAAATTTTTCAGAAAAACTAGTCCAAGACTCTTTGGGAAAGGCTATTTTATGTGCAGCAAAAGTTCCAGTAGCGCCAGAAAATTTAGCGAGCAACCTATGTTTTTTTATATGTGTAATTTGTCTTTCTAGCCTGCTGTGGAAAACCGCCATTTCTTTGCCCAGTGTTGTCGTTGTAGCGGGTTGGCCATGAGTTAATGACAGCATTGGCATGTCTTTTGTTTTGCTTACCAACAACATTAAAAGAGAGGATAGTTGATTTAAGCTATCTAATAAAGACTCATCAACGCCACGTTGAAACATTAAAGAATAAGATGTATTGTTAATGTCTTCTGATGTTAGGCCAAAATGAACAAAAGGAACCCATTTTGAAAACCCATTTTTTTCTAATTTTTTGGATAAATATCCAACAACAGCATTCACATCATGTTTTGTTTTTGCCTCAATTCTTTTAACCGCATTATATTCTTTTTGATCAAAGTTTTGATAAAAAGAGTGCAGCTGTTTTTGTTCTTTCTTTTTTAAAGATAGGTCTTTTTTAAGCGAGCGATGTTCGGATAGTGCAATCAGATACTTTACCTCGACTTCAAGGCGAAATTTCATTAAAGCCTGTTCTGAAAAAAAGCTATTTAACTCAGAAACATTTTTTTTATATCTACCATCTAGCGGAGATATAGCGCTCATATTTTTCCTAAGCTCAATATTCTATGAACAGCTAAAGCACAATTACCCGGATCAAGAACCGTAAGAACGGGGGTCATGCTTGGCATTTGTAGTGTAGAGTGAATATTAATGCTCATATCGATCTTATCTGCGAAAGGAGGACAACCAATCGTTGGTTTGTTTGTGTTTGCTGCTACAAAACCGGACAGAGCATTGGATCTACCCGCAATTGTTACAAAAACAACAGACTCTTCTTGACCGTAAGACCTTATAATTTCTAATACCTTTTCTGGATTTTTATGCGCAGAAGCAGCATGAGTTTCATGCTCTACTCCCACACTGTCTAGAGTAGATGTAATTTTATCTGCATGGTGTTGATCGGATGTTGATCCCATAATTAATACTGCTTTCATATTAACCCCTTTATGTTATTTTTAATTCTTTGATCTATGTTTGTTAGGTCCGGAAAGTCAAATTTTTCACCGGTGATTAATTCGTATAATAAAATATAACGCGCAGACAGCTCAACGATTAGTTCGTCCGGAGCTTCTGGTAAAACTTTGTCATTATAGGGGTCACAATGCTTTGCAAACCATAGTCGCAGAAATTCTTTATCAATGTTTTGCGGCTCTTCATCGTTATCAAAGCGAGATTGATATGTTTTTTCTATCCAATACCTACTAGAATCGGGGGTATGTATTTCATCAACAAATTTAATGTTACCAGAAGAATCCTTACCAAGCTCATACTTTGTATCAACCAAGATTAATCCATTTTTTGCAGCTATATCTTGACCATAATTAAATAAATCTAAGCTCATTTGTGCCGCCCTATCATAATCTTCTTCTGTCATTAACCCCAGCGCAAGAATTTCACCTTTTGAAACGGGTCTATCATGAATTTTATCTTTTGTAGTTGGTGTTAGCATTGGCTGAGAAAGTTTTTGGTTTTTTTTCAAACCAGAAGGAATTTTATTTCCACAATATTCTTTAGCACCATTCTTGTAGACCGTCCAAAGAGACGTTTCTGTTGATCCTGTAATATATCCCCTTACTACAAATTCTACCTGAAACACTTCGCACTTCTCAACCAAGGATATGTTAGGATCCGGGGTGCTAATAAGATGATTTGGAAACATATCTTTTGTTTTTTTAAACCACCACGCACTAACCAAGTTTAAAACAACTCCTTTATAAGGTATTCGAGCAAGAACTCTATCAAATGCACTTTGTCGATCAGTAGAGACCATTAGAACTTTGTCGTCTAAGAAATAGGCATCACGGACCTTGCCCACCTGTTTATTTTTTACGTGAATGTTGGTATCCTGAATTGTGTTATTCAGGTTCTCGCTAATTACCTGATAATATTTGTCGTCAATATTCATGACATTCTTGCGAAATTGGATTACACAAAATATGACTATTTAAGATTAAATCAATGTCTTTTTTTATTTGTTTTTCCGTAGAGTTTATTTCCCAAACAGTGCCCTTTAAAATATTTGTTACATTATTAAAGCCAAATCGCTTTTGTAGGGTCTCCTTCATTTTTCTGCCCTCAATGTTTTCTTTTTCTCTAACTAAAAAACGAGACCCAGAACCTCTATCGACATTAGTGGCTATAAACTCTTTGCTAGGATTAAACAAGACGTCCGTCTCATAAATATTCTCTATATCCAATGCACCATCGTGCTCAATTTCAAGATGTAAATATTTTTTAATATTAGCATCGGTTTTACCAAGTCTTTCTATACATTTTTCTACTGAAATAGCTTCATTATCTGCAATAATCATTGATATTAAAAGTTCTGTAGTTTTTTTGGATTTTTTAAAAGGGGAGATGTTAATTTTTTTTGATTCATAGTTTAAAGCCTTATAGCTAAAAACGTCATCAGAATTCAAAAAACTATTTAATGACCTAAAAATAGGGTCACCTATATAGGTTCGTTCTGGGTGCGGCATTATTGCCATAACGTTTCCAGCAACATTTCCAAGAGCGGCAATATTATCAATTGACCCATTTGGATTGACCGGAAAATCATTGATAACCTCTCCATCTTCATTGCAATAGTGATACACAGCTAGGTTGGCGGTTTCTACAATGTCTTGTAGCTTTTTATCCATCATAAATCTTCCTTCAGCATGTGCTATAGGTATATGCAAAAGACCATTATCAGATTTATCAACAAAGGCGGAGACACTCTCTTTATTGCTTTTTAAATAACACCAAGTATTATAATACCCCGTACCAACAACCTGACCACTTCTAACGCGCTTGTTTTCAGATAAACTAACTATAGTTTCAAAACCATTGTTTCCTGGAACCATTCCAGATTCTACCAAAATTTGCGCACCGTTACACACACCCAAAACAGGTTTACCCGTCAAAGCCTGTTTTTTTAATGTATTCATAACAGGGTCTAGTGATGCAATAATACCAGACCTTGAACGATCTTCATAAGAAAAACCCCCAACAATAATATATCCATCACAAAGATCTAGGTTAGATGAAGGCTCGTTCCAAAGGTGCGATATGGGAACCATACCATTTCTTTCGATAGCAGCAATAGTTTCAAGCTCTGTATTAGAGCCCGGGAACTGAATAACGGCTATTTTAGATCTATTTGTCATTCAAATAAACTTGTTTAGATGAGTCGGTAACCATAATTCCTATTTCATAACAGTTCTTTTCTCCAAGCATACTTACAAGACGATCTTTTTCAGACGGACTTACGATAATAGTAAGACCAATACCCATATTAAAAGTGCGGTATAATTCGCTTGTTTTAAGGTCAAGATTTTCTATTAAAAATTGAAAAATAGGAATTTTAGGCCAAGAATTGATATTAATCTGAGCTGAAAGCCCCCCAGGAAAAACCCTAGGTACATTATCTATTAATCCACCGCCAGTTATATGAGCCAAGCTTTTAAGTGTAAACCCTTTTTCAATAAGGATGTTAATCATCTGACTATAGTTTTTATGTGGAGCCAGGAGGGCATTGCCAACAACTGTTTTTTGATCAGAGAGCATATCATCAATCCCCAGATGTAATACATCAAAAATCAGTTTCCTTGCTAAAGAATAGCCATTTGTATGTAATCCATTTGATGGAATGCCCATAATCAAATCACCTTCTTTAACAGAAGAGCCATCCACAATATTCTTCCTTTCTATAATCCCCGTAGCAATACCAACCAAGTCATATTCATTTTGATGGTAAGTCCCCGGCATTTCAGCAGTTTCCCCCCCCACCAAAGAAACGCCCAGATTCTTACACTCAACTGCAATACTACTAATGATTTCTGAAACAGTTTTAGGTTCTAGGGAACTGCTAGCTATATAATCAAGAAAGGTTAACGGTTTTGCGCCAGTTGCCGCTACATCATTGCAACAGGCATTGACTAGATCGTAACCAATAAAATCAAAATTATTACATTTTTGTGCAACAGCCATTTTTGTGCCAACACCATCGATACTTTGAACCATCACGGGGTCGTCGTATTGATTTACAATGTCTTTTATACTATACATTGCACCAAAGCCACCAATGGAAGAGAGTACATTTTTGTTAAAAGTAGACTGGATAACATCCCTGGAAGATGCTATTGCATAATCTGCTTTTTCAATGTCTACGCCAGCATCTTTATATGAAATCTTTTTTTTCATGATAGTAGTTTTTCCCTTAAGGAGTGTTCCCAAACGTTTTTTGCTTCATTAATAGATAAGTTAATCTTGTCATTGATGGTTATTGTTTTTTCAATGCATGTTGACCCTATAATATCAAAAGGTATATCTTTTTTTTCTAGTATTTTTTCAACATTTCTTGCATCAGCATCATGAACCTCCAATAATATAGACAGGTTTTCATTAAACAGCCTTTCTGAGAATTTTTCTTTTGCTAAACGAACCTTAATACCAATATTATTTTGAAATGACATTTTACAAAGACTAACAGCCAAACCACCCCGAGTAACCACTCTTGAGGATAGTATTAATTCTCGGGATTCCAAACTAATAAGACTGTTTAGAAGTGTACTAAATTGTTTATTAGAAAATCTGTGCACGTCATTGTTGTCTATTGCTAATAGGTCAGCAACTACACTACCACCCATTGCATAGTTGGATCCACCCAATAAAAATACAACAGACCCTTTAGATTGAAAGCTGTTTTGAATAGACATGTTAACATCTATGTTTTTTCCAAAACAGCCAATCATTGGACTAGATGGTATAGCATTATCGCCGCTTTGATTGTAAAAGCTGACATTGCCTGCAACAATAGGCAGATTAGTGTTCTTTTCAAAATGTAGACCATCACAACAATCCCTAATTGCTCGACAGCTTTCTGCAAACTGCCACATTTGTTCTGGTTTTTCAGGATTACCAAAACACAAACAATCCGTCAGCGCAACAGGAATCGCGCCACTTGCTACAACCTTCGCAGTTGCTTCTAAAAGAGCATGTTGTGCAGTGAGGTAGGGGTCAATCTTACCAATTTTTGGATTATGTGCTATTGCAACAGCAAAACCATTTTTTCTAATTTCTTCTGGAAAAGATTCATTATTAAAAGGCGAAACAACCCCAGCTTCAGAAAGCCCTCTTTCCAACACCACTTTACCCTGAACTTGTTTATCGTAACACTCATATACCGGAGAACGAGAAGCAATATTTTCATTTCCCAGCAATTTTAATATCAATTGCTTATAGTCTTTAATAGCTGGAAGAGGGGTGGCCTTCTTGGAAAGCACCACCTTTTTTAACGGTCTTTTATAAACAAAGCCTTCGTTAATTTTTTTGATAGGGCCATCAATAATTTTTTTATCTTCGGCATAGACAGTATAGTGAGGTTCTTTTATAATTTTACCAACAATTTTTGCTTGAGCTAAAGATGAAACGTTAGGGAAATCAAATTTTTTATTGTAGTGGTTTAATATGATGGGGGTAGTATCGGGATGACATGCCCACATAAACCTTTCTTGCGTTTCAGAGCAAAGAATCACATGACTCTGCAGGTTGTTCATACTAGTATGAATCTTATCAGCCCAAACCTCAGCTCCCATCCCAGCAGCATCTGCCAACTCTATACTTGCGCAAGCAACACCACCCGCACCCAAATCTTTAAACCCCACTTTGTGTGTCATATCATTTTTTTGCAAATACCTAAAGAGGTCATAGCTTGCTTTAAGAATATGTCTTTCTAAAAAGGCGTTAGGTTCTTGAACGGCACCCTTATTTTGTTGCTCTTTTTCTTCTTCAAGTTCTAGCGATGCAAAACTAGCGCCCCCAAAACCACTATTATCTGTTGGTTTTCCTACTAAAATTAAATCATATCCTTCTGCATTTTTGGGAGCCTTTGATCGAATAACATCCTTTTCTCGGACAATACCAGCAGCAATAACAGTGACCAAACAGTTGTCATTGTAATCTTCATCATAATAGAGATCACCTGCAATGTTTGGAATGCCTAGCGGGTTTCCATACCCAGCAATTCCACTCACGACTCCTTCGTGAATCCACTTTGTCTTAGCGTGTTTCAAATCACCAAACCTTAGTCCGTCTCCAACAGCAACTACCTCTGCTCCCATACAGCACACATCTCTAACATTGCCTCCAATACCAGTTGCTGCACCTTCATAAGGAACAATTTGACTGGGATGATTGTGAGATTCATGACTAATCACCAAGCCATAACGGTTATTGTTTTTATCGGTTGCAATTGAAACTATACCAGCATCATCCTTTGCTCCCAAAATGACATCAGGACCATCAGTGACAAAGTGTTTTATATGTTCTTTGCTGCTTTTATAAGAACTGTGTTCTGACCCCTGAATAGAAAAAAGAACAAGTTCTGCAAGAGTTGGAGGCCTTTTTAAAAATTCATTTTGAACGGTTTTAGTTTCTTTTATGCTAAGGGGGATATTCTGTTTAGATAAAATATTTGTAATTTCTTCATCTGAAAGATTGGAAAAATCAAACGTGTCCCAACTTTCATATTTTTTCATAAAGCAAAAGTTTGGTTTCGATCCGGGCCATAGGAAATTAATGAGATTTTATTTCCAGTAAACATTTCAATCTTATGAATGAAAGCTTTCAATTCCGGAGGACACTCATTAATATTTTCAATATGCTTTGGTAAAGAGCTCCAACCATCAAGAGTTTCATATATGGGTTTAATTTTATTGAAACTTTCTAAGTCAGCAGGAACTTGAGCAACCTTTTTACCGTCAAGTTCATAACCAATGCACATTTTGACCTTAGACAACCCAGTTAACACATCGACCTTTGTTAAAATCAGTTCAGTAAATCCATTTAATTGATTAGCATATTTTAGTTGCACTAAATCAATCCAACCAATTCTACGAGCCCTTCCAGTTGTTGTACCATACTCTTGTCCTACTTCACGAATTTTGTCTTCGAGCGGTGGGCTAATTTCAGTTGGCAGAGGCCCTCGTCCAACATAGGTAAGATATGCTTTAGCGATTCCAACTATACGCTTTTCTCTGTTTAAACCAATTCCAGAGCCCGCCTCTACTTGACCTGCAACAGTATTGCTGCTTGTAGTGAATGGATATAACCCATGATCTACATCGAGACAAGCACCCTGAGCACCCTCAAATAATATTTTTTTCCCAAGACGATCTGCTTTTACAAGATGTTCTGTAACATTACCTACATAGGGCTTAATAATTTCTGCATACTCTAAATATTGACTAAGAACGTCTTCATAAGAATAATTAAACGGCTCCTCAAATACATTTTCAACAAGCTTCTTATTAAACATAAATGACTTTTTTAACCTCTTAGCAAAAATGTCTTTGTTCAGCAAATCCACAATACGCAAACCATGTCGATACATTTTATCTGCATATACAGGAGCAATTCCAGACCTTGTGCTACCAGCAGCCAAATCGCTTTGAAGAGCAGTTAAATGGTGATCAATATCTACATGATAAGGCATAATTAGATGTGCACGATCACTAATTAAAAGATTAACCCCCAGCTCCTCTTTCTTTAATAAATCAATTTCTTTAATCAATACAGCGGGATCAATAACTACTCCATTACCAATTACAAGCTTACAATTTGGGTGCAATACGCCGGAAGGAATTAAATGAAGTTTGAGGGTTCTGTCGTCAAGAATAATAGTATGGCCAGCATTATTACCACCCTGAAATCTTACAATATAATCAGATTTGGCCGAGAAAAAATCCGTAACCTTTCCTTTACCCTCGTCTCCCCACTGGGCGCCAATTATAACAGTGATGTTTCTTTTATTATTTTGCACTTTTTGATTTTGTTGATAAGGTGTAATTTATACTATGGATTCTTTATACCAAAATAATACTTTTAAAACCCTTATTTTATTAGGGGTTTTATTTCTAAATAGCTGTGCCGCTGTCGGTCAATTAGTTATTCCAATGGAGTCAATTGATAAGCCAAAGGGACCTTATGGTATTGGCACCCAAGTCTTTTTCTGGACAGACGAAAAAAGGAGCGAACAATACACAACAGACCCAACGGACCTTAGAAAGCTACAAGTACAAATTTGGTATCCTGCACAAATGAAGGAAGGTTATCAAAAAACAACTCATATGGTGTTTCCTAATAAGACATTAGATGCTATGGCGAGCACCCTTAATGTACCGGTGAATTTTATAGGACATGGAGCACGACTAATGTCAAGCGCAGTTCAAGGAGCACATCCAGTAGAAGGAGAAAAATTCCCATTGATATTATTTTCACATGGTGATGGAGGTGTAGCAACCCAAAACCTGTCGCAGGTTGAAGCGCTAGTAAGCAACGGATATATTGTGATTGCCCCCAATCACACCTATAATGCTTCTATTACCTTTGATGAAGAAGGTACCCCAGCTATATATCAATCTAATATTACGTGGAGCGAACAAACAATATATAGCAAAAAGTACTATGCAAATCAACTGATACGATATCGATATGCAGATATTGCATTTATATTAGATGAAATATCAAAAAATACTCTACAAGGATCTATGTCAAATCCTTATTACGAAATGATCGATTTTGAACGCGTGGGAATGATGGGACACTCCATGGGAGCAGGAACTAGCTATCATGGACTAATAAATGATAAGCGTATTAAGTCAGCAGCAGCATTCGATGGATGGTTTTTCCCTTTAGACAAAAAAACCTTTTCTACCCAAACTAATAAACCTTTTCTTCACTTAGGACAAGAGGAGTATTTAGATATAGATATAGAGGGCGATATTAATAACTCCGAATCAGGAATGATTAATTTTGACATTCATAATGCTATCTTAGAAAACAATACAAGATCTTTCGTTGTTTATGTTGAAAACAGTCTACATGTTGACTTTACAGACTATAAACAGATATATATTCAAGGAAGACCATTTACAATTCCGATATCTGAATTTGGAGATATCTCAAGAAATAAAATTAAAAATATTATGAACAAATCAATTCTAGAGTTTTTTGACTATACGTTTAAAGGTAAAGAATTTGATCCAACAGTTCTAAGTCAATATAATAATAGTATAAAAGTGAGCTATGATCCCAACTAGTTTTATAAAAAAAGTGGGAACATTTACCAAAAAACGGTGCCAGATTTCACTATATTTAAGCTAAAAAAAAGAAAGATTTAATTTTTTTACCCCAATTTGTCGTCCTGACAGTCAATACTAAAAAAGTATTGACATCAACTAAAACAATCCTCAATTTAAATGGATTTCACATTTGAAGGGATACGCATCCCCCAAACGTGGTATATATATACTGTGAAAAGTATGAATGAAATTAAAGATTATATATACTATTAATATATATATAGGGTAAATGAATGAAACAAAATAACAAATTAAAATTTGTATATAAAAACTCATTTGGAGGTAGAATAATGAGAAAACTACGTATGTTAATTGCGCTTCTTGTTCTTCCTACTCTTATGTTTGCACAGTCAACTACTGCTAAATTAGCAGGGGTTGTAGCTGACGCTGACGGTAATCCGTTAGTTGGAGCAAACGTAGTTGTAGAAGGATCAAACTTAGGTGCAGCTACCGATCAATTAGGTAGATACTATATTCTTGACGTCCCTGTTGGTGACTATAACTTGAGAGCCGAGTACATCGGTTATACTACAGTTATAGAAGCTGGTGTAAGCACTTCTGTTGGTTTTACAACAACAGTAGACTTTGCACTAGATGTTGCCTCAGTTGCAGGTCAGGAAGTAACAGTAAAAAGAGAAAGACCGTTAATTAATCCGAATGCTACAAACACAACTCGTGTTGTTGATAAAGAGTTGATTGATGCATTTGCTGTGAGAGGGGTTCAGAATATTGTTAACCTTCAAACAGGTGTTGTTAATGGATATTTCCGTGGAAGTAGAAGTGGAGATAGTAGATACTATGTCGACGGTGTTCCTGTAAAAGATGTTTACGGGGGTGGAAATCTATTAAACGGTAACTCTCAATCAGCACTTCAAGAAATTTCAGTTCAAACTGGAGGTTTCTCTGCAGAATATGGCGGTGCTAATGGAGGGATTGTAAATATTACTACCAAAACTGGTGGTACACAATGGAGATCAAAAGTAGGAGCAGAAATGTCTTTAGGGGCAGATGCTAGTACTTCTCCTGACAAGTTATACTCAGATGGTTACCAAAATGTCAACTTTGACTTTGGTGGTCCAATCAGCGATAATGTAAAAGTATATTTGTCTGTTGAAGCGAAAGAAAAGGCTGGTGACGTATCATATAGTTACTTCCCTAAGTATGACGCTATGCCATTGTCTGAAGTTCCTGCTGACTATTACAGCGATGGTACTGATGGCTTTGTATATGGTAACGACGCTAATGGTAACAAAATTTCACATATTGAAACTGTTGTAAGAGACAACCAAACAGATCCAGCATTGTTGGCTTCTGGTGTTGCAGCTTATGATACTACATATGTTGTATATAGTAACTATGAGCGCATGTACGGACAACAACCTCAAGATGACAATAACCGTGTTACAGTTAATGGTAACATGACAATGGACTTTGGTCCATTACGTGTCAAGCTTGGTACACAGGCTTATGATTATGAAGGACATAGTTATAGTTGGAGTAGAGTTCTAGGTGGAACAGACGGTTCATATATTAATGAATCAGATTTTGCTATGGGATACATGAACTTCAGATATACTATTAGTCCACTATCTTATGCTAAAGTTTCGATTTCAAATCAATCTTATGAAACAACAGGTGGTAATGAAAATTACTTACACGATATTGAAGCATATGGTAGAAGAACCAAAGCATTTGGTTCAGCAAATTATTACAAACGTGACGGAACTGGATTTAACCCACTATCACCAGATGAGTTCATCGGTGCAGCAGGGTTTGGATCACAGTACACAAGTTACGATACAAGAAAAACTACAACAAACACTGTGAGCTTTGACTACACTAACCAAATTGGTTACAATGAGTTTAAAGTTGGTGGTTCAGTAGACAGTCACGAAATTAGTCGTTACGGTTTATCTGCATCAGGTGTTGCTAGAGCAATTAGCCAAGTAGATGCTAATTATGACGGTGTAGCTACTAATGAAGAAATCATCGCTGCAGGAAGTGATCCAGCAGACTGGAAATTCATTAACTACAGAGCTCTATATGTAACAAATCTTGGTTACAATATTTATGGTGATGAATGGAATGGAACATATAATCAGGACGATCATATGTTATCTCCAGCAGAACCAACACAAACACGTTTCTATGTTCAAGATAAGCTTGAATTTAAAGATGTTGTTGTTCAAGTAGGTCTTTCAATGGAATCAATTGACACTGGCGCTATGGCACCAGATTCAGATGGTGACGGATATGGAGATTCAGACGGGTTCAACCACCTATACTTTAATAGACAGCGTGTAGATAGAAATGGTGATGGTAACGGTAACTTTGTTTGGAAGAAAACAAAGAAAGAAACTGCTACACATCCTAGAATTGGTATCTCATTCCCAGTATCCGATCGTACAGTATTCCGTGCGAACTATGGAACACACTGGCAATCAGTTCCAATGTCATATCTATACTTATCAGATTCACAGCTATCAGCAGATATCTTAGCTGGTAATGCTACTGCATCTGAAAACCCTGCGTTAAAGCCAGAGCGTTCAACTCAGTATGAAATTGGTATTGAGCAACGTATCGGTGCTTTCGCTTCATTAAAGATTGAAGGGTTTTATAAAGAAAGTAAAGATTACTTGACGCTAGCAAATCGTACAGACGCATTTACAAATACTGGTGGTGCAGATACTCAACAAAACTGGGCACAGTATTTAAATGGAGACGTTATGGTCTCACAAGGTTTGACAACAAACTTTGAAATGCGTAGAACTAGAGGTTTGTATGCGCAAGCAAATTATACATACTCAGAAGCTAGAGGAACTGGATCTTATGGAGCCCAGAACTTCTATGTTACTTGGATTGGTACAGATGATGGATATCCAAAAGCGATGAATCTATTAGACTATGACCAAACTCATACTGCAAACGTAATCCTTGACTGGCGTTCACCGAATGCTACTGGCGCGTTAGCAAATACAGGATTTAATGCTGTAATGAGTTTTGGTAGTGGTACTCGCTTTACACCATCTCAAATCTATAGTACAGTTTTTGAGAACAGATGGGAATTCCCAGAGGGTCCGGTAAACTCAGGTACAATGCCTGCATTTACTAACCTTGATCTTCGTGTAGACAGAGCCTTTAAAATGGGCGGCGTAACAGCAAATGCATATGTTGCTGTGTTCAACGCTTTAGACGCAGAACAGGTTAATGATGTTTATCATGGAACCGGTAACGTAGCTGAAGATGGCTGGGTTGCAACTGAAAGTGGGCAGCAATGGCTTGCCAATAGATTAGCAACTAACCCTGACGTTGATGCAGCGGCACTTTACCAGGATAATTTAGCATTTCCTAGTAGATGGAGCGCTCCTCGAACTGTTAGAGTTGGTATGAACATTAGTTTTTAATTAAATAAGAAGGTAAAGAGGTAAATATGAAAATCTTAAAGAATATTACCGTTTTCACATTGGTGATGTTACTGTCAGTTACAACTGGCCTTGAAGCGAGAGACAAAAATGTCTCTAACTTTAGTAGCTCATCCAATTATGTGGATTCTGTCGGTACGTTCGATGGGAATAAAATCTATGCAGACGTTGCCAACAATGGTCTCTTTCTGGATTACCACGTTTCTGGTGATTCAGCATTAGAATGGCCAAAAGGCACGGGTGCACACTCTATCTTCCAATCCGCATTATGGATGGGAGCTACAGTGAATGGATCTATTCGAACTATCGTTGGAGATTATACACAAGACATGGGTCCAGGTCCATGGGGTGGTGACCCGCTAGCTGCGGTGCACAGAATCTATAAAGTAGAGAAATCTATGTTAGCTTCTCCCCTTGACTTCGCTGACTTCCAAGAATGGCCAGTTGATTTTGGTGCACCTTGGGTTGACGTAGATGGTGACGGAGTTTATACTCCACTACCAGGCGGAACTGATCATCCAGAATTCCTAGGAGACCAAGTACTTTGGTTTGTTAGTAATGATGGTGACCCTGCATACAAATTGAATTTTGGAACATCACCACTTAACGTGGAGATTCAAACAACTATGTTTGGTTTTGATAGACCTGACGTATTTGGTGACATGGTGTTCTTAAAGCAATTAATTATAAATAAAGGTTCAGATGACCTAGTTGATACTTACATGGGACTATGGTCAGACCCAGACTTAGGAAGCGCAAGTGACGACTTTGTTGGTTGTGATGTAGAATTAGGTCTTGGTTATGTTTGGAATGACGGCCCTGACAGTGTCTACGATAACTTAAGCGTAGGAACTCCAGCAGCTGGATATGACTTCTTTCAAGGTCCAATGGTAGATTGTGACGCGACAGAAGATTGTACAGAAGGTGCTAAAATGTTTGGTACTCGTCATCCAGGGAAAAAGAACCTTCAGATGTCATCATTTGCATTTTATATTAATGGAGATGCGACATATACTGACCCAGCTGATGAAACAGAGGGGTACTTTTATTTGCAAGGTTTAAGAAAAGACGGAAGTGCGTATCCAAATGAAATAGCCGGTGATCTTTATGATCAACGTTTTTGTTTCTATGGAGACCCTACTGTTACACATAGTAACGCTAACCCTGTTGACGGAAACTATGCTTCTTCAGCTGATAGACGTTTCCTAATGAGTGTTGGTCCATTTACTATGGCAGCAGGCGATTCACAAGAAGTAGTGTTTGGTATTTTCCATGCTGCTGGTGGTGACGCGTTATCTTCTGTATCTTACCTAAAAGAGATAGATGCCTTAGCTCAAACAGCTTACGACATTGACTTTGCTCTTCCTGACTCACCTCCTTCACCAAGCGTGACAGCGAGTGCGTTAGCAGATCAAATAACATTAGTTTGGGGTGATGAACCTGAAAGCTATAATGTAGTCAGTGAAGTTGACTTAGATGCTGCAGGTAACCCTACTAACTTTGTATTCGAAGGATACAATGTATATCAGCATGAAACTGCATCAGGCGGTGGAGCTAAGAAAAGATTAGCTACGTATGATATTGTAAATGGAACTACCGAAATTTATGATACAGTATTTAATGCTGAATTAGGTGAAAACATAAATATTAGAACACAGTTTGGTTCAGATAGTGGATTAGCACACTTTGAATCTATCACAACAGATGGATTGAATGGTAATTCAAAACTGATCACAAATCGTGCTTACTATTATTCTGTAACCGCATATGGTTACAACGCGGATGGTATTCCAAAAACATTGGAAAGTAGTCCGAGATATTTAACTGTAAGACCAGAAGTTCCTAACACGGCTGCTGTGGGCGATAATACAGCCTCAGCCGGTGATGTTATTTCAACTGTACATACTGGACCTTCTCAAGGTTCTGTTGATGTAGTTGTAGTGGATGCTTCTCAAATGTCAGGCGATAGTTACACAGTAACAATGGATGACGCAATGCCAGATGGAACTGTAGCTGTGAACTGGACATTAACAAATGATATGACTGGTGAAGTTCTTATCGCTAACAACCCTGTTGTTGGTGGTGTGAATACTGCAACAGGCGTTGAAGTTGGTCCAGGTGGAACTCCAGTAGTTGAAGGTATTCAATTACTAGTGAACGGTCCTCAAGAAGATCTACTTTCAGTAGAAGAGTGGACAGCACCTTGGTTAGATGCAAACGAACAAAGAGACAACGCGGTTTCTTATGTTCCTTTTGCTAGTCTAGGTCGTACAGGATACATTTTAGAAAATAGAGCAGGTGTAGCGTACTCCCCACCATTTAATCGTGACTTTGACCGATTTAATTACTGGGAATCAGATGACGTTGAACTTGACTTTAGTACTCCATCAGTAGGGTATGATTATATTTATGAGTGGACTAATGGTATGGTTCCGTTCTCAGCATTTAGACACAATTTTGCTACTGGAAACAAAGAGCAAATGTATGCTGGTTACTGGGATTATGATCGCGATTTAGACTTTGAAGGTAGTTTCGCGAATGGAGACTGGGCAGGCCCTGTTTATGGCGCTCCAGGTTGGGAACCAATCTACTGTTTTGTAGGTATGGTTGCGACTCCATATGATCCAGCTAAAGAAGCTCAATATCTTGCTGAAGATGATCTAACTACATCAGGTGGTTGTGGATGGGCATCAGGCGGTTCATGCGATAACACTACTACAAGTGGCGCAACAATCGGCTATCCATACATGACAGCGACAATGTTTACTGATTACTTAGGTTCAGGAGTGTTGCCAACAGCTGACGGACTAGCGACATACGGTAGTTCATGGGTTGGTGCAAGTTCTGTAGTATTTAAAATGAGTAAACCAAATTCATCAGCAGACACGTTTACGTTTACTACTGAAGGATTAGGTATGATGGCTAATGCGTTCGATCCAGATCGTATTTCAGTATGGCCAAACCCTTATTACGGATATAACCCAGAAGAGCGTGATGCGCTTGATCGTAGAGTGATGTTTAGTCACTTACCTGAAGAAGGTCCTGCGACAATTCGTATCTTTGCACTTGATGGTACCTTAGTAAGAACAATTCACCACAATGATACAGCATCACAACATGCAACATGGGATATGAAGAATAACTTTGAATTACCAGTTGCTAGTGGAATGTATGTGGCACACGTAGAGACTAACCACGGAGATAAAATCCTGAAGTTAGCTGTAATTCAACCAGAACAACGTCTAGACGTTTATTAAGGAAAAGGAGAATATGAAAATGAAAAATACATTTAAAATCTTCCTTGGATGCGCAGTGTTGGTTTCAGCACTAACTGCTGGTACGGTAAGATCACAGGGTACCGCTGGTGCCTCACAGCTTCTTATCCCAGTAGGTACTGAGACAGTAGCTCTTAGCGGAACGAACGTTGGTACCGTAGCTGGAATAGATGCATTATTTACTAATGTAGCTGGTCTAGCAAGACACAACTCTGGTTTACAAGGAACAGTTTCAACCACATCTTATATCGCAGACATCGACGTGATGTATGCAGGTATGGTTATGGCAATGGGCGAAACAGGAACATTTGGAATGACACTAAAGTCTTTAGACTTTGGTGATATCCCAAAAACTACTGCATTTGCTCCTGAGGGAGATGGTCAAACATTCTCTCCTAGTTTTTTCACAGCAACAGCAGGGTTTGCGAGAGCATTCTCTGACCGTGTTAATGTTGGTGTTGCAACAAAGATGGTTTCTGAGACAATCGAAGAAACATCTGCAACAGGATTTGCATTCGACGTAGGTGTCCAATACAAATTCCCTGACCAACCACTAACAATTGGTGTTGCAATGAAGAATGTTGGTAGTAGAATGCATTACGATGGTATTAATCTTGATCAGAACCTCACACCAGAGGGCGCTGAATCGGGTTCATCATCTGAAACATTTAGAATTGTTGCAGACAACTTTGCTCTGCCAACAAGTCTAGATCTTTCTGCGACCTACTCATTGCTTAACAACTTAGATGTGAGCACAACTTTCACTAATCACTCATACCAATCAAATACTTTAGCATTTGGTGCTAAGTATATGTTAGGTAGTGCTTGGGTGGGCGCAGCTACAGTAATGACTGTAGGAGACGACTCACAACCAGCTGACGTTTCTGACGCAGATTGGGAAGAGTGGAGCGGAACCAATTGGGGAGCTTCAATGGGTGCAGGTGTAACAGTGCCAGTAGGTGACTACACAATGCATGTTTCATATGCTATGAGAACAGCGAACGAATACTTCGATGATCACAGCACAATGCAAGTTACCTTTGATTTCTAAACTGTTTAGTTGAGGATTCAAATTAAAGGGGCTCTTTTTAGAGCCCCTTTTTATTTATAAGATATCTTATGAAAGCAAACTATTGATCAAATAATAATTCAATATTGCTTTGTAAGTATTGAGACGGAATATTTTGACCTAAGAAATATCTACCAGACTTGTCATCAAAATGCATTTCCCAATGTAGGTGAGCACCCTTTTCATTCCTAAGTGCCCCATCTGATGTACCGGTATTGCCAGAAAAACCAATTAGCATACCCTTATCTACTCTAGTTCCAGGTACAATACCTTCTGGAATAGAAGATAAATGTGCATATACACTAATAGTTCTAAACTTGGATGTAATAGAATATCCATGATCAATAACAATTGACTTCCCAAGCAATATAAAATGATAAATATCAGCTGGAGTCTTGCCTAATCCTTCTGAGGTTGCTAAAAGAGCGTTATATGTATCAATATCAACATCACTATGCTGAGGGTTGCTTCTTATAACAATACCGTCATAAACAGCTGTAACGGGGCCATTTAATGGCACAGAAAAATCAATACCCTCATGTGTACCGGATCGATATTCCCTTCCCGCATTTGGGAGTAAATTTAATATTGATGGGACAACGTAATCTTTTGAAGGTAACTGAATGGTTGTTAGTAGCTCAGAATGATGGAGGTTTGTTGTTTCATCTACATAAAATAAAAAATTTTCTTTTGATATGAGCTGCTCTGACTCTACATCAATTGATGTAGTTGGTGCAGCACAGGCACTTAATACGAACATAATACTCAGATAATTTTTAATATTTATTTTCATTTAATGGTATATAATATTCCGTTATACATCAGATTCAATTTAACCATACTTCTACTTTCTTTATCAATCCATATTTTTATTATTGAGCTTTCCATCACCGCTAAATTAAATAAGTTTGATTTGTTTGAGACTTTTTCTTCGCCTTTGATATCAAGTCTATACAATAAAGCTATTTTTTTAGTTTTATTATAATCCAGCGTATCTTCCTTCGCATATAAAAATCTTATTTTAATTTCTTGACCATCTAAGAGCTTAATTGAATCTTCCCACCGAGTATCAACAACGTCAATTTCAGACTGAAGTAACAACCTATTAATTAAATTATTTTTGCTGTTCAGATTTTGTTCTTCATATTTTAAATCCTCTCCCAGTATAAACTTTCCAAGGTTGAGCGCTTTTAATGAGAGAGATTCGTTATCAACAGACAAGGTCATCCCCTTAATCGAATCATATAAATAGATATCATAATCTTTAGATTGTGTGAGAGCCAGACTATTTAGAACTAAAAATACAGTGAAACAATTTATTTTTTGAGAGAGCTTCAAGACTATAACAATATAAGTGAAGCAATGATAAAGTATAACGCTACGCCTAAAATATCAATTGCGGTAGTGACAAACGGTCCTGTTGAAATAGCTGGATCAAAGTTTAATTTTTTAAGTATGAGCGGTACACTAGCTCCTACTGCAGTTGCAATTGTCATTGAACAAGCAATGCTTAACCCTATAACTATACCAAGATTTTCTAATTGAATTCCGGTTATGAATTCAGAGGTTGCACCAACTAATATACCATACCCAATTCCTAAAATTGCCCCCACAATAATTTCTTTTATAATTAAAGGAAAAGTATTGCCGACATCAACCCTTCCAGTGGCCAATCCGCGGACAATAATAGTAGATGATTGTGTACCAATATTCCCTCCAATCCCAATAATAACTGGAATGAAAGAAGCCAAGACTAACATTTCTTTTATTAGGTAGTCAAAGTAGCCAATAATAGCAGCAGCACAAACTCCACCAATTAAGCTTGCAAAAATCCAAGGGGCTCTTGACTGCGCATTTTCAATAGGAGATTTCAATAAAATTTCTCTGTCTTTTCCTACACCAGCCATTTGTAAGAAATCTTCAGATGCTTCTTCTCTAATAATATCTACTACGTCATCTATAGTAACAATTCCTAAAAATTTATTTTGTCTATTTACGACAGGAAGCGCAAGATAATTATACTGTGCAACAGTTTTAGCAACTTCTTCTTGATCGGTTTTTGATGTTGCGGCGTGGATATCTTTAATCATCATATCTTTCAATTTTGTAGTATTATTAGAGGTAACTAAATTTCTTAAAGATATTACTCCTACCAACTTTTCTTTATCATCTAAGACATAAACATAAAAAATTTTATCATTCTCTGGAAAAGACTGCAGTTTTTTAATCGCTTCTTTAATAGTTGTATTTTGATTGAGAGTAAATGTTTCTTTAGTCATAATACTACCAGCACTATCATCTGGATATGACATAATTTCTTCTACATCTTCTAAATCTTCTACTTCAATTTTCTTTAAAATTTCTTTTTGTTTCTTATCTGGAAACATGCTAATAATTGCAGCCTGATCATTTGTATCTAAATAAACAAACATTTTAGAAATATTAATAGAGCTCTCATCGACAAGCATGTATTCAATTAACGATTCATCTAACTCTTCTAGCACTTTAGCTTTGTGATTAAAAGTAGGACATAGACTAAAAATGGTTTTTTGTTCGGAGCCGCTAAACCCTCTCATCAGTAGAGCTACATCCGCGGGGTGGGTTTTGCGTAAAATCTTTGTTAAGTTGGTGGTAGCCTTTCTTCTTAAAAGCCTTTGTATTGTTCTTCTTAATAAAGAAATTTCAGTGGAAAATATTGCTTTTTTCATTGTATTGGATTTTGTATAAATTAACTCTACTTTATAACAAATTAAAGATTAAGTAAATGGCTAAAATAACTAAACAATCAGAAAACTTCTCTAAATGGTACACCGACGTTATCCTAGAAGCAGACCTTGCAGACTATGGGCCTGTAAAGGGGACAATGGTAATTAAACCTTACGGATATTCATTGTGGGATAATGTGAAAAATATTTTAAATAATATGATTGAAGAAACGGGTCATGAAAATGCCTATTTTCCACTCTTTATCCCAAAAAGTTTTTTGGAAAAAGAGGCAAAACATGTTGAAGGATTTGCTAAAGAATGTGCGGTTGTAACGCATTCAAAACTAGTTTCTGAAGATGGAGTATTGACCGTAGATCCTAGCTCTAAATTAGAAGAAGAGATTATTGTCCGCCCAACCTCTGAAACAATTATTTGGCATATGTTTAAAAAATGGGTGACATCATATAGGGATCTACCTATTAAAATTAATCAATGGGCCAATGTGGTGCGTTGGGAAATGCGTACTAGGCTTTTCTTAAGAACATCAGAGTTTTTATGGCAAGAAGGTCATACAGCACACGCTACAAAAGAAGAGGCAATAAAAGAAACGCTGATGATTGTTGATATGTATCAATCTTTATTCGAAGACCACCTTGCTATACCAACTATGATTGGTAGAAAATCTAATACGGAAAGGTTTGCTGGCGCAGATGAAACTTACTCTATTGAAACAATGATGAGAGATAAAAAAGCACTACAAGCGGGTACCTCACATTATTTGGGTACAAATTTTGGTACAGCATTTGATGTAAAATTTCAAAGCAAAGAAAATAAAGAGCAGCCTGTTTTTGCATCAAGCTGGGGAGTTAGTACGCGCATGATAGGCGCACTAATCATGGTGCATGGTGACGACAAAGGATTGAAAATTCCACCAAGAATTGCTCCTCACCAAGTAGTAATTATTCCTATTAATCCTAAAAATGAAGACAAGGAAAAATTTGATAATTTTGTAGATACAGCACACAATATGTTAAAGGATAGTAATATTAGATGCTCAATAGATGACTCAAATAACAGTCCAGGATTTAAGTTCAACAACTGGGAATTAAAAGGTGCACCACTGCGTATCGATATTGGTTTAAAAGAATTCCAAAGTGGAAATGTAACAGTTTGTCGAAGAGATACAGGGGAAAAGCTAGAAATGTCTATTAATACGTTAGATACGCTTACATCAACCTTAGAAGAGATCCAAAAGGGTATGTATGATTCTGCAAACAACTTCTTACAGGAAAATACTTTTGAATTAAATGACTATAATGAGTTCAAAAAATTATTATCAAAAGAGAACTGTTTTATAAAAGCATATTGGGATGGATCTGATATTTCAGAGCTTAAAGTTAAAGAACAAACGAAGGCCACTATTCGTTGTATTTTAGAAGATGTCAATGACCCGAATTTGAAATGTATCTTCTCCGGAGAGCCAGCGAAGCATCTGGTAGTATTTGCTAAAGCATATTAGTTGCTATGAAAAACCTAACATTTTATTCTCTATTAATTTGTTTATTATATCTTTTGTTATGGCCAGTTCCAATAAAGCCAGTATCATGGGAGTCTCCTACTCCACCATTAATGACAGGTGTGTATGAAAAAAATGATTATTTAAAAAATATAGAGATCTCTTGGGAAAACGACGGACATTATGGGCCAGAAGACATCGCAATTCATGAGAATAATATATATGTAGGATACCATGATGGACTTATTATGCGCTCTGATGGGGAGTTTTACAATACTAATGGCCGTCCACTTGGAATGGTATTTGACGCTGAGAATAATCTAATCGTTGCTGATGCGATCCAAGGACTGATATCAATCAATCAAGATGGTATTGCTACCGTTCTTTCAACAAAATCTGACTCAGATGGCATTACGATAGGCTTTGCAGATGATTTAGATATTTCAACTGATGGAAAAATTTACTTCTCAGATGCTTCAAATAAATTTGGATATGGGGAAGATCGATTTGAAATGATGGAACATACTCCAAACGGAAGATTATTAGTTTATGACCCTGAAACAAAACTTACGACAACACTGCTTGATAATTTATATTTTGCAAATGGGGTTGCTCTAGGTCCCGATGATGCTTTCGTTTTATTTAATGAAACGTCTATGTATAGAATACAAAAATATTGGCTTAAAGGAGCAAAAGCCGGAACATCAGAAATTATCATGGAAAACCTACCTGGTTTTCCAGATAATATTTCTTCAAATGAAAAAGGAATTTATTGGGTGGCACTTTTTACAGTAAGAAATAATTTTATTGACCAAACAGCAAACAAGCCTTTTTTTAGAAGTCTAGCCTTACGATTACCAGAATTTTTACAGCCTAAACCCAAACCTTATGCTTTTGCTTTGGGAATTGATGCTGACGGCAATGTTTTATACAATCTTCAGTATGATGCTGGCGATGCCTATTCTCCCATAACAAGCGTTAAGCAGTATAATGACCATTTATATTTTGGCAGCCTCACCCATGAAGGTTGGGGTAAAATAAAAGTTCCAAAATGAGGATTTCTACGCCGGGCATTGTTTTAAAAACTACTCTTTTCAAAGAATCAAGCATCATTGTGAGACTATTTACATTAAAAAGAGGTAAGTCTTCTTATGTTATTAAAGCGGCTATGAGGCAGAAATCTCCCCTAAAAGCTATATATCAACAGATGAATGAAGTTGAGGTAAACTACGTTCATAACAACAAAAGGCAATTACAACCAATATATGACTCTAAAACTCTTAATAGTTGGGATAGTATCAATAAAGATCTCAGAAAAACAGTGCTTTGTTTATCCATGATTGAAATGATTGATAAGGGCTTCGATGAAACTACGTCCGACCAAAGTACTTATTACTTAATTAAAAATATATTAGAATACTTTAATATGGCAGATCATGGCTATAATAATGCTTTCTACTTTTTTCTTATGCACTTCTTAAAGAATACAGGATATAATATTATTGATGCAGAAGAGCACCCTATTATTAGGCGGTATAAAACAAAAGAACCAAGATTGGCTGAGCAATTAAAAGAAATATATTATTCTGATTTTGTTGATCAAAAAAATATGAGTGCAGAGTTTGATTATGATAAGAAAATTATGGCTAACTTTATATCTGACCTAGTGAGGTACCATTTACCAGATATTAAATCGTTCGGTGTAGCAAAAGAAATCTTTAAATCTTCTTAATCATTCTACCTTAAAAACTTTTTCTCCCGGTTTAGACATCCTGAACTTTTCTCTGGCAATTTTTTCAATGTATTTTTCATCAAATTCTAATTTTTCAGCTTCTTTTTCAAGTGAAGCAATCTGTTGGCGCAATGAGTTGATATCTTCCTGAATTTCAATTTTTTCTTTTTTTAAGTTCCATAGAGTAATAAATCCCCTATCACTAAAAAGTAGTAATAGTATGCAACCTAAAGATAAGCAACCAAACAAGATATTAGTGAGTGATAGGCTTTTAAAATTCATGGTATATTATTTTATAAAGGAAAAACTTTGACCAAACTTTGGATTTTTTAAGCTTTCTTCAATTCTTAGGAGTTGGTTGTATTTACTTGTACGATCTGAACGGCAGACGGAGCCAGTTTTGATCTGACCGCCACCCATCGCTACTGCAAGGTCAGCAATAAAGGTGTCTTCTGTTTCTCCAGATCTGTGAGATATGATGAAATCACAATTATTTTTTTTTGCTATATTAATAGCATCAATTGTCTCAGAAACTGTTCCAATTTGGTTTAGTTTTATTAAAATGCTATTAATAGAATTTTGAGCAATTGCTTTCTCTAATTTTTTTGGATTAGTTACAGTTAAATCATCGCCAACCACTTGAATTTTGTCACCCAATGCCTTATTCATTTTTGTCCACCCAGACCAATCGTTTTCATCTAAACCATCTTCTATAGATACGATAGGATATTGAGTGACAAGATTATCATAAAATTGTATCATACCGTCAACATCTAGAACCTTGTTATCAATTTTTAAATGATATTTTCCTTGATTATAAAAGCTTGATGCTGCCACATCTAAAGCTAAGAAAACATCTGTTCCGGCCCTGTAGTTTGATTTCTCTATGGCATTTAATAATAGCTCTATAGCATGTTCATTTGATTTAAGTTTTGGAGCAAACCCTCCCTCATCACCCACCGTTGTTGACAAGCCTAAATTCTTTAACTCGCCTTTGAGTGTGTGAAATATTTCTGAGCCCATTCTAAGTGATTCTGAAAAAGATGTTGCCCCATATGGGAATAACATAATTTCTTGAATGTCAGAACCTCTATCTGCATGCATACCTCCATTCAAAACATTGATCATCGGTACAGGCATCTGGATACTGTCTTTATTTAAGTGCATATAAAGTGGTTGTTGATAAAACTTTGCGGAAGCTACAGCGCATGCCATTGATATTCCCAGCATTGCATTTGCACCATAATTACTTTTATTGGGGGTACCATCAATTTCCATTAATAAAGCATCTATTGCTGTTTGATCGTCAGATCTTTTGTTAATAAGCTTAGGTTGAAAAATATTGATTACATTTTGAATAGCAGTAGAAACTTCTTTTCCATGAAAACGAGTTTTATCTAAATCTCTTAATTCAAGCGCCTCAAATTCTCCCGTTGATGCCCCTGAAGGAACAGCTGCTTTACCAATAATCCCACTAGCGCACACTTCAACTTCTATCGTCGGATAGCCTCTAGAATCTAGTATTTGCCTAGCGTGTACTTTTTCTATAATAGGATAGGTGTTATTTTTCATATTTAAAGTTAGCCCTTATTAGTTTTATATGACACTTTTCAATACCAATTCTAATGAATTAATCATTTTTTACATAAATAATATTTTTTTACATACTTAATAAAACCTTGATTCATCGGGAAAAAGCGACTATAATTATAAAAAAGATGAATAAAGACAACTTTTTTAAAAGATTTAATCATATTGACATGATTAATAATGGGGGTAAAAATCTACACGTAAAGTGTGGCGTTTTACCTTTTTTTTAACTAGTTAATAACTAATCAAGGAGGAATAACATGGCTTCATGGGATTCAATGATAACGAGTACGTTAAGTGGTTTAACAGGTGTAGTAAAAGCAGCAGTAATATTTTTTGTATTTGCAAATATACTATATCCAACAGGAATGGACCCACTTGGTGGAATTATGAATTTAGTTGATACATTTCTAAACGGTGGCGTTACAGGATTGCTAGTATTAGTAGTCTTTTTGTCATGGTTATAAGATAGATCGTATTAAACTAACAAAAATAAGAGCTTCATACATTGGTATGAGGCTCTTATAAATTAAAAGTTTGGAGGACAAACATAATGAAAAATGCATTCAAAAAAATCAATGATACTTTAGGCGAATTAACAGGCCTATTGACACAGGTGGTTGTTGCTGGTACTATTATCGGTATTTTGTATGATGACGTATTTGGTGTTATCGCAGGTATTGGTAGTGCAGTAGCTATGATTGGTGACGGTGGCGTTGCTGGTTTAGTTGCAGTAATGATTGTTGCAGGGTGGATGAAAAAATAATTTTTTAATAAACTCTACATTGACTTAAAATAAAAAGGGCTCATAAATTGAGCCCTTTTACATTATATTTATTATAATTTTATACTATGAAATTATCACATCTTCTACGCAATATTTTATCTATCTTTTTCATGTTATCAATTGTTGCAGCAAACAATCAACAAGGAATTACTATTCTAGGAAAGAATAACGTAGTGCTTGGCAAAGCAGACGTTTTAAAGCAAAATCAGTATTATCTGTCCGTAAATGATTTGGGAAAAATTATTGGTAGCGGTTCGTTTGTAAATGAAAAAACAGAAAAAATTGTGATTTATATAGATAGCTTTAAAATTAAGTTATCGCATAATATTCCATTTATTGTTGTTGATGAAAAGATTTATCAAATGGAAAATAGTGTTATTAAAAAAAATGCAGAATACTACGTACCTATAGATAGTTTTTTTAATATTTTATCTATACACGGCTCAGATAGTCATTCAGTAGACTACAGCGCAATGTCTATTTCCCTTAATGCGAGCATTCAAAAAGAATCGCCTCCAGTAGTTATAACAGATTTAACCGCAGAAAAAAATAAATGGAAATTTAATACAATTATTATTGATCCAGGTCATGGAGGTAAAGACCCGGGAGCTATTGGATATCGAGGAACGCGTGAAAAAGATATTGCTCTGGATGTAGCGAAGAGGCTTGAGAGAAAGATATCAAAAAATATGAACATAAAAACAATTTTAACAAGAGATGAAGATATTTTTTTAAAGCTAGGAGAAAGAACAAGGTTTGCAAATGAAAATAATGGGGACCTTTTTATTAGTATACATGCAAATGCCGCCGAAGATAGAAGAGCAAGCGGTTTTGAAACATTTTTGATTGGACCTAATAGAAATGAAGCAGCAGTAAGGGTGGCTGCTAGAGAAAATGCAGTATTAGAGCTTGAAGGTGAAAGTGCTCAAAAACTAACAGACGAAGCTCTCATTACGGCAACTATTGCTCAAGCTGGTTTTGCTAATTTTAGTGAACAATTTGCTGCCTTGGTGCAAGAAGAAATGGGAAAAAGGATTCAGAGTAAAAATAGAGGCGTAAAACAAGCTGGCTTTTATGTATTAATGGGTGCTTCTATGCCGAACGTATTAATAGAACTTGGATTTATCTCAAACCCAACTGAAGAGCAAAAATTAAAGAGCCCGAAGTACAGAGATACATTAGCAACATCTATTTATAGAGCAATAGAGAAGTACCAAAAAACTTTAGACAATAATTGATATGATTAATCCTACTTTAGAATTTTTATATGGACTTCATAATCGCGGAATTAAGCTAGGGCTGAAGAATATTGAAAGCTTCTTAAAGCTCTGTGGAAACCCGCACAAAAAAATTAAAACAATTCATTTAGCCGGCACTAACGGAAAGGGATCTACATCATCCATCATTGCTAAAATTTTACAAAAAAATGGCTATAAAGTAGGATTATATACTTCCCCCCATTTAATACATTTTAATGAAAGAATTAGAATCAATGGATTACCCATATCAGATGAAAAGATTATAAAGTTTATTGAAAACCATAAACAAACTTTAATTGATAGCTCTATTACCTTTTTTGAAGCAACTACAGCATTAGCTTTTGAACACTTCGCAGAGGAAAGTGTGGACATTGCTATAGTAGAAACAGGCTTAGGAGGAAGACTAGACTCTACTAATGTATTATCTCCTATCCAGACTATTATTACTGAGATACACTATGATCATACACACATTTTAGGCGACTCGATTGAAGAAATTACATCTGAGAAGTGTGGCATATTTAAAGATCAAACTCCATCTATGACAGTGAATTCAGATCCACGAGCTATAAAAACTATTAAAGAGCACGCCTTGATAAAAAATGTTGCAGTATCGTTTATAAAAAAAGAAAATATTGTTGTTAAAAATCAGACGCCAATTTCTGTCAATTTCAAGTATGAAAATCAGCAATTTACTATCCCTCAAGCAGGATCTTATCAAGCACAAAATGCTATAATGGCCATTAAGACGTGCCAAGATAATTTTAATCACCTAACACATGAGAATATTCAGTTAGCGCTCGATGGGTGGTATTGGCCAGCAAGAATGCAGATGATGAAAGATAATTTTTTCTATGACGTAGCACATAATAGAAATGGTATTACTATTCTAACAAAAGATTTAAAAGAGATCTATAATAAAAAGCCCTTAGGAGTAGTTGTGTTAAAAAATGACAAAATTAATCCTCAGCTAATAGATATTTTTTCTACATCATTTGAAAAACTTATTATTTCTACTATTCCCTCAAAAGACATCTTAAATAAAGAAGAAATAATGAGCAATCCGTTGCTCAAAAAATTTCAATTTATAGAAAATCTAAATGTAGCTCTAACAGAGTTAGATAAATTAGAATATTCAGGAGCTAAAGTTGTTTTTGGCAGTCACTATATAGCAAAAGATGTGTATAATTTTTTTGATTTTTCCTTTGACAATGGTGTCATATGATGTAATTTGTGTTTCAAGGTGTTTTCCCCCTAGAAGTACATTTCACAATTAACAGAGGAACTAATGAAATTAAGCGATTTAAAAGAAAAAAAATTAAGCGATTTAAAAGAAGTTGCAAAAACTATGGGAATAGAGAAAATCTCTACTCTTTCAAAAGATGAGCTAATGCAAGCTATGGTTAGCGCTGCTCCAACTGAAAAAAAACAAGAGGCTCCGAACCCAGTCAAAGTTGAGAAAAAAGAAGCTCCAAAAAATGTTCCGCATCAAAATCAATCAAGCGAAAAAAGAGCTGCAGGAGTTTTAGAAATTTTACCTGATGGATATGGATTTTTAAGAAGCGTAAATGACAATTATTTACCTGGACCAGAAGATATATATGTAAGTCCATCACAAATTAAAAGATTTAAATTGAAAACTGGTCATTTTGTGGAAGGGAGCACAAGAGCTCCAAAATCTAAAGAAAGATTTCATGCTCTATTAAAGCTTGATAAAGTAAATGATGTAGATCCAGATCAGATTAGAAATCAAAGATCTTTTGATAAGTATACACCATTACATCCAAATGAAAAATTTAACTTATCTAATACTAGTGATATGTCCATGAGAATCATGGATCTAGTTTGTCCTATTGGAAAAGGTCAGCGTGGATTAATTGTAGCACAACCTAAAACAGGTAAAACTATTCTAATTTCTAAAATAGCAAATGCTATTAGAAGAAATCATCCAGAAACTGTTCTACTCATTTTATTGATTGATGAAAGGCCTGAAGAAGTAACAGATATGAAGCGAAGCGTAGACGCTGAAGTCATAGCCTCTACTTTTGACGAAGGGCCAGAAAGACATGTTCAGGTTTCAGATATGGCACTTTATAAAGCACAAAGACTAGTCGAGTGTGGTAAGGATGTTGTCATATTGCTTGATAGTATTACACGTTTGGGTAGAGCGCACAATGCAGTTATTCCTCATAGCGGAAAAATACTTTCAGGTGGAGTAGATTCAAACGCACTAAGAAAACCAAAGAAATTTTTTGGAGCAGCACGTAACACTGAAGAAGGCGGTAGTTTGACTATCATTGCTACGGCTTTAATTGATACCGGTAGTAAAATGGACGGCGTTATTTTTGAAGAGTTTAAAGGTACTGGTAATATGGAATTAGTATTAGACCGCGAATTGAGTGATAGACGTATCTACCCAGCATTTAATATTATTAAGTCGGGAACTAGAAAAGAAGAACTACTTTTATCTGATCAGCATTTATCTAGGATGTGGATTTTAAGAAAAATGTTAGGAGAAATGAGTACAGAGCAATCTATGCAATTTATGTCAGAAAGAATGCGAAGAACAAAAACTAATCAAGAATTTCTTGATTTAATGAGCCAGTAAATGCCGATATCGTTATCAAGATTAGTTGATAAAATCAAACCATCTTTTACCTTACAGATGACAGCAAGAGCTGCTGCTTTACGAGCCAAAGGAGTAGATGTAATTAATTTTGGTGTTGGTGAACCAGATTTCAATACCCCTTCACACATTATAAAAGCGGGTCAAAAAGCAATTGAGGATGGTTATACTAAATATACTCCAGGATCTGGGATGTTAGAGTTAAAAGAAGCTATCCAAACAAAAGTAAAAAATGTTACAGGTACTTTATATGATACAAACCAAATAATTGTGTCAAATGGAGGTAAGCAATCATTGTCAGTAGCCTGCCAAGCATTATTTGAAGAAGGCGATAAAGTAATTATTTTTTCACCTTATTGGGTATCTTTCCCAGAATTTGTAAGGCTATCAGGAGCAGAACCTCTTTTAGTAGATACTTTACCGTCCGAACAGTTTGAACCTAATTTTGATGATTTAAATAAAAAAATTATGGGTGGATATGATTTCAAAAAAATTGATCCTTCAATTAAAGGAGTTATTATTAATTCTCCAAGCAATCCTACGGGAGGTGTTTGGTCAGATCAAGCAATTATAAAGATGTTAGAAATCAGCAAGGCAAACAACTGGATTGTAATTTCTGATGAAACATATGAAGAATTAGTGTATGATAGAGAATTCACCGCCATTGATAGCTTGAATAGTATTGGTGCTGAAGTTTTAACTATTAGAAGTATGTCAAAAACATATGCTATGACTGGTTGGCGTATTGGTTATACCATTGCAGATGAAGTAATTGTAAAAGCAATGTCAAAAATTCAGGGACAAACAACATCCTGTCCAAATGCGATTGGTCAAAAAGCTTCTGTTTCAGCTCTATTGGGAGACCCTCAACCTGTATTAGATATGAAAAATAAATTTCGAGAAAGACGTCAAGTTATGTTTGATTCTCTTAATGCTTTAGACGGTGTAACATGCGACATGCCAGGAGGAGCTTTTTATATGTTTCCTAACTTCTCATCTTATATAAACAAGAAAACAAAAGAGGGTAAAATTTTACGCGACACTTTCGACCTTTCTGATTATATTCTCGACACTGCAAGTGTAGTAACAGTTGCAGGAGATGGTTTTGGAGCAAAAGGTTATTTAAGATTGTCTTTTGCAACAAGTAGCAAAATCATCAAAGCTGGGATTAAAAGAATAGAAGAAAGTTTAAAAGAATTAAAATGAAAAAAGATACACATTCAAAAGAATATAGATTCGTTGTCTTCGAAGATAGTTCATGCAACTACTCTTTCTTGACACGATCTACTGTCAAAACAGATAAAACTGTTAAATGGGAAGACGGAAAAGAATATCCACTATATAAATTGGATATTTCTGATAAATCGCATCCATATTATACAGGACAACGTACATTGGTTGATACTGCTGGAAGAATTGAGAAGTTCAACCGCAAGTATAATAAAAAAGCTTCTTAAGCGTTTTTTTATTAATAAATTTTTAGTCTATGGACATCTTATCTAAAGCAAACAGTACTATTGTAGAATATGACAATATTATGCAAGAGATGATGGACCCCTCCAACGTACTAGACCAAGAAAAACTAGCCTCCCTTTCAAAGCAAAAAAGTTCTATTCAAGAGGTGTATGATTTAAGTATAAAATTTGTTGCGCTTACTAATGAAAACGATGAACTGGATGCCTTAGATGGTGAAGAAGGTTACGCAGATTTAGTTAAAGAAGAAAAAGAGGTTATTAGCAGCAAGTTAACTTCAATTGAAAATGCGCTTATTAAGATATTAATTACTGATGATCCCAATGATAATAAAAGTGCTATTATTGAATTAAGAGCTGGTACTGGAGGAGATGAAGCCGCTTTATTTGCAGCAGATTTATTTAGAATGTATTCTAGATATGCTGAAAAAAATAACCTATCTATTAATATAATGGATATTCATGAAACAGGTGTAGGTGGTTTAAAGTCCGTAATTTTTAGTGCTGAAGGGCATAAAGCATATGGCATTTATAAGTATGAAGGCGGTGTGCACCGTGTTCAAAGAATTCCAAAAACAGAATCTGGAGGAAGGGTGCATACATCAGCTGCTACAGTAGCAGTATTGCCAGAAGCAGAGAAAGCAGAGCTAGATATTAATGAAGCAACAGATATTAAAGTCGATACATATCGTGCTAGTGGTGCTGGAGGTCAACATGTTAATAAAACAGAATCTGCTATCCGTCTCACACATATTCCTACAGGATTAGTTGTGACATGTCAAGACCAGGCATCACAGCACAAAAATAAAGCTTCAGCACTTAAAGTTATGAGAGCAAGACTATTTGCACTTGAGCAAGAAAAACTTAATAAAGATAGAGATGAAATGCGCAAAAGCTTGGTGTCTACAGGAGATCGCTCAGCAAAAATTAGAACATATAACTTCCCTCAAGGGCGCATTACTGATCACAGAATAAATTATACCACCCATAAACTACAAGTTACTCTAGAAGGAGATCTAGATCATATTATAGAGCAATTAAAACTTGCAGAGGACAACTCTAAGATTAATTGATATGCACTCTAATTATCTCTTGATTGATTTCTTAAATAAGAAGCTGGTAGATCTTAAGAAAAAACAAATAGCGGAGCATAAGCAGAAGTCTGAAATGATTATTGATGGTATCTTAAATGTATCAAAAGCTCAACTATATACTAACGATTATTTTATATCCGATAAACAAGTTCAGAATTTAGAAGCAGCATTTTCGCTATTATTAGAAGATATGCCAGTCCAGCATATAATCGGAAAAACTTACTTTTATCAAGATTGTTTTTTGACTCCACCAGGTATTTTTATACCAAGGCCAGAAACAGAATTATTAATCGACTGCGTTAAAAATGATTTTAATGATAAGTCGCCCAAAACAGTACTCGATATAGGATGTGGTAGTGGATGTATAGGGATTAGTATTGCAAATCTTTATAAAAATTTTGAAGTAACAGGCATTGATATATCAGGCAAGGCAATTGAAATAGCTACCAAAAATGCTATAAGCCTAAAAGCGAATAATATAAATATCGTCAAGCAGGATATTTTTAATATGAAGCCTAAAAAGTTTGATATTATTGTAAGTAACCCACCCTATCTTGATATCAATGAGATTCCATTGCTAGATAGTACGGTGAAGAATCATGACCCATTGAATGCTTTGTCAGATGAAGAAGATGGATTAAAATTCTATAAATATTTTATTAATAATTTATCTGACTTGTTAAAAATTGATGGTGCGATGTATTTTGAAATCCCTAAATCTCAGATTACCAATCAAATCATTGATATGATTAGTAATAATAGCAATATTGAATGTATAATTTTTAAAGATTTAGAAAGAAATAAAAGAGTAATTAAGGTATTTTTTAAAAAATAATGAAAAGCGAATTTATACATTTACATAACCATTCAGACCACAGCTTATTAGATGGAGCACAAAATGTCCATTCTATATTAGAAAGAATGGATGATCTTAGTATGGACTCTGTTGCACTTACAGAGCATGGAAATTTATTTGGTGCAATTTCATTTTATAAGCAGGCTAAAAAAAACAATATTAAACCTATTATTGGTTGCGAAGTTTATGTTGCAAAAGGCAGTAGCCTAATCAGAGACAAGTCTGGTGGTATGGGCAATTATAATCACTTAGTACTCATTGCTCAGAATTTGAAAGGCTACAAAAATCTCATGAAAATTGTAACTCATGGATATCTTGAAGGATTTTACTATAAACCTAGAGTAGATTTAGAAATTTTAAAAAAATATAATGAAGGTATCATATGTATGTCAGCTTGTTTGAAAGGAAGCTTACCAGAAGCACTTTTGTATAGTGGTTATGCTACCGGACAGGCGGTCGCAGAAGAATATTCAAGCATCTTCCCTGGAAGATATTACATTGAATTGCAAAATCATGGAATACCAGAAGAAATACGCAATATTGAACTAGCTTCAAAGTTAGCCAAAGATATGGGGTTGCCAACTATTGCAACAAATGATGCACACTATGCTAGAAAAGAACACCATGTTGCTCACGATGTTCATATATGTATTGGAACAGGAAAGCAGTTGAGCGATACTAAAAGATTAAAGTATCCAGGAAATGAATTTTATTTTAAATCACAGGATGAAATGTTTTCTTTGTTTAAAGAATTCCCACAAGCCCTAGAAAATACACGAGCAATAACTGATAGTATTGACCTAGAAATTCCTATGGATGAATACCACCTTCCGTGGTTTAAAATTCCCGAAGGATCTGATTCAAAAGACGTAGATGGCTATTTAGAAAAATTATGTAAAGAAGGTATGAAGCAAAAATTTGTGCAGCATACTGAAGAAATGGATACAAGATTAGCATATGAGCTATCAGTGATTAAAAAAATGGGTTTTGCAAGTTACTTCTTAATTACAGCAGACTTTGTGCAGTATGCTAAAAAAAATAGAATTCCAGTGGGTCCGGGTAGAGGTTCTGCTCCTGGAAGTCTTGTTTCATATTGTTTAGACATCACTAATGTTGATCCACTAAAACATAACTTAATTTTTGAACGTTTCTTGAACCCTGATAGAATTAGTATGCCTGATATTGATATAGACTTCTGTGTTGAGCGTAGAGGTCAAGTAATTGATTATATTAAAAGCATATATGGAGACGACTCTGTAACACAAATTATTACGTTTGGTAAAATGCAAGCACGTGGAGTTATTAGAGATGTAGGACGTGTTATGAGCTATCCTTATTCTGAAGTGGACGGAATTGCAAAAATGATTCCTGAAGGTCCAAATATTACGCTAGACAAAGCATTAAAGCAAAGTTCAGAGTTGCGAACCGCTTCTCAAACATCACACAAAGATTTATTGGATAATGCTAAGATTCTAGAAGGAATGACAAGACATGCATCAATCCATGCTGCTGGAGTAGTAGTTGCGCCAGGTGATTTAACTGATTTTGTGCCTTTATATAAGTCTTCACAGGGAGACGTTACTTCACAATATGATATGAAAGAATTAGAATCGGTAGGTCTTTTGAAAATGGACTTTTTAGGCCTAAGAAATCTTACAGTTATCGACAAGGCATTAGAGTTAATTAAAGAAAGATTTGATAAAGATATTGATATCAATGTGATACCGATGGATGATGCTAAGGTATATGATCTCTTTGCAAAAGGATTAACTGTTGGAATCTTTCAGTTTGAATCTGCAGGAATGCGAGATTTCCTCAAGAAATTGAAACCAACGGGTATTGAGGGACTTGTTGCTATGAATGCACTATATAGACCTGGTCCAATGCAAAATATTGATCGATATATTAAAAGATCGCATGGAGAAGAAAAGGTAGATTATGTCCATCCTCTACTTGAAGAAGCATTAAAAGAAACACATGGAATTATAGTATATCAAGAGCAAGTAATGCAAATTGCTAATATTATAGCAGGATTTACTCTTTCAGAAGCCGATGAAATGAGAAGAGCTATTGGTAAGAAAATTCGCTCTTTAATGGATAAGATGGCAGAAAAGTTTGTTGAAGGCGCAATTAAGAATGGTTTAACAAAAGCTAAAGCAAAACAAATTTTTGAATTAATTGATAAATTTGCACAATATGGATTTAATAAAAGTCACTCGGTAGCCTATTCTTATATTGCATATCAAACTGGTTGGCTAAAAACGCACTATACAGCAGAATTTATGTCTGCTAATTTAACTAGTGAGATGACAAATACTAATAGGGTCGTAGTGCTAATTAATGAATGCCGAAAGTTGAAAATTAAAGTCAATGCACCGGATATAAATAAGTCTGATATTGACTTTATTCCACTAAATGATAAAGAAATTTCTTTTGGATTAAATGCTATTAAAAATGTAGGGATTAAAGCTCTAGAGCAATGTATTAAAGCTCGAAAAGAACAAGGAAAATTTACATCAATATTTGATTTTGTAACAAAAGTTGACCAGCGCTTAGTAAATAAAAAAGTATTAGAAAGTCTTATACTGGCAGGTGCATTTGATGCTATTTCTTCAAATAGAGCTCAGTTATTTGAATCTGTAGATAGTGCTATTAGCTATGGACAACAAGTTCATAAGGCATCAAACAAAAATCAAATTGATTTATTTTCAGACGAAGAAGATTTAGTTAAGCAGCCCGATCTACCAAATATAGAGGACTGGGAAAATCAGGATAAACTAAAAAAAGAAAAAGAGGTATTAGGCCTTTATGTCTCAGGTAACCCACTACTGAAATATGCTGACACCCTTGAAGAGTTAAGCAATTATGATTTCACTGAGAAAAAATATTTGAAAGAAAATAGCTTGATTAGAATCGGGGGAGCAGTTTCTAGTTTCAAGCTTCATTACGATAAGAAAAATCAACCAATGGCCTTTTTTAACCTAGATTGCTTAGGAGGTCAGGTTGAATCAATTATATTTCATGATGCTTTTGAAAAATATAAAGAAATTATTAGTGAGGGTAATATTGTATTCTTAGTTGGTAATTCTACATCACAAAATGACTTTTCTGATTTAAAAATCATAGTAGATGAAGTTGTTCCTATTAATCATGCAAAAAAAGTATTAAAACTAAAAGAGATAAATATTAAAATAGGAAAAAATGTTACTAAAGATACTATAGATGAGGTATATAAGCATGCTACTGAAAATTTAGGGCAAAGCTTATTTGTTGTACATATGAATAATCAAGATGGATCTTCTCGAAGAATTATATCGAAAAAAATTAGAGTATCTAGCAGTAATCATTTTCTTATAATGTTAAGAGATTTATTAGGGGAATCAAACGTCTGGATTAGTTAAATTAACTTATTATGAGCTTAAACCCACCAATTAGAATCTTAATGGCAAAGCCAGGTCTCGATGGTCACGACAGAGGTATTAAAGTTTTGGCTGCTGCTTATCGCGACGCTGGAATGGATGTTATTTATCTAGGACTTCGACAAACTCCTGAAAGTATTGTTAGGGTAGCAATCCAGGAAGGCGCTGATGTAATAGCTCTATCTATTTTGTCAGGTGCTCACATGACAATTTTTACTAAAGTTATGAACTTGATTAAAGATTCCAAGTTAGAGAATGTTCTAGTTACTGGCGGTGGTATTATTCCAAAAGAAGATAGTGATGCACTTGCTAAAATTGGTGTGGGAGAATTATTTGGACCTGGAACACCCGTTCAAATGTCTTTAGATTATATTGAAAAATGGGTTAAAGAAAATCGAAGATGATTTCAAATATCCACACTACTTATCTTAAAGGCGAAAAAGCATTTAATAATAAAAAATTCACTGAGGCAAAAAAACATCTTATATCTGTTATTGAACATGATACAAATTATTATGCTGCCTATCTTTTATTATTTGAAATATTAAATAAATCACAATCTTCTTTATTAAAAGAAGTCGTAACAAAACTAAAAAGGCTCAATCCAGAAATTGTTCTTGATTATCAACCAGTATCTAAGCCTAAAAAAAATAGAAAAAATACAGCTCTAGTCACAATGTCATATATCAAATTAATGATACTGCAAGGTAAAACTATTCAGGCAAAAAGAAGTTTGAATACGATTATTAATCATGGAAAAACAAAGAAACAAGTTTTAGAAGCTCAAAATATGTTAAAGAATTTTAATCAAAAAAAGGACTAAATATGAGTGCAGAATATTTTATAAGAAGACAAGATAAGTTGCGTACAGTGCTAGCAGAAAAAAATGTAGATGGTATGCTAATCACTAACATGATCCACATTAAGTATTTATGTGGATTTGGTGGATCTAGCGGTTCTTTATTAGTAGGCCTAGACAATTCGGAGTTTATTACGGATGGTAGATATGTTGTTCAATCTAAGAATGAAGTAAGAGGCGCTAATATTACAATCGATAGTATTCCCCACTTACAAGTAATTAAAAATAAAAACTTTCTATCGAGTGGGCAAACTATAGGATTTGACGGTAAAAATGTGTCCCATCAAATGTTTTCTGATATAAGTAATATCTTACCTCATGTAAAATGGGAAAATATAGTTGGATGCGTAGAGACTTTAGCGATGGAAAAGGACAAAAAGGAAATTGAAGCACTTAAAACAGCGGTAGAAATTACAGATAAGGCATTTGCAGAGGTATTCCCAATGATCAAAATTGGCGTAGAAGAACAGGAAATTGCTAACCAACTATCATTTCTATATCGTAAGTACGGAGATGCAGATGCAGATGCATTCTCACCAATTGTTGGTAGTGGACCCCATTCAGCTATGCCCCATCAAAGGCCAACGGACAAGAAAATTGGTCCAGGAGAATTAGTTGTTATTGATTCGGGAGCGAAATATGCAGGTTATCATGCAGACATGACTCGTACAGTAGCCACTAAAGGATATTCAGAGCAACAAAAAGAAATTTATGATATTGTTTTAGAAGCTCAACTCAAAAGTATTCAAGGAATTAAAGCCGGAGCTTCATGTAAAGCAATTGATACAATTGCACGAGCACATATTACTAATGCCGGATATGGTAAATACTTTGATCATGGATTAGGTCACTCTTTAGGCCTCGAAATTCATGAAGATCCTAGATTTAGTAAGGTTAGTACAGATAGTCTAAAGTCTAACTATGTAATGACCGTAGAGCCTGGTATATATATTGAAGATGTAGGTGGTGTACGTATTGAAGATGATATCGTTGTTACAGATGATGGCCATATTGTCCTTAACAAGACATCTAAAGATTTCACAGTAATTTCTTAAAAAAAAATGAAAAGAGTATTTTTAATAATAGCATGCATGCTAATGACAGCATGCGTTGAAAACTTAATACACATATCTGTATTACCAGATGGAAAGTACTCTATTAAATATAATTCTATTGGCGATAAGCTGGACCTAGACAACAAAGACTTTATACATCCTAAAAATACAGAATTTGTTAAATGGGCAACTACTATGACCTTCTTAGATGAAAAAGATGTCTTTTCTAAGAATCTCAACTGGGAAAAAGAAACTATTAGCACTGAACCTATAAATAAAAAAATGATATTTTCCGACAGCCAAAGCTTAATCTACAGCATAGATGTGGACAAAAAAGGATATTTTTTTTGGGATAGGTATAGTTTTAAATCAACTGTGCATAGCTTAGATATTGATACAAAATATCCGTCTATTATCGAATATTTAGATACAGAAGCTGACTCTTTATCATGGATTGTCCCAGCTAAAAAGTATATTATTAAAAAAAGCTTAAAAGAATACGATAAACAAGCTGAACTGAACATCATTTTTATAGAAAGAGTTAATAATCAGGTAGATTCATATTTTAGTTATGCCGAAGAAAGAGAATTGATAGATAAGTTTGATAAAAACTCATCAATAATTTTGAAAGATGCTTTGAAGCCTATTTCAACAACACTTCCAAAAAATTTTTTTCAAGATATGAAGATTTTTGTAGATAAATATGAGGCAGATTTTTTAAAAAATATTGAATTAATGAATGATTACTTTCAATTTAATATCAATTTACCTGGAATAGTTCGTAGCAATAATGCTCAATCTAATTCAGATGGATTATTAGTGTGGTCTTTTGACTTTGATATAATTGCAAAAGATCAATTCAAAATGTATGCTAATTCAATTAGAATCAATAAATTGAGAATTCAGCTATTATTAGTAATGATTATAGTAGGATTTTTAGGAATATTATGGAATCAAAAATTAAAGAAAAAATAAAGAACTTAACTAGTCAGATTAATGAGCACAATTATGCGTATTATGTATTAGATCAGCCAAGTTTAAGCGATGCAGAATATGATAATTTATTTCGAGAGTTAGAGTCTCTTGAAAAAGTTAATCCAGAATTAATTTTACCCACATCTCCTACGCAGAGAGTAGGACATCCTATAAAAAGTGGATTTCAAAACTATGACCACGAAATCCCCATGCTTTCTCTATCGAATGCTATAAACGAGCAAGAAATTGTAGAGTTTAACCAAAGAATTAATAGGTGGTTAGATCAAAGTAAGACCTCTTATGTGGCTGAACCGAAAATTGACGGTTTAGGCGTTTCATTAATTTATGAAAATGGTCATTTGATAAGAGCACTTACTAGAGGAGATGGTTCTTCGGGAGAAGATATTACACATAATATTAAGACCATTAATGCCATACCTATGATTCTGAGAGGAAAAAATTATCCTAATTTTTTAGAAATTAGAGGAGAAATATTTATGTTAAAATCTGACTTCATAAGCTTGAATAAAGTAAGATCTCAGAATGATGAAAAGCTATTTGCTAATGCCAGAAATGCAGCAGCCGGGAGTGTGAGACAGCTGGATCCACAAATCACCGCAAAGAGGAGTCTATCTATATTCTGTTATGAGCTAGGAGCGAGTAAGGGCTTAGACGTAAATACTCAATGGGATATGCTATCTTATCTAAAATCTATAGGCTTGCCAGTCAGCCCTTTAGCAAAGAAAATTGACAGTATTGATAGTATGATTTCATACCATCAAGACTTAGAGCATAAAAGAGAAAGCATTCCATATGAAATTGATGGATCCGTTATTAAGGTTGACAATTATGTACTAAGATCAAAACTTGGAGAAAGAGCACGGTCTCCAAGATGGGCTATTGCTGCAAAATTCAAATCAAAGAATGCAGAAACTCAGATTATAGATATAGTTCTTCAGGTGGGAAGAACCGGAGTTATTACTCCAGTTGCAAAAATTAAAGAAGTAGAAATATCTGGAGCAATTATTAGTAGTGCCACTTTGCACAATCAAGATGAAATTGATAAAAAAGATATTAGAATCAATGACTTTGTGATAGTAGAAAGATCGGGAGATGTAATACCTAAAATTACCAAAGTCTTAATAGAAAAAAGACCTAAAAAAACACAGAAGTTTGCAATTAGCGATTTTAATTGGCCTGACCCTGATTGTAAAATCGAACGTATTGATGGAGAGGCCGCCTATAGATGCGTAAATCCAAATTGTAAATCTAGGGTAATGGGAATGCTTGAACACTTTTGTTCCAAAAATGCAATGAATATTGAAGGTATGGGACCCCAAATTGTCAAACAATTATTAGAAGCAAATCTTTTAGAAAGTTTTGATGATATATATAGATTAAAATTTGATGATTTAATTAATCTTGAACGATTTAAAGATAAATCTGTAATGAATCTTATTACTTCAATCAATGAATCTAAAAAAACAACGTTTCCAAGATTTTTATTTGCACTTGGCATACCTAATGTAGGCCAACATATATCAAAAATATTGGATATTCATTGTAAGTCTTCTATTGAGCATTTATCAACTCTCTCGTTAGAAGATTTAGAAAATATAGATGGCGTAGGTTTAATTGTAGCACAATCAATTATAGACTTTTTTAATGCTTCTTCGAATAGAGAAGTAATTGATAACTGCTTTGCTAACGGTGTAAACATTAATAAGACCATTTTTGATAATTCTGAAAAATTTAAAGATATAATATTTGTCATTACCGGAAGTTTCAAAAATCATAACCGAAATGAAATAAAAGAAATATTAGAAAAAAATGGCGGTAAAGTTTCAAGCTCAGTTTCATCTAAAACAAGCTTTTTAATTGTTGGAAACAACGCAGGATCAAAGCTAAAAAAAGCTCAAGCATTAAATGTAAAAGTTGTTAAAGAAGCCCAATTAGAAAAATTTATTAATTAAACATGTTAAAATATTTTATCTTTTTCACTTCATTACTTTTTGCTCAAAATACTCTAGCTATAGATTCTAAAATCATAGCTAAAGATTTAGAGCGACCCCTTCTTGTTCGATTTGAGCCAGAAACTAATTTTATGTATATCATACAACAAACGGGGGAAATATTTATTAAAACTGGATCAGACACCATACTTTTTTTAGACTGGAGTGAGCATATTACAGTTAAGCCTATGCCAGATGAAAGAGGTTTATTGGGTATGGCATTTGACCCCAATTTTAAAAAAAATGGAGTTTTTTATTTATCATATGTTGACACCGAAAATTATTCAGTTGTTTCTAGATTTAAGGTATCTAACAGTAGGTTTAAAGCCGACGTATCTTCTGAGGAAAAACTATTTTATTTTAAGCAACCCTTTAATAATCATAATGGAGGCCATATTGAATTCAGCCCTATTGATAATTATCTTTATATAGCATTTGGAGACGGTGGAAAGTTTGGGGACCCTTTCAATCATGCACAAAATACGGAAAATTATTTTGGAAAAATATTACGAATAGATGTTAGCTCTGATAGTAATTATAGCGTTCCTGATGATAATCCTTTTTATGGTTCAGATAGTAATAAACAAGAAATATGGTCATACGGATTAAGAAACCCATGGAGATTTTCATTTGATGCTATAAATGGAGATATGTTTATTGGAGATGTTGGTCAAGACTCTTGGGAAGAAATCAATTATTTAGAAGCCAATAAAGCGGGAGTAAATTTTGGTTGGAATGCTGTAGAGGGCAACCACTGTTACTCAAATCCAGACTGTAACCAAAAAATGTATACTAAACCAATGTTAGAATACCCAAGTGATGCCGCTTATTGGAAGAGCATAATGGGACTGAAAGAAAAAAACATTACAGGGTGTTCTGTAACAGGTGGATATATATATAGAGGCGAACAAATAAAATCATTATATGGGCTTTACATATTTTCTGATTTTTGTAGTGGAAAAGTATGGGCATTTAATCAAAAGAGTAATGAAATTACTGAGATTACTACATCTCTATTATCATCAGATCAGCATATGATTGCATCTTTTGGAGAAGATATTTATAATGAGCTGTATATAGTGGACTATTTAGGAGCTATATATAAAATTCAAAAGGGGAAATAGTTGAAAGATTTTGGAATTGAAATAATTAATCTTCATAAAAAATATGATGATGTATATGCTGTGAAGGGTATTGATCTATCTATTAAAAAAGGAGAATTCTATGGTCTTCTTGGTCCCAATGGTGCAGGAAAATCTACAACTATAAATGCTATTACCAGCCTAGTGAAGCCAACTGATGGAGAAGTAAAAATTTTAGGTAAAAATATTGTATCAGACTTTAGATATGCTAGATCTCAAATTGGAATTGCTTGCCAAGAATTGAGTAATGACTTCTTTTTCCCAGTAGAAGAATTATTATACTATCAAGCTGGATACTATGGTGTAACTAGAAAAAATGCAAAACAGAGAATTGATTATATTCTTAATAAGTTAGGCTTATATGAGCATCGTAATAAGAAAATGCGAATGCTTTCTGGGGGAATGAAAAGAAGACTACAAATTGCTAAAGCACTTGTTCACGATCCACAAATTCTTATTTTAGATGAACCTACTGCGGGGGTTGATGTAGAGCTGAGACATGATTTATGGAAATATCTCAATGAGCTTCACGCAGAAGGAAAAACTATATTACTAACGACCCACTATATTGATGAAGCCGAACTTTTATGTGAAAGAGTTGGAATTATAGATAATGGTAAGTTAATTGTGGAGGATACAGTGAAAAATTTAAAAAATATGGTGAATAAATCAGGAATCATAATCCATACAAAAGAAAATTTTCCAAAATTAGATACTATTCTAAAAGACTATAATCCTGTTATTAATCAAAACAAAGTAGAAATTTTAACAAAGCAGCCAAATTTAGATTTACCAAAAATCATATTGAAATTATCGGAGAGCAATATAAGAATTGAAGATGTCCAGCTTCCTAAGGCATCACTGGAAGATGTGTTTATAGACTTAACAGGAAGAAAAATTAATGACTAGTAATTGGATAGGATTTTATACTTTGACTTCAAAAGAAGTCATGAGATTTTTCTCTGTTTGGAGGCAAACAATTATACCCGGCGTAATAACAACGCTACTATATATATTTGTATTTGGAGTTGCTCTAGAAAATAGAATTTCAGAGATCAGTGGAGTTTCTTATAAGATTTATATTCTCCCAGGGCTATTGATGATGAATGTTATTACAAATGCCACAGCAAATACAGCTTCCTCTATGCTGCAAATGAAGCTCCTTCAAACATTGCCAGAGCTATTGATTACGCCTTTATCTAGTTTAGAATTATCCTTGTCATTTATTATTGGAGGAGCAGTCAGGGGCCTAGTTAATGGGACACTGATATTATTAATTTGTTGGCTAGCTGGTATGCCAATCAATGACTTACCCTTGACCTTAATTGCTATCTTTCTTGTATCTTGGTCTTTTGCTAGCTTAGGGTTACTGATTGGACAATTATCTGATTCTTGGGATCAGTTAGCGCTAATCCAAAATTTTATAATCACGCCGTTTAGTTTTCTTGGAGGTATTTTTTATTCTATAAAGATGTTACCGGCCTGGGCAACAACCATTAGTTTAATAAACCCAATTTTTTATGCTATTAATACCCTAAGATATACAACATTAGGAGTTTCAGATGCTGACTTTAAGTCATCTTTTATCTTTTTGATTATATTTACAACTCTTTCAACTGTTGCGGCAGTGCGAACAATGCATACGGGTAAAAAAATAAGGTTTTAATTTTAATATATATGGGGTAAAATCTACTCATGCGAAAACACCAAAAGGCTATCCTATTTTTAGAGGATGGTCTTTTTTTTAAAGGAAAAAGTCTTGGTTTGTTAGGGGAAGCATCCGGAGAAGTATGTTTTAATACTGGGATGACAGGATACCAAGAAATTTTAACAGACCCATCATACGCAAAGCAAATGATTGTTATGTGTAGTCCACATATTGGTAATTATGGAACAAATGAATCGGATGTAGAATCTTCAAATGTATATGCATCAGGATTTATAATTAAAAATGAATCTTTATCCCCTTCTAATTGGAGATCTAGTAGTTCATTAGAAGAGTTTTTAAAATCAAATAAAGTTGTTGGTATACAAGATATTGATACTCGAGCTCTTACTATTCACATTAGAAATAATGGATCAATGAAAGGAATTATTTCTACCAACGATTTTGATATTGGTAGCTTAGCCAAGAAAATCAAAGATATACCTTCAATGGAGGGTTTAGATTTAGCAAAGGAAGTTTCTAGAAAAGAAAAAATAACTCTTTGTAGCGTAGATCACCCAAAGTATAAAATTGCAGCTATTGACTATGGCATGAAAAGTAATATTTATGATATACTGCTAGAAAATAATGCAGAAGTAACTATTTTCCCTGCATCAGTCACAGCAGAAGAGATATTGAAGTATAATCCTGATGGCATATTTCTTTCAAATGGACCAGGCGACCCATCTGCAGTATCATATGGAATTGAAGCAGTTAAAAAATTATTAGGAAAAAAACCTATATTTGGTATTTGTCTTGGCCATCAAATTTTAGCACTAGCATTAGAAGCTAAAACATTTAAAATGAAATTTGGACACCGAGGAATTAATCAACCTGTCAAAAATTTAAAAACTAATAAAATTGAAATTACGTCACAAAATCATGGTTTTGCTGTGAGAGATGACTCTCTAGCATCCAATATTACAGTAACACATACCCATCTTAATGATAATACTATTGCAGGAATTGCATGCGAAGATATGAAGGCATATTCAGTCCAGTATCATCCGGAAGCAAGTCCGGGGCCACATGATTCAAGATATGTTTTTAAAAAGTTTTTTAATATGATGGATTCAAATGCCTAAAAGAGCAGATATAAAAACAATTCTAGTCATTGGCGCAGGACCAATTGTCATTGGTCAGGGCTGTGAGTTTGATTACTCAGGAACACAGGCTATTAAAGCGCTCAAAGAAGAAGGGTATAAAGTTGTATTAATTAATTCAAATCCTGCTACTATTATGACAGATCCACAATTTTCAGATAGAACATATATTGAGCCTATTACTGTAGAATATGTTGAAGAAATTATTCAAAAAGAAAAGCCAGATGCTATTTTACCTACAGTAGGTGGACAAACAGCTTTGAATGTAGCAATGGATTTAGATGATCGGGGAATTCTAGAAAAATATAATGTAGAGCTTATTGGTGCTAATAAAAAAGCTATTGAAACAGCAGAAAGTAGAGAGAAGTTTAAAGAGGCAATGCTCGATATTGGTTTAGATTTGCCATACGGACATACTATTCAATCATTAGATGAAGGAAAAAGATTACTTGATAATATTTCCTTGCCTGCCATTATTAGACCATCTTTCACTCTTGGAGGTTCGGGTGGTTCTGTGGCTTATAATGAAGAAGAATTTGAAGATTCTATTGAAAAAGGATTAAAAGAAAGTCCAACAGGACAAGTACTTGTCGAAGAATATTTATTAGGATGGAAAGAATATGAATTAGAGCTTATACGAGATCCTAATGATAATGTTATTATCATTTGCTCTATTGAAAATATAGATCCTATGGGAATACATACAGGAGATTCTATAACGGTGGCTCCAGCAATGACTTTAACAGATAAAGAATTCCAGCATATGAGAAATGCTGCAATTAAATGTATTAGAAAAATTGGAGTTGATACGGGCGGTTCTAATGTTCAATTTGCTATTAATCCAAAAGATGGTAGGATGGTAATTATTGAAATGAATCCTAGGGTAAGTCGTTCATCTGCGCTTGCTTCTAAAGCAACAGGCTTCCCAATTGCTAAAATAGCGGCCAAGTTAGCAGTAGGCTATTCTTTGGATGAATTAAAAAATGATATTACAAATAAAACACTTGCTGCGTTCGAGCCAACAATTGATTATATCGTAACAAAACTACCAAGATTTGATTTTGAAAAATTTTCTTCTGCTTCTGGAAAATTAGGTGTACAAATGCAATCTGTAGGTGAAGCAATGTCTATTGGTAGAACATTCAGGGAATCATTCCAGAAAGCATTTAGATCGCTAGAGTTAAATTTACCAGGACTTTCTACTAAAGATCCAAGAAATGAAGATCCAGATATTAAGCGTTATCGCTCGTTAGATATAGCATCTCTAAATGATGGAAGCGCATTCAGAATTTTAAAGGTTAAAGAAGCGATTAAAGAAGAGTTTACAATTGAAGAAATTCATAATAATACAGGTATTGACCCTTGGTTTTTAAATGAAATAGCAGAGATTGTTTATTTGGAAAATCACCACAACTCTTTAGATGATTTAGAATTACTGAAAAAAAATGGATTTTCTGATATACAAGTAGGCGCACTAACTGATAGAACAGCAGAACAGATTAGGCAGATTAGAAAAGAAAGAAACTTAAAGCCGGTTTATAAAGTTGTAGATACATGTGCGGGAGAATTTACGGCAGAAACACCGTATTCATACTCTACTTATGAATCAACGCATGATATTACACCGCTTGATGGACCAAAGGTGATGATCTTAGGAGGAGGACCAAATCGTATTGGCCAAGGAATAGAGTTTGATTATTGCTGCGTTCAAGCTGTATATGGGCTAAGAGAAGCTGGGTATAAATCTATCATGGTTAATTGCAATCCAGAAACTGTCTCAACTGATTTTGATTTAGCAGATCGATTATACTTCGAGCCAATTACATTTGAAGATATTATGAATATAATTGAATTTGAAAAACCTGATGGAGTTCTAGTGCAGTTTGGAGGTCAAACACCTCTAAAAATTGCTGAACAATTAACAAATGAAGGCGTAAAAATATTTGGTACATCGTCAGCTAGCATTGATTTGGCTGAAAACAGGGAAGAATTTGCTAGAATTATTAAAAAGTTAAAAATTCAAATACCAGAATATTGTATTGCAAAAAACTATGAAGAAATTATCAATTTCTCCGAAATTGCTCAATTTCCAGTACTAGTAAGGCCAAGCTATGTACTAGGTGGAAGAGCTATGCAGATTGTCTATAATAAAGAACAGCTTGTAGATTATGTTTTCCGATCGGCTGAAGCTACAAATGATCATCCAATACTAATTGATCAATTTATTGAAAATGCTTTTGAGTTCGATGTCGATGCCCTATGTGATGGAGAAGAGGTTTTTATTGCTGGTATTATGCAGCATATTGAAGAAGCGGGTGTTCATTCTGGAGATTCATCATGTGTTTTACCGCCTTACGATATGAGTAGTAAGGTCAAAAAAGATATTATAGATATGACAACCAAATTAGCACTAGAGTTAAATGTGGTAGGATTAATTAACTTACAATTTGCAGTAAAAAATAATGAAGTTTATGTCTTAGAAGTAAATCCAAGGTCTAGCAGGACAGTGCCATTTGTAAGTAAGTATAGCAATGTACCATTAGCAAATATTGCCGCACAACTATCTGTAGGCAAAAAAATTAGAGATTTTAATCTTAAAGAAAATCATTTCAAACACACTGCTGTTAAAAAGGCAGTACTTCCATTTAAAAAATTCAAAGATGAAAAAGTGTTTTTAGGCCCAGAGATGAAGTCTACAGGTGAAGTAATGGGGATTGATACTGAGCCAGGTATAGCATTCTTAAAGGCAATGCAATCTGATGGATATACTGTTCCTAGAACCGGTACAGCATTTGTATCTATAACTGATATAGATAAAAAAAGAGCACTTCCGATCATCAAAGATTTAGAAAAACTTAATTTTACAATTATTGCTACAAAAGGAACCGCAGATTTTTTATTAGAAAACAATATCAATTGTACTCCTGTTTTTAAAGTTGGAGAAGGTCGTCCAAATGTAGTAGATGAAATTTTGAACGATAATATTCAGTTAGTAATTAATACCCCGGAAGGTGCGCAGTCTAGATATGATGAAGAAGCTATTGGGAAAACCTCAGTAATGAAAAATGTTTTAACTATTACGACTTTAGCTGGCGCTAAAGCAGCTATAGAAGCAATGTCAAACATGAATAAGATTAGAGTAGCACCACTCCAAGAATACTTTAAATAATAATTATTTATAATTCTCTATATCTGGACAGACACAGAAGAAATTTCTATCACCATAGGCATTATCAATTCTTGATACATATGGCCAGAACTTATTTTCTTTAATCCATTCTTTTGGAAATACAGCTTTATTTTTATTATAAGGACGATCCCAATCATCACAAATATCTTGAATCGTATGAGGAGCATTTACAAGAACATTATTATCTTGAGGTACTTTACCTTCTGCAATTTCATCAATCTCTTTTTTAATTTGAATCATGGCCGAGCAGAACCTATCTAATTCATCTTTAGACTCACTTTCAGTAGGTTCAATCATTAATGTACCTGGTATAGGCCATGACATTGTTGGTGCATGATATCCATAATCAATCAATCTTTTTGCAATATCTTCATTAGTAATCCCTGAAGTATTTTTGAATTCTCTGCAATCAATAATAAACTCATGCGCATTTAATCCAGTTCTACCACGATATAAAATTGTATAATCGTTCTCTAGTTCTTTTGCCATATAGTTTGCGTTTAAAATTGCTATCTGCGATGCCTTGAGGAGTCCTTGACCAGCCATTAATTTCATATAAATATAGGATATTAGTAATATGCTCGCACTCCCATAAGGAGAAGATGATACAGAGTAAGAATAGTCTTCATCGGTAAAATGATGTTTAGGCAGATAGGGTTTTAGTTTATCATTTACACATATAGGGCCCATTCCTGGTCCACCACCACCATGAGGAATACAAAAAGTTTTGTGTAGGTTAATATGCATCACATCTGCACCAAAATTACCTGGCTTGCACACTCCAACCATTGCATTCAGATTTGCACCATCCATATAAACAAGTCCGCCATTATCATGAACTAGAGCACAGATTTCATCAATATTATGCTCAAAAACTCCATGTGTAGATGGATAGGTGACCATAAGTGAAGATAATTTATCGCCAGCATCTTTTACCTTATTTGTTAGGTCTTCAAAATCAACATTACCATTATCATCACATTTCACAATCACTACTTTTAAGCCGGCCATGATTGCGCTAGCTGGGTTTGTACCATGCGCAGATTCTGGAATAATACATACATTTCTATCAGCATCATTATGTTTATGATATTCTTGAATTGTGAGTAAGCCAGCATATTCTCCTTGAGCACCAGAATTAGGTTGAAATGACACAGCATCGAATCCAGTAACTTTATATAACATAACTTCTAATTGATCGATAATTGTTTTATAACCTATTGTCTGGTTAGCTGGAGAAAAAGGATGGATAGTGTTGAACTCTGGCCAACTAATAGGAATCATTTCTACAGTAGCATTCAATTTCATAGTACATGATCCTAATGGAATCATACTATGGTTGAGAGATAAATCTCTTTTTTCTAACTTATGAATATATCTTAGCATCTCAGTCTCCGAATGAATGCTATTAAAAATAGAGTGTTGTAAAGTTACCCCATCTCTTGTTGTATTAAAAATCGGACTAGTATTTTTTGATTTAGAATCTGTAATAAATAATTTAGAAATTTCTTCTATTTCAGCATCAGAAGTTTTTTCATCTAATGAAATTCCTATCAAGTCTTCATCGTGATATTTAAAATTAAATAGTTTACTCAAAGCCCTTTCTTCAAGTGTTTTTTGATCTAAATTATTTAATTTGATAGATAGAGTATCAAAGTACGATTGATTATCAAGAATAATTTCATGTCCTTGAGCACTTAATTTTTCTGCAAGATTTTTAGTATGATTATGAATCTTATTTGCAATTTCTTTCAATTTTTTTGGGCCATGAAAAATAGCATACATACTTGAAATAATTGCAAGCAGCACTTGAGCAGTACAGATATTAGAAGTTGCTTTTTCTCTTCTAATATGTTGCTCTCTAGTTTGTAGTGTTAATCTATAAGCTTGGTTTTCTCGCCTATCTTGCGATACCCCTACAATCCTTCCAGGGATATCTCGCTTAAATTCTTCCGTTGTGGTCATGAAAGCTGCATGGGGTCCACCATAACCTAGTGGTACTCCAAAGCGCTGACTATTTCCTACTGCAACATCTGCTTCGAAAGATCCAGGAGCTTTAAATAGTTGTAAGCACATTAAATCTGTAGCAAAAATTACCTTACATTTACATTCGTGTGCAGCATCTGTTATTCTTTTATAGGCATCAGGATTTGAAATTCTTCCAAAACGATCTGGATACTGAACAATACATCCAAAAGCATCTGTATAATCAAAATTTTCATATGATGTAATCTCAATTTCAATACCAAGAGGTTCTGCTCTCGATACAATAACATCAATAGTTTGTTGAAAACAGTTTTCATCAATAAGAAACTTATTAGAGCTAGATCTATTTTTTCTGTAGAACATTAGCATTGCTTCGCTCGCTGCAGTTCCTTCATCCAATAAAGACGCATTCGCTATAGGTAGTTCGCAAATTTGTGATATCATTGTTTGATAATTAAGCAATGCTTCAAGTCGACCTTGAGATATTTCAGGCTGATAGGGTGTATATTGCGTATACCATCCTGGGCTTTCTAAAATATTTCTCAATACAACATTCGGCGTAATAGTATCATAATAACCTTGACCAATCAGAGAGCGAAAAATCTTATTTTTTGATCCGAGTTCTTTTACATATTTTAAAATATCATTTTCAGAAAAATTTTCATTTCCAATGGATTCGCCGTCAATATCCAAAATATTTTTTGGCACAATTTTCTCAAGTAAATCATTTAAGCTGTTGCATTCGAGAGAAGTAAGCATTTCTGTAACCTCTGTAGAAGTAGGACCGATATGTTTATTGTGAAATTCAGACATTGTTATTAACCCCTTTAATAAAACTTAGTACCGACGGAAGGACTCGAACCTACAACCAAGGGCTTAAAAGGCCCCTGCTCTACCATTGAGCTACGTCGGCAAAACTAGGCATTAATTTAAGGTTGAGAATCCAGATTCGGTACTGGAAAAAAGAGATTTTTAATTTTTTTTTTCACATTTTTACATTTAAGTATTGCCCAATTATATAAAACACTATTAGCTTAACATAGTCTTTAATTAGATATTGTACGCAAATACAAGCAATCGAAAAGGCTCTGAGGTTGGCGCTACAGAGCCTTTTTTGTTTATAAAAAAGGTCGTATCTTCCATTGTATTTGACAATTGGGGGCGACCGGTTTCGACATTTTAGAAAGAAATTTTAAGTTGCATGTAGAGCTTAGTAACTCTTAAAACTTCTAAACTGTATTAAGTGCCGATTATGGCCAAATGGCTGTAGCTTAGTTGCTATAACCCATCATCAGTAGGCGTTTCTCATCGCTATCTGAATGATGTCATAAAAATGAGATAGCTTATTTTTTTGCTTCGACTAAATAAGTGACCACTTAGAAGATAGTCTTATATTCGTCTGTTCTTGAACCTGTATAAGGCGAAACTTGATCGAGTAACTAAACATGTAGATATTTATCTTTTCTCTATTATGGACGGGAGTTCGAATCTCCCCGCCTCCACACATATACTAATCCGGAATCCGATCGGGAAAGTCAGTAATAATTCCATCAACACCCAACGCAATTGCTCGGTTAATGTCTTTTTCTCTATTGATAGTCCAGCTATAAACTAAAAATCCTGCATTACGCATCCGATCTATTGCTTTCTTATTCAAAATAGAAAACTTAGGGTGTATAGCTACAGCATTGAGCTCCTTACCTTTTTTGATTATATCATTTAATCCTTTTTCTAAAAATATATTATAATGACTAAGTACACCGATAGGTATATTGGTACCAAGATTTTTAAAAAGTGTTAATTCCTTCCAATTTTTGCTAGAAACAATTAATTTTTTGATGTCAGATTGTGAGTCATTAAGATATTGTTTTAGTATTGTAGCAGTTGGAATAGCAGTATTTTCGCCCTTTAGTTCAACATTTAATAATATTTTACCATCTATTTTTTTAAGGACCTGTTGAAGAGTAGGTATTCTATATTTTCCTTCAATTAGTATATTTTCTAATTCTTCAAAAGTAGTCTCTTCAATCAATCCACTGTGACCAGTAAGGCGCTTTAGTTTTTTATCATGAAATACTACAATTTCACCAGATGCACATCGGAAAACATCTATTTCAATACCGTCAACATTTAGATCTAAGGCTTTTTGTATAGATTCAAGAGTATTTTCTGCAACATATCCACGAGCACCTCTATGACCTATAGTAATCATCGGTTTGATTAGCTACATTTTTTTAGGAGCAGTAATTCCTAGAATGGATAACCCTGTTTTTAAAATAATTTGTGTCGCATTACAAAGATTTTTTCTTGCATAAGATAATGGAATGTCGTCAAGATTAATGACTTTATGGTTCCCATAAAACTTATGATATGCAGCAGCAACTTCTTCAAGGTAAGTAGCCAACTTCCTTGGCTCTAGAGATTGATGTAATTCATTCATTTTTGTAGGGAATGTTGTCAATTTCTTTATAAGTGATATCTCATCTTTTTCTTTTAAGAGGTTCATATCAAGATTGGTCTTTTCCTTTATCTCATTTTCATATCTTACAATCAAATTAGAAATTCTTGCATGCGCATACTGTAAATAATAAACAGGATTTTTTTCAGACTCATCTTTTGCTAAATCAAAATCAAAATCTAGGTGACTATTTGCGCCTCTCATAATAAAGAAATATCTCACAACGTCTACACCCAGCTGATCAACTAAATCATCTAGCGTAATAAAGTTTGCTTTACGGGTGGACATTTTTACGACTTCATCACCTTTCTTAAGAGTAACAAATTGATGTATAATAACTTTAATATGATCAGTTTTTACACCTAAAGCTTCCAATCCTAGTAAAACATCTGGGTAAGTATCAATGTGATCTGCTCCAAATATATCTACTATTAAATCAAATCCTCTATGTACTTTATCTATATGATATGCAATATCTGGTAGACGGTATGTTGGCTCGCCGGTACTTTTTACTAAAACTTTATCTTCTTCTTTACCTAGGCTAGTCGTTTTAAACCATGTAGCCCCATCTTTTTTATATGACAGGGATAATGCTTCTAATCTTTCCAACACATTATCAATAGCACCATTTTCATATAGTCTTTGTTCTTCTGAAAAAAGGTCAAATTCAATACCAAGGCTTTTTAGAGTACCTTTAATATCATCAAAAATTTTTTGCTCTGTAAACTCTCGAAATTCAATACTATCTGCATCCAAATTTTTACCAAATTTTTCAATGATCTCACTTGCAATATCATCTAAGTATTCTCCAACATAACCATTCTCTGGCGCAGTAATATCTTTACCAATTTTCTTTGCATATTTTGCATAAGAAGATTCAGTTAGCATCCGCATTTGTTTACCTGCGTTATTATAGTAATACTCTCTTGTAACATTATAACCATGCCATGTTAAAATGTTTGATACCATATCGCCAAGTATAGTGTTTCTACCATGACCAGCAGTAAGTGGGCCGGTAGGGTTGCTACTTACAAATTCTACATTTGCTGTTTTAGCGTGGTTTGCAGGTTTACCAAAATCAGTCCCTTCATCTAAAATATTTTTTAAAATGTTTAAATAATAATCGATAGAAATATGAAAATTGACAAATCCTGGCTTGGTTGCAGATACAGAAAAGAGAGATTCATCTTTGTTATGAGATGCAACTATTTTTTCGGCAATTTCTATTGGATTTTGACCAATTTTCTTCGCTAAGATAAGTGCAATATTAGATGAATAATCTCCAAAACCTTGCTTTGTATTAGCTGATACATTCCAATTTTTAATCTCATAATTGTTAGCTTTTAAGTACTCACTTATAAAGGATTCTAATTTATTTTGAATCATTATATTTTGACAGTTTTCGCATCAAACCAGATGCGTTCAAGATCGTAATAATGACGAGTTTCTTCAAAGAAGATATGCACCACAACATCTACATAGTCTATAATGATCCAATTTGAATTTTGGTATCCTTCTGTTCGCCAAGGTCTTTCTTCAATATTATCTTTAATATTATCAGCAATTGCTTTAACCTGAATGATATTCTTAGCAGAACAAATCACAAAATAGTCAGATAATGAAGTGATTTTAGTAACGTTGAGCGCTATTAGTTCTTCAGCCTTTTTTTCTTCTGCTAGTGTAACAATTTTTTTTAATAATGGATTTGTTTTCATTGGTTCAAGTTAAGGAAATCTGAGTAGTCTTTTCCAATGATTATTTGAATATCTTCTTGAGGATCATAGGAGCTATTAAATTCTACATTGTTATCATTAATAGTCATCCCTAAAATAGTTAATATATTTTCAATATTAGGATTGGACTCGTTAATAATCACCACTTTAGTTGTTTCATAGTCGAAATTATCTGCATTTTCAGTTCTTACAATTACGAGTCCATACTTACTATTTAACATTTCAGAGAATTGATTTCCTATCCCACTAACTCCGCATCCATTTAGAATCCCAACCTTCAATGTTTGATTGTCATAATTTTCAAATAGTTTAATTTTCGTTGTTGATTTTATCTGTGAAGGCTCTACTCTGGTTATAGAATTTTTTTCAATTAAAGTTTTGGATATTGACCATCCAAAAGTTATGATTATAAGTAAAAGAGTAATTATAATGGCATTCAGAAAGTATTTCATTAGTTCTTATTTTCCAGATCACTTAATTGATTTACGGTGTTGATTCCTAGAACTTCAGAAGAATCTCCAATTATGCTGGCATGAATTGACATTTTTTCTCCAATCAATTCCATTACATCAGTTAAATAATATTCGCTCTGTGCGTTATTAGATTTTATATTTTTTAATTGAGGAAATAGTTCTGAAATTTTAAAAATAAATATACCAGAATTGATCTCTTTAATGTTTCTTTGTTCATTATTACAATCTTTTTCTTCAACAATTTTTAGCAGGTCCCCGTTTATATTTCTTATAATACGACCATATCCAGTAGAATCACTAACTATTGCAGTAAGCACTGTCGCAGAGTGATTATTTTTAATATGATGTCTGATAATAGGAAAGAGACTAGCAGATTTTATATTCGGAACATCTCCTGATAAAATCAATAAATGACCTTTTTGATTTTCTAATACATTTTGCATTTGTAATACAGCGTGGCCAGTGCCTAACTGATTATCTTGTGATACATAGTTAACTTTATAATTTTTAGTATGGCTCTTAACAAGATCTTTTTCAAATCCCACTACAAGCGTTGTAGATTGAGGCTTTAATTCTGATGCGGTTTCTAGGACATAATCAATTAAGCTTTTACCATTTAATTTATGCAAGACCTTAGGTAGCGTTGATTCCATTCTTGAACCTTTTCCAGCTGCAAGAATACCAATATGTAATTTACTGCTCATTTAAATATTCTCCTTTAAATAAGGGATATCTCTCCTTGTAATAATACCACCTCCAGCACAAATACCATCTTCGTTATATAGCACAATAGACTGTCCTGGCGTTATAGCCTTTTGTTTAGATTTAAATTTAATGAGATATGTATCGTTATCTAATGAAAAAATAGTGCATAGCTTATCTTTATCCCTATATCTTACTTTAGCGTAATATTTTTTTGGGAATGTTTTAGGTTTTAGATTAATCCAATTTATATGATCTACAATAATTTGCTCACTAAATAATGCTGGATGATTTTCACCTTGAGCTACGAATACAATATTATTATCAATATCTTTTTTTACAACATACCAAGGCTTGTCTTCGGAGGTGAGTCTTGCACCAATACCCAAACCTTTCCTTTGGCCGATTGTAAAATAGATATGACCACTATGAGTACCTAAAATTTCTCCATCAAGAGACTTAATATTGCCTTTATCTACAGTTAAATATTGACCTACAAAATCATTATACTTCCTTTCTCCTATAAAGCATATTCCAGTACTATCTTTTTTGTTATGATTAATAAGAGAATATTTTTTTGCAATTATTCTGACATCTTTTTTTAATATTTTGCCTAAAGGAAAGATTGTATCTTTTAATTCTGATTGCCCTAATTGATGAAGAAAGTAGCTCTGATCTTTTGAAAGATCTGTGGCTTTTTTTAAGTAGGATGTAGAGCTGTCATCATATTTATCTGCATAATGCCCTGTGGCAATTTTTGTAGCACCTATTTCTTTTGCATAATTTTGGAAGACTTCAAATTTAATTTCTTTATTACACAATATATCAGGATTTGGTGTCAGTCCGTGCACATGATCATCTAAAAATTGTTTAAATACCTTATCTTTATATTGATTTGTATAGTCAATTTTTTTTAAAGGAATATTTAACTTTTTGCATACACTGATTGCATCAGCATAGTCATCTTCTGCAGAACAAATCGCATG